>Ga0208754_100090_pt1 | contig 68093 bp, 65 predicted proteins | sample LakWasMet55_HOW8_2_FD_183889 | JGI IMG/M metagenome (GOLD analysis project Ga0208754, IMG submission 183889) | Freshwater sediment methanotrophic microbial communities from Lake Washington under simulated oxygen tension - Sediment Metagenome... | ecosystem: Environmental > Aquatic > Freshwater >... | reverse complement strand
CCGGTGCTGCTGCTGAGCAGTTTTGCTGCCATTCTTGCCGGGTTTGCCATGTCGCCTTTGATGGCAAGCGGCTCCATCGTGCAGATTACTTTATTCCTGTCACTGGCCTTGTTCCTGATGGGCGCAAGCTTTGCGCCCATGGGGGCGCTACTGCCGGAGCTGTTCCCGGTAGCCATGCGCTATACCGGCGCAGGGGTTGCCTACAACCTCGGCGGTATTCTGGGGGCATCCTGCGCCCCTTATATCTCGCAGCTGCTGGTGAAGCAGGGCGGCTTGCCGTGGGTGGGGGCTTATGTTTCCGTGGCGGCGGCAGTGAGTTTTTTTGCCGTACTGGCGATTGGTGAAACCAGGGATAAAACGCTCTAGCGCTGTGGGGTGGTGAGTCGTTCCAGCGTAGCAAGCCAGGTCATGGCATGTTCCCGGCTGTCGCCGCACATTTCCAGGCTGGGTTGCAGGCTGGCACAAAATGCAGGGCGTTCCGGCTTGCCGAAAATCGCGCAGCGGTTGTCATCCAGCAGTTGTACGCAGCGCATACCTGCGGGCTTGCCTTGTGGCATGCCGGGGATAGGACTGTTGATGGAAGGGGCGGTGCAGCAGGCACCACAATGATCTCTACATTGCATTTGCTTGGAATAACTCAGTATTAAATTGGCGACCACGGAAAGCCGAGTGCAGTCACACCTTGCTTGATTTCATCCAGCGCCAGGGTAACCTCGTGTGCCGGGCCTTTTACCCCTAGCTCTATAGTTCTGCGTGTATCCAGCTTGGGCAGACTGAATAACCGTGTGTGCGGGTGCTTGCTGACTATGTTGTTCATCAGGTCTATCAACTGGCTTTCGCCTGCATCCAGCACCTGGATGGCGGATTCGATTTCCGGCTGCTGGTGAAACAGATGGCTGTAATGGGTATCCAGCACCCACTCAGTCATCGGCCAAGCCATCTCCGGAAAACCCGGCATAAAGTAATGCGAACCCAGCGAGAAACCCGCCACGCGATTTACCGGGTTGGGGATCAGGGTAGCCCCTTGGGGGAAGTCGGCCATCAACACACGCTTAGGGTAAGCCGCCTCACCAAAGCGCGCTTCAATTTCCGCCACGGCCCCCGCATGGCGCTCTATAGGCAACCCAGCCGCTTCTGCGGCAGCCTGACGGGTAAAGTCGTCAGGTGTAGCGCCTATACCGCCGAAAGAAAACACGATGTCGTTGCCCGCCATTGAGCGTTTGAGCGATGCCGTGATGCGCGCAGGGTCGTCTCCCAGATACTCCGCCCAGTCCAGGCTCAATCCACGGGCTTTAAGGGTTTTGATTACTTGAGCGAGATGGGCATCCTGGCGCTTGCCAGAGAGGATTTCATCACCGATGATGTAGGCGCCGAAACGCGGTGTATGGGTGAGTGTGCTCAACGTGTATTTCCTTTAGTTAGCTAAATCCCGGCTTCGTTCTTGCGAACGGGTGGCAGTGGCAATTGACTTTGCATATCTATTTTCTTTTACAACTACTCGTCTTGGAAACTCCAGCCGTTAAAATACGCTCAGAACTCACAATTAATCAATATTCCAACCAATGACAGAAAACCACAACAACCCCGATGATGAAGTTATGTGCCCATGCAGCGGCACGCGACGTGGTCAAATCCGAGAGCTGTTTATACAGGGTAAAGACATTGAAGCGATTTCCCGCAAGACCGGCGCACTAAGCGGTTGTGGCGGATGCGAGTGGGATATTGAGTCTTATCTTAATGAGCTTGGTAAAGAGCCTGAATAACTCTCTCAAGACAACGCAATAGCCCCAGAGTTGGATAGATATCCTATTTAGTGTGCACTTTCCCAGTTCTTCCCAATCCCCATCTCTGCCAGCAAGGGCACATCCAGTTTCGCTACGCTTTGCATCAATTGCGGCAGTTTTTCTTTCACTAGCTCCAGTTCAGCTTCAGGCACTTCCAATACCAGTTCATCGTGTACTTGCATGATGATTTTGGTGTGTAGTTTTGCTTTTTCCAGCCAGCCTTGTACGGCGATCATGGCGAGTTTGATGAGGTCAGCAGCGGTGCCTTGCATGGGGGCGTTGATGGCGGCGCGTTCGGCACCGGCTCTGCGCATGCCGTTGGGGCTATTGATCTCGGGCACCCACAGGCGGCGGCCGAAGAAAGTTTCGACATAGCCGTTTTGCTTGGCGAGTTCGCGCGTGTTTTTCATGTATTCGCGCACGCCGGGGTACCGCGCAAAGTAGCGTTCGATATAGCTTTGTGCGGCGCTGCGTTCGATGTTGAGGTTCTGCGCCAGGCCGAAAGCACTCATGCCGTAAATCAGGCCGAAATTGATGACCTTGGCATAACGGCGTTGCTCGCTGCTGACGGCTTCGCGCTCTGTCCCGAAAATTTCGGCGGCAGTGGCGCGGTGGATGTCTTCGCCGGCGGCAAATGCTTTGAGCAGGCCTTCATCCTGCGACAGGTGCGCCATGATGCGTAGCTCGATCTGTGAGTAGTCGGCAGAGACGATCACGCTGCCAGGCGGTGCGATAAAGGCTTCGCGGATGCGGCGGCCTTCGGCGGTGCGCACCGGGATGTTCTGCAGGTTAGGGTCCTGGCTCGCCAGGCGGCCGGTAATCGCTACGGCCTGGCTGTAGCTGGTGTGCACGCGGCCGGTACTGGCGTTGATCATCTTGGGCAGTTTGTCGGTATAGGTGGATTTCAGCTTGGCCAGGCCGCGGTATTCCAGCAGCACTTTGGGTAGCGGGTAATCCAGCGCCAGTTCCTGCAACACATCCTCATCGGTGGATGGCGCGCCGCTCGGGGTTTTTTTGGTGGGTTTGATGCCTAGCTTGCCGAACAAAATTTCCTGTAGTTGCTTGGGCGAGCCGAGATTGAAGGGCTGGCCTGCCAGTTCGTATGCCTGCTTTTCCAACTCCATCAACTTGAGGCCGATTTCATTGCTTTGTTTGTTGAGCATGGCGTTGTCGATCAGCACGCCATTACGCTCTATGGTGAACAGGATATCCAATACCGGCATCTCGATCTGGCTGTAAACGAAATCCAGCTTGTTGTCCTTCGCCACTTGCGGATACAGGGTTTCATGCAGTTGCAGTGTGATGTCAGCATCTTCTGCTGCGTATTCGCTGGCTTGTTCCAGAGCTACCTGGCTGAAGCCTACGGATTTTGCACCTTTGCCAGCAACCTCTTCGTAGGTGATGGTCTTGACGCCAAGGTGACGCATGGCGAGGTCGTCCATGCCATGGCTGCGGTGGCTTTCCAGCACATAGGATTGCAGCAGGGTGTCGTGCGCGATGCCGTTAAGCTGGATGCCGTGGTTAGCCAGCACGTGCTTGTCGTACTTCAGGTTTTGCCCGACTTTTTTAATGTCTGGGTTTTCCAGGAGCGGCTTGATGCGCGCCAGTGTGGCAGCGAACGGCAGCTGATCCGGTGCACCGGGGTAATCGTGCATCAGCGGCAGGTAGGCGGCTTCGCCCGCCTTGATTGAGAATGACATGCCGACCAGTTTTGCGGTGAGTGGGTCTAGCGAGGTAGTTTCGGTGTCGAAACAGACTAAGGGCGCGGTGCTGATTTTATCCAGCCAGCTTTGCAGGTCAGCTTCGGTAAGTATGGTATCGAACTTGCGCGTGGTCACGGCCGAGGCAGAGAACAGATCTGTCGGCATGAATGGCTGCTGTGTGGGCGGGTTTGTATTTTGCACACTGTTATTTTGCCCCGCAGTCGGCGTTGGTAAATCCAGCTCGCGGCGCAATGTCTTGAATTCGAAGCGATCAAACAATTCAATGAGCTTGGCTTTGTCTTGCGGTTGCGGCTGCAAGTCAGTCAGGCGTTCTTGTATGCCGACATCGCAACGTATGGTAATCAGCTCGCGCGCAGTAGGTAGCCACGGCAGCGCTTTGCGCAGGTTTTCGCCGACTACGCCGGTGATTGCATCGGCATTGGCCACAATATTTTCTAAAGAGCCGTATTGTTTGAGCCATTTAACGGCGGTTTTTGGCCCGACCTTTTCTACGCCGGGCACGTTATCCGAGGTGTCGCCGATTAAAATCAGGTAATCCACCATCAGGCTGGGAGGGACGCCAAATTTGGCTTCTACACCTGCAACATCCAGCTTCTCATCCGTTTTTCTGAACGCATCACGCATGGTGTTAACCACGGTGACATGCTCATTCACCAGTTGTGAAATATCCTTATCACCTGTTGAGATGATGACGCGTATGCCTTCCCGCTCAGCCTGCTTGGCAAGTGCGCCTATTACGTCATCGGCCTCGACGCCGTCTTCCATGATCAGCGGCCAGCCCATGGCTTTGATGGCAGTATGTAGCGGTTCTATCTGCAGGCGCAGATCATCCGGCATGGAGGCGCGGTTGGCTTTGTATTGAGGGTAGATGTCATCCCTGAAGGTTTTGCCTTTGGCATCAAACACACAAGCGCTATAATCAGCAGGGTAGTCTTTGTGCAGGCGGCGCAGCATATTGAGTACGCCCTGAATCGCGCCGGTAGGCTCGTTCTGCTTGTTACGCAGATCGGGCATGGCGTGAAAAGCACGGTAAAGATAAGAAGAGCCGTCAACCAATAACAATGTTTTCATGCTAGCAATCTTTTCATCCTAATATTATTTTCATCTGTAACCTGGAACCCTGCTATGTCGCTAGCCAAAAAAGTACCTAAACTCGTAGACCCCGACCTGATTGAGCGCAGCCACACTGCGAATGAATCATGGCATGCATTCGAGATTATGGCAGAATTCGTCGATGCTACCGAACGTCTCAAGCAAATCACACCGGCTGTTTCCATTTTCGGTAGCGCCAGAACATTGCCGGATCACCCCTATTACCAGCTTACCGAAGTGATTGCCCGGCGCTTGTCGGATGCCGGTTTCAGCGTGATTTCAGGCGGTGGCCCGGGCATTATGGAGGCGGCCAATAAGGGTGCATTTCCCGGCAAGTCTCCCAGCATAGGCCTGAATATCGAACTGCCGCACGAGCAGAAAGGTAATCTTTATCAGGATGTCAGCCAGAATTTCAAGCACTTCTTTATGCGGAAAGTGATGTTCGTCAAATACGCCTCAGCCTATGTGGTGATGCCGGGCGGCTTTGGCACCATGGATGAGCTGATGGAAGCGTTGACGCTGATACAGACCGGTAAAACGCGCAAAATTCCCATCATCCTTGTGTGCTCGGCATTCTGGGGCGGCATGGTGGACTGGTTCCGTAACTCCCTGATTGCCGAGGGTATGGTGTCACCTGAGGATATGGACCTGATCCAGGTGATCGATGAGCCGGATCAAGTGGTGGAAGCCATATTCAAGCATTATGAAAGCCGTGGTTTCGAGATGTCGGCCAAGGAAAAGGAAATGTCGCTGAGTTTGTAGCCCGCTGCTGCAAAATTAATGCCGCAGTTATGTTTTAATCGCGGATTATGGCCTCATTCTGCTAGAATCAATCCATTGAATAAAACCGCTTTTGAGCCCGAGGATAACATGCGCTGCAGTCGTATTTTCTTAGCCCTGTCACTGGTATTGCCTATGTTGGCAATGGCCGCCGAGACGCCGCCTAACCTTGAGCCATTACCCGAGGTTCCGCCACCGCCAGCTGGTGTCGATATGGATGCGCCGGCTGAGCCGCAAGTCACCATTACTAAAAAGGGTGCAGATTCGGTGGAAGAGTACCGTATCAATGGCGAGCTTTACATGATGAAAGTCACACCGCCGCATGGTAAGCCCTATTACCTGATGAAAGAGGACCAGGATGGCGGATGGTCACGCATGGAAGGCCCAACCCAGCCGCTGGTCATCCCTAAGTGGGTATTGTTCAGATTCTAATTTTTAGTTTAGCAAAGAGGGCGTAAAGCCCTCTTTGCCTGTCACCTTAAAGTTCTTATGTCCGTATTTACCACTGTTACTCCCGATCAATTGAAACTCTGGCTCAGCGCTTACCCGCTTGGCGAGCTGCTGGAGCTGCAAGGCATCGCCTCCGGCATCACCAACACCAATTATTTCGTGACAACTACGAGCGGCCGCTATGTGCTTACCCTGTTTGAGGAGCATACCGCGGAAGAGCTGCCGTACTTTCTTGATTTGATGGCCTATCTGGCCGAGCGCGGCGTACCTTGCCCGCGCCCTGTAGAAAATGTGGCCGGAAAACATCTGGGCGAACTGAATGGCAGGCCAGCAGCACTGGTGAGTTGCCTGCGTGGTCGCGATCTGGAAACGCCGAGTGCTGCCCATTGTGTAGAGGTCGGACGCGTCTTGGCCGAGATGCATATCGCCGGGCAGGGGTTTCCCAGCCTGATGCAGAATCCGCGTGGCGCGCAATGGCGTAAAGCCACTGCAGCTAAAGTCCGCGAGTTTTTGAGCGCAGAAGATCAGGCTTTGCTGTCGCAAGCGCTGGCACTGGATGCTACTTTGAATCTGGATTACCTGCCCAGGGGCGTGATACACGCCGATTTATTCCGCGACAACGTGCTGTTCGATGGTGATCGCCTGGGTGGATTGATCGACTTTTACTATGCCTGCAACGATGCACTACTTTACGATATTGCAATTGCGGTGAATGACTGGTGCGTGTCTGAAGAGGGTGTTGTCGACGATGTCCGCATGCAGGCCCTGCTCAAGGCGTATCATGCGGTGCGCCCACTCACCGATGCCGAGCATGAGGCGTGGCCCGCAGTGTTGCAAGTGGCGGCGCTGCGTTTCTGGGTTTCGCGCCTGCTCGATAAGCACTTCCCGCATGCTGGCGAACTGACGCATGCTAAAGATCCGCAGCACTTTCAGAAGGTCTTGCATACACGGGTAGAACAGCAGCATAAAGCGATGAAATTCTAACGCTGGGTGTAGTCACTCACTAATTTTTAATTCTGTAATTTTAGGTGCGAAAGATAATAATGGATACCTCAATGATTGATGTGCATACCACTAAAGCTGCGGATGGCTGGCTCTGGATCAAGCAGGGGTTTGCCCTGTTCCGGCAGAACCCCATGATGTGGATAGTGCTGTTCATCATTTATTTGCTAATCGGCATGGCGCTATCTTATGTGCCGGTGATTGGGCCTATCGTGCTGAATTTGCTGGCACCGGTGTTCATTGCAGGCTTCATGGCGGGTTGTCGTGCCATCGATAACAAGCAGGATCTGGAGATCAATCATCTGTTTGAGGGCTTCAAGCATAATACCGGCCAACTGGTGACGGTTGGCGGCCTTTATCTGACAGGCATCATCGTTATCGTCAGCATCATGTTTGTCAGTGTGGACCACGCGACCCTGCAGGCCATGTTTGCAGGTGAGAAGCTGACCCCTGAGCAAGCAGAGACCATGGTACAGAGCGGTTTCCTGATCTACATGCTGATTGGCTTATCGCTGATGGTGCCACTGATGATGGCCTACTGGTTTGCCCCGGTGCTGGTCGCGTTTCACGACCTGAGTGCCATCGCGGCAATGAAGCTGAGCTTTCAGGCCAGCTTGAAAAACATCCCCGCATTTTTCGTATACTGCCTGGTCGCCATGGTGCTGTTGATACTGGCCGTGATTCCATTCGGCCTGGGCATGCTGGTGATGATCCCCACCATGACCGCTTCCTTGTATACCAGCTATAAAGACATCTTTTTGCGTAGCCCAGTGGGGCTTGCAGATTAAGCGTTAAGGAACCCTCAAAAGCTAAATTTTCAAGCCGCAAAGTGGCTCGAAAATTAGCTTTTTAAGCTTAGACTTTTTCCAGTTTGGCATACTCCAGCGCCAGCCACTTCAAGCCATCGCGGCCGAAATTGACTTGCACCCGCATGTCGCTGGCGTTGCCTTCGTAGCTCACCACTACGCCTTGCCCGAATTTACTGTGGGCCACGCTCTGGCCGATTTTCCACGGCATCGCACTTTTCTGGCTACTACTTTGTTGGCTGCTCATCACGGCCGGCATAGCGTTGTAGTCCATGCTGGGTTTGGAAACGCCGCGCGCATTCAAGCGCTTGAGCAGCTCTTCCGGGATCTCATCCAGAAACCGCGAGGCAATGCCGTAACGCACCTGCCCGTGCAGCATGCGGCTTTGCGCATGGCTTAAATAAAGCCTCTGCCGTGCACGTGTCACCGCTACGTACATCAGGCGGCGTTCTTCTTCCAGGCCATTGGTTTCGTACATGCTGTTTTCATGTGGGCACAAACCCTCTTCCAGGCCGCTGATAAATACCGCTTTGAACTCCAGCCCCTTGGCTGCATGCACTGTCATCAGTTGTAGCGCGTCGCGTCCGGCTTCTGCCTGGTGCTCGCCCGCTTCCAGGCTGGCATGTGTCAGGAACTGGGTCAGCAGCGATTGTGCCACTTCGCCATTTTCATCCACGCTCATGCCTATGCCCTGGTTCATGAATGCAGTGGCGGCAGAAACCAGTTCTTCCAGGTTTTCTATGCGGTCTTCGCCTTCCTTTTCATTCTGATAGAAAGTCTTCAGGCCCGATAGCGAGGTGGCCAACTCGGCGACTTCGGGCAGCGTGATACCAAAAGACTCCTCCTGCATTTGCTTGATGAGCGCCACAAACAGCGCAATCTTCCCCGTGCTCTGCAATGCAGCCTGCCACAGGCTGCTATCTTGCTGGCGAGCGACTTCCTGCAACTGCTCCAGGCTGCGCGCACCAATGCCGCGAGTGGGGAAATTGATGACGCGCAGCAAGGCGGTATCGTCTTCAGGGTTGGCCATCAGGCGCATATAGGCCAGTGCATGCTTGATTTCAGCGCGCTCGAAAAAGCGTAACCCGCCGTAAACACGATAAGGCAGGCCCGCTGAAAACAGCGCATGTTCCAGCACGCGGGATTGCGCGTTGGAGCGATACAGCATGGCGATGTCGCTTAAATTCATGCCCTCGCGATGCAGTGATTGAATTTCTTCGACGATGAAATTGGCTTCTTCGGTATCGTTATAGGCTTCGAATAAGCGTATCGGCTCGCCTTTGCCCGCAGCGGTCCACAGGTTCTTGCCCAGGCGGTTGCGGTTGTGGGTAATGATAGCGTTGGCGGCATCCAGGATATTGCTGTGCGAGCGGTAGTTCTGCTCCAGTTTGACGATGCTCTGGACGTTAAAGTCCTGCTCAAAATCACGCATATTGCCCACGCGGGCTCCGCGGAATGCGTAAATAGACTGGTCGTCATCACCCACCGCAAATATGCAGTTATCCTTACCCGCCAATAATTTCAGCCACATATATTGCAGCTTGTTGGTGTCCTGAAACTCGTCCACCAGAATGTATTTGAAGCGGCTCTGGTAATGCTGGCGGATATTGGCATCGCGGCTCAAAAGCTCATAACAGCGTAGCAGTAGCTCAGCAAAATCCACCACGCCTTCACGCTGGCATTGCTTGTCATATTCCTCAAATACTTCTCGCATGCGCTGCGAGTGCGCATCGTAGGCATCTACGCTATGCGCACGCAAGCCTTCTTCCTTGCAGCTGTTGATATAGCCCATGATCTGCTTGGGCGGGAATTTTTCGTCATCCACATTCATCAGCTTCATCAGGCGCTTGATGGAAGATAGCTGGTCAGCCGTATCCAGAATCTGGAACGTGGCTGGCAGCAAAGCTTCGCGATGATGCGCACGCAACAGCCGATTACACAGGCCGTGAAATGTCCCTGCCCACATGCCGCGCGTGTTGATGGGCAGCATGGAAGTCAGCCTGGTCAGCATCTCTTTGGCAGCTTTATTGGTAAAGGTAACCGCCAGCAATCCGGTAGGGGAAACCTGCCCGGTCTGGATCAGCCAGGCAATCCTGGTCGTGAGTACCCGGGTTTTGCCGCTACCGGCACCGGCCAGTATCAGTGCAGATTGGTGCGGAAGCGTGACTGCTTCAAGTTGTTTATCGTTTAAGCCGGAAAGCAGGGAATCAGAATTGGTATGCGTAGTCATAACATGATTATCGCAGGTCGGACGGGGTTGGAGAACACGCAACCGAAATAAAAGGCCCGAGGTAAAAGCTTGTGGGAGGTGCAGGAAATTAGAAAAATTACAGGGTTAAAACGAATTTTTATTTTGGGCTGGAACTAAAATAAACAAGGCTGTGTCTTATTTACACGACGATTTAGTGATCGTCCCACGCTTCTCCTCCCTGAGCGTGGAGCCTTATCTTATGAGGCTGCTTCGACCCCGATTTTATTCCCCTTTAATCGGGGTTTTTTTTGCCTGTTAATTTTTTATACTGCTTATTCAGGTTGCCTATACAGGACTTTTAGTTCGGGTTCGGAACGAAGTATAAACGTAAACATTCAAAATTGTAAACAATTGTAAATAAGTTGTTAGCAATTTGTGATGGCCAACTGTTTTTGCTTGGCCTAGCAATAAAAAAAGCCCCGACTAATCGGGGCTTTTTTATTTAGTGCCAATGAACAATCTGGCTTCAGTTCGAAGGTGAGACTAGGCGAATTTGAAGCTTGCGACGCTGACAGTACAAGCAGTACGGCTAGGAGCAGGCTTCGAATTCAACGACGTATCACCGCTGAAATGAAGTGCAGATTTACATCATGCCACCCATGCCACCCATACCGCCCATATCACCGCCACCCATTGCTGGAGCGTCATCCTTAGGCAGTTCAGCGATCATGCAGTCTGTAGTCAGCATCAAGCCAGCAACAGAAGCCGCATTTTGCAGAGCAGAGCGTGTTACCTTGGTTGGATCCAACACGCCCATTTCAACCATGTCGCCATAGGTTTCGTTGGCTGCGTTGTAACCATAGTTGCCCTTACCAGCTGCAACAGCGTTAACCACTACTGATGGCTCGCCACCGGCATTGGAAACGATCTGGCGCAATGGCTCTTCAACTGCGCGCAATACGATTTGTACGCCTGCATCCTGGTCATGGTTTTCACCCTTAACCTTGGCAATCGCAGCACGTGCACGGATCAACGCAACACCGCCGCCGGCAACAATACCTTCTTCAACCGCTGCACGAGTTGCATGCAATGCATCTTCAACGCGGGCTTTCTTTTCTTTCATTTCGATTTCGGTCGTAGCACCAACCTTGATCACTGCAACACCGCCAGCCAGCTTGGCTACACGTTCTTGCAATTTTTCACGATCGTAGTCGCTGGTTGAATCTTCAACTTGCTTCTTGATCTGGTCGATACGGGTCTTGATGTTAGCTTCAACACCAGCACCGTCGATAATGATGGTGTTTTCTTTACCTACTTCGATACGCTTGGCTTGGCCCAGGTCTTCCAGCTTGATGTTTTCAAGTTTCAGGCCCAGTTCTTCAGCAATCACGGTACCGCCGGTCAGGATGGCGATATCTTCCAGCATGGCTTTACGACGGTCGCCGAAACCAGGAGCCTTAACAGCACAAGTCTTCAGGATGCCGCGGATGTTGTTCACAACCAGGGTAGCCAATGCTTCGCCATCGATATCTTCAGCGATGATCAGCAGTGGACGGCCAGCCTTAGCAACTTGCTCAAGGGCAGGTAACAGGTCACGGATGTTGGAGATTTTCTTGTCGTACAGCAGCACGAAAGGGCTGTCTAACAGAGCGATCTGACGATCAGGATTGTTGATGAAGTAAGGTGACAGGTAACCACGGTCAAACTGCATACCTTCAACTACGTCCAGCTCATTTTGCAGGCCGGAACCATCTTCAACGGTAATCACGCCTTCTTTACCAACCTTGTCCATTGCATCAGCAATGATCTGGCCGATAGAAGCGTCAGAGTTAGCAGAGATAGAACCAACTTGAGCGATTTCCTTGCTGGTAGTACATGGCTTGCTCATCGCTTTCAGTTCAACGATTGCAGCTTCAACAGCCTTGTCGATACCGCGCTTCAGGTCCATCGGGTTCATGCCGGCGGCAACAGATTTCATGCCTTCGCGGATGATAGCTTGAGCCAACACAGTAGCAGTAGTAGTACCGTCACCAGCGATGTCAGAAGTCTTGGAAGCTACTTCCTTAACCATTTGCGCGCCCATGTTCTCAAACTTGTCTTTCAGTTCGATTTCCTTGGCAACAGAAACACCATCCTTAGTGATGGTAGGGGCGCCGTATGAACGCTCCAGCACTACGTTACGGCCTTTAGGGCCCAAGGTTACTTTTACAGCGTTGGCGAGAATGTTCACGCCATTGGTCATTTTTTGGCGAACTTCATCGCCGAAACGTACGTCTTTAGCAGCCATCTTTAAATTCTCCTAAATTACTAAAATTCTAATGAATAAATTTGTAAGCGGTGGAGGGGCGATTAAGCCTCTACTACGCCCATCAAGTCTTCTTCGCGCATAACCAATAATTCATCGCCATCAACTTTTACAGTCTGGCCGGCATATTTGCCGAACAACACTTTGTCGCCAACCTTAACGTCAAGCGCAATCAGTTTGCCGCTGTCGTCTTTTTTGCCTGGACCTACGGCAACCACTTCGCCTTGATCAGGTTTTTCTGTAGCAGTGTCAGGGATTACGATGCCAGATGCAGTGGTACGTACTTCTTCCAGACGCTTAACAATCACGCGGTCGTGCAAAGGACGAATTTTCATGAGGTTCTCTCCAATAGTTAATTCAAACAAAGTTATTTTTACAACGAATTCAAGAGTCGGGAGGGCGCTGTTAGCACTCATTCCCGTAGAGTGCTAATAATAGGGGCTAAAGGGCTTTTTTTCAAGAGGCAATGCCATAAAGTTATGACAAGCTGCGGATTTTGTTGATATTTTTACCAAAATTTAGAGCGCGCGCTCAATGGCTGCGCACCGCCGATTTGGGTCTCTGCTTAAGCCAGGTTAATCTGCCGTAGGTTATTGGCCTAACTGCAGTGAGTAGAGATGACTGGATGAGTCTACAGGGACTATCGAAAGCGTTGATTAAATCTGAAGTTGAGTAGCAAGCGACACATCAATACCGTGATGGTTGAGAAGTACGTTTTTGGCAGATTCAATCAAGCCATGCCCACCTTCTGCCCATACGAAACCCTCCCCCGGAGGGATATAGAGTTTCGCTAACCCATGCATCAAACCATGGGCGGCGTGGGTATTGTTTCGGTAATACCATTCAATATAGGGATGAGCATGGGTGTTGAAGTTTATGCGGCATGCCGGGTTGTCTACTTCCAGTAAGATGGCGATACGATAAGTCGCTGGTATCTCCTTCAGCCCTTTGGCTATCGCTGGCAATGCCGTCTCATCTCCGATTAATAAATACCAGTCGAAGTCAGAAGGTAAAAGCAAAAGGTCTGGAGTGTCATCGTCGCTTTGCATATATTCACGCTACTAATAGAGTTGTGCCCTCTAAACATCCGATACTTGGTGCTGTATCAGGAAATTCAGGGGGCTTGAGTGGATGCTTATTAGTTCTGCTTGATTTGGTTAGCCCGCTTAGTCATCCAGGCATCCCGAACCATGATGTACTCGTCTATAGCCTGACTGCGTATTTCATCGTAGGGAAACATGCGGACGCGGGCATCCGTCAATTGCATGATGTTCAGGCCAATCACAACATTGCTGTTGTCTATTTGGCTGATGGGTGACAGTGGCTGATCTCCCACTATCCCTACCACATCACGCAGGGTGCGTGGTCCAAGTAGCGGGGCTACAAAATAACGAGAGTCCGTCCATCCCCATACGCCAAGTGTTTGTCCGAAATCTTCATAACCTTTGGTTAGCCCGAAATAGGTTGCAGGATCATAAAAGCCGGCTATACCTGCGGTCGTATTGACGACAAATCGTCCCAGCGTCTTGAGACCGCCAAGGGGTTTACCTTGTAATGTTTGATTGACAGCGGTTCCAGGCTCGCGCAGGTTTGAGAAAAACCTGCCGATGCATCCTTGCACATATTGCGGAGTCACCGTGTCATAAGCCACTGCCAGCGGACGGGCAACGTATTTATCCAAACCATTATTAAACCCATACATTCTGCGGTTGTAACCTTCCCAGGGGTCGGCTATTTCAGCCTGGTCTACAGGTTCGGCATTATCCGGTCTGGCACTTTGCTCTGAAACTGATGAGGCTCCGGAGGTTGCAAAGTCGTTGATTGTGCCACTTCCAGGAAGCGGTAAATTCGCCGCAAGTCTTAGTGGGGGCTCTTTTTTTGTGACTTTGCTTTTCCACTCAGGCCACCCTTTCTGGGTAGTAGGTGCCTGATTAATATCTGACTGCACGGATTCGGTTGCATTGGCCACATTCACAAGCATTGGTAGTAGGACAAGGAGGTAACGGCTTTTCATTTGCAGGGCCTTTCTAATTTAGAAATTGTGGTTGGGGTAACAGAGAGAGGCGTTACTCATATGCCCGCATAAACACATCAATGGCACGGGCTACGATTTCAGTGACGGCGCTCTTATCAAGCTCTGTCACCACATTGAACAATCCCGCCTGATATACCTCTGATTGCAGCAAGCCAAAGTAATGGCAAGCAACAACACGAGGGTCTGCTGGGCGTAACCGGCCTGCCTGAATATGGGGGGCAAAGTAATGTTGAAGATGCGCAATAGCTCGGGCCGGACCTTGCTCATAGAAGGTTTTGCCGACATCAGAACTCACTGCGGCTGCAATGACCATGCGTTGCACGGCAAAAGACTGGGGAGTGTGGAAGTTTCCAAGAACATGCTCACCAAATTTGGTCAGTGTGAGCCTGACATCTTCATTGGGATTAAGTAAGCCCAGGATATCCACTGCTTCTGCGGAGGGTTGTATATCAGCCGGAACACCACCACCAGTTTGAAGCATCGACATCATATTGCCGCCATGTTCGCTAGCGGAGCGATGGATCAGCTCAGTGAACAAGGCTTCTTTAGATTTGAAATATCGATATAAGGTTGCTTTTGAACTGCCCACTTTTGCAGCAATTACATCCATCGAGGCTTGGTCGAAGCTCATTTCCTGAAAGACTTCCGAGGCGGCAGCCAGGAAAGCTTCACGGCGGGCATTTGTTTTTACTTTTACCATCGGGTGCTCCAGATCATTAGTTTTGGCTTAACGGCAATTCCAGCTATGTATGCCGTGCCATAAGTTCTTAACGAAACTATACGGTTTCGTTTTGTTTTGGTCAATAGTTAAAGTTAAAATAATTATGTGGCGTCAGCTAACGAGGGCTTGAGGGGTATGTGAAAGCATAGAATGATGCTTTTTAAGGATATGCAGTTTTAAAGCTAAGGCTCTGAGCGCGTACTATTTAAGTAATTAACTGAACCTGGAATTGGATTGCAAAGATCAGGTTAAAGCTGAAGTTAAGTTGCGGCTGGGCAGCAGGGCCCAATGAGGATTTTATCTACCGATTGATTTAAAAGTTGGATAAGGCTGGATTCAAGTTACCCACGGCCTTCCATATCAACCTGAGCTATATCAACTTGAACCATGCCATCCTCAATCCGCAGCGGATATTGCTTGAGCGCGCAACCGGTCGGGCTCAGACCTTTGCCGGTACGGCCGTCGAACACCCAGTTGTGAAACTGGCAGGTGATGATGCGGCCGTTGAAGGTATTCCACAACGGCACATCCTGATGCGGGCAGGTGCCCTGAAACGCCTTCAGTTCGCCATCGTCTGGCCACACCAGCATCACCTCGCCATCGTCGGTACTGAAGGCGGCCAGCTCGCCTTCCATCAGGTTTTTGTGCTTGCACAGCGTGATATAGCTCATGTGGATGCTCCTGAATTACTGCCGCGCCAGCAGCGTGTCATTGACGGAAAGGGCAAACTCGCGCCAGGCAGCAAGCAGGTCTAGTCGAATCGCTTCCTGGTAGTCCGGGGCCGGTTTATGCTCATCGGGGAAATTGGAAATCGCGCAGGAGCCGCGGTTGAATTCGAGTGCGGCTTCTACCAGATCCTGGTTGATACCGTTGAACTGCGCCAGCACCGCCGGGGTAAGCGCAGAGCGGCCTTTATCCACGGCAACATCACGCGTGTTGAGCGGCAGGCTATCCAGCTGTTGCAGGGCTTCGCCATACATCTGTTCTACCGTATCCAGCAGCGCGCGCTGGGTCAGCTGCTCTTTATATTGCGAGGCCATGCTGCGATTGAGGTGGCTGCGATAACGAGACAACACCTGGCTGCGTTGCGCTGCAACCCAATTGCCGAAGCGGCTCAGGCTGGCGTTGTTATCGGCATTCAGTGAACCCAGTACGGCGCTGGTGGATAACATGCGCCCCAGCCTGCCAGCCGCCTCCAGAGCGCCTTCCAGGTAACCGCCCGCATGGGTGGCGGTTTCCGCGCCGCCAAGTAGCAATTTGCCGTCCCAGTGCGCACCGCGCAGGTGGCGGCTGCCATACACCGGATGCCCGTTCGGTGGGGTCAGGTCCAGCGTGGCACAGGTATAAGGTTCCGCTGCCCAGTCCTGGTAATGCAACTCGCCATCCTGCGCCGCCACGCCGAACAACTGCGCCAGCTGACTTTCCAGCAGCATGGGCATGCCCAGCGTGTAAGCTGCGCGTTGCTCCGCCGTCATGGCAGCGAATCCGCCCAGTGCGGCATGCTCGGCCGTGGCATCGCTGGCGTCGAATACCTCCGCCAGTACTGCTTGCGGATGGTTGACGAAAGCATTGCCGGAATTTCCATCCTGGCGCCAGAAGGTTTTTGCATAACCCATCACCGCCTTGGCCTGGTCGGCCATCCAGGTATGGGTGTTACGCATCGCCTGCACGACTGCGATATCGAGTTCCGGGGTGAAATCTACCCGCTTGGCCAACAATCTTGGTGGTAGAGCCAGCACCACGCGCCTGGCTGCTATGGAGATTGCAGGCACATCATCACGCTCCGTATGCCGAAAGTGCAGCACGACATGGTCGCCCTTGTCTTCCAGCGCCGTCAGCGCATGGCCAAGATGTATCGCCTCCTGCGGCAGCCGCTGCGCCAATGCCGTCACCAATGCGCCCATGCCGCCAGCGACGCGATGCGCCCCGCCATGTACGCCGACTTCCAGCTTTTCGGCGGCGCTGTTGGGGTCGGTCATGCGCAGTACCGTGCCGGAATCATGTTGCGGAAAGTGCTCAAGCTGCAGAGATTCAACCAGCTCCAGCATGCGTGGCTGCGCATCCGGCCAGAACCAGGTCGGGCCGAGATCGACCGCCATGCCGGAAACTGCACACGGCCTGGACAGGATGCGCCCGCCCAGCCGCGTGCGCGCCTCGAACAAGGCAAACGAACGTCCGGCCTGATGCAGATTATCCGCCAGCGACAGGCCGCACAAACCACCACCGACAATCACCGTATCCAGCATGGCAATACTCCTTATGAGTTGGCAGACGCCAGTTCTTTTAATGTAGCGCGCTCCAGATCCATGCCGCGAAACACCGAGCAGCGCTTGAACGCTTCTATCGTAGGCGGCACGGATTTATGGCTGCAGAATTTGGCGGTGAGCTTGGCCAGCCCTTTGATATCGCGCCCGCTGGCCTGCGGGAAAATCGCGGCGAGTTCGGTGATCAGCGCATCGTCCACCTTCAGGCCGAACTGGTCTGTCATCACGCGCCAGATCTTGGCGCGGGCCGCTGCATCCGGCGGGTAGAACTTGATCATGGCAATGCAGCGCGAAACTATCGCTTCGTCGATGTCATCCACGCGGTTGGTGGTGAGAAACAGCAAGCCGTTGAAATATTCCAGCACGCGCAAAAATACGCCGACCACCGCATTCATGGTCATGTCATCGTCACGGCGCTTGATATACACATCGGCCTCGTCGATCAGCATCACCGCACCCCACCGCTGGGCGCGGGTCAGCACATCCTTGAGCGCGGTTTCCATCGCCGCCACGTTGAGCCCCAACTGGCCGGAATGCACGCGGTACAGCGGCCGCCGGATAATCTCGGAATACACTTCCGCCGTTAAAGTTTTGCCCACGCCAGCCGGTCCGGCACATAGCACCGTAGTACCGCCGGATTTACCGGCCACGATGTCATCCATCAGCACATCCATCTCGGCGGTGAGTATGTCGATCAGGTCGGTCTGCTCGGGCGGCAGTATCAGTTTTTGCTTGAGCGCGGGCTGGTATTGGTAAGGCTGTATGTCATCCACATGCACCCATAAATAGTGGTGCAGGTCGAGGTGGAACATCAAAATATAGCCATGCACCGGCAACTGCGTGAACAAGCCTTTGGGTATCGCCGATTGCGATTGCCTGACCTCGTCCTCGGCATCGTACTTGTTGCTCTTGGCAGCTTTGCTCAGGTATTGGCCCAATATGTCGCCCGTGGCGTCCATCGTGGTAGCGCGGTTGGCGATAATACTTTCGTCATTCACCAGCCGGGCTGCCGTGCCATTGGCCGATAGCACCACCACATCCTTGCGCGCCCAGTCCGTGTTGCGGTGGCTGGAAGTCGGGTCTTCGGCATAAAAGCCGGTGCCGCTGGCAGAAAACTGCGCGCCGTATTGCGCACGCCAGTCGAAATAGCGCTCCACGGTGGCATCGTAAGTGGCGATCAGCTCCGGCGTTTCCTTGAGGTAGCCCTTGTCGGCAAAAATCTCGCTCACGGTTTTGCCTGCGATGTCGCCTGCCGAAATGCGCAAGGTCACATTCGCCAGAGCCGCCTTGGCATTGGCTTTCAGCTCGATATACACTTTGCCGGTTTCGTCGTTGGATTGCGGCGTGTAATCCAGCCGGGTCACCACATAGGCCAGCGGCTTGCCCGCCGCATTCACATTAAACAGCCAGCCGCGCAGTGCATCCGCCAGCAGGTAACGCGCAATCGCCGGCACTATCGCTTCCAGGTCTTCTGCCTTAAAGCGCACGCCCTCATCGTCCAGCGCGCGCTGCAAGGTCAGCAACTGCGCTGCGCGTCCGTGCATTTCCGGCCCGGCCAATTGGTATAAACCGACCAGGAAATCCAGCTCCGCCTTGGCCAACTGACTCACCGGTATCTCCACCTGGTTGCCAAAGCGCAATTGCTCCCTGAGCGCCGCCAGCGCGGGGAACTCGTCCACTATGGCCTCCACATAAGGCCGTTCTATTTGCAGTTTCATGGCATGCTCCAAAGGTTGAGCGTTGTTGTTACAAATGCGACAAAAAGCTGGTTAAACAGCGGTTAAAAATGGGTTGAATATGGTTCCAGCAAGAAAAATGCCTGCGCTTATGGTCTTGGTTATATGACTCAGTCGACTTCGCTGGAAAACACCGATGGCGCCATGCGCCAGGTTTCCACCACACGGCCGGATTCATCACCCGCCGCATCAAAGCTGCGTTCTTCAAACCGCACCTGCCCATCGCGCGCCATTACCAGTACCGAGCTAGACCTTGTGCCATGCGCTGCGCCCAGCACAAAGCAGGCAGATAACCGTTCTTCTTCATCTTCATCCACGCCGGTATCGGGCAAGTCGCTGTCATACGTCGTGCGGTCTGCCAGCATGGCAAACCCGGCTGCGGCAATGTCGTCCGTGGTCAGCCCGCCAGCGCTGGCGGCAGGCAAGGCATCGGCCCCGCGTGCGGTGGATGCAGCCAGCCTGGGGTAAGCCGCCAGCAGTATGCTGAAGCCGCCATTGGTAAGCAGGTAAGCCCCCAGCAGGGCATCCAGTTGTGCACATTTCGGCCAGCGTTCGTCGAGCAGGCCGTTGGATACGGTATGCACCCCCTGCGTCAGCGCCAGCGGCAGGCGCGTATTGGTCCCGGCGTAATAGGCCTGGCGTGTGGTGCCCACCAGCATATTGAAAGGCGGGTGGCTGCCGCGGTTACGGCTGAACTGCCGCACATGCACAACCGGTGCCTCTTCCGAGGCCAGGTAATCCACGGTCAGCTGTCCGCGCGAAGGCAGGGCGGGGTTTATGGCCGCGCCGTCGCGGTAGGGCGTCACCGCAGCAAAGCGGCCTTCACGCGTCACCCCCAGCCACGAGCCGCCGCGGGCCTCATCGCGCCCGGCAAAGCAATGCGGCGCCTCGGCCCACCACGCAGCCGGGGCCGTCGGGCGCTCATGCGGGCCGTCATGGTTCATCAGCAACACCAGGGGAAAATCGGGATGTGCGCGCCAGGCGATTGCGATCAGGCTCATGAATTGTCTCGTTTGTCGTGAAATGGGTGGTTAACGGCTACTAAGCAATAAGCATGCTCTGGCAGGTGTTGCTAAAGCCGGTAGCCTTCTTCCAGCAGCACCCGCCGCACCACAGGCCGTTGCAGCATGCGCTGGTAATGCGCCTGGCAATTGGGTGGCAGCTCAAGCTTGATCTTGTCGGCCCAGAACTCAACGTAAAACAAGGCCGCATCGGCAATGCTGAAATCACCGACCACATAGTCTTTGCCCGCCAACACTTCATTCATCACCGCAAAACCCGTGGCGACTATCTCGCGGCCACGGGCCTGTATGGCCGCATGGTCGGCCTCGTTGGCGCTGTAGTTGGCGGTAGTGAAAATGCGGGTGTAACCATGGCCGTGGATAGTGCCGACCACGTAGTCCATGGTTTCCAGCACGCGTGTTTCGCCATCAATATCGTCCGGCAACAGCTTGGCTTTTGGGTAGCGCCGCGCCAGCCACCAGGCAATCGCCTGAAACTCGGTAATAGCCGAGCCATCATCGCGAACCAGCGTGGGGATAGTTGCTTTGGGGTTAATAGCGAGGTATTCCGGCTTATGCTGGCCACCCGCCATCAGGTTGACGAGGTACACCTCAAAAGGCAGCTCCAGCTCTTCGAGCAATATATGGATACCGGTAGAGCATGAACCGGGTGTCATGTGGAATTTCATGGCTAAGTTTTCGTGTCACATTGCCGACAAAATGGGCGGGTGACAACAGGGTAAGCATTAGCTGTGCCCGTTACGTTTCGCTACTACATGATCATTCGATCACATTATATTGATCAATATTTTTCTGCTTTTAGGCAATAGCTCTCACTGAAGGTAGTTGTTATGTGGGATAGCGCACATATGCTATATTGCCGCTACAAAAATTATATGTAGTAGCTTTTAAATCGGGGCAACACCATGACTATCTATCTAGCTGTCGGCGCGGCATTAATCGTTGTACTAGCGTTGCTTATTAAATTTGCTTCACCTAAAAATCCATCAAATCATGGCTGGGGCGTTGATGAGGACTAAAATTGATTAAACCTCAACGCTTCATTTTCCTAGATGGCATGCGCGGCATTGCAGCGCTCGCAGTTGTATTTCTTCATTTCACGCTACACAGCGGTCATCGAGTTTTTTTCCAATCGGCAAATCTTGCTGTTGACCTCTTCTTCTGCCTCAGCGGCTTTGTCATTGCTTATTCCTACTACGCCAAACTTGCAAGTGGTGCCAGCATCACAGAGTATTTCAAAAAACGGTTAATACGACTTTACCCGATGTTTCTCATCGGCATCCTGCTTGGCATTGTTGCCATCTGCATTAAATCCAATCTCTCACAAACGGATTTCACAACTCGGCAGATACTGTCGGCATCCATACTCAATGCTCTGTACTTGCCGTATTTTAACGATGCCAGCATCACTATGTTTAATGAGGAATTAAAAGGGTCACTATTCCCGATCAATGGGCCTTCATGGTCGCTATTCTTTGAGCTAGTAGCCAATTTTGCATTTGTTTTTACCGTTCGGCTTAGCAAGCCGGCACTACTCATACTCACGGCAATACTTGGTGCATGGCTCGTTTACTCTGGCATTCATTTTAATACATCACCAGGCTGGTCAACATTCAACTTTATCGGAGGGTTCCCCCGTGTTGGTTTCAGTTTTATGGTCGGCGTATTGATATTCAAATATTTTGATTCAACTGCCAACTTACCAAAAATACACTGGCTGGTCATCAGCGCGATCCTGGCTGCCATGCTGCTATTCCCGCGCGGTGAGCACTGGATTTACTATTGGGCAATTTGCACAGTGGCTGTTATTCCAGCCATCGTTACCTTTGGCGCCAGAGCATCAGTTTCAGGCTCAATCGCCAATAAAACACTCACCTATTTGGGGGAGATGTCATACCCAGTCTACTGCGTCCACACACCTATATTACTGCTTATATCTTGTCTTAAATTTAGTCTATTACCGTGGTCAATTTTCTTTTTATGCTCCTTCGGTTTAATCGTTACAGCTACGCACTTTTCTGCTCGTTACATTGATGAACCATTTAGAAAACATCTTTCTGAAAGATACATCCGTAAGCCTGTTAAGCCTGATTCAGCTACAGCCTGATTTGAGGACGCTCATGCTGTGTTCTATTTACAGCTCGCTTTCACATTTGAATTTGTGAGTTAACTATGGCATCAAAATCAAAGCTTGCCAGAACCTAACTTCGTCATCTTGGGCGCGCAGTCATTCAGTCCGAACTTTTATATGCTAGTTCTCATTTTTATGGGAGTTGTTGAGCCAGCTCAGGCTCGTACAGTTCTGGAGTGGTGATGATTCCAGACAAACAACTAAATCCGCCCGCTACTTTGAGGTAAGCGGGCGTATTCCAGCCTAGAACTTCAAAAATGCCTTCAAGCGGCGCAGCATTTGGCTGATGGCGTTTCCATCCAGCTGGTAATGCTTCTTCAGTTCTTTCTTTACTTCCCAGTTGGCTTTTAGCCCGGCGGGGAAAGTCACCAGATCACCCTTGCCGAAAGTCACCGGTTTGCCGCCTTCTGGCGTAATCACGCATTCGCCTTCGAGGATGTAGGCGATTTCCTGCTCATGAAAAACCCAAGGGAATACGGAGACTTCTTTTGACCAGGTTGGCCATTTTGTCACGCCTAGTGTTTCCAGGCGGGTGGTTGCGGGGTTGTGTTCTACGGTGATATCGCTCATGTTGTGCTTTCGTTGCTTACCGGTTGTGGCCGGTAGTGTTGGTTGGGTGGTGTTGCAGAGGTGCCAGAATGTATGCGGCTTTGCCAGGGCGTTATGTTACCAGCTATGCCGTATTTGTTGGCAGCTTGATATCTTGGCGAGTTTGTTTTGGGGTGAAAAGTGGTGAAGTCGGACGATTCCTACATGACTATCAGGTAAAGCCCTATCAGTAATAAGGGCGGCTTTGGTTATATTGAAGTTTACTTATTAATCACACCTCAAGTTGATTACACCTCAAGGAGCTTTCAATGAAAACACCATTTAGCCTGGCACCGATATCCGGTATGGCACTCGCACTAGGTTTGTTATTTGGCTCTGTTTCTGCCTTGGCAGATGAGCTTTCGGAGAAAGACCGCGATTTTTTGCAAAATGCGGTGCAGATCGGGCATTACGAGCTGGAGGGTAGCAAGCTGGCGATTTCAAAATCCACTAACCCGGTAGTGGTGCGTTTTGCACGCAGGACGGTGCAGGATTATAGCAAGCTGAGTATTGAGCTGGATAAGCTGGCCAAAACCAAGGCGCTGGATGTGAGCGGCGAGCTTAACCCCGTGCAGCAGGAAAACCTGCAAGTGCTGGCAGGCAAGGAGGGCGCGGAATTTGATGCACAGTATGCTTCTGCCATTGCGGAAGAGGCGCATGCCAACCAGGTGGAGTACTTTACCGATGCGGCTGAAGAGGCTGACGATGTGGAGATCAGGAATTTTGCCCGGAAAAACCAGCCTGCGTTGAAGCAACATCTGTTTGGGGCGCGTATCCTTAACACGCGTATGAACACGTTGTTGAGTCCGCAATGAGGGGGCAAGAGGGATGCGATCTCGAATTACCTCCAGAAGCGCCGGCAAAGGTGGACTTGATGAGCGGTGATCCGGCAGTACGAATTGAGGCGCTGGATGCGGGCTACAAAGTCGAGCTCCGGCAGTATGATACGGCTATATTGTATGTGTTCATTACGCCGCAGCTGCTGGTGAGCGAGCCTTTTGCAACGGCGGTAGAGGCGTGGGATGCGGCGTATGCTGATCTGCAGGCCAGCCTTGCTCAAGAAAATGCTGACAAGGGGGCTGACCCTGAACAAGACCCCGATTGGGCGTAGGTTGCCAGTTGGGGGAGTTAAATTGTTAGCGCTACTGTATTTTTGAGTGTGATTTGAAGTATAAATAATAATGCCCGCCAGACCAGAAAATTCCCCAGCGCAAAAACCAGCGCCAAGCCCTGACCAGCCAACTACCCCGACCACGGGCGTAATTCCCATGCCAACCAGCAATATGCTGGCGCTGATGTTGGCCGGGCTTGCCATGCTGGGGCCATTCTCGGTAGATACCTATCTACCGGCTTTCCCCAATATTGAGGCCTCCCTTGGCGCCAGCCTGCTGCAAGTGCAGCAGACGCTAACGGCCTACATGTTTTCATTCGCCATCATGATCCTGTGGCACGGTTCGCTGTCTGATGCTTTCGGTAGGCGCAATATCGTGCTGGTTTCGCTGGCGGTATTCGCCATCGCCACACTGGGTTGTGCCGCATCGCATAGTGTCGAATACCTGTGGGCGTTCAGGATGCTGCAAGGCTTATCTGCCGGTGCCGGGGTGGTGGTAGGCCGGGCCATTATCCGTGATGTGTATGCCGATGTAGCTGCGGCGCGCTTGCTGTCGCTGGTCACCATGATATTTGCCATCGCCCCGGCGATCGCGCCTATCCTCGGCGGCTGGATAGTGAAGCTCTACGACTGGCGCACCATCTTTCTCACCCTGTTTGCCTATACCTCGCTATTGCTGTGGTACTGCTATAAAAAATTGCCGGAGACATTGCCGGTAGCACAACGCACTCCGTTTAATCCGCAATTTCTGTGGCACAGTTACCGGCAGATATTTCGCTCGCCGGTGTTCCAGATGAAGGCGGGGGCACTCGCCTTTAACTTCGCAGGTTTGTTTTTATATGTGGCGGCCGCGCCGGTGTTTATTACCCAGCATCTTGGTCTGGGGCCGGACCAGTTTGCCTGGCAGTTTATCCCCGCGGTGGCGGGTATTTTTCTGGGCGCATTTGCCGCCAATAGGCTTGCCGGAAAAATCTCCATCCCCAAGATGATGTGCATAGGCTATTTTCTGCTGATCGGCTCGGGTGTGGCTAATGTGGCATACCACCTGTTTTTCCCGCCGGCGATTCCGTGGTCGGTCATCCCCTTGTTTTTTTACACGCTGGGCATGTCGCTGGTGGCGCCTATCCTCACCTTGCTGGTGATGGATTTGTTTCCCACTATCCGTGGCACAGTGGCTTCGTGCCAGTCGTTTACGCAGACCATGCTGGCCGCCGGTGTCTCAGGGCTGATCGCGCCAATACTGGTGCACTCGGTACTGTGGCTGGCCGCCGGGCAACTGGCGTTTGCGGTGATCGGTTTGGGTTTGTGGCTGGGCGGGCGGCGCTATCACTATGCGCACTTGCCGCCGGAAGAGCCGCTTAATGCCTGGGAAACTGTCGAATAACAAGAAGACTCATATCTAAGTATTAGTACCTATTCAAAGGTAATCGTGAAGACGATATGCTATCGGCCTGAAACGGACTTTTGTCTTTTATCAATCAATAATGCTGCGATCCCTATGATTGCCGGCAACGATACCGCGGCAAAGTCGCGTAGTAGGGCAGATGGTCCGCAAATGCCCACTGCAACTTCCCAAAAATGAAATAAGGCATGTGCGATAAGCCATATAGTTGCAATTCCCCATAGGGGAAACCGGACTGAGGGCCGAAACCAACCTGTAACAAATGCTATTCCTAGAAATAGCTGCACGATCCCAATGTCACGGATGAAGTGCTGATTATAAAATCCGGTGCTAGTTACACCAGGCACTACCTCATACCATGTCTTCGGATCGATCAGCATGAACACCCCATTCAAAATTAAAAATAGGCTGTTCAATGCTAATGCCGAAAGTACTACTGCTCTGATGATGCTTAAATGCCTACTCATTGCTTGGTAAGCCAATCTTTCAGCGTCAATTTTCCGAGTTGGACTTTTCCTTGTGGAGTCAGTGATTGATCATTGATTTCTAATCCAAAGTAGAGTGACGCGTCATCCTTGGTAACCTTGCGGGTGTCATGTTTCGCATTCAAGGCAGCTGCTACAGCGTCATACAAGGATAGTTTTTCAGGCCCTGCGATGTCGATGATCCCATTTATTGGTTTCTCCAGGGATATGGTCGAGAGCAGTGACGCAACATCCTCTGCCGCCATCGGTTGAAATAAAGCGGAAGCTAACCGAACCTCTTCCCCCGTTGTGGCCGCGTGGGCAATGCTAGTCAGGAATTCAAAAAACTGGGTGGCACGCACAATGGTATAAGGGATACCGGAAGCCTTGATAAGATTTTCCTGTACAAGCTTTGCCCGGAAATACCCACTATCCTGCAAGCTCTCTGTACCGACGACCGATAATGCAACGTGATGATTAACACCTGCGACTTTTTCTGCGACCGCGATATTGTTTCCTGCTGTTTCAAAGAATGACATTACCGCTGCATCTTCAAACGATGGAGAGTTTGCGACATCGACTACGATATCAGCTCCTTGTAACGCTTCGGTCAGGCCTTCCCCAGTGATGGTATTGACGCCGGTGTTAGGAGAGGCAGGCACAACTTCATGCCCAAGTATCTTCAACTTGGCGACCAACTTGGTCCCGATCAAGCCTGTACCACCGATGACTACGATTTTCATGATCTTCCTCCATTGTTTCATTGCAAGTTATTGACCCATGCATTGTATTAATGAAACAATGTGGCGTAAATGACATATATCCCTAAATATCCGCCACTCTCTCAAAAGCATCAAAAGTTAGTTCTTTTTGTTGCTTTCCCTGGGATGGGTCTTCTTGATCTGACAGGAGCACAAACCGTGTTCTGGGCTGCATCGAGATATATGGAAGAAAAAGGGTTGCCGCCTTATGACCGGCACACCATCAGTCTTGATGGTGGACTTGTTAAAAGCGCTGAGGGGGTGGCTCTGGATACCACCGAATTGTCAGACTTTGCTGATGCAGATATCGACACAATTATTGTCCCAGGGTCACCTTATATCGTTGACATGCTGGAACAGACTGTTCCATTGGCATTGTGGCTGAAGCATAACCATGGGGAAGTTAGGCGCATGGCTTCGGTTTGCAGCGGCGCATTTCTCTTGGCCCAAGCTGGTCTACTCGATGGAAAACGTGCCGCAACTCATTGGGCGATGATGGACATGCTTCAACAACGCCATCCTTCAATTAAGGTAGACCGCGATGCTATCTTCGTTAATGAAGAGTCGATTTGGACTTCAGCAGGAGTAACCGCGGGTATTGATCTTGCGCTTGCGCTTGTAGAGGAGGATTGTGGCCGCGATATTGCTATGAAAGTAGCCCGTGAGTTGGTTGTCTACATGAAAAGACCCGGAGGACAATCTCAATTCAGTGAATTACTGCAGTCACAGTATAGCGATGCTTCCTTTGACCAGCTTCATGCTTGGATCGCGAATAATCTTAAAGTTAATGATTTAAGTATTGAGGTATTGTCTGCCAGGGCAAATATGAGCCCTAGAAACTTTGCGCGAGTGTATAAACAAAAGACAGGCAGGACGCCCGCAAAGGCTGTTGAGATATTTAGATTGGAGGCGGCTCGACGACTGCTGGAAGATTCATCTCATAGCATTCTTGAGGTAGCTAACCTATGTGGCTTTGGGGATGAAGAGCGTATGAGAATAACGTTTCAACGTAACCTTGCGGTGTCGCCTTCCGATTATAGAAAGCGCTTTTCTTCTTGAAGAGTCAAGGCCAGCATTCACCCACAAGCAGTTCTTGATGTATGACTTTACTCAACTATCACATGCACATCATCAACATAATATTGCGTCTCGCCAAAGCACGATGACGGTACGCCGATATGCTGCTCGTAGGATAGTGTCACTTTCTTGCCCAGCGACTGGTTGATTTTGGCGGCTACCGCATCCTCGCGCACGCTGAAGTAGAATTTTTCGCTCATGGTGCCGGGCATGGAGACAATGGCTAGTTCGCCTTCCCAGGTTTTGCACAGCCAGCCCTTGTTGGAGAATTTCTGCACATAGCCTGCGCGTTCGCCGGTGGAGTAAGACCAACTCAGCGCCAGCCAGCTGTAAGCGACGAATAGCGCAATGGCGACTATCAGCCCCAGGGCAATAATCAAGACAAAGCCGCGTTGTTGAGTTTGTTTCATGGTGTGTTCCTATATCAAATTTGCATGGTCAGTTTTGCAGTCATTCTAACCCGCCCGCGTGTATTTGGCGTGACTGCTCAACACTGATTGCGGCGGCATGGCGGCTAAACTCACTTTCCATATCCGGCACGCCGGACATGGCACAAATAATGCTGCTAAAAAGCAGTTAACTCTCTACACTGTAAAACTACATTGCTCTAGATTTGTTGCATCCTGGCTTGAAATGTTAAAGCGGTAATATATAAGGAAGTCAGATGGCTATACGCGTTGCGCTACACCACAAAACCAGCTACCAGTTTGATCGATTAGTCAGTCTCTCCCCGCATGAAGTCAGGCTCAAGCCAGCTGCCCATGCCCGCACGCCCATTTTGTCGTATTCGTTGAGCGTGAACCCGGAAAAGCACTTCATCAACTGGCAGCAAGACCCTTACGGCAACTATATTGCGCGCTTCGTATTCCCCGAAAAGGTGCGTGCGCTCGACTTTACGGTCGATTTAGTGGCGGATATGACGGTGATCAACCCGTTTGATTTCTTTGTGGAAAAGTACGCCGAGACTTATCCGTTCAACTATACGCAGCAGCTGGAGTACGAACTTGGTGCGTATTTAAAGCCGGAACCGGTGGGCAGTCTGCTGCAGGACTGGCTGGCGGCAGCAAAAAGCGAGATGAGCCAGCAGGCCTTTTCTACCGGAGATTTCCTGGTGGCGGTCAATCAGCGCCTGCAGCGTGATATCGGCTACCTGGTGCGCATGGAGCCGGGCGTGCAAACGCCGGAAGAAACGCTGGGCAACCGCACTGGCTCTTGCCGCGATACCGCCTGGCTGCTGGTGCAGATCATGCGCAACATGGGGCTGGCCGCACGCTTTGTGTCAGGTTATCTGATCCAGCTCACCGCCGATATCAAGGCGCTGGATGGCCCTAGCGGCACTACGGTGGATTTCACCGACCTGCATGCCTGGACTGAAGTGTATATCCCGGGCGCGGGCTGGATAGGGCTGGACCCGACCTCCGGCCTGATGGCGGGTGAAGGGCATATCCCGCTGGCCTGTACCGCGGTGCCGTCTTCTGCCGCCCCGGTGACCGGCTTTACCGATGTGGCCGAAGTGACTTTTCAGCATGAAATGACGATTACGCGCATCCATGAAGATCCGCGCGTGACCAAGCCTTATTCAGAAGCCGACTGGCTGAAGATAGACAGGCTGGGCAACAAGGTGGATGCCGAGCTGAAGAAGCAGGATGTGCGGCTGACGCAGGGCGGCGAACCTACATTTGTGTCGATAGACGATATGGATGGCCCGGAATGGAACACGCTGGCGCATGGCGACAAGAAGCGCGAGCTGGCGGGCAACCTGGCGCTGCGACTCAAAGAGCATTTCGCCAAGGGCGGCATGCTGCATTACGGCCAGGGCAAATGGTATCCCGGCGAGCCGTTGCCACGCTGGGCGCTCAATATGTATTGGCGTGTGGATGGCACGCCGATCTGGAACGATGCCAGCCTGTTTTCTGATGAACATACGCCGGACAATTACACCGTAGAGCACGCTACCCAATTTGCCGAGCGGCTGGCTGCTGAGCTGGATTTCCCCACGGAATGCCTGATCCCGGCCTATGAGGATGTGCTGCAGCAAAGCCAGTTTGAAGAGCGCCTGCCGGACAATATCGACCCGCTTAAGGCTAATTTGAAAGACAGCGAAGAGCGGCGCCGCTTGGCGCGCCTGCTAGAAACCGGGCTGGCCGAGGTGGTGGGCTATGTGTTGCCTATCAAGCCCAAAGAGGCTAAGAGGACGACCTCATGGCTGACCAGTAAATGGCCATTGAAACGTGAACATCTCTACCTGTTGCCCGGCGATTCGCCGATGGGCTTGCGCCTGCCGCTGGCATCATTGCCATGGGTATTGCCGGAAGACATGGAGCCGGATTTCGCTACCGACCCTTTTGCTGCGCAGGATGATTTGGCTAGCGGCCATGGCGTGGAAAAAGCGGCTGTCAAAATCAAGCATAAAGGTAAAAAGCCAGAGGCGCACGAAGTCGTGCATACCGCGCTTTGCGTACAAGTACGTGACGGCAGGCTGCATGTATTCATGCCGCCGGTGGTGATGCTCAAGGATTACCTGGCACTGGTGACTGCGGTGGAAACGACTGCTGCTGCGCTCAAGCTGAAGTTGTGGTTGGAAGGCTACACCCCGCCGCGCGACCCGCGCATCCAGGTATTGAGCGTGACGCCGGACCCCGGTGTGATTGAGGTCAATATTCATCCTTCGGCTAGCTGGAAAGAGCTGGTGAGCAAAGTTACCACGCTGTACGAAGAGGCGCGGCAGGCACGGCTGGGCACGGAAAAGTTCATGCTGGATGGCCGCCATACCGGTACCGGCGGCGGCAATCACGCCACGCTGGGTGGTGCCACTGCGGCGGATAGCCCCATGCTGCGCCGCCCCGATGTGCTGAAAAGCCTGATTACCTATTGGCAGAACCACCCGGCCTTGTCCTACCTGTTCTCCGGCACTTTTATCGGCCCGACCAGCCAGGCGCCGCGCGTGGACGAGGCGCGTGACGACAACCTGTATGAGCTGGCGATTGCTTTCCAGCAAATGGACAAAGTGCTGCCGGACACCGAAGAGAGCGAGCGCCCCTGGCTGGTAGACCGATTATTGCGCAACTTGCTGGTGGATTTAACCGGCAACACGCATCGCTCCGAATTTTCCATCGACAAGCTGTATTCGCCGGATGGCCCCACCGGTCGTTTGGGGCTGGTGGAGTTCCGTGCTTTTGAAATGCCGCCGCATGCGCGTATGAGCTTGCTGCAAATGCTGCTGCTGCGCGCGCTGGTGGCGCGTTTCTGGCGCGAGCCTTACCAGGGCAAGCTTATCCATTGGGGTACGCAGCTGCATGACCGCTGGATGCTGCCGCATTTCGTGGCGCAGGATATGGCCGACGTGGTGGCCGATCTGCGCGCTTCGGGCTACAAGTTTGAAAAGCACTGGTTCGACCCGTTTGTGGAGTTCCGTTTTCCGCGTTACGGCACCGTGGCTTATCACGGTGTAGAGCTGGAGTTGCGTCAGGCCATCGAGCCATGGAATGTATTGGGTGAAGAAGTCAGCACCGGCGGCACAGCGCGTTATGTTGATTCATCGGTGGAGCGCATGCAGTTGCGCGTGCGCGGCCTGACCGATGGGCGGCATATCGTGACCTGCAACGGGCGTGCATTGCCGCTGCAACCCACAGGCAATGCCGGTGAATATGTAGCCGGAGTGCGTTTCCGCGCTTGGAGTCCGTGGTCTGCCCTGCATCCGACCATAGGCGTACATGCGCCGCTGGTGTTTGACCTGGTCGATAAATGGAGCGGCCGCGCCATTGGCGGCTGTACTTATCATGTGTCGCATCCGGGTGGGCGCAACTATGCCAGCTTCCCGGTGAACGCCAATGAGGCCGAGGCTCGCCGTTTTGCGCGTTTCTGGGATCATGGGCATACACCGGGCCCGGTATCGGTGGTGGATGAGCCGCGCAACCCGAGTTTTCCGTTTACCCTGGATTTAAGGTGGCAAGCCGACTAAAGTTTGTTGCATAAAAGTAAACTTTGCATTTATTGCAGTCACCTAATATCCTTGGTATATGTTGAGTTCATTATTAAATCGCTATCCGCACTCGAAAAGCCGTCATGACGAACTGATGGAGCCAAGCGGGGAGCCGCGCCAGCACTGGCGTGCCCTTATGGCAACGTTAGCGCAGGAACCACCGGCGCAAATGCGCCAGCGCGTGGACGATGTGCGCCGCCAGGTGCGCGAAAACGGCGTCACCTACAATGTCTATGCCGATACCAAGGGCTTGCAACGCCCGTGGGACCTGGATGTACTGCCGTTTATCCTGCCGCATGAAGAGTGGGCGCAGATCGAGGCGGCGGTGATCCAGCGTGCGACCCTGATCAATAGCATCCTCAACGATGTGTATGGCCCGCAAACTATACTTACAGAAGGCCTGCTTCCGCCGTCACTGATCCACGGCCATGCCGGTTTCCTGCGTCCCTGTCATGGCATCCGTAATCCCGACGATATTGCCTTGCATACCTATGCCGTGGATATTGCGCGCTCCCCTAATGGCCGCTGGTGGGTAGTGGCTGACCGCACCCAGGCGCCATCCGGGGCCGGTTATGCGCTGGAAAATCGGCAGGTAATTGCCAGTGCGTTTCCCGAGCTTTTCCGTGACCTGAATATTCATCGCCTGAGCGGTTTCTTTGCTGCCATGCGCGATAGCCTCAACCATTGGGGCCGCCTGTGTGCTGAAAAGCAGACGCAAGCCAACCCGCAGATTCCACCGCTGAGCCATGGTGAGCAACCGCTTACTGTTATCCTCACCCCCGGCCCGTACAACGAGACCTATCACGAACAGTCTTACCTGGCGGGCTATCTTGGTTTTCCGCTGGTGCAGGGCAATGACCTGACCGTGCGTAACGGCGTGGTGTGGCTGAAGACGCTCTCCGGCCTGAAACCGGTGCATGTGGTGCTGCGCCGGCTGGATGATGATTTCTGTGACCCGCTTGAGCTCAATGCCGGCTCCATACTCGGTGTGGCCGGGCTGACCGATGCCGCACGTCGCGGCAATGTGCTGGTGGCAAATAGCCTGGGTTCCAATCTGCTGCAATCCGGCGCGTTGCTGGGCTTTTTGCCCAGTCTGTGCAAGCGCATGCTGGGTGAGTCGCTACTGATGCCATCTGTGGCCACCTGGTGGTGCGGCGAACCGGCAGCGCTGAAAACCGTGGTTGCCAACCTGAGCAAGCTAGTGATCAAGCCGGCATTTCCGCAGATACATGAAACCCCGATTTTTGGCGAAGATTTAAGTGCCAGCGAGCGCACTGAACTGATTGCCAAGCTGCAGGCCAACCCCCACAACTATGTGGCGCAGGAGCTGGTACAGATATCGCAGGCCCCGGTGTGGGATAACAATAGCAGCCATGGCATCAAGGCGCTGGCAGTGGGCTTGCGGGTGTATGCCTGTGCCACGCCGCAGGGCTATGTGGTGATGCCGGGCGGCCTTACCCGTGTTGCCAGCGGACTGGATGGGCGCGTGATTACCATGCAGCGCGGCGGCACCAGCAAGGATACCTGGGTGACGGCACCAGCGGCAGTGAGCAAGCTGAGCCTGGTGCGCCGGACTACTTCGAGCAAGGACCTGGTGCGCGACAATACGCACCTTTCCAGCCGCATGGTGGAAAACCTGTTCTGGTTCGGGCGCTATACCGTGCGTAACAACCACACCGCGCGCCTGTTGCGCACGGCGATTCACTACCTGCTGGAATTCTCACCCGAGCACCGGGCAGTGGAATGGCCGACCGTTCATGGCTTATGCATCTGGTATGGCCTGATGCCGGCAGATGATGACGAAGATGCAGATGAGTACTCACTCACGCCACCAGCCTTAAGTGACGAGGAGATTGAGGCATTGCTGATTGCCGCGGTGTTCTCTGCCGAGACCCCCAGCCTGGCCGGCAATGTGCAGCAACTGTTCCAGCTGGCGTTTAACCTGCGCGAACGTTTATCCAGCGATAACTGGCGCATCATCAACCAAATGTCGCAGAGTTTCAGCGAAGTCAGTAAAAAGCCCAGCCTGACCGAGGCGCTGTCACACCTGGATGACACCAACACCTCGCTGGTGACGCTAGCCGGCTTCACCCTGGATGGCATGACGCGTGACCAGGGCTGGCGCTTCCTATCCATCGGGCGGCGCATAGAGCGGCTGCAATTTCTATGCACTTTGCTGTTACGCGCGCTTACCATGCCGCCGCAAAGTAACCTGGATTGGCTGCTGGAGCTGACGGACAGCATCGTTACCTATCGCGCACGCTACAGTGCCCAGCCGGAATGGCTGCCGGTATTGGATCTGCTGTTGATGGATGAAAACAACCCGAATGCCATGGCATTCCAACTCAAGGGCCTGATCAAATACCTGTCGCAGATATCTTCCACCTATAACGGCGGTGGCGGCGAAGGGCGTTTTATGGAGCGGCTGGAAGCACTTAAGGCGATGGACCCCGACGAAGTGCTTAATCACGGCAGCCCGCAACTGATCAAATGGCTGAATGCGACATATCAGGCCAGTATCAGCATCTCTGACCAGTTGAGCCTGCGCTTTTTCAGTTACTCGGGCATGCAGCAGGAATTCAAGTACACATGATGGGCATCTCCATACATCCAATTTGCATTGCCATACGGCGTTGCTCGCAAAAAATTACTCCTGACATATCGTGTATATGTGGCGTCATAATTTTTTACTCATGCCTGGTCTGGCTTCGCAGCTTGAATTTCTAGAGACACCCATAATCATGCGTTATCACGTTCTACACCAAACCCAGTACGACTACGAGCGAACCGCGACGCTCTCGCAGCAGTTGCTGCATATGACGCCGCGCGATTTCCAGTACCAGAACTGTCATTTCCACCATATCAGCGTTAACCCCGTGGCCAACGAGCTGGTGAGTAACTTTGACTACTTTGGCAATATCATCCATCACCTGGCCATTTTTACGCCGCATAAGACCTTGGTGGTTGAGTCGGAATCGAATATCGAGTTGTTGCCAAGGCCCGGCTTAAACGTATTACAAAATAGCCAGCCCTGGGATATCGTCAGGCATAGCCTGAGCCAGCAGAATGGCGGGCATGCGGATGCGGTGGCCTACCTGTTTGACTCGCCTAACATCAATTGCAGCGATGCGCTGGCGACATACGCCGCTGCCAGCTTTGTCTCCGGGCGTCCTTTACTGGAAGCAGCGCTTGACCTGACCCAGCGTATCTATCGCGATTTTGAGTTTGACCCGGAAGCCACCGATGTTGCGACCCCGCTGACGCAGGTGCTGGCAGGCCGGCGCGGCGTATGCCAGGATTTTGCACACCTGATGGTAGGCTGCTTGCGCAGCCTCGGCCTGGCTTGCCGCTACGTCAGCGGCTATATCCTGACCACGGCTCCGGCAGGGCGGGAACGGCTCATCGGCGCAGATGCCTCGCATGCCTGGGCTTCAGTGTATTGCCCGACGTATGGCTGGGTGGATTTTGACCCGACCAATAATTGCCTGGTGCATAACGAACACCTCACGGTAGCATGGGGCCGGGATTTCAGTGACGTATCGCCCATGCGCGGCGTAGTGCTGGGCGGCGGCGCACAGACGCTGGAGGTGAGCGTGACGGTGACGCCGGTGTTTGACCAGCTTAAATTATCCGGGTTGGTTGGCTAAACCGCGGCAAGCCTAGCCAGCTCGACAGGCTAGGACCAGTCGGGATTCGGCAATTCAGAAAAGACTTTTTTTAGGCCCTCGCCCCAGCCTTTGCGGATGGCGGTGTAATAGGGGTCGCTCTCGGTGATGCGCTGGCGGTCATTGGCGTGCAGGCTGTCGGTGCGGTAGAGCATGAGGTCGATAGGGGCTGCCACCGAGATATTGCTGCGTATGGTTGAGTCAAATGAAATCAGCACGCATTTGACTGCATCCATCATGTCGCTGTTGTATTTCACTACGCGGTCAATAATCGGTTTGCCGTATTTGGTTTCGCCGATCTGGAAATAAGGCGTTTCCGCGCAGGTTTCAATGAAGTTGCCTGCTGCATAAATATTGAACAGCCTTGGTTTTTCGCCACGAATCTGGCCGCCCATCAACATGCTGGCAGTGAAATCGGTGTTGAGGTTTTTCAGGTGCTCGGCATCGCGTTCAAACACCGCACGAATTTCGTCACCGACTAGCTTGGCGGCTTCAAACATGGTGCTGACATTCTGCAGGTGAGTGCCTTCATCGGCTTTGACCAGCTCCCTGAGGCGATTGACCACGGCTTGGGTGATGGCCAGGTTGCCTGCGGTCAGGATGGTGATGACGCGATCACCCTCGACCTCAAAGGTATTCATCTTGGGGAAAATGGCAACTTGGTCTACGCCGGCATTGGTACGGGTATCGGAGGCAAAAACCAGGCCTTCGTCGAGCAGGAGGGCAACGCAATAAGTCATGATGGTCGATCTGGAAGTAACGAGGTTGAAGGCTTTAATCATACCGACCCGCTTGGCAGGCCACAACTAAAGAAACCGCTTAGGCCACGAAATAAAACGCGAATTAACTATTAAAATAGCTTACCTTCATCGTAACCGCATTCATACAAACGAGTCAGCCCATGGAATACCGCCAACTAGCCCATACCGATCTAAACGTTTCCGCCGTCTGCCTGGGCACCATGACCTATGGCGACCAGAACTCACAGGCAGAGGCACATGAGCAGCTGGATTATGCCGTCGCGCAGGGTATCAACTTTATTGATACCGCCGAAATGTACCCGGTGCCGCCCAAGGCCGAAACCTGCACCCGCACCGAGACCATCGTCGGCCACTGGCTCAAGCGCCAGCCGCGCGACAAGATCATCCTCGGCGGCAAGGTATCTGGCCCGCGCCGCAGGATAGACTGGATACGCGGCGGGCCGGTATCGCTCGATCGCGCCAATATCCGCAGTGCGATTGAGGACTCACTCAAGCGACTGCAAACCGATTACATCGACCTGTACCAACTGCATTGGCCTGAGCGCAATGTGCCGATGTTCGGTCAGTATCAATTTGACCCCACGCAGGAGTTTGAAAACGGTCAGGAGAAAAACTGGGTGCCTATCCGCACGCAGCTGGAGACACTGGCGGAACTGGTTAAAGAAGGAAAAGTGCGTTACGTCGGCGTCTCCAATGAGCATCCCTGGGGCGTGATGGAGTTTTTGCGTATCGCCAAAGAATACAACTTGCCACGCATCGCCAGTATCCAGAATGGTTACAACCTTATTAACAGCACCTTTGAGTACGGCATGGCAGAAATTGCCTACCGCGAGAAAGTTGGCCTATTGGCCTATTCACCGCTGGCATTCGGCCATCTATCAGGCAAGTATGTCGCTGATCCTGCTGCCGCTGGCCGCGTGACCCTGTTCCCCGGCTACGCACAGCGCTACACCAAACCCGGCGTCCAGCCTGCCTGCCAGGCGTATGCCGAACTAGCACATCAGCACGGTATGAGCCCCGCAGAAATGGCACTGTCGTTTGTGTATAGACGCTGGTTTGTCACCAGCACCATCATAGGCGCCACCAGCATGGCGCAGTTACGGGAGAATATAGGCGCCTGGCAAAAGCCTTTATCAGCAGAGTTACTGAAGCAGATAGAAGCCGTGCAGATGCAGTATATGAACCCAGCGCCATGATGCCCTGGCGCTTATGGCCTCTTTGCGTGAAACTGCACGGGCTGTGGGGGTGACATCTGCAATACAGGTTTGCGAATTTTCCCCATCACATGCATTTCACAGGGTTTGCAGTCGAACTTCAAAGTGAATTTGTCTTTGCCGTTAATCAGTGTCATTGGCTCTGCGGTCACTGTGCCTTGTACGCCGATGACACCTTTGGCTTCCTTTGGGCACAAGCCGTGGCTGAAACGCAGGCAGTGCTTGGTGATCATTAGCGGTACTTCACCCAGCTCTTCATTTGCCTCATAAGCTGCGGCTATCATTGTTACGCCATGTTTTTCGTAAAATGCCCGGGCTTTTTGGTTGTATACATTGGCAAGGTAGCTCAAGGTGTCTTCCGGGTAGATGGCTGGCGGCGTTGCTGCTGCGCGCAGTTCCGGCCGGGTGTAAGCGCTGGCACGCTCGACTTCCAGGTTTTCTATCGCTGAGCGGCGCAGGGCATTGATGGTGGAAGCACGGATAAACCATGGCTGCGTAAGTTCAAGGGCGATCTCTTTTGCCATGAAGTCGGTGCTACCGAGCTTGTTCAGGTTTTCACGCAAGCTGGCGTATGCCTGCTCGGCGTGATCTGCTATCTGTTTCTCTGCAACGCACTCGGCATTGGCGGTGCAGCCGATATCGTCGGTGACAGCCAGTGTGAAGCCGTCGCGAGTTTCATACAGCACCATGGAAACCGGGACTTTACGTTCGGCAGATTTCTTCTCCAGCAGGCGCATGAACGCCTGGTCACGATTGCGATACGCCATCATGCCGCGGCGTATATCGACAGGCATTTCGTTGGGGTAGAGCCGCTTGCCCTCGACGGTATTCACGCGCAGGCCGAGCAGCTCTTTATGTACGTCAAAAAAACATACGCCATCACCATTGTTGAGTTCGATGGTGGTATCTATTTCGAAATAGTCCTTGCCCACCTTGGTGACTTTACCCAATTCCTCGCCCGCAAATTTCGGTGTATCAAAGGCACCGATATCGGCCTGGCGACCATTGACAAAGTAGTCGGTGGCGCTACGGTTAAAGGTTTTTTCTGGTTGCGGCGTGAAGCTGTAAGTGCATAGCCCGGAGGAAGCGCGTGCGTATTCCGGCTGGTCATGCAGGATTTCATCCAGCAGCTGGCGATAGTGTGCGGTGGCGTTCTTGACGTAAGCGACATCCTTGTAGCGCCCCTCGATCTTGAATGAACTGATGCCCGCTGCGACCAGTGCCCGCATGTTGGCGCTCTGGTCGTTGTCCTTCATGGAGAGCAGGTGCTTGTCATTGGCCAGAATGCGGCCTTTTTGATCTTCCAGGGTATAGGGCAGGCGGCACTCCTGCGAGCACTCGCCGCGGTTGGCGCTACGGCCGGTATGGGCATGGCTGATAAAGCACTGGCCACTGAAGGCCACGCATAGTGCGCCATGCACAAAGAACTCCAGATTGCAGGTCGTGGCCTGTGCGATTTTGTGGATGGTGTTGAGGTCCAGTTCGCGTGCCAACACGATTTGCGAGAAACCGACCTGGTCTAGGAACACCGCTTTTTCCACGGTGCGGATGTCGGTCTGCGTACTGGCATGTAGCTGGATAGGCGGCAGGTCCATCTCCAGCAGGCCCATATCTTGCACAATCAGCGCGTCCACGCCTGCCTCATAAAGTTGCTGTACCACCTGTCGCGCACCGGCTAGCTCGTTATCGTGAAAAATAGTGTTAAAGGCGACAAATACCTCGGCATGGTAGCGATGTGCATGGCTAACCAGCCGGGCGATATCCGCCACCGAGTTGTCGGCCTTGGCCCGCGCACCAAACGCGGGGCCGCCGATATACACGGCATCCGCCCCATGGTTGATGGCCTCAATGCCGAAATCGGCATTCTTGGCAGGGGACAGCAGTTCCAGGTGGCGACGCGATAAATTCATGACAAAGCTAGCAAAATCAAAGAGGTAAGACTATAGCATTTCTTGCATGCGGCTTCACCCAATACTTACCTGGATTTAATAGTGATGATAAGCACGCCTGCAATCACCAGCCCTGTCCCAGCCAGCTGCAGCAAGGTGATGCCTTCACCCAGAAAGATAGCGGCCAGGAAAATAGTCGAGACCGGGCCTATCGAACTGACCAGTGAGGCCTGGTTGCTGCCGATACGGTGGATGCCGGCATTGAGCAAGATGGCGGGCAACACGGTCGCTACCACTGCCATGATCAGGCTCAGCCAGTACACCGGTGCCGGCAGCTGCAAAATGGAGACGGCATGCGTAGAGCTGGCAAAATGCAGGCCGCTGGCCAGGGTTGCCGCCAGCATGGTGTAAGCCGTGAACAATGAAGATCCGACACGGGGAATCAGGCGCCCGCTTGCTACCAGGTAAGCTGCGTAAACGAACGCGCTGGCCGCCACCAGTGCAGCGCCCAGCATGGTATGGCCCACCGCGGATTTCAGGGTAAACAGGTCATGCCCCACCACCAGGCCAACGCCGGCATAGCTCAGTGCCAGCGCCAGCATCTCGCGCTTGCCTATACGTTGCTTGTACAAAAGCGCTGAGAGTATCACCACCATGGTGGGGTACAGAAACAGGATGATGCGCTCCAGTCCGGCAGTAACATAAGCCAGGCCGGCAAAATCCAGCCACATGGGACCATAGCCGCCAACCATGCCGAGGACGGCAATCGCCCAGGCGTCACGCTTGCTAATGCGGGCGTCGCCATTGGTGGCGTGCCCCCACAACAATAACGCGATAAAAAACGGCAAGGCGAATGCCATGCGCAATGCGATCAGTGTCGCTGCATCGACGGGGTAAGCGTAAGCCAGTTTGACGATGATGGCCTTGGATGAAACGGTGATGGCTGCTGCCAGCACCATGAGCGAGCCTATCAGCACGTGGCGCCTGGATTCTGGAGTTTGGGGTTGCATGTGTGCCCTTATCAGGGGCTCAACGGGGAAAACACAGGTCAACCGCGGAGAGCCCGCGGTTGCTAAAAATTACGACAGACAGCAACCGCAGCACAGCATGGCACGTAGCCACAGTGCTTTACGCATTGTGACTTTCGGCATGATGGCCGCAGAGGCGGCGATGTGGTTGTGGTGTGTCATAGGCCGTGCACTTTACTGGAGGGCGGTGGTTGGGTCAAGCCGGGCTATCGGGCAAGTCGCGCCTGCTCTTCCAGCACGCCTTCTTCCACGCCTGCGGCGGCTGTCAGGGCGGCTACGTTTTCGCGGGTGAAGAAGCCATTGAAATCCCCATAGCGCTGCACATACTCAATAATGAGCGACGAGTGCTCGGAAGCATTGGAGAATATCTGCTTGAGGCCTTCTTCCTTGGAACCGATGACATCGAGCAGGAAGCCTTTGCCTTGCCCGGTGATGGCATTGACGACGAAGTCGATATTTTCAGTGCCAGCCTGCTCGCCATCTTTTACCGCAATGGCGATGTGGTGCAGGCGTGGCCCGTAGTTACGCACGAAGGTTTCTGTCGGCGAAGGCAGATGCTCCAGGTGATTGACGAAATAAGGCGTGTTGTTGGCGGTAAATACCTTGGCCGGGCTTTTGGACTCAGGAATAGGGTGCACACTCTTGGTGACATTGGTGGAGGAGTTCTGGTCCCAGATGTTGTAGGCGCCCCAGAAGTAGTAACTGGATAACGACAGGTATTCCAGGATCGCCACTTCTCGGTTCTGGCTGTAGACGCGTGTTGCCAGGTGATCTACCGGTAATAGTAGCCCATTGATACCCAGTTTACTTTGCGCTTCCTTGGCACCCAGATAGGCTTCCTGCACATCGGGACGGATCACGCTCATACCGAGTGCGTAGACGCGCAGCTCGCCTGGCTCACGCTTCAGGTAACCGACAATATTGTGGGTATAGGGCGATGGTTTGCTGATGGCGACATTGCCCGGCAGCTCCAGCTTGCGCACTTCATCCTGCGAGAAGAAGCGGAATTCGCGCTCTTCCTGTAGGCGAACTACATCATGCAGGTTGCTGACGCGCAGGATTTCTCCCATGTAGCGACTGTTGGGCTTTCTTGAGCCTACCGGGTAGATTTCATTCAGGGAGCGGAAGATGCCGCGCAGGTTAGGGTCCTTGACCTCGCGTACGATGAGGTCGGGCGAATTCAAGTCGATACGCAGGATATGCGTCCAGTGCTTTTCACTCTCGAGCGTGACCAGGTAGTGATACGAAGTCATCAGGGCCAGTTCGGCGATGTACTGGATAGAGTGATCCGGGTCTACCGTGATCATCAGTGCATCGATCTCATGGATCATGGCGGTCAGGCCAAGCTTGTCGCGCTCTTCCAGCAGGCGTACCAGATACTCTTCAAAAAATGGGGAATTTTCTTTGTCGCCGTGGCGGGGGAAGCCGGTTGAATTCATGTCTAAGGCTCTGCTAGGTTGATTACGATTGATGATGGATTATTGTTGCGATTGCTGCATCTGGTTCACTTTAACGCGTACCTTCATGGTTTCCTTGCCGCCACCGACGCGCATGCCGCTCACCGGAGATGCATCGCGGTAGTCCAGCCCCACAGCTAAACGCACATAGTTGCCATTGGCCTGGCAGCAGTTGGAGACATCAAAGGTCTGCCAGCCAGCATTGCCCAGCCAGACATCGACGCAGGCGTGGCTTTCCATGAGGCTGCCGTCATCGGTAAACAGGTAGCCGCTCACGTAGCGGGCGGGAAGGCCGAGCTGGCGGCAACAGGCGATAAAAATATGGGCGTGATCCTGGCAAACGCCTTTGCTCAGTTCAAAGGCTTTGGCGGCGGTGGTTTCAACCTCGGTGCTGCCTTTAACATAAGGGACGCGCTCGATAATCGCCTGCATCAGCACCTGCAACATTGCAGTATCGGCAGGCCGGTCCGCGAATTTTGCCGCGAACTCTTGCAAAGGCGAGTCTGCAGCCGTGAGCGGAGTCGTGCGTAAATAGATGGGGAGCGGTAATGCATTATCGACCACAGGGGCAACCAGCCCGGTCTCGACTTCGCCATAAGCGAGGATGCTGATTTCCTCATGTTCACCATCGACCACCAGCGTATGCGTCACATTGCCGAAGGTATCGGCACTTTCCTGCAGGTTGCCATTCACCCTGATTTCCCAGCGACCCACATGCTGGCCGTAACCTTCCTGCGGGGTGAGCCGCAACTGCTGGATGGTGTAGTTGACTGGCTCACTGTAGGTATAGTGAGTGTGGTGTTCTATCGTTAACAACATATTGGGTAGCCTGTAGTTGCAGCACTAGATTGCTAAGGCAAGGGTAACTAAAAACCAGACAAATCTAAAGGCAAATATTACTAATTACCGTGAGCGTTGAGGAATGTGCGCTGTATCTCCAGGCTCAGATTGTTGTTTGCCACAATAAAGTCTGTGAGGAACTCATGCAAGCCATCCTGGAAAATATCTTCCATCTTGCCGTAGCGCAATCGCGCATGCAGCTCACCGGCCAACCGTTTGCATTCTATATTGCGGCGGCCAGCCAGTTGTTCAAGGATAGGCATGATCTCGGCAAAGCATGCCAGTAGCGAGCGCGGCATGTCCTCGCGTAATACCAGCAGCTCTGCCACACGCCATGGTTCAATGGTGTCGCTGAATACTTTCTGGTAAGCCTGGAACGCCGATACCGAACGCAGTACAGCGCTCCATTCATAGTAGTCGACAGCGCCGCCCACTTCCTCTTCTTCCGGTAGCAACAGGTGATATTTCACATCAAGCAAACGTGCCGTGTTGTCGGCGCGTTCCATGAAAGTACCCAGCCGCACAAAGCGGAAGGCGTCATCCCTGAGCATGGTGCCGAAGCTTACGCCCCGAAACAAATGTGAGCGCGATTTTACCCAGTCACAGAACCCGTGCAAGTCGCCAGTGGCCAGGTCTGTGCCCAGAAACTGGCTGAATTCCAGCCATAGCGCATTGATGTTTTCCCAGGTTTCTGAGGTCATGGCGACACGCACGGCTCTTGCGTTCTCACGGGCATTGCGCAGGCAGTTATAGATGCTGGATGGGTTTTTTTCATCCATCGACAGGTAACGAATCACGTTACTGGCCGTGTATTCCTCATACTCTGCTTCGTAGGATTCGATATTGCCGGAGATTTCCAGTGCCGGGGTCCATAGCGCGGCCTCACTTTCGGCGGCATTGGGTACCAGCGACATGTGGTGGGTGACATCCAGCACGCGGGCCATATTTTCTGCCCGCTCAATATATCGGGCCATCCAGTACAAATGATCAGCGGTGCGACTTAACAAGAACAACTCCCCATATCAATCCGCTTAAATTAGTTAGCGTACATTTGCTTGCTGTTACGGTTTACCTTTATTGGCTATCTTTCCAGCACCCAGGTATCTTTAGTGCCGCCGCCCTGTGAGGAATTGACGACTAGTGAGCCTTCGCGCATGGCAACCCGGCATAATGCTCCCGGTACCAGCGTGACAGTTTTGCCGGAAAGCACAAACGGGCGTAAATCCACATGACGCGGAGCAATACCTTGTTCCACCAGGGTGGGGCAGGTGGAGAGCGCCAGCGTTGGTTGCGCAATGTAGTTTGCCGGGCTGGACAATATGCGCAGGCGGAACTCTGCAATTTCCTGCTTGGTGGCAGCCGGACCAACCAGCATGCCATAGCCGCCAGAACCCTGTACCTCTTTCACTACCAGTTCTGACAGGTGCTCCAGCACATACTTTAAATCATCAGCCTTGCTGAGTTCGTAGGTAGGGACGTTGGAGAGGATAGGCTCCTCGCCCAGATAGAAGCGGATCATGTCCGGCACTTTGATATAGGTAGCCTTGTCATCCGCCACGCCGGTGCCCACTGCATTAGCCAGTGTTACCCCGCCATTGCGGTACACCGAGAGCAGGCCGGGAACGCCGAGCATGGAGTCTGCCTTGAATACCAGGGGGTCGATATAGTCATCGTCTATGCGGCGGTAGATCACGTCCACCCGTTTCGGGCCTTCGGTGGTGCGCATATAAACAGCATTGTTGCGTACAAACAGATCCTGGCCTTCTACCAGCTCCACGCCCATCTGCTGGGCGATGAAGGCATGCTCGAAGTAGGCGCTGTTATATGCGCCGGGCGTCAATACCACGACGGTAGGTTCTTGTATGCCTTCCTGTGCGACGGCACGCAGGTTGTTCAGCAGCACTTGCGGGTAATGCTCGACCGGGGCAATCGGGTAGCGGCGGAACAGTTCTGGAAACAGCCGCATCATCATCTTGCGGTCTTCCAGCATGTATGACACGCCGGAAGGCGTGCGCAGGTTGTCTTCCAATACGTAAAACTGATCTTCGCCAGTGCGCACGATATCGATACCTGCGATGTGGGCATAGATGCCACCAGGCACGTCAACCCCGAACATTTCGGGGCGGTATTGGTTGTTGGTGAGTACTTGCGCAGAAACGATGCCGGCGTGGATGATTTCCTGCTTATGGTAGATGTCGTGCAGGAACATGTTAAGTGCGCGCGTGCGCTGGATGGCGCCATCTGATAGCCGCTTCCACTCATTTGCGCCCAGTAGGCGGGGAATCACGTCAAATGGGATCAGGCGTTCGGCACCTGCCGTTTCACCATATACGTTGAAAGTGATCCCTACGCGTCGGAATAGCAGCTCGGCTTCCTGGCGTTTGCTTTCCAGCTGCTTTTGCGGAACATCGCGCAGCCAGTCAGCGTAGGCGGCATAAATGTCGCGTACCTCGTCAGCATCCAGTTGCATTTCATCGAACGGGGTTTTGATAGCAGTATCCATGGTGATGGCATACGCAAAGCGCATGCCAGAAATTTAAAAACCAATATAACCATAGGGTTATATTGTCGGAGTTGCTTTTAAAACCAAAAGTGCACTGTATTGGAGCGTGCCCACAAAAGGTGCGCCCTGAGACAGGGCTTGCGTTCTGAAGCTTTACATCATGTTGTTACTTAGTCCCGGCCTGAGCGCCAGATGGAAATCATCAGCAACAGGCCGATAAAAAATGCGAGCGAAAAACCGATAAAGCCAAAAGCAGGTAAGCCGAACAGCGTAGGGCCGCCGTTGACTGTCATGACGATAGACGAGCCAATAATCAGCGCGGCGGTGATCATGGCGATAGTTAGGCGGTTGGTGCTATGGTCCAGTTGGTGTCCGAAATGATCGAGTCGCTTTAAATCCAGGTTGATCTTAAGGCGCCCACGTGCCGCCTCGCGCAATACCTGGGATACGTCACTCGGCAATCCTGAGAGCGCCTTGGCCAGGTGGCCCAAGCCGCTACGGCTGCGCTTGAATACCGCACCTGGCATGTAGCGGTCCATGATCACTTTCTTAACGAAAGGCGTTAAATGGCTGACAATGAGGAAATCCGGATCCAGTTGCCTGCCCAGGCCTTCCAGCGTGATTAATGCCTTGAACAGCATGGTCAGGTCGGGAGGTACCACTAAATGGTTTTCGCGCATGATGCTGGTGAGGTCATTTAACAATGCACTAAAACGGACTTGCTTGAGAGAGGCATTGTCGTAATTGCAAATGAATTCATCCAGGTCTGCGCTCAGTTTTTCTTCACTGATGGTGGTGTCGCCAGCCCAGGCAATGAGGATGTCACGCAGCATATCAATATCGCGTGATACCAAGGCTGCCAGCAAATCGGCAATTTCGTCGCGGCGGCTTAGCGTGATACGCCCAACCATGCCGCAATCGATAATTGCCAGCCGGTTTCCCGGCAGGTAGAACAAGTTGCCGGGATGTGGGTCGGCATGGAAAAAACCATCGATCAATACCATTTTCAGAATGGCATTGGCGCCGCGTTCGGCCAATAGTTTCAGGTTTAAGCCTGCAGCTTGTGCTTCTGCCAGGGCGTGGCCGGGGATGCCATCCACGTGCTCCATCACCAGTACACCTTCGCTGGAGTAGTCCCAATAAATCTTGGCAAACTTTATGTTTTCATCGTCTGCAAAGTTTTTGGCAAAGCGTTCTGTATTGCGGCCTTCCAGTGCGAGATCCAGTTCTCGTTTGAGCGACTTTGAGAATTGGCCAATGATCTTGCCGGGTTGAAAGCGTTTTACTTGTTCGATCTCGGCTTCAACCATGCGTCCAAGGTGAGATAGTAGCCTGAGGTCAGCATCTATTCTTTCTTGTACGTTAGGGCGGCGGATTTTCACTACCACAGGGGTGCCATCCTGCAATTTGGCAAAGTGCACTTGTGCGATTGAGGCGCCGGCAATAGGTATAGTCTCGAAATCTTTGAAAACTTCAAAAGGCGATTTACCCAGGGCTTTTTCCAGATCCGGTAACAATTCTGCAAAGGGCACAGGTGGCACCTGATCCTGCAGTTTGGAGAATTCAGTTATCCAGTTGGGGGGGAAGATGTCGGGGCGGGTGGCAAGCACTTGCCCCAGTTTGACAAAGGTCGGCCCCAGATCCTGTATGGCCAAGCGCGCCCTGACTTCCGAAGGCAGCTTCATGATCTCTCGTGAAGCCTCCGAGTTGATGGCATTGCCGGCCCAGCCTATGAGGCTGCGTTTGCCCAATCGTTTGGCGACATCACCCCAGCCGTAGTGCATGAGTATGCCGGCAATGGCACGTATACGGCTGAAATCACGAAAAACTGAGATGGTCTGACGAATCATAGGCGGCGGTTCTTGTGGCTTTTATAGTGCAATTAGGATGCTTAATCAGGGTTTAAATTCATTCTACACTAAACGTTAGAAAACCAATTCTGATAGTCTAGAAATTTAACCTAAAAAACTCAATGGGTTGCAAAGCACGGCAATCCCTTTTAGAATCGGTCGCATGCGATATTTTCAACAGTGGTTTATTGTGGGTGTAGCGCTACTTGCTGCGCATCACGCATACGCAGAACCCGTGATGATGGGAGTTGCCAATGCTCAGTCATCTGTACCTGCCCAGCAAGACCAGGATAGCTCTTGGTCAAATGCAGCTGAAGAGGTGCTGATCAATGCGCTTAGCCTGACAGGTGTCAGGTACAAGTATGGTGGTAACTCTCCTGAAACCGGCTTTGATTGTAGTGGGTTTGTGCGCTATGTATTTCGCCAGGCAACAGACCTGACCTTGCCGCATGGCGCACGCGCTATCAGCCAGTTGGGGCAGTCTGTGGCCGTAAGCGATTTGCGCCCTGGCGACCTGGTGTTCTTCAACACCTTGAAGTCTGCTTTTTCACATGTAGGCATCTATCTGGGTAATAACCGTTTTATCCACGCCCCCAGCTCTGGTGGTGGCATCAGTGTCGTCAATATCAATGATCGCTATTGGGCAGACCGCTTCAATGGCGCGCGCCGGATGGAAAAAACAGCCGATATCTCGGAAAAGGTTAATTAGCTGCTTGCTTGAATAGTCGAGCGGCACAACACCAATAGCGACTGGAGCCATGCTAGTCGCTTTTTTGTTGAGCTAAAACCTTGTCAGATGCTGCTTAAAAGTGTCGGGTCTGTATGTTGTTGCGAGCAAATAAAGCGCCTTGTACGCAGTCTACCCCCATGCGTTTTGCCCATTCAAACTGTTCGCAGCTATCCACGCCACTCATGACGATATTCACGCCGATGCGGCGCGCTGCGCTGACCAGCCAATCCACCATGGCTTGGGCCGCCTTGTGATTGAGCTGCTGTAAAGCGGCGCCATTGAACTTGATCAGGCGGGCATCCATGAATGCGCTTAATGAAAACATGCCCCAGCGCACGCCTATGTCCTCCAGCGCGATCGAGGTGCCGCTTTGCTGAAGCATCTCTATCACTCGTTGTGCGCGATAGGCATCGGTGAGGTTATGGTTCTCCACGATGTTAATAATCAACTCACGCTCCGACCAGGCATGTTCCTTGAACAGCGATAGAAATGGGTTGTTGTTGCTTTCGCCGCCCTCAAAGAAGCTATCTATGTCGAGGTCCAGCATCAGCAAGCCATTGCCAGGTGCATGGGTGATTTGCAGTTTCTTCATTTCCAGTTCTGTATGAAAAAGCAGCAAGGGATTTTTGTGCAGGCAGGCGAACATTTTGCCGGCGCTGATGGCCTCTTGCCTGTTGTTCCAGAAACAGGCTGAAGCCTGGTGGCCAACTATCTCGCCGGCCTGTACTTCAACGATAGGGTGATACTCAACGCCAAAGCGCCGCGACATAATGACATCAAGTACATCTTCTGCCTGTAACTCCTGCTCTTCAGAATATTGCGCCTGGAGTAAAGATAGCGTTTCCAGCTGGTTAAATGCATTCATTTGCGAGTACCTCAATAAATAACAATTTCATTGTAAATGAGAATCATTATTATTTAAAGGTGTTTGAGTGTACTTGATATTGATAGGCTGATTTTTCCGGATATACCTTAAGGTTTGTTGTCGGGGGCAACCGGCCTGTCGCTATGTCCTAGCGGTCTTTCCGGGTCTATGCTGTCGCGGATAAGCTGCTTCAACTCCTTGGATTCGGGGAAGCGTCCTGCCTGTTTGCGTGAAAACAAGACCTGTCCATTAAGCCTGACCTCGAAAATACCTCCGCCGCCAGGCACCAGGCTGAGGCTTGCGATATCTGATTCAAAGGTAGTCAGTAATTCTTGCGCCATCCATGCTGCGCGAAGCAGCCAGCGGCATTGTGTGCAATACTCAATCTCAATATGATGTTGCCTGGTATCGTCCTTGCTCATGACTTTCCTTTAAAATCCGCTAGAATTGCTTATGATAATATTGATCGGCTTTGCAAGCGCCTGCCAAATAGCGGAAAATGAACTATTGTTTAACCCTCTGTCTTAATAGTGCACACTATTTAAATAATGTAACAAGATCTACTTCAAATTAAGTATCCCTCAATGAAACGGAATCACATGCGCTCAAAATTTGAAAAAATTGGCTTAATCACTATCAGTGCCATTATGGGGGTCATGCTTAGCCTGACATACTCGGCTATCGCAGAGAAGGATACAAAACAGCAACTGCCGTTGGATGAACTGCGCAGCTTTGCCGAGGTGTTCGGCAAGGTAAAGAGCGACTATGTGGAACCTGTAGAAGATAAGAAATTGATCAATGAGGCGATCAACGGCATGTTATCCGGTCTTGATCCGCACTCATCATACCTTGATGTGGACGCATTCAAGGATCTGCAAGCCGGAACGCAGGGTGAGTTTGGCGGCTTGGGGATAGAAGTCGGTATGGAGGATGGTTTCGTGAAAGTGGTATCGCCTATCGAAGATACCCCGGCATATAAGGCTGGCCTGAAAAGTGGCGACTTGATCATGAAGCTGGATGAAACACCGGTGAAGGGCATGACCCTGAACGATGCGGTCAAGCGCATGCGCGGCAAACCTGATACACCTATCACCCTCACGGTATTCCGCAAAGGTGAGAATAAGCCACTGATTTTCACATTGGTGCGCGCAATTATCAAAACGCAAAGCGTCAAATTCAAGCTAAGCGAGCCTGGCTACGCTTATGTCCGTATCACCCAGTTCCAGGAGCATACAGGTGAAGACCTGGCTAAAGCCCTGAAAAGCATGCGCGAACAAAACAAAGAGCCATTCAAGGGATTGATACTTGATTTGCGTAACAACCCGGGCGGCTTGCTCAATGCGGCTGTTGGTGTGACCGCAGCGTTTATTCCTAAAGGTGAGCTGGTTGTCTATACCGAGGGCCGTACTGCCGACGCCAAAATGCGCCTGACAGCCAGCCCAGAAAACTATGTGAAAGGCGGCGCCAGTGCCGACTATCTGCGCAATATGCCGGAAGAGCTGAAAACAGTGCCGATGGCAGTCATCGTCAACGGCGGCTCCGCCTCTGCTTCGGAGATCGTGGCCGGGGCATTGCAGGATCACAAGCGCGGCGTGATCATGGGCACGCAAAGTTTCGGTAAAGGGTCAGTGCAGACCATCTTGCCTATGAATAACGGTACTGCAATCAAGCTGACCACCGCGCGCTACTTTACACCGAAAGGCCGCTCTATCCAGGCCAAAGGCATTGTGCCGGATATCACCGTGGAAGACGGCACCATCAGTACTGCTGACAATGGCGGCAATATCCGGGAGGCCGACCTGACACATCACTTGTCCAACCCCAAGGATAGCGAAGCGCCGGAAATCGTCATTCCACCAGCAAAAACACCTGCAGTTGTCGAGCCGAAGGGCAAGCCAGGCGACAAGCCTAGCGAACCGGCGGCGCCACTCGAGCCTGGCAGCAAGAATGATTATCAGTTTAATCAGGCTTTGAATCTGCTCAAGGGATTGCAAATTCTGAAACGCAATTAAAATATAACAAGTTGACCACAACGCCCGGGCATAGACTGGGCGTTGTTGTTTGTGTAAACCTACTTTGTAGTATCTGGAGGCAAGAAATGCTAGATCGCCTGATCTCAGAATTCGACAAGGGCTTGAGAACGGTACTTGCCGAGCAGCACAGTGGACGTCCACATCCTGACAAGGGGCAGCTGGAAGTGCCACTGGCGGAGAAAGAAAAGCGCCATGCGGCGGCACTGATGCGCGTTAATCACTGCGGCGAGGTATGTGCACAGGCCCTCTATAACGGACAGTCGCTTACTTCACGCAACCCGGAAGTGGTTGCTGCACTGCGTCAGGCCTCTAAGGAAGAGACTGAGCATCTGGCCTGGTGTGAAAAGCGCATTACCGAATTGGCTGGCCACAAAAGCCTGCTTAATCCAATCTGGTATACCGGCTCTTTTGCGCTTGGTGCGCTGGCGGGAGCATTGGGTGACAAATGGAACCTGGGGTTCCTGGCGGAGACTGAAAACCAGGTTGCCAAGCACCTGCAACAGCATTTATCGGTGTTACCTGCCGAGGATGCCAAAAGCCGCGCTATTCTGCAGCAGATGCATACCGATGAAACACAGCATGCCCAAAACGCAGTAGACCATGGCGCTGCTGAGCTGCCGGGCCCAATCAAGGCTGGCATGCAGCTAGTATCTCAAATCATGACCAAGAGTGCTTATTACCTATGACAACCTTTGCCGAAAACCTTGCTACTTTTGATGATATTGATCATTTGCAGGCGATTGAACTATATAGCCACCATGGTGAAATTGCAGCCATTATTGAAAACAAATCCGGCAGCCAGGGTTCGCTTAAGCTCTATCACCACCTGTGGGAAAAGTATGGGGATATCACGGTGGATGCGGCCAAAGAGGGACTTGAGTTGTATGCAGAGCACACCGAGGATGCCAGGCAGCATCCTGGCAAACATCCGAATATAGATCGCCTGTTCGAAGTGATTGCACTGGGGTTGCCACTGAAAGTGGAGACTATCCCGGTGGGTGATGCCTGACAGGCTAGCTAGAGCATATTCGAGATAGGCGGATGGTAAATCAGCTGTACCATCGTCCCTGCAGGGTCAACGCAATAAAAACTGCGCGCACCATCGCGATGGGTTTTCGGGGCTTGCAGTATCTTCACGCCATGCTGTACGAAATGCGCATGCCAGTCATCGACTTCCTGCGGTGATTTGATGATAAAGCCGATATGGTCCAGACGTTGCAGGCCTGTCGGCTTTTCTGTTTCGGATACTCGATGCAAGGCCAGATTGTCGGCGCCGGAGGTCAGGTAGTAGTTATCCGGGTCGGGCTGCCACTCCAACTGCATGCCCAAGACTTTGATATAGAACTCCAGGCAGGCCTCGATATCCTGCACGAAAAGCGCCACATGGCGCATACCCATCATGCCGGTTGGGCGTGACGGGCTTTCAGCCATCACAATGCAGATTCGACGATTTCAAAATCATGTGAAATCTCAGCCGCTTTGCCCAGCATGATGGAGGCGGAGCAATACTTTTCGGCAGATAACTTCACTGCACGTTCCACTTGCGTGGGATTCAGGCCTTTGCCGGTGACCACAAAATGCACATGTATCTTGGTGAATACCTTGGGCACTTCATTGGCGCGTTCAGCATCAATCTCAGCCACGCAATCGGTAATCGGCTGGCGTGCTTTCTTGAGGATAGTCACCACATCGAACGAAGTACAAGCGCCCATACCGATCAGCAGCATTTCCATGGGGCGCATGCCCAAGTTACGCCCGCCCGCATCAGGGGCGCCATCCAGAACAACGGCATGGCCAGTCTCGGATTCGCCCATGAAGCAGACATTTTCAACCCATTTGATACGTGCTTTCATTACTTGATGCCTAGCAACTCAACATCAAACACCAGAGTCGCATTGGGTGGAATCACGCCACCGGCTCCACGGGCGCCATAACCGTATTCTGGTGGAATAAGCAGGGTGCGTTTGCCGCCGATTTTCATGCCGGCAAAACCTTCATCCCAACCACGGATGACTTGTCCACCGCCCAGGAAAAAGACGAATGGCTCATGGCGATCTACCGAGCTATCAAACTTGGTGCCTTTGCCATCCGCTTTGCTTGGGTCATAGAGCCAGCCGGTGTAATGCACGGTTACATTGAAACCAGGTTCGGCTTCACGGCCAGTGCCTTCGACGGTATCGGTTTTAACTAATTCGGTAATGTTGGCGCTCATAGCGGTTTTTTCCTGTTTTGGGGATTGAGAGTCTTTACTGTTTGAATCTTGGCTACAGCCGCTGGTGGCAAACATGGCCAACAGCAAGGCGCTTGCGAAAAGTGATGCGTGTTTCATTTAAAGCTCCACAGTAGCGATAAAGGGTGATAAACAATTACGATAACTGCACAGCCCAATATGATACCCGAAAAAATATTCGGTTCCCCGGCTTTCAGAATAGTGGGTATCAGGGCTGCAAGTACACCCAGTTCAGCAGCGCATCCTGGGCCGTTCGTGTGGTGCCTGCCATTGGGCCGTTAGCCATGAATACCACAGACCAGCGCCTGCCTTGCTGATCCAGCACATAGCCGGCAATCGAGCGCGCACCTTCCAGCGAGCCGGTTTTAAGGTGCGCGCGGCCTTGCATGGGGCTATCCTTCAAGCGCCGCATGGCGGTACCATCCACCGCCAGTATCGGTAGCGACGACATGAACTCTGGCATCACCGGGCCGGCATAGGCGCTGATTAATAAATCATTCAGGTGTTGTGCGCTGATGCGCTCTATGCGTGACAGGCCGGAGCCGTTTTCCAGGATGAGCTCAGGAAAGCGCATGCCTTTGCCGCCTAGCCAGCTGTTGATCGCGCTAATACCATCGGCTTCCGTAGCCGGCAGGTGGCCGGTTTCAGCCGCGATGGTCAGCAATAGTTGGCGTGCCATGAAATTATTGCTGTATTTGTTGATGCGCCTGACGATGTCAGCCAATGGCAGGGAATCTTGTTGCAGCAGCTTGGTAGCATTGGTGGGGATTGCTTGCTGGCGCATGCCGCCATGGATAGTGCCGCCCAATTGCAGCCAGATTTTACGGAACAGGCTGAAGGTGTAGTCGCTATTATTCAGCACGCTCAAATCCAGGAATTTCTCACCGCATGCGGTAGAGAATTCACCGGTGAAAACTACCGTCACCGGGCTGGTATCAGGCCTCGCCGTTGCTGGTTTGACGTCATAACCTATTTTGCTTTTCCAGTCGCCGCATTCTATTTGCGTAGATTTTAGCTGGTTGCTGATACTGATTTCGGGTAAATCCGGTTCTGGCCGGATGCTGACCTGCGGATAGCCAGATTTTCCATTTTCAGCAAACAGGCGAAAACTGGTTGATTTCAGGTTTACCGCCAATGCGGATGGTGTGGCGTTGTAGGCGCGGTAGGGTTCATGGTCGAAGCTGCCGGCATCATTGAAGGCGGGTACGAAATAGCTGCTATCCAGCACCAGGTTGCCGCGGATATCCTTGATGCCTGCCTGGCGCAGGTTGTTCAGCAGGCGCCACAGGTCTTCCGCCATCAGGCTGGGGTCGCCATAACCCTTGATAATCAGGTTGCCTGCGAGCACGCCATTGTTCAATGGGCCATCGGTATAAACCTCGGTACGCCAGCGATAGGCCGGACCAAGTATCTCCAGCCCGGCCAATGTCGTCAGCACCTTCATGCTAGATGCCGGATTTAACGGCTTGTCGGCTTGGTGGCTGATGAGAGGCTGGGTGCTGTCTACCCGCTGTACCACCACGGCAACACTCTCCGGCGCCACGCCTTCTTTTTGCAGGGCAATTGCCACGCTATCCGGCAGTGCGGCATGTGCTCCAGAAGCCAATAGGCATGAGGCTGCTAGGGCATGCCGTAATTGTCTTTTTATTAATTGTCTGGGTATGAAGTGGCGAGTCATCGGTGCTGGTTTGCCAAGCTTAAGTGATATCCAGCTCAAGGAGGATTTGCCGCGTCTGATCTACTAGCCAGTCCATTTCCGATTCGTCGATTACATAGGGCGGCATGAAATACACCGTATTGCCGATAGGCCTGACTATCAGCCCGCGCTGCAGGGCGGCCAGGTAAAAGGTTTTCTGGAATTGCGGGTTAGTGCTGACGACGTCAAATGCTGAAATCATGCCCAGTTGACGCAAGTGCAGGATAGGCAGGTCAGCCAGGGCCTGCAGCTTGTTGTTCATATAGGCTGCTTTGTGCCGGTTGGCGGCCAGAATGTCGTCCTGCTCAAATATCGCCAGCGTGGCCAGTGCCGCGCTGCAGGCCAGCGCGTTGCCGGTGTAGCTGTGTGAATGCAAAAAGCCGCGGGTTACGCTGTCATCATAAAAAGCCTGGTAGATATGGTCTGTGGTCAGTACCACCGAAAGTGGCAGGTAACCGCCGGTAATCCCCTTGGACAGACAGATGAAATCCGGCTGTATCCCGGCCTGCTCGGTGGCGAACATGGTGCCGGTACGGCCGAAGCCTACGGCGATCTCGTCGGCAATCAGGTGCACCTGGTACTGGTTGCAAATCTGGCGCGCACGTTGCAGATACACAGGGTGGTACATGCCCATCCCGGCTGCGCATTGCACCAGAGGCTCAATGATAAACGCGGCCATCGTCTCATGATGTGTGGCGACGTAAGTTTCCAGCGCATCCGCACAGCGCAGGGCAAAGGCTTCCGCGGTATCTCCCACCTCGGCCAGCCGCCAATCCGGCGATGGCATCTGTGCACTTTGCCGCAACAACGGGGCGTAGGTGTCCTTGAATATGGCAACGTCGGTGACTGATAGCGCACCCAGCGTTTCGCCGTGATAGCTATTTTGCAGGCTGATAAATTGGGTTTTCTGCGTAAAGCCGCTATTGCGCCAGTAATGAAAGCTCATCTTCAGCGCAATCTCGGTGGCGGAGGCGCCGTCAGAGGCGTAGAACGCATGTCCCAGGCCTGTGAGCTGCGCCAGCTTTTCCGAGAGTTGCACTACGGGTTCATGGGTAAAGCCGGCTAAAATCACGTGCTCCAGCTGATCCAGCTGCAGTTTGATGGCATCCTTGATGCGCGGGTTGTTGTGGCCAAACAGGTTCACCCACCACGAGCTCACCGCATCCAGATAGCGTTTGCCATCCATGTCATACAACCACACACCATCGCCGCGTCGTATGGGTACCATGGGCATGGTCTCGTGACTTTTCATCTGGGTGCACGGGTGCCAGACAGCCTGCAAGCTGCGCTGTAATAACGTTTCGTTATTCATAGTGTTGGGCATGCAATTATTGAATGCGGGCTGGATTAGTGAAGTACAGGCCGCGAGCTGGATTCGGCCATCATGATACGGTTGGTGGCAAAATTGATATCCCATGCTGCTTCACGCGTGGCCAGTTGCAGCATATGGCCCAGTGCCTGCGTCAGCTCACTGGATAGGGCTATTTTAATGGTAGCGCCATCTTTGGCCTTGAACTCAAGGCTGGATGGAGATTCTGGCGTCATCACCAGTTGGCAGTCTTTGGCCAGAAATGGTTCAGCCAGCCGCGAAACGGCTCTTGCCTGATAGGCATCGGTATAGTTGACCGGGGCAGTGTCATTTTTTGACAATGAGGGTTTAGCCGAATCTTCGGCTTCTGCCAGGGCAGGCGCTGTAAAGTTGCCTGTCATTGCCAGTGTCGAAATGCCGGCCTGCTGCAACAGCGCCCACAGCGTTTTCACCACGCGGCGTGTCAACCAGGCGCTAATTTCAGAGTCATCGGACAAGCCAACCTTGAGCAGTAATCTGTCCTGCTCGGCATCATAGCCAAGGTTAAGTTGTTGGATAGCCGCATTGGCCAATAAATCACTCACTACTGATGCTCCATTTTTAATTCAAATTGTAGGTTCATAAGGTGATGGACTGTCAGCTGCAGACTTCGTTGTCTCAAGCTGCAAAATAACTTTAAGTAAACCTAACCCCAAGTAAAACTAAACACAAGTAAACCTAACAAGGTTTAGGTTAATCACCACCAAGTTAATATAATACAACTATCCTGCAATCTTAATTTCAGATAGTTTTAATCTGAAGCCCAATAGCCTTAAGGTCTGATGGGTAGACCGCTAGCCGTATAAACCTAACTGAAAGTTTCGTTGAGTAATCTGACCAAAGTTTTTGCCGTTGATGGCCCGCTCGCCCAAACCATACCTGGTTATCGTACGCGCACCCAGCAATTGGAAATGGCCTTAGCCATCGAAGAGGCTATCAAACATGGCAAGCAGCTGATTGCTGAAGCCGGCACCGGCACGGGTAAAACCTTTGCCTACCTTGTCCCCGCTCTGCTCTCGGGTGGCAAGGTGATCGTCTCCACCGGTACCAAGACGCTGCAGGATCAGCTTTTCAATCGCGATCTGCCAGCGGTGCGCGATGCGCTCAAGGTGCCGGTCACGGTTTCCATGCTCAAGGGGCGCTCCAACTACGTGTGCCATTTCCATCTGGAACGTGCAGCTAACGAAGGGCGTTTTATCTCGCGCGAAGACGCGCAGTATGTTCACCTTATCCGCAATTTTGCAGAAAACAGCAGCACTGGGGATAAAAGCGAACTGGTCGAGGTGCCGGAAAACGCCACCATCTGGCCTGCTGTTACTTCTACGCGCGATAACTGCATGGGACAGGAATGTGCGTTTTACAAAGACTGCTTCGTGATGGAAGCGCGAAAACGCGCACTGGCCGCCGATGTGGTGGTGGTTAACCATCACCTGTTCTTTGCCGATGTCATGCTGCGTGATGAAGGTGTCGCCGAGCTGCTACCCAGCGCCAATACCGTGATATTCGATGAAGCGCACCAATTGCCGGAAGTCGCTGGCCTGTTCTTTGGCGAGGATGTTTCAACCAGCCAGTTGCTGGAGCTGGCACGGGACTCGGAAGCCGAATACCTGACCACCGCCAAGGATTGCCCAGCCTTGCAGGAAGCCGCCAATAAGCTGGACAAGGCGGTGCGCGACTTCCGCCTGGTATTTGCCTATGAAGGTACCAGGTTGCCGGTGCAGAAAGCACTGGCCTTAAAGAACTTCGAACCGGCATACACTGAGATGCAGAATAGGCTGAAAGATCTTGCCAATGTGCTGGAAACCCAGGCTGCGCGGGAACCGTCGCTGGAAAACTGTTGGCAGCGCGGTGTGGCACTGATGGTGCAGTTGCAGCGCTGGCAGACCGCAGAAAACAGCAATCTGGTACGTTGGGTGGAGGTATTTACACAAAGCGTGCAGCTGCATGCCACCCCGCTCTCGGTAGCGGAGGGTTTCGGTAAACAGCTTAATGCGCAGCCACGCTCGTGGATATTTACCTCGGCCACGCTTGCCGTCAAAAGCGACTTCAGCCACTACATCGGTCAGATGGGCTTGGGTGACGCCACCACCGGCTACTGGAGCAGCCCCTTCGATTACGACAAGCAGGCGCTGTTTTATGTACCCAAAGACATGCCTGAACCGAACAGCCCCGGCTACTCAGCCTCGGTAGCGGCCGTTGCCTTGCCAGTGATACAGGCCAGTGGCGGCCGTGCTTTTGTGCTGTGTACCTCGCTCCGCGCCATGCGCGAAATCCATGCGCTACTGAAAGAGGCGTTTGCGCAGAACGGCATTGAGTACCCGCTGTTGATGCAAGGCGAGAGCTCGCGCAGTGAGTTGCTGGAACGTTTCCGCAAGCGCGGCAATGCAGTGCTGGTCGGCTCGCAAAGCTTCTGGGAGGGCGTCGATGTGCGCGGAGAAGCGCTTTCGGTGGTCATCATCGACAAACTGCCCTTCGCTCCGCCGGATGACCCAGTATTGGCTGCACGCATCGATAAAATGAATACGGAAGGCAAAAATGCCTTTATGGAGTACCAACTGCCATACGCCGTGATTACCCTGAAACAGGGTGCGGGCCGCCTGATACGCGACGAGGCTGATCGCGGTGTACTGATGATCTGCGATCCGCGCCTGATCACCAAGCCATACGGCAAGCGCATCTGGCAAAGTTTGCCGCCATTTAAACGAACCCGGGAATTGGCGGAGGTTGAAGCTTTTTTCGCCAAGGATGAATTTGTCGAGGCAAGCTGAAGTTTTTTTATCCTGGGTATTTCTGACGATTTTTGTCACTTTTGTTTTAATGAATTGTAAAACTGATTGCTGAAATGTAAGTCGCGACTTTCCTCGTACTTTTATCTATTAAAATTCGATCCAACTGAAGTCTGCTGCGCTTGGTAGCCGATCACTCTTAAATTTAAATCAATTTTAATAAGCGATAAAAGGGGTTTGTGAATGAGGTTTTTTTCAAGATTATTAGGGGTAACACTGATTACTGTTTGTGCTATGTCTACGCCGGTATTTGCCGGCGATTGTGCTAAAACGGTGATGGGCGGGGGCTGTTCCAGCGAAGTGGCAAGCGGTGTTGCACCGCATATGCGCTCACAAGTGCCGGCGCCGGTTGCTAACAACCAAGCGGCAGCGAATGAAAAGAAGCCTGCAACTCCTGCCGCTAATACCAAAATAAGTGCTAGCGCAGAGCAAAAGCCAAAAATCTGATCAGACTTTTGCTGATCGCTTAACATGGTGGAGGGCTTGTTAATCCACCATGATATTGACGACTTTATTTACTAGTGGTGCCACCAGCAGGATTGCAGCAAATACGATGGGCCACGCAGTGCAAAATGCTTTGGCCCACATGCCCAGAAATTGAGAGTTCAGACTCGCATGCATCAGCGTAATGGTCGCTGATACCATCGAAACTGTGAACACCGACATAATGGCGGCAAATACCAATTGGCGGTATTTGGCTGGAAGCTTCTTAATCAACTTGATATTTCCTTAATGTCATTTTCCTCATGATTTTTCCAGGCTGATGAGTACGCTAACGATCTATGGATAGACGTACTCATTGGTTTATTGGCTGGCTCCCCCGGATTGCGCAACAATAATTTCTACAAGTTGCTTAGGCCTGTCTATAAAAGCAAAGTGGCCTGTGTCTTTGAGTGTGATGGGCTGCTTGACACCGAGCGCACTGGCGGTGCGTTGGCGCTCGGCAGTGGTCGACCAGTCATGGTCACCATACACCAATGTCACCTGGGCTTTTACTCCCGCATATAAGGCCCTGGCTTTGGCCCAGGAACGCCACATGGCGAAGACATTGCGCTCTACATAACGATAGCCTTTGCGGCGGCCTGCGTTATTAAACTCACTCAGTAATGCATCCGGTATCCATCGTTTCGCACGTAAGCCGCCACGCATGATAAGGCCCAGCAGGATTTTGTTTTCCAGGGCTGCGAAGATGGCACCATGGATGGGAATGGCGAAATTTCCGAGGATAAAGTTGGCAACAAAATTACCCCGGCGCACGCCATCTGCATAGCGAGTGTCGTAGTCGTAGGTGTTGGACGATACCACTGCTTTTACCCGTTCTGGCACCTGACTGGCAACTGTGAGTGCCAATACTGCACCTATTGATTCGCCAACTAGGGTGATCCCTGTGAGGTCAAGTTTCTCAATAAATGAAATCACGCTGTTACGCAGGTAAGGCTCGTCATAGTTGATCGCAGTATCTATGGAGGAGTAGCCATGCCCCGGCAAATCCAAGGCGTACACAGTAAAGTGTTGCGCCAGCGATGGGATCACCTCCTGAAAGTAGTCCAGTTGGGTGCGTATGGTATGCATTAAAACTAAAGGCTCTCCGCTGCCGACTTTCAGGTATCTGAGGGTTGTTTTATTGTCCAGCGTCAGTGTTGTAACAGTGCCGATATGGCTTAAATCTTGCATTTCCTGAACTCCTTGTTAAATGGGTTAAACCTGTGGCTATTACCAGGGCAAAGGCTCGCCCACATGGAAGAACCCGCCGTTAGCACCATCGGCCTCCAGTGTGGCGAGTTGCACGCTGGTCTTACCGCTTTCTGCCACTTCCATAGGTGCAGATTCGCCGCCCAGTTCTGTTTTTACCCAACCCGGATGTGCCGAGTTAACCTTGATCTTGGTGTCTCTTAACTCATGTGCCAAGTGAACTGTGTAGGCATTGAGTGCGGTCTTGGAGGCGTTGTAGGCAAAAGCCTTGGCCGGGTCTATTGGTGAATTCGGCATGCTATGCAAGGTGAGTGAAGCGAGGATGCTGGACAGGTTGACGATACGTCCGGCTGGTGCATTCTTGATTAGCGGTAGTAGCTTTTGGGTGAGCTCAATCACAGCGAACAAGTTGGTCTGGAAAGTTTGTTTGAGGGTGTCACTGCTAATTGTGCTGCTGTTGTTCTTGCCCATTAGCGGCTCAATAAGGATGCCCGCATTGTTAACGAGGATGTCCAGCTTGCCGAAATTTTTGTTGAGGTAGCTAAAAGCTTCGTCCGCCGAAGTTGCGCTATCTGCATCGTAGCGAATGGCATCTGCCTTGATGCCCAGTGCTTGCAACTGCTTAGCCGCTTCCTCACCTTTTTTCAGGTCGCGAGAGCCTATCACTACCTGTATGCCCAATTCGCCCAGGCCTTTTGCAGTCTCGAAACCAATGCCGCGATTGGCGCCTGTAATAAATGCTACTTTTGTTTGATGTTGATTCGTCATGATGTTCATCCTTGTAATGTTTAAATATAGTTATGTACCTAATGGTAAATAAATATTAGATGGGCTAAAATGAAATGTCAATCAATATTTATACCATTTGGTACAAATATATAAATTTGCAAGATTAGGGCTAGGAATTTGTGCTTATGGATACAGCTAAAACTATTACTGAGAAAGGCACCAAGGTGCGTGGCCGTCCCCGGGCTTTCAATCATGATGAGGCGCTGGATAGTGCGTTAAAGGTATTCTGGCGCAGGGGGTACGAAGGTGCGTCGCTGAATGAACTCACGGCTGCGCTGGGTATTAATCGCCCCAGCTTATATGCCGCGTTTGGCAACAAGGAAGAGTTATTCCGCAAAGCGCTGGCCAGATATATGCAAGGCCCGGTTGCCTATGCCGCAGAAGCGCTTAAAGAGCCAACGGCGCGCCAGGTAGTGGAAACCTTCCTGACTAAATCTGTAGAGTTGTTGGCAAACCCGGATAACCCAAATGGCTGCATGATCGTGCTGGGTGCGTTGGCATGCGGCGAGGGGGCTGAAATTATCCGGCAGGAATTAATCAACCAGCGCATGGGCTATCAGGCTATGCTAGCTCAACGTTTTGAACTAGCTCGGACAGCGGAGGATTTGCCGGCGGATGTGAACCCCGCAGCGCTTGCCAGATATGTTACAACTGTTCACCAGGGCATCTCGGTGCAGGCGAATAGTGGGGCCAGTCGCGAAGAGTTGTTAAGTATCGTGGCTATAGCAATGAAAAACTGGCCATCAGCGTAAGCGTTTTCTGAGCGGCTCCAGCAAGTGCGACAAGCCGTTGTGATCCATTTCCTGCATCAAAGCCAGCAGACGGCCGATTTCGCCCGGAGGGAAACCCTCTCGCGCAAACCAGTTCAGGTAATTGCCGGGTAAATCCGCAATCAGACGGCCCTTGTGTTTGCCGAATGGCATCTCGCGCGTGACGAGCAGTTGCAGGTCTTCCGGGTTCATGCCGTGCCTATGCGGAAATTAATGTTCATCGCAATCTTTTTTAATTGTTAACCACGTCATTGTCGTCCATGCTACCAACCAGACTTATCGCTTCCTGGAACGAACCAGCAGAAATTTTAGCAATGCAGCACAGCCCGATCTGAGCGGCGTGTGCCCTGATAAGCTGGATGAGCGTATCGAGAGCAACGGTTGTGTCACTTCGCTCTGGAATAACCTTGCCGCCTTCCTTCCTGGATAGCGCATAAACCACGCCATTGGAATCAATCAACCTATCGGCTGCTTCATAGTTAATGGCATGCAGATCCATATCGCGATCCCATAGCGATTGGTTCGCGATATGGGTCAACTCTGCTTCGCCTGTGAGCTGGATAATGGCGGGCCAATGTATCAACGTAGATGCCTGAAATTGTTGTGCATGATGTTTAGAAGGCTTGCGCTACAATGTTTGCTGATTAATTATAAACGCAATTAAATGCCATGCTAGCGATTGTTATCCCGGATAGCGAGTACGAACTCACGGCCATGCGCGCGCAGGGCGCGGGTGGGCAGAATGTGAACAAGGTATCAAGTGCGATTCATTTGCGCTTCGACATCAATGCCTCATCTCTCACGGAGGCACATAAAGCAAGGCTGCTGGCGTTACGGGATACTCGCATTACTTCCGAAGGTATCCTTATCATCAAGGCGCAGCAGTTTCGTAGCCAGGAGATGAACAAGCAGGATGCGATTGCACGTTTACATGAGCTGGTGAACAGTGTAGCCAAACCGCCTCTGATGCGCCGTGCCACGAGGCCGACACTGGGTTCACAAAGGCGCCGCGTGGAAGGCAAAGTACTGCGTGGACGCATCAAGGCCAGCCGCGGCAAGGTTGGTTGTGGCAAAATAGCGACTGAATAACTCAGTCTGTCTCTCTATATCTATGCAAATCCTCGCGCTCGACACTTCTACCGAATATCTGTCATTGGCTTTATCGCTTGATGGCCGGGTATTGGCACGGGATATCCACGCCGGCCAGAGCCACTCGCAACAGATACTGCCATTGCTGCGCGAACTGCTGGATGAGGCAGGTGTGGAATTGAGCCATCTGGATGGCATCGCATTTGGTGCCGGCCCAGGCTCATTTACCGGCCTGCGTATCGGTTGCGGTGTGGCGCAGGGCCTGGCGTTTGCCGCCAACTTGCCGGTTATCGCAGTCAGCACGCTCATGGCGCTTGCTCAAAATATCCAGCCTCAAAATACAGCTGCAGAGCGTGTAATCGCATGCCTGGATGCCCGGATGGGCGAGGTCTACCACGCTGCTTACATTAGGCAAGGCGCCGCATGGGAGGAGGTAAGCCCCCCAGGTTTGTACAAGCCAGATGCCGTGCCTGCACTGACAGGGGATAGCTGGGTGGGCGTAGGTACCGGCTGGGTGGTATATGCCGATCAGTTGCGTCTTTGTTATGGCGAACAACTAAGTGAGGTGCTGCTGGAGGCATTCAAATATGATCACCCCAAGGCTACTTCCATCGCACAGATTGCCCTGCCCCTGTTTGCTGCGGGTCTGGGCAAGCCGCCAGCGGAGGCGGCACCTGTCTACATCCGCAATAAAGTCGCCTTGAAAATGAGCGAACGCTCACAGGCTATAATTTCATGAATGCCGTGTTAAAACCGGATATTCAAACCCGTCCCATGCATATGCAGGACCTGGATGCGGTCATGCTGATCGAGCCGACCGTCTTTCCTTACCCATGGTCGCGCGGTAACTTTAGTGATTCCTTGAACTCGGGCTACAGTTGCTGGGTGGTGGAGGAAAACGGTCAGATCATCGGCTATGCTGTGCTGATGATGATTCTGGACGAGGCGCACCTGCTCAATATCAGCATTGCCAAAACCCACCAGGGACGAGGCATGGGGCGTAGCTTACTGGAACACATGATGCAGATAGGCCGTAACCATGGCGGTTTGAACATGTTTCTGGAAGTGCGCCCATCAAATAAATCGGCAATTAGTCTGTACGAAAGTATAGGCTTTAACGAGATGGCAGTTCGTCGTAACTATTATCCCGCACCCAATGGACGTGAAGATGCCATTCTGATGGGAGCGGCACTGTGAGCCTGACGCGCGAAGACATGCTGAATGAGCTGGAGTTGCTGCCGGTTTGGCAATCTAGACAGATCAGCCAGCCAGCCGTTATTGAAAAGGTAACGGAAACAGTGATTGCCAGTGAACCGATGCCGGCGCAAACTATCCCGGTGGAATCACCGCCTGTCGAGCTTGGAGCTAGCCAGGCCGAATTAACGCCGGTAGAGTTAACAACCGTTGAGCCAGATGAAGCAGAACCAAGCTTGCTGGTAGAGCAAGGTCGTTCAGCCAGAATTTTGCAGATGGACTGGCCCAGCCTGCAGGCTGGCGTGTCCGCATGCCAGGCATGCAACCTTGCACAAACCCGTACACAGACTGTGTTTGGGGTAGGTGACCCCAATGCCGATTGGCTGATTTTAGGCGAGGCGCCGGGGGCAGAGGAGGATCGCCAAGGCGAGCCCTTTGTTGGCCAGGCCGGCAAGCTGCTGGATAACATGCTGGCTGCTATACAACTCAAACGTGGGAGCAATGTTTATATTGCAAATGTGCTGAAATGCCGCCCACCCGAAAACCGTGACCCACATGGGGAAGAGGTCGTACAGTGCGATCCTTTCCTCAAACGCCAAGTGGAGCTGATTAAACCCAAACTGATTATTGCCTTGGGCAAGTTTGCGGCACAGTCGCTGCTGGCATCAGATGCCACGGTAACCAGCATGCGCGGCAAACTGCATGATTACCATGGTGTACCGGTTATCGTGACCTACCACCCGGCTTATTTATTGCGCAACCTGCCGGACAAAGCCAAGGCGTGGGAAGACCTATGCCTGGCCAGGCGCACGATGGCTGGCTTGCAATCTGTCGAAGCGCCCCCATCTTTATTCTGAGTCAACTTACAAAGGAATCAACATGCGAAAACTCATGCTTAAATTAGCTGGCTTGGCTTTAGTGCTGAGCCTCACAGGCTGTGGATACAACACTTTCCAGACATTGGATGAGGAAGTAAAGGCCAATTGGTCTGAAGTGCTGAACCAGTACCAGCGCCGCGCTGATCTGGTGCCTAACCTGGTGAAAACCGTCAAGGGTTATGCTGACCATGAGGAAAAAGTATTCACCGAAGTGGCTGAAGCGAGATCTAAAGTGAGCAGCATTCAGGCAACTCCTGAGCTGATCAACGATGAGGCCGCATTTGCCAAGTTCCAGGCAGCGCAAAGCCAGATGACTTCGGCCTTGTCACGCTTGCTGGCGGTTGCTGAAAACTATCCGCAATTGAAAGCCGATGCCGGTTTCCGCGATCTTCAGGCGCAACTGGAAGGTACGGAAAACCGTGTCACGGTGGCACGTAATCGCTATATTCAGGCAGTTAAAGAATATAACGTTGCGGTGCGTACATTTCCGAATAACCTGACGGCTTCAATGTTTGGCTACAAACCCAAGCCAAGTTTCACTGTGGAAAATGAGAAGGCAATTTCAACAGCACCGGTTGTGGATTTTGATTCCAAAAAATAACGCCAGGTGACCATGCGCTTGTTGCGAAACATCTTCATCGGCCTTGCGCTGCTGTTCGCCTTGGGGGCGCAGGCGGAGGACGTGGCAGTTCCCTTGCTGGAGCATCGGGTCACCGATCTCACGGGCTCGCTGAGTCCTGATCAGCAAGCGGCGCTGGAATCCAAGCTGGCCCAGTTCGAGCAACAAAAAGGTAGCCAGATTGCGGTTCTTCTCGTTCCCACAACCAAGCCGGAAGAGATAGAGCAGTACTCGATTCGCGTGGTGGACGCCTGGAAGATAGGCCGTAAGCAAGTGGATGATGGCGTGCTGGTGCTGGTGGCGAAAGATGACCGCAAGCTACGCATCGAGGTGGGTTACGGCTTGGAAGGTGCCATTCCCGATCTCTACGCCAAGCGCATCATTGCAGAGGTCATTGCGCCTTATTTCAAGCAGGGTGATATCTATGGTGGCCTCAATGCCGGTACCGATAGCATTATCAGTTTGATTTCAGGGGAGTCTTTACCATCGCCTGCCCAGAGTGCTAGTGGTGATGAAAGCCAGATAGAACACATGCTGCCTTTGCTGCTATTTGGGGGGCTGATTGCAGGCGGCTTGTTGCGTGCGATATTCGGTCGATTCCTGGGTGGGGCTGCCACTGGCGGTTTGATTGGTGCTGCTGTGTGGATATTGGGCGGCGGCTTGCTGTTTGCATTGGTGCTGGCATTTATTGCCTTCATTTTAACTATGAGCGGTGCAGTGAATGCACTGGGCGGTATGGTTGGTGGCTCGCGTGGGTTCGGGGGCGGTAGTGGCGGATTCTCCGGAGGCGGAGGAGGTTTTGGTGGTGGCGGAGCTTCTGGAGATTGGTAGCGAATCATGAAGACTAAAGGCATCAGAAGACTTTTCAGGCACTTGCTCAGCACGCCATGGCATGTGTCGCGCTATTTCTCAAAAGCGGCTTTATACAATATCGAGCAGGCCATCAAGCAAAGCGAGTCTACCCATAGCGGGGAGATCCGCTTTGTCGTAGAGGCTGATCTGCATCCACTAGACATCCTGCTGCGAAAACAACCCAGGGCACGTGCAATCGAGCTGTTTTCGCAGCTACATATTTGGGATACGGCCGCCAATAATGGGGTATTGATTTACCTGCTGATGGCTGATCGCGATGTGGAAATTATCGCCGATCGTGGCATTCATGCTCATGTAGGGGCTGAAGGCTGGGAGTCGGTTTGCAAAACCATGGAGGCAAAATTCAGGCAGGGCGAGTTTGAAGCCGGCGTGCTGCTTGGCATCGGGCAGGTCACTACGCTATTGCAACAGCATTTTCCGGCAAGCAGCAGCAATGATAATGAGTTATCCGATAGTCCCCTCATTCTTTAAACACCTCTTTCTGCAATTACCCGGTTGTTTGCTATTGCTCGCTGCCACGGTGGCTTATGCGGATAGTAATGAGATGACCAGGATATTGCAGCAGCATCCAACTCTAGCCGACTTTGAAATTTGCCATAGCGGCGGCTGTGCGGATGTCAGCCATGTCGCTTTAGCGGCAGACGATTGGCAGCAAGTGCGCGCAGCATTTGAGCCCATGCCGGGCAATGCCGAAGATGAACGCAAGTGTATCGCCAAAGCCATCGGTGTAATGGAAACTCTCGTAGGTGAAAAGACGGGAACCAGTACAGACCGTGGCGGAACTTTTGGCAATTCTGCCTACCCGGGGCAGATGGATTGTAATGATGAGGCCATCAATTCCACCACCTACATGAAGCTGATGCAGCAGGATGGCTTGATACATTTTCATGAGATTCTGGATACTAAGCGACGCGGATTTTTCTTCAATGGTTGGCCTCATAGCACTGCAGCTATCAAGGAAATAGCGGGCGGCCAGAGCTTTGCCGTTGATTCGTGGTTTTACGATAACGGCGTCCCTGCTGAAATTTTACCCTTAGAGCTGTGGAAGTCGGGCTGGAAGCCGGAACATAGTTCGGCGCATTAGTCGCTACTCCAGCTTTACCTGCATGGCAGTTGCTGACTTGCAGGCACTTTCTCTATAAAATTCACCCCTTATCTCGTTATTTAAAGAACATTTCATGCGCGCCTCGCAATTTTTTATCGCCACCCAAAAAGAAGCCCCACAAGAAGCCGAACTTCCTAGCCATCGCTTAATGCTGCGTGCCGGCTTGATCAAACGCCTAGGCTCAGGCCTGTATAGCTGGATGCCGCTGGGTTTGCGCGTTTTGCGCAAAGTAGAAAACATCGTGCGTGATGAAATGAACAAAGCCGGGGCGCTGGAACTGCTGATGCCGGCAGTCCAACCCGCCGAGCTGTGGCAGGAGACCGGCCGCTGGGAGGTATTCGGCCCGCAAATGCTCAAGATTACAGATCGCCATGAGCGCTCGTTCTGCTTCGGGCCTACCCACGAAGAAGTGATTACCGACATCGCCCGCAAGGAAATTCGCAGTTACAAGCAGTTACCGCTCAACTTCTACCAGATACAGACCAAGTTCCGCGATGAGATACGTCCACGTTTTGGTGTGATGCGCGCGCGTGAATTCATGATGAAAGACGCCTACTCTTTCCATGCTGATCTGGCATCGCTGGAGCAAACCTACGCAGTGATGTATCAGAGTTACAGCAATATTTTTAACCGCCTGGGGCTGAAGTTCCGCGCGGTACGCGCAGATACCGGCGCTATCGGCGGTGATGGCTCCCATGAGTTCCATGTGCTGGCAGATTCTGGCGAAGATGCGCTGGCTTATTGCCCGGATTCAGATTACG
>Ga0208754_100088_pt1 | contig 69170 bp, 51 predicted proteins | sample LakWasMet55_HOW8_2_FD_183889 | JGI IMG/M metagenome (GOLD analysis project Ga0208754, IMG submission 183889) | Freshwater sediment methanotrophic microbial communities from Lake Washington under simulated oxygen tension - Sediment Metagenome... | ecosystem: Environmental > Aquatic > Freshwater >... | reverse complement strand
AGATAAAGGCTTGGCAGGATAAACGAAATCAAGAAGGCGCTTGTGTGAACTGGCGTTTTACTACTCAGGATGCCAGAGTGAAATTAAAATCTTTATATCCGTCAATATAACTTTGGCTGACTACTAGGAGATAAGTTATGCGCTCAATACTTTTATATTTTCTCGGCATTCCCATCCCAATCATTATCTTGATTGCGTTGTTCGTGCATTAGCTGTTTCATGCTGACTACTAGTCTTCGGGCGCAATAATCCCGCTGTTTAACAACACCGAGAATATTCAGTACACGCAGTACGCGCGTGAAATTGTAGCCCAACACCATCAGACTAGATTGGGCGCGATGTTTCAGAACCCCGAAGCCTGTCTGAGCCTTGCCGAAGTAGCCGAAACCATTAGCCCAGACGCCGTTCAGTTCGGCTTCGTTCACTGAACGGCTTAACTTTACGGCACTGGCTTTAATCACCTTGGCTTGCCAGCAATCCCCAAAGCCTGCTCCAATCAAACGATTCTCCCGGATCAGTCTTCCGCCCAGGCGCAACATCGCTATGCCCGGCAATCCGTTGCGCCGATAATTTCGGGTAATTTTTCAGCAATTCATCGATTACCCCCGCAAGCTGCGCATATTGCGCATCGGTATAAGCCACCTGTTCAGTACCTTCAAGCTCTATGCCGATAGAAAACTCATTACATTTTTCCCGTCCTTGATAATTGGATTGCCCCGCATGCCAGGCGCGTTTATCAAAAGCGACATATTGCACAATCTCCCCTGTCCGTTTTATCAATAAATGGGCAGATACCTGTAACTGGTAAATCTCCTGAAAATAAGGGTGTCCGGCAGGGTCAAGCTGATTGCAAAACAATTGCGTTATGTAATCATTGCCAAATTCGCCCGGCGGCAGGCTGATACAATGAATCACCAGCAAGGAAATGTCCGCCGGGTCAGGGCGTTCATCAAAATTAGGTGCCGGTATCCGCGTAACATCGGTTAACCAGTGCTCAGATATGTTCATGGCAAGACAACAAGTGAAAAACGCTTATTATTGGGCAAAGTCTACGCGTGGTACAGTTTCCAATAAGACTTAAACTTCAGACGGGCTACAAAATGAATCCAACACTGGAAATCTTCTCGCAAGGCGAAGAAATCGTCACCGGACAAATCACCGACACCAATGCCACATGGCTGTCCCAACAAGCCGTAGCGCTTGGCTTTTCCGTTACCCGGCACACCGCTGTCGGCGATAAACTCGATGATCTGATAGCTTTGTTGCGCGAAATCTCGCAACGGGCGGATTGTTGTATTTGCACCGGCGGGCTGGGACCTACCAGCGACGACTTAACTGCCGAAGCCGTTGCCGCCGCTTTCGGTATACCGCTAGTATTCGATCCGATAGCCTATGCCCAAATCGAGCAGTTCTTTATCCACCGCAACCGCATGATGCCGGAATCCAACCGCAAACAAGCTCTGCTGCCGGAAGGTTCGGTAAGGCTGGACAACGAATGGGGCACAGCGCCGGGTTTTGCCGTACAGCACGGGCGCTGCTGGTTTGCTTTTATTCCCGGCGTACCTTCGGAGATGCGGCATTTGTTCCAAGAAAAAATCCTGCCCGTGCTGGAAAAGCAGTTTTCATTAAACCCCGGCAAATTATTCGCAATAAAAACCGTAGGTATCGGCGAATCGGCAATCCAGGAACGCATCAAGGCCATTGCCATCCCCGCTCAGGTGCAATTGGGTTTTCGCGCAGGCCTGGATGAAGTGCAAACCAAACTACTGTTTCCGCACGACTATCCGCCGCAGGCAATGGCAAGCCTGATTGCCGCTATCGCCGAACAGTTGGGCGATAACATATTCGCCATCGACCAACCCGGCGAACCTGCCCGTGATCTGGTGACGATCATTGATGAACTGATGACTTCAGGCAGGCACACGCTTGCCGTTATAGAAACCGCCAGCCACGGCTTATTGGGCAGTTTCTGCGTCGGTGCAGACTGGTTGCTCAGCGCAAGCTATGACCAATCTATCGCCCAATCAGGACAAAACCTGACACCTGAAACTGGCGATGAACTGATAACGACAGCAAAAAACCTTGCCGTTGATTTACAAAAAACCAGTCGCGCCGATCTGGTTCTCGTTCAGCTATATGCAGGCGATAACGCTAGTTTGCACGATAAAAATAAATCCATTGTGCTGTATACAGTCTTGCAGGCAAGCGAAAAAAGCCATACAAGCACCCATGCGCTGGCAGGTCCGCTTAAACGTAAACAACATCAGTCCGCGTTATTGTCGCTGGACTTATTAAGGCGCTATTTGCAGGGTAAGTTACTATGAAAGCAGCAGGCTGAAGCCTGTTCCGTAATGTTTAAACATCCGTAGGCGTATTGAAGGGACATATTGCGCCGATAATGTTTTTACGGCAGTGACAGTTTAGAAGTGAACATGGAAGCAACTGGAGTCAGCGTAAATCTTTATTCTGACTCCAGTAAAATCAGCCTGGATATTATTTTGAAAGGAATATCCAGGGTTGTTGCTGGCAGCTTATCTGTCGGAGGTGTTTAAAATGCGGTTTATCATGGGGGTCTGTTGAGATACCCTGTCATCCAGTGTTAAATCGATCATGCCTTTAAGTTCTGCAAAACGTTGCTCGGCTTCTTTCAGATGTTCTGTTGCTTTGGTCAAATCGCCGTTTTTGACATCTGACCGGGCTTTTTTCAAAGAATCGTTGGCTCGGTTACGGTTACGGTCAACTTTATCATTTGCATTGATTTCCTTGCTGAGCGCTAACGCATCCTTGATATTGCCTATAATCACATCACCGGACGCCTTGTCATTGATAGCTTTCAACGCTTCACCCACTTGCCCTAAAGTCGCGTCAATTCCTTCAATCGGCGTCATCCTGTTATACATACAGGCCATACCCAGGCAAATATCAGCATTGGCAGTCGATAAAGTTCCTAAAGAAAGTGCCAATGTCGTAGCCATGGCAACGCTTTTTAATAATTTCATGTAATGTTCTCCTCGATGTAGTTATTTTTTATTATTAGGCCTGCAACTGCTTAGATATTAACCACAATTTAATTAGTTACATGACGATGGCGACTTTATCATAACCCTTGGCAATATAATACGATTTACCGTTGTTATCGGGATTTTGGATGTTTCAAATTGCAGCCATGCGGTTGGGTTTGTAGTCTTAACAATTTGATGTTATGCAGGCATTTTCTGCAGTTTGAAAATAAATAATGATGAGTCCCTGTTGCGACGGCTTTTGTTAATCGGGCTGATCCCGGCAAAACCTGCGGTGTTCGGCGCTGCAAACGGGATTTTGCGTGTTACCGATAACATCCGTTAAAAAACCTATACAATCCTGCTTAAAAATTAAAAAGGCTGGCGGCTCTATGAATACAACGATTAAAACCGCGATGATTAGCAGCACAGCGTTAGATTTGCCGGAGCATCGAAAGCAAGTGATCGAAGCTTGTTTACGGTTAAGTATTCTCCCCAAAGCAATGGAATATCTGCCCGCCCGTGATGCTGAAGCGATAAAGGTATCGCTGGAAATGGTTGATGCTGCTGATATTTACATCGGCATTTATGCGTGGCGCTACGGACATGTTCCCGATGGCTACGATATTTCCATTACCGAAATGGAATTCGACCACGCGGTCAAATGCGGCATACCGATTCTGGTGTTTACGATACACAAAGACCATGCCTTAACCATCGACATGGTGGAAGTTAGCGACCGGGCTAAAGAAAAACTCGCCGCCCTCAAAGACAAAGCCAGCAAAGGCAGAGGTCGCGCCGAATTCAAATCCTCCGAAGATTTACGCGCCGAAATTCTCCACGCCCTTGAAGATTTAATAAAACGCCAACAAACCGACTCCGGCACACCGTCAGCCCCACAATTCCACCCCATCAGCACCATCCCCAAAACCCCCGAAACCTACATCGCCCACCCCTACACCTTGCTGCAAAGCAAAAACGTCGTCGGGCGGCAAGACGAACTCAATTTGCTCACTGATTGGGTAACTCGCAACCAGCAAGTGCCAGCCGATGTGCGCCTGTTCAACGTCGTCGCCATCGGCGGCATGGGCAAAAGCGCGTTGACGTGGAAATGGTTTAACGACATCGCCCCGCTGGAACTGCCCAAACTGGCAGGCCGCTTGTGGTGGAGCTTTTACGAAAGCGATGCCCATTACGAAAACTTCATCATCCGCGCCTTGGCTTACACGGCTGGCTTATCGGAACAAGACAGCCGCAGCTTGCCACCGCCGGAACGCGAAGAACGCCTGTTCCGTTCCTTGGATGAACAGCCGTTTTTGCTGGTGCTGGATGGCTTGGAGCGCATCCTGCTCGCCTATTCGTGCATGGATGCGGCCTACATGGCAGATGATGATTTGGACGAACGCACCGCCAACCAACTCGCCGCCGCCTATGGCTTGCCGGATAACATCAAAGAGACCTATCTGGAAAAACACCGCCTACGCCGCTGCGCCGACCCACGCGCCGGACGTTTCCTACGCCGCCTCGCCCAAGTCCGCGCTAGCTGCGTGTTGATTTCCACGCGCTTGTATCCGGCAGAATTGCAAAGCCAAACCGCACAACCATTGCCGGGTTGTTTTGCCGTGTTTTTGCAAGGACTGAAAGATGATGACGCGCTCAACCTGTGGCGGGAATTCGGAGTTAGCGGAGCGCGGGATGAATTGCTGCCCGTGTTCAACGCCTTTAGTAATTATCCGCTCTTGCTACGCGCCTTGGCAGGTGAAATCGCCGATTACCGCCCAGCGCCAGGCGATTTTAGCCGCTGGCGCAAGGCCAATCCCAAATTTGACCCAACGCGTTTGGATTTGAAAAACGCCAAAACCCATGTGTTGAAATATGCCTTGCAAGGCTTGAGCGAGGCGCAAAAGCAGGTGCTGCATACCTTGGCGGCGTTTCGGATGCCTGCGGGCTGGGAGACTTTAGAAGCCTTGTTCAATAAATCCCAAGAGAGCGGAACTGGCCAACATCCCGACAATGAAGAAGGAACACGTCATTCCGGCAGGGATTGCCGGAATCCAGAAGCCAAGGATGGCATCTTTCAATCACTTGGGCCGCACGAGTCACATCCCTGTGAACTAGATTCCGGCAATCCCTGCCGGAATGAGGACACCTCACCCACGCGCGTACAAACCCTCGACCAAATCCTCACCGAACTGGAAGACCGTGGCCTAGTCGGTTGGGACAGACGCGCCAACCGCTACGACCTGCATCCCATCGTGCGCGGTGTGGTGTGGGCGGCACTGGCAGACAACGCTCGCCAAGACGTATACAGCCAATTGCACGGCTATTTTGATGCCGCGCCCAGACCACCGGATTACCTACAAGTCGAAAGCTTGGAAGACCTGACCCCCGCCATCGAGTTGTACCATACTCTGATCGGCTTGGGGCATTTTGACGATGCGTTTGTGGTGTTTCGGGATCACCTCGAATATGCCACGCTATGGCGTTTAAGCGCCAGCCGACAACGGGCGGAATGGCTGGAACGCTTGTTTCCTGACGGTTGGCAAGCCCTACCAAACTTAACTCGTACAAGGGATCGCAGTCGTGCGCTGAATGCACTGGCTACGGCTTATGATATGAGCGGCGAACCATCTCGCGCCGCGCTGCTGTATCGTCGTAAAGTGGACATTGACGAAGCCGAGCAGGATGGGAACAACGCTGCTGTTGGCCTTTGCAACCTGTCCGAAGCACTCCGGCTGTCCGGGCAACAGCGGGCTGCCGAAACGGCGGCTTTGCGGGCGTTGGCGATTAGCCGGAAAAATGAAGACCGTTTTCAGGCAAGTATCGGTGAATTGTGGCGTGGCCTCACCCTTGCCTCCCGTGGACTCGCCGACGCTGCCGAAACCGCGCTACGGCGTTCCTTGGCCGTCTGGCTTGCCGAACAGGATCAACAAGGCGAAGGCTTGGTCAACGCTTATCTCGCCCAACACCAACTCTGGCTTTACCAACCCGCTGCCGCATTGCCGCTGGCTAACCGCGCTTGGGAATTGGCTAAAGTCGACCGCAACGAACGTGACTTCATCCGCGCCGCCCGCCTACAAGGCGAAGCGGCATTAGGCTTAAACGACCTAGCCGCCGCCGAAGAACGCCTACACCACGCCCTAAACCGTGTCCGCGCTATCAACCTAGTCGAAGAAGAACTCCCCGCCCTGACCGCATTAGCCGAACTGCACCGCCGCCGCGAAGACTTCGCCACCGCCCGCGACTTGCTCGAACAAGTCTGGTATGCCGCCGAACATGACCCGTATCCGCTGTTGCACGCCGATGCCCGCAACGTGCTCTCGCAAATCGAACGCGACCAAGGCAACACACGCCAGCCGCTATTGTCGCCGCCACCCGCGCCTACCAACTCGCCTGGTGCGACGGCCCGCCTTACGCCTACCACTTCGGCCTAAGCAACGCCCGCCGCCATCTGCAAGAACTGGGCGCACCCGAACCCGAACTGCCGCCGTTTGATGAATCAAAATACGAACCTATGCCGGACGTGGAACTGAATCCGCGTGATGCGTTTTATGTAGAACTTGGCGTTTGACAGTCTCGTATGAGGCTGTCACAGTATCGTCAACAAAAGTCGTCCCAATATCCCAGTTTTATCCAAGCCAAAAGATAAAACACCCTGCTTCAGGCAGGAATGGGTGGGGCATTAAACAGATTCTCGTGAGGATTCAGGTTAGTGGTCATCAAGTCAGCACCTATTACGCTTAACGGTTATTTTTTAATCCGTTGGTTTTTGCTGTGCGTGGTTTTGTTATGTGCCGGTTGCGCCAGCGATACTGAGCGAAAGCCTGTTTTTTCCTCCAGTCCTGCGCATCCCGCGCTGGTCAATTATGCGCTGAGCTTGCAGGGCGCGCCCTACCGTTACGGCAAGGATTCGCCTGAAGAAGGTTTCGATTGCAGCGGCTTTGTCAGGCATGTTTATAAAAAACAGGGGGTTAAATTACCACGCACGGCTAAAGCTATGGCCTCGGCCTTGCCGAAAGTGCCTGATAAAGCCATTCATCCGGGTGATTTGCTGTTCTTTAATATCAATAACAAACCGTTTTCGCATGTCGGCATTTATGTCAGCGGTGACCAGTTTATCCACGCGCCGAGTCGGCGTACCGGCAGGGTGCTGGTTTCAAGTCTCAGGGATCGCTATTGGCAAAGATGTTATGTTGGGGCGCGTCGGCCTTGAGACAGTTTAGTGCTGGCGAGCATTAATCATGCCTTTGTCTTCTTTATTCCTATAAAAAGTCGAAATCCCTGTCAATATCGTCAATAATAGCCTTTTTGTGAAAACTCCGAGATATTTAAAGCGTAATGAAGCTGGAAAAAATTAAACTTTCGGGTTTTAAGTCTTTTGTTGATTCTACAGTTATTCCCATCCACGGCAATTTGACGGCCATCGTCGGGCCGAATGGCTGCGGCAAATCCAATATTATTGATGCAGTGCGTTGGGTGATGGGCGAAAGTTCCGCCAAGAATTTACGCGGCGGCAGCATGGCCGATGTAATATTCAACGGTTCTTCCGGGCGCAAGCCGGTCAGTACCGCGTCGGTGGAGCTGGTTTTCGACAATACTGAACGTAAACTGGGCGGCGAATATGCGCAATACGACAGCATTGCGATCAAGCGGCAGGTGAGTCGTGACGGGCAGTCTTTGTTTTTGCTCAATGGTTCGCGTTGCCGGCGCAAGGATATTACTGACCTGTTTTTAGGCACGGGCCTGGGTTCAAGAAGTTATGCGATTATCGAGCAAGGCACGATTTCCCGCATGGTTGAAGCCAAGCCCGACGAGTTGCGGGTGCATATTGAAGAAGCGGCGGGCATCTCCAAATATAAGGAACGGCGTCAGGAAACCGAAACGCGTATGCAGCATACGCGGGAAAACCTGGAGCGGCTGGATGATTTGCGCGAGGAAGTCGACAAGCAGCTGAAGCATCTGCAAAAACAGGCAGAAAAGGCGCAAAAATATACCGAGCTGAAAAAAGAGGAACGCCAGTTTAAACTGGAGCTGTTGGCGATGCGCTGGAATGCTTACCAGCAATCCGCTCAGCAACTGGAAAGCAAACTTCAGGAAGTTGCCGCAGAACACAACCGTTTATTTGTGTTGTTACGCGAGCTGGACAGTACCATTACCAACAAACGCGCCGAGCACAAAACCCAGCAACAGCAGTTGAACAGTTTTCAGGGCGATTATTACACGGCACTTGCCGAAGTCAGCAGCATGGAGCAGGCGATCAAGCACAATCAAAACAGCCATCAGGAAACCGTTCTGGAAATCAACCGCATCCGCCAACAGGCCAATCAGGCGCAAACAGAGCTGGAAACCGATTTACAGGCGCTGGAAGACATCAAGCAGGATTTGTTCGAGGCTGAAGAAGCGCTGGAAATTGCCCAGGACAGGCAGGACGACGTGCTTCAGCAACAGCAGGAAGCGCAACGGAAACGCAGTTCATGGCAGGCGCAATGGGATGCTTACCGAACCGAAAGCGCCCGATACAAGGAACAGGCAGAAGTACAACGGGTAACGGCACAGCAGTTGGAAAACCAGAGCCGACAGTTGCAGATTCGCCTTGATAAATTGCACAGCGAACGCAACGAGCTGTCTTCCAGCGATTTACAAAGCGCGATTGAAACGCTGGACGCCGGCATAGAAATGATTGAAGCCGAGCGCGAACTTCTGCACGGGCAACTGGAGGCTTTGCATCATGAGATTCATGAGCAGCGGCAACTGATAAAACAGTTGCATGACAAACTGCACGCGCACCGCTCGGAAATGCAGGGTGTTAAAGGCAAAATCACTTCGCTGGAGTTATTGCAGCAACATGCGATGGGTAAGGATAATAAAAATCTCGGCGTTTGGCTGGAACAGATGCAAATCGCCGAAAACAAACGTCTGGCTGAATTCCTGGACGTACAGCCGGGCTGGGATACGGCGGTTGAAACGGTATTAGGCAGTTACCTGGAAGCGATTTGCGTTGATAATGCCGATCTGCTTATTGCCGGTTTGCAGCAATTGACGGACGAATCGTTAACATTGTTTGAAACCCAAGGCGCAGTCGCGGCTGATAGTGGGCGAAATGCCCCAGCCTTGCTGGATAAAGTCAAGGCACCGTGGCATTTAAGCGCTTTACTCAGCGGTATTTATTGCGCTGATGATAACGATGCGGCGCGGGCTTTATCCTTGCAGTTGAACTGTCACGAGTCGGTGATTACGCCGGATGGCACGTGGTTTGGTGCGGGTTGGGTGAAAATCAGCCGGAGCAAGGACAGTAAAAGCGGAGTTCTACAGCGCGAGAAGGATTTGCGCTTGTTAAAACTGCGGCAGGATGAATTGCAACAGGAAATTTCAGTATTCGAAGATCAACTGGAAGCCACCGAAGCCAGCCTGAAAGAATCGGAAAGTAATCGCGAATCTGTGCAGCGGCAGGATAACCGGTTAAGTTCGGAAGTTTCAGTTAAAAATGCCGAGTTCAGCGCCCAGTCTGCAAGACTGGAACAGCAGCAACGCCGTTTGGCCCAGGTCGGCAATGATATTGATGACATCAGCCATGAGCTTGCAGAAAATACCGAACTGCTCGCCGAGAGCCGCTTGTTGCAGGAGGAAGCCGGGGAAATTGTTGCTGAGCAAGAGGAAAAGCGGCAACAACTCGATGCGTCGAACCAGGATTTGCAAGCCAGACAGCAGCAGGTCGAATTGGCGGTGAATGAAGCCAGACAGCAGGTTTATAGCATCCGGGCTAAAATCGATACCTTGCGTTCTTCGGAAACAGCTACCGGCAAACAGATCGAACGTTTGCAAGTCCAGCAGCAGCAAGCTGTTGAACGCATTGCCGAATTGGAAAAAAAGCTCCAACAGACGCTGGCACCGCTGGATGAAGAAAAGCAGCAGCTGGAGCTGCGGATGCTGGATAAAAACCGCCTCGAAGCGGCTTTAAAAAAGCAGCGCGAGCTTCAGGATGAACTTGAATCGGCGATAACGGAATTTTCCGAGCAACATGCGCGCGCGCAAAGGGCTATGGAAACGCAAAAAGAAGCGCTGGATAAACTGCGTTTCGAATTACAGGAAAGCAAGGTCCGGCAGCAAACCGTCAATGAGCAGTTAAAAGAAATTGATGCCGAAGCCGAACAGGTGTTGAAAAACCTGCCGGAACAGGCTGAAGAATCAGCCTGGAAGCGCAAGGTCGACGATTTGACTGCACAAATTGAACGCCTGGGTACGATTAACCTGACCGCTATTGAAGAATACCAGTCGCAAGCCGAACGCATGAAGTTCCTGAACGAGCAACATGCCGACCTGATTGAGGCATTACAGACGCTGGATCAAGCCATCAGTAAAATTGACAAAGAAAGTAGGCTGCGTTTTAAGGAAACATTCGATAAAATAAACAGCGGCTTGCAGGAAAAGTTTCCGAAACTGTTCGGCGGTGGGCAGGCTTATCTGGAATTGACCGACGACTGCAAGGATGCAGGAGGTATACCCTCTGGGGCACGAGGAGCAAAGCAGGGAGCAGTTGCCGAACAGGATTTGCTGGAGTCGGGTGTCAATATTATTGCCAGGCCTCCAGGAAAGCGTAACAGCTCCATCCATTTGCTGTCCGGCGGAGAAAAGGCACTAACAGCAGTGGCGCTGGTGTTTTCAATATTTGAACTCAATCCCGCGCCTTTCTGCCTGTTAGATGAAGTCGATGCTCCGCTGGATGATGCCAATGTAGGACGGTTTTCAAAGATGGTGGAAGAAATGTCCGCCTCGGTGCAGTTTTTATATATTTCGCATAATAAGGTTACAATGGAAATCGCAAAACAGTTGGCAGGTGTGACCATGAAAGAACCGGGCGTGTCCCGGATGGTCGCTGTTGATCTCGAAGAAGCAGTAAGTCTGGCGGAAATCTAAATGGATAAAGAATTATTGAGAGTGGTAATTATTGCAACCGGTCTGGTTGTAATCATGGGCATGTTGTTGTGGAGTTACTGGAAAAACCGAAGCGCCTTGCAGGATGATGATTTATTTGATGAGACTGAGTTCAAAGGCAAAAGCAAGCTTACTGAGCCTGCGGTTAAACAGCCCAGCAGTCACTGGGACACCTCAGACGATGACTTTGATATTGTGCCGGTAAAAGCCGAAAAGCCTGAAGCGAACGATAAAGCGGATCAGTTTTTTGAAGATTTTGGCGATGATTTTGAAGAAGATAACGATCTGCCGCCGCGTTTCGAGACTCCCGCTATTATTCAGTTCAGTGTTGTTGCAAAAGCAGACGAAGGATTTAACGGTCTGGATTTGTTTAATGCTTTTCAGATAGTCGGTCTTGAATACGGTAGCCTGAAAATATTTGAACGCCTGGATGCCAATCGTCTGGTCGATTTCGGCGTTGCCTGCATGGTCGAACCGGGTACTTTTCCCAGTACCGATCTGGAAGAGTTTTATTGCCCCGGCATTGTGTTTTTTATGCAGCCCGGTGAACTGGAAGATGCCGCAGCAGTTTTTGATGATTTCATCGATACGATCAGGTTACTGGCAGTGGAACTGGATGGCGAGATATTAGACCATCAAAGAAAGCCGTTAAGCGATGTAGCGGTTGATTTGATCCGGCAGAGTTTGTAGGCATCATGCGTTGATGTGTGTTGTTCCCGCACTTTAATGCCCGAAAATACTCAGGCGTTATCAGCATAAAATGGAAGGCAGCAGCACGGGAACGGGGAGAGTAAAATGCAGAATCACTACCAACAACTCGTCGCTAAAATCAATCTGTGGGATCATCAGTATTATGTGCTCGATAATCCTTCCGTTGCCGATGCCGAATACGATCAGACGTTCAGGGAGCTGCTGGCACTGGAAGCGGCCAATCCTGAACTGGTTACCGCAGAATCGCCCTCGCAACGGGTTGGTGCAAAACCGGTAGACGAATTTCGCAAGGTAGAGCACAAAGTTAAAATGCTTTCCCTGGCGAATGCGTTTTCGCTGGAAGAAACCACCGCATTTTTCGAAAAAGCAGCTAAAGAGCTGGACATCGCCTCTTCAGAGTTGACGATTTTCAGTGAACCCAAGCTCGATGGCTTGGCCATCACCATCCATTACGATAACGGCTTGTTAAGCTACGCCGCGACGCGCGGTGACGGACAAGTGGGTGAAGACGTCACTCACAACATCAAAACCATCAAATCCGTGCCTATCAAGCTGGCAACAGACCAGCCGCCGAAAATACTTGAAGTGCGTGGCGAAGTGTTCATGCCTAAAGCGGCGTTTAAGAAACTGAACCGTCTGGCACAACAGAATGACAGTAAAGTCTTCGTTAATCCGAGAAATGCCGCGGCCGGAACGATCAGGCAAATGAACCCCAAAATTGCCGCCGAACGCGATTTGCAATTTATTCCTTACGGCATAGGCGATTATCAGGACGGGCGCGAGTTTAGCCGGCATTCTGAAATTATCCATTATTTGCTGGAATTGGGTTTTAGGCAAAACCCCCACAGTTACGCCTTCCCAGGTAGTTTTGAAGAATTTGCCAATAACTATCATGCTCTGGAACAGGCGCGTGAATCTTTGCCGATGGAAATTGACGGCATCGTCTACAAAATAGATTCATTGGCACAACAAATCGCGTTGGGCTTTATCGCCCGCTCGCCAAAATGGGCGGTTGCCAGAAAATTTCCCGCACAACAGGTTGCGACGCAACTATTGGCCGTTGATTTTCAGGTTGGGCGCACCGGAGCCTTGACGCCTGTGGCGAGGTTAGAGCCGGTTTTTGTCGGCGGCGTTACGGTTAGTAATGCCACCTTGCACAATATGGATGAAATCGAACGCTTGGGGCTATGTATTGGCGACAGCATTGAAATCCACCGGGCCGGGGATGTTATCCCTAAAGTTGTTAAAGTTGTCGAACACGGCAAAAACAGAACAGCGATCATTATGCCGGAGCGCTGTCCCGTCTGTGATTCTCCAGTCGAAAGAGTCGAAGGACAAGCCGCTTTCCGTTGTACAGGCGGATTAACCTGTGCTGCACAAGCCGCCGAGCGTATCCGCCATTATGCTTCGCGCAAATTCATGAACATCACCAATCTCGGCACCAAGCTGATTGAAGCGCTTTACAATAAAGGTGTTATTAAAACCATCGCCGATATTTATAACATCAAACTGGACGATATTGCCTCGATGGAAGGGCAGGGCGAGAAGAGTGCACAAAATGTACTGGATTCGATAGAAGCTTCAAAGGCCACCAAGCTAGGCACATTCCTGGCAGCATTAGGTATTCATGAAGTCGGCGAAGAAGGCGCAAAAAATATCGCTAAATATTTTAAAAATTTTGAAGCCATTGCCAATGCTTCTGTTGAAGAACTGTTGCAGGCACCCGATGTTGGCCCGGTGACGGCTAAAAATGTCGTCGATTTTTTTAGCGATGCCAAAAACCGGGACATCGTTAAACACATTATCGACGCCGGTGTGACGTGGCAAGAGGAAGCAAGCGAACCTGCACAAGAGCAAATCCTCGCCGGACAAACCTGGGTTTTAACCGGCACCCTGCAAATGCCACGCGACCAGGCTAAAGCCAAACTCGAAAGCCTGGGTGCTAAAGTCGCGGGGTCGGTTTCCAAAAAAACCAGTTGCGTTGTCGCAGGCCAGGATGCCGGTTCCAAACTGGCTAAAGCCGAAGCTCTGGGCGTCAGGGTAATTGACGAAGCTACGTTTCTGGAAGAGATACGGTTGTCAAATTCTGGCGCTGAATAAACAATATTTATCATCCATTTCTAAGCTGCCTGTGCGGCAGTGAACATGCGCGTCGGTATGCGTTTTGTGCAATAACTTTTCTAAGCTGCCTGTGCGGAAGTGAACGAACACCGACAACTGAAGCCAATAAAGAATATTTTCTAAGCTGTCTGTGCGGCAGTGAACCACTAACAGGTAAACGATACCTTATTACAAATTTTCTAAGCTGCCTGTGCGGCAGTGAACGACAACCGCTCAGCATGTGATGAAAGCTTATTTTTCTAAGCTGCCTGTGCGGCAGTGAACAGCGTATCAAAGAATGCAACATGATCGTAAAATTTCTAAGCTGCCTGTGCGGCAGTGAACTTCGCCAAAGCGTATAACGACGACCGCTTGCTTTTCTAAGCTGCCTGTGCGGCAGTGAACGTGCCGATGCTGTAATTGCTGCCGCTGTTGAATTTCTAAGCTGCCTGTGCGGCAGTGAACCAAATATACCTACCGGTGCTGCGGATACTTCATTTCTAAGCTGCCTGTGCGGCAGTGAACTCAGCATCATCCAGTTACACGGTAGATGTTGATTTCTAAGCTGCCTGTGCGGCAGTGAACCCAAGACATCAAAATTGACGCGGAAGGTGTCATTTCTAAGCTGCCTGTGCGGCAGTGAACTATTTAGCGCGGTCAGAAACAATATCCTCTCTTTTCTAAGCTGCCTGTGCGGCAGTGAACGCAACCGGCGATATACCCAGCGGGCAACTAATTTTCTAAGCTGCCTGTGCGGCAGTGAACCAAACCAGCCTTGATCGATGTACCGCTGATAATTTCTAAGCTGCCTGTGCGGCAGTGAACTTGGATTAAATCCTGATAACTTGGCGCCCAATTTTCTAAGCTGCCTGTGCGGCAGTGAACGGTGTCCGCGCTGAAGAATCGGCGCGTCGTGCTTTCTAAGCTGCCTGTGCGGCAGTGAACATTATCCAGTGGGTAGATGAAACTTTTTTTGCTTTCTAAGCTGCCTGTGCGGCAGTGAACCTTTAAACATTCCTCAGTATTCTGGCGGTGGCTTTCTAAGCTGCCTGTGCGGCAGTGAACTTAATACCGTGCCATGAATTTCGGCATTGATTTTTCTAAGCTGCCTGTGCGGCAGTGAACCTAATGAGGCAACGTTCAAGGAATACCGGGAATTTCTAAGCTGCCTGTGCGGCAGTGAACTTAATTTAACCGTCACCGGAGATAATCCCAATTTTCTAAGCTGCCTGTGCGGCAGTGAACGCCCTGCCGGACAGTGCCGTCACTACATCATTTTTCTAAGCTGCCTGTGCGGCAGTGAACCCGGTTCAGAATTTGCAACGGGTAGCGGTGTTGTTTCTAAGCTGCCTGTGCGGCAGTGAACAGCACCAAAGGATCGTGAATATCAGCATGGCCTTTCTAAGCTGCCTGTGCGGCAGTGAACTAACTCTTTTGCCGCGTTGGGCACGGTCATTGTTTCTAAGCTGCCTGTGCGGCAGTGAACGGATAAGTAATTCCCGTCAGGTTTACGCCATGTTTCTAAGCTGCCTGTGCGGCAGTGAACATCCAGTAGAAAAAGCGGTTATGAGCACCAAATTTCTAAGCTGCCTGTGCGGCAGTGAACCCCAACGGCGACGGAAGTTGAATTTTGTTTTATTTTCTAAGCTGCCTGTGCGGCAGTGAACGGCATCTTTTCCCTGTCTTTCCAAGCGAGACGTTTCTAAGCTGCCTGTGCGGCAGTGAACAGAAACCACCCACATCGAAATCAGCAGATAATTTTCTAAGCTGCCTGTGCGGCAGTGAACGGGCAGGGACTGCATTTAAGGAGTGGATAGCCATTTCTAAGCTGCCTGTGCGGCAGTGAACACGCAGTGCGTACCCTACCTATTAAACCAACTTTTCTAAGCTGCCTGTGCGGCAGTGAACAACAACATTAACCGCGTTACCCATAACATTCATTTCTAAGCTGCCTGTGCGGCAGTGAACAACCGTTACAGTCTGCTTGGTGTAATGCTCCATTTCTAAGCTGCCTGTGCGGCAGTGAACACAGTCTGCGAGTGCGGGATTGGTATTTTTTATTTCTAAGCTGCCTGTGCGGCAGTGAACCACACTATGGGAGCCAAGACTAAAAGAAATCTTTTCTAAGCTGCCTGTGCGGCAGTGAACATGGCATTTCGGATGCGGTAATTGCGCTGAAATTTCTAAGCTGCCTGTGCGGCAGTGAACAAATTAGGCATCCCAGACTTAGCGCCCATAATTTTCTAAGCTGCCTGTGCGGCAGTGAACTCCCGTCTGATTCTCCGTTGTATGAGATTAATTTTCTAAGCTGCCTGTGCGGCAGTGAACAACAAGTCGTTCGGCATGGATGGCTTTTATCTTTTCTAAGCTGCCTGTGCGGCAGTGAACAGTGGCATTAGTTGCCCGCAATTTGTTGAACATTTCTAAGCTGCCTGTGCGGCAGTGAACATATGGGCTGCATCAAAAATCCGTTATTAAACTTTCTAAGCTGCCTGTGCGGCAGTGAACGGCGAAGCCAACGCCGGTAAATCGCCATTAATTTTCTAAGCTGCCTGTGCGGCAGTGAACCTGCTCGCTGGCATTTATGTGATGGTACTAACTTTCTAAGCTGCCTGTGCGGCAGTGAACTACATTATCGCCCGCCCAAGTCAAATTGATCTTTTCTAAGCTGCCTGTGCGGCAGTGAACATGGATTCGATTTGTTTGCTGATGCAGCCGTATTTCTAAGCTGCCTGTGCGGCAGTGAACAAACGCCTTTGGTTCGAGATACGGTATCTTACTTTTCTAAGCTGCCTGTGCGGCAGTGAACAGATTTTACTTACCCAGTCGAAGGGTGGTACTTTTCTAAGCTGCCTGTGCGGCAGTGAACTGTCAGCCAATCAAGTCACAATCGACTGAAAATTTCTAAGCTGCCTGTGCGGCAGTGAACGTATCGCAACAAGCAAAGGCTGGACAGTTGTTTTTCTAAGCTGCCTGTGCGGCAGTGAACGAAACAATCCTTCGGCCGAGTTTGCAATTTAATTTCTAAGCTGCCTGTGCGGCAGTGAACACAGAACACAAACAGCATTGAGGATTGGCTAATTTCTAAGCTGCCTGTGCGGCAGTGAACAGGTTTTCAATCTTCTGGAAGCCTGTCGGATCGCAGTATACAGACGTTTTTAGCGGTTTTACCCATTGTTAAAACGCCTGTTTACAACTAATTGATATTTCTATATTTTTAAAAAGCGCAAAAAATTTGGGTCAAAAATCGGGGACGGTGGCTACGGCACTTAGGCCGTAACTGCCAAAATCTCCATTGCTTGGCCTTTCAACTTCGGTTTTTTTAATCCACAAACAAAACCGCTGCCCGCCGCTTAGGCTTTCTAGGCGGATGAACGGCGTGGTCAGGGGTTTCTGCGTCATCGGCTGGTAGCAAGTTAAGGCCGTGTCGTAGCTGAGTTTATGCCGTTTTGCATAGCGTCTGGCGAGGCGTTCTTTGCTGGCTTTGGGTTGCTCGCGTTGGTAGGTGGCGTAGCCGACAAGCTTTTCCGGCACGGGCCGGATGCTGGTGCAATGCACGTAGTCACTCAACCGCGCCAACCAGTGGCTGGCGTTAAACTGGCTGAGCGTGGCTTCGTGTTCGGCAAACAAACGCAACTTGCCGCCTAACACGCCGTACTTGTCGATGCCTTGGGATGTGCGGGTGTCGTCGTCGGCAGGAAGCCGTGAACGACCGCCCTGCACATACTCAGGAAACGCCACACCTATCGGTACACGGCCTTGGTTGTCTTGCATCTCAACTAAGCCTAGGTGGATTTGTTGGTAGACTTTTGACCAGAGGCTAGACAGGTTTATGTCTGGATTGGACAGTAAAGTGATTTCTAGGTAGTAGTTCATTGATTCCCCCTATAACCGTAAGCTGTCAACATACGCCAAACCCTTTTTGCCCATATAGAAGCTGGAAACACCTGCGTTTTCTATCATGTCTTTCAGTTGCAAGGCTTTTTCGTCAGGAATCTCTAGTTGAATATCGAGCGTTCCGTTGGCTTTGGTTAGTAACGAAGTATCTTGACCGCCGAACTTTGGTTTAAGCATATAGGGATTGCCCCAAATCGGCTTTTCCCCACCCGTAGTAAAATTTTTCATAAAATCACGAGAACCGTTAAAACCACGTTTTGAAAAGCCAAATACGAAAATATCCGAACCTCTTTTATTACACGCTTCCTTCATATCAAATTTTTGGCTTAGTCTTTCCAACTGAATATAAAGAGCGGCTGAATAAAGCCTTATTGGTTTGATTTTTTCGGATTCAATATAAGTTTCTTTTGGGAATTTTTTTGCCAAGAACTCAATGATTTTAATATTAGAATCATCATAAGGAATTGGTTTTACTTGTTTTTGTAAATAAAGAGAACGCTCCAAAACTGAAATAAGATTAATAGAAATGGATTTTTCAAGATTTAAATCGAACTGGTCGTCTTCAAAAAATCTGGCTAAATTTTCTAGCGGCAACCAAAGTATTCCCCAAAACTCTTTTGAGTAATCTGAATTAAAAACAGGGTGATTATCTTTTATCATGCCTGTAAAGGCATTTTGGTCGGTGTTGCCCGTCATATTGCGGATATAAACCATTTCGCTGTTGATTGGCTTAGTGCGGTCTTGTTGGTCCTTGAAGGTGATGTGCGGCTCAAGCTCGGCAAAGAAGTAATCGGCAGATTGCCTCGATTGGTAAAGTTTGCGTTGATCGCCAATCAGCCGATTTAACACACCCATGACGGTATCTTTGCTAATTTCCCGTTTAATGAAATTGGCATAGTCGCCTTGGGCATCTTTTTTCCCCAAAGCGGTCATGGAGCCTAAAAATTCCCTGCCATTTTTGGGTACAGGTTCGTTGTTGGAACCGCCCAAAAACGAATTGCGCCAAGACGCTTCGTATTTGATGGTAATGCGCATAACCGCTCCTTATTTGGCGTAAAAATAAACCGCGTAAGGTGATTTTGGCGTTTCGCTAATGTCGCCTTCGCCGCGTTTGATACGCATCATTTTGTGGCTGTCGTTGTAGTCAACCAATACGCTATCCACATACATATAGCCTTTGGCTTGGCGGATGCTCAGTTCGCCAATCATGCTGAGGGTTTCTTGCACGAGTATGTCGATGGCTACGTTGTCCAATAAAATGCCTGTTTCGCCTTCCTCAAAAATTGTGCCGCCACGTACATAGTTAGGGTGGAAAGCTGCTTTTGGGTCGCGGGTTGGGTCTAGGCTTTTGATAAAGGTTTGCACGGCTTCGGCAATTTTTTCGCCTTCGCCTGCTTTAATCACCATCGCGGCGCGGTCAAATTTTTTGTCTAGCGAGATGAATTGCAGTTGTTCGATGCTGATTGAGCCGTAAGCGAGATATTCGGTTTCGCCAAAGGTGGTTTTGGAGAAAAAGGAATTGCTGGCAACATCGCCGCCTTTGTCATCTTTGTCTTTTTCTTTCGAGCCGGAACGCCCCATTTGCTCAAAATTGCCATTACCGATTTGGTCAACAAAATCTTCCAACAATAACGGGCTGGTGCGTTTGCATTGGCTAGACGGCACAACATAACCTCTTATCAAACCTGTCATGGAGGTCAAAACATCAAGCAGGTTTTTGTCTTTGGCGTAATGTAAATCATAAGCCTGATCTCTAAACAAATGATGGCGTATGCAATTTTGGCTGATGTAGAGCGGTGTTTCTTTGAAATTGATTTCCGATGGGTCTTTTTTCAGCTTGTAGCCTTTCTCGCTTTCCTTGCCTGTCAGGTTGGTATAACCCCGCAATTTGGGCATGGAATGGTTGTCGATAATTCGTCCGTCGCTTTGTAAAGTCGTCGGCCCATTCCAATTCACCACACCATAACCCAATGCGGTGATTTTGAAGTCAACACTTCTAATGCCTGTAATTTTGTTCATTGCACTTTTCCTTAAAAATAAATGTTGTTAGGGATGAGCTGAGCTAATCGCTTCCGCTCATGCTTCGACAAGCTCAGCACGAACGGAACCAATTAGTTACCGTTCGGCCTGAGCTTGTCGAAGGCTTTATTCAGCGATTTCTTAATTAAACCAATCTTCTACGCGCATATTTTCAATGCGCGAAAACTCTTTGGTGTTATGCGTTACTAAGGTGGCTTGGTTGGCTAACGCAATGCCCGCAATCATCATGTCCAACGGGCCAATCGGTGTACCTGTCTTTTCTAAAGTTGCCCTAAGCTGGGCGGTAATAGCCGTTTCATGTTCTGTAAACGGCAACACGCGCACAACCGTGAGCAGTTCAGCCAATTGGTTCTTGCGTTTTTCGGGTGAGTTTGATTTGGCAATGCCAACTTGAAGTTCATACAAAACTACCGAAGGCAGGGCGATTTCATGTGGCGGTAAGCTAAATAAATGGCTAGCGACATTGCCCATGCCCTTAAAAAAATAAATCACGGTATTGGTGTCTAGTGCGAACATTAAAAATCTTCCCTTGCAATATCTTGCCCTTCACCCGCACGTAACTCTTCTGCCAAAAGCAAGTCTTGCCAGCTTCCGGCTAATGCCTTAATGGCGTTGGGCCACGTTGTGACGGTTTTTTCAGCAATAATCTGTTGTAACCATTGCTGGGTAGAAAGCCCCGCTGTTTTCGCAGCGGCGTTAATTTTTGCTTCTGTGATTTCGTCTATTTCTAGTAGCAGTTGTTTCATAGTGACCTCGATAACAGTTGATCTGGCGTTTTTGCCCGTTTTGTATAGTTTAATCCTCTGTTGATGTTAAATGCTTGATTGATATTGCGCCGATTGGCTGTTTTTCGCACACGGCGTAGTAAATAGCATAACTGTGCCGTGCGCTGTCACCACCTACACGATCTAGGCCTTCGGGTGTATAACTAAGATAAATGGGTAATTCGGGGTCTCTTGCCTCGTTAAGCAAGATGAAATCTTTAAAGGCTTTTGGGCCGCCTATCACGTTGTGGTGCTTGGCTTTCATATAAGCCAATAGGTTTTTGTCGCTGTCGCCATAACCTTGAATTTCGTCCAATGAAGCGGTCAGATTGTCGAATTCGTCTTGCTCACTGATGGGCATTTCATAAGCATATCGCTCAAGGAAGTCGATTTTTTCAGGATTGCTGACATCGCAAACCGCCATTTGTACAAAGCGGTTTTCCCCACGCAATGAGTTTTTACTGATTTTGCCGCGTCCTTTGACGGTGGTTTTCTTCGTTGGAATGGTGATTGGGTCTAGCACTTTCAGGTTAATCAACTGCACGCCTTGTTTGAAGCACGCCAATAAATCGGAGGCCATGCTTTGTTGGGCAAGGTCGGAATCATGGAATTTTTGGTACAGCGCGTAGAGTTCTGGCAACTGTAGGGTTTTGTCTTCCAGTAGTTCTGATTGTAAAAATTGATACCAGGTTTTGGTGGCGGCAAAGCTATATTGACGTGCTAAAAACCGTGCCGATGAGCCAGTACCTTTGCCTTGGTGTATCGGTTCAGGCACGGCTATGCTGTAAATGTTGGTGTGTGTATTGATACCAAAGCGGTCTAGCCGCCCTAAGCGTTGCAGGAAGTTTTCGGCGGTAGTGATTTCGGCAACCATGTAATCGCAGGTAATGTTCAATGATGCTTGCACAATCGGCCCGCTCCGCAAAACGTCAAATTTGCGCGTCCCGTCCTTTTTAAAAGATTCAAAAACTTCGTTAAACCATATTTGCTTGTCGCTTTTTTTGAACTTTGAATGTAGCAATACGGCATTTTCATTTTGATTACGGATGAAGCTAAGTTGCGCGGTTTGCGCGGTATTGCTGATAACGATGGTATTGCCGCTTTGGTGTTGGTAAAGCGGATTGCCGTCATCTTGACGGGTTTCATCGAACACCTTAAATTCAATGCGGTAGCTGCTGGGGTTAAAGCTGGTCATAGCAATGATGTCTTCCGGTTCTATTCCCAATACCGATTTGACGTAGAAATAATGCGGGGTTGCTGAAACCAGCAAGGTGTTGGCAAGGCTTTCTTGTTGCTGTTTACATGCCACCAATTCCGCAAACAACAAATTGAACGCAGGCATGGCGATGTATTCGTGGAACTCGTCGAAAACGATATGGGCGTTCAATACATTGATGAGCGTATTGACTTTTGTGTGGGTGATGATGGCGCTAAACACTTGGTCAATAGTGGTGATGACAATATCGCCGGAAAAATTTTTGTTTTCTGGCGTAGTTCTTCCCCATTCGTTGGTGTATTTAAATTCGCCTGTATTGATTTCTATCTTGGCATCGGGCAAGTATTGCTCCGACGTTAAATCCAAAAACAAACCTTGGCAGACCTGTACCCGTGGGCAAATCCAGATGATCTGCTGGGCGTTTTTCATCATTGCCCATTCCAAAGCGATTTTGGTTTTACCACAACCTGCTGGCCCGGCAAGAACTGCAACATTCGGCACTTCGCTCAGTTTATGTGCAACTTCGTGCTGTTTACTGCTGCGTTCACCCAGTGGAAAGCGGGTTAAACAGATTTCGATATGCGAACAAATCGTTGACTCCAACAGTAGGGTTTCGTTAATTAAATTAGGCAACGTGGTGCGCTTGATATGGTCGTGCAAATCGGCGGCAGTCAATTCGGAAACCAAGCGGTCAGCGGAAATTACGCAAGCTCGTATGATGTTGTTAAAAGCGTTTTCTTTGATTTGCTTCTGGTAGCTTTCGATGTTTCCATCTTCATAGCATTTGTAACTGGGTAACGGCTTGGTTTTTTTATCTGCTATCAAGACATCTAAATCCACTTCTGCGCTATAAATTTTTGTCAGTAATGAGGCTTCAATCTCGCGATAGCGGCAATCCATCTCGTTTAACTCGTTCAGCAATTTTTGGGCTTTTTCTACCAGTTCTGCAAAGTTAAGGCTGGTTAGATTGCCAGATAATTTTTTATGAATGCCGCCGTAAGTTGCAAAATCGGGGTCTTTTTCTTTGCGGTAAGGCTTGGCATGATGCCAGTAAACAGCGTGTTTAATAGCTGCTTTTTTTGATGGGTTGATGTCCTTAAAGCCAAGAGGATCAAGCAATTCATAAAGCAACACGGAAATTTCGTTATGGCGTGGATGCTTTTCAAAACTGAACTTGGCATCATCAATGTGTTGCCCGTCTTCGGCTTCAAACTCTTTTTTCTTGGGGTTGATTGCCCATTGCTGAAACGCTGGATCAATCTTGCCCAAATCATGTAAACAACCCGCCACAAAAATGGCTTCGGAATGATCGTTTTTATCAGCAATCAATCGTCTGTGTAGTTGTTCCGCAACATAGCCGACGGCAAATAAATGTTCTGCCAAGGTTTGCAAATGGGTGTTGGCATAAAGCCAGTTCGGGTTCGGTTTGTCGTTTGGAATATCCATAAATAGCTCTTTACTGGTGGTGTTTACAGGCACGATGCCCGCTGAATTAAATGCGCTGCGATTGCCCACAATCCAAACCAATTCACTCCGGCTTCTCGACCGTTGCCAATGACAAGCCACGGCGGTGTTTTTGGTGGCGGTTTTACGTAATAGGGTTTTGACGGCAATCAGGCCGTCTTCGGTGATGACGGTTTGCCAGGTGTTGTCGCCGATGCGGTTGGCGAAGGCATCTAATACGCGGCGGGTGCGGGTTAGGGCTTTTTTTTGGCATTGGCTGACGAATGTCACCATCATGGAAGTTCTCCCTCACCCTGCCCTCTCCCAAGGGGAGAGGGGTCTAATGTGTTGATGGCTTGTTGTTTGACTTGTTCAAACATGAAATCCAGGGCTTTGTGTTCGGTGAATTTTTGTAGGATTTGTTGGCGGAATTCTTGTTCGGTGGTTTTTTCTTTGGCGCAGATGAAAGCCCAGGGGAGGACGATTGCATCTTTCACTAGGTCGGCGACATCGAAAACCAATGCACCGCGCCTTGTTTTGCCGTGCATGACGGCGAAGCCATGCGGGATGCCGAGTACCCAGAGCGTGGTGGCGGCGAGTCCGTAGGCGAGGTAGTTGCCGTGGTTTAGGAAGCCGTTGGCGAGGTCGGTGGCTTGGTGGTCGCGGGTGAAGCTGCCTTGGCCTGTGCTTTGCGCGGCGTAGCTGTAGAGTTGTTTGGTGAGTGCTGCTTCGCGTAGCAGTAAGTCGCCGACTTTGGTGGCGGTGTCGATTTGTTCGCTGTGGGTTTTTAGTGCTGCCGTTAGGTTGTGGTCGTCGGTATAAAAGTTTTCGGCTTTTAAGTCGCGGTCTTTTTGCCAGATTTTTTGCAGGTAGTCGAGGCGGGCGTGTTGGAAGTTTTTGGCGACGGCGAGACGCTTGTTTTCATCAAACCAGAATTTCAGCCAGCCTTGCACGTAGTCGGTGGGGCGGTATTCGCTTTGTGGGGTGAGCCATTCGATTTCGCTACCGGAAAATAACGGTGTGCCACCGCCGCCGCAAAAACCAACCAATACGCCTGCGCTGGCGAGCATCCGCATGGCGGCTTGGGTGATGGAGGTGCCGGTGCCGAGCAGGATGACGGTGGTGTTGGCGATGGGGATGTTCCAGTAGTAGTTTTCGTCTTTGGCTTCGGTGAGGTACAGCACGCGCCCGTCTTTTTGCATGACGCGGCATTTTTCTAGGTAGTAGATGTTGGCGCGTTTGGAGTGGAGGATGGCTTTGAGGTCGGTGAGTTGTTCCATAATCCTATCATTGCTGGCATTGGGAGAGTCTCTCCAAAAATGAGCATGTTAATTTCTTTTACATGATTTCTTGGTTTATTAGTAACGGATGCTACGCAGGCGCATAGAAAGAGCAATGGCTATGCGAATTCAGAAAAGTATAACTCATTGATTTTAAAAAATGGCTGTGTAACATCAGTTAATAACTTTAATTTAGAAAATAATCCTGCTATGAACCAAGGATGGATAATCCGTCCTTATTAGCAGATGTTACGTACCCCTATCCTAACAAGCGTATCATTTAAAAATGGGAAATGAAAAAACAGAACTTTAAACAGACTACCTGATCTGCAATCAAGTATTAGCGATGACGGGGTTGTCGGCAATACTGGACTGAGAAATAAGCCATGACTATCAAACGGCCTGGAACATTTGCCGGTTTTGGCATAAAAACAGCGTCAAAATTTATCAACATTTTTCCGATGTAATTTTTTTATAACACCTACGGGCTAAGTTGATTGGAAAAAGTGACGCTAATTAACCGCAAATATTGGAAGCTGTTTTACAGTCCGGCTCTTTTAACTCTATTAAGGTCGGATAACACCGGCTTTTTTGTGCCTATTTTCTCAAGCAGTCCTATGGTGTACCATGTGAGCACACAAAAAATGTTCGCCAATGCGTTCACCAAAAATAAACGTATTGCATAAACATACTTATAAATTAATAGATTATGCGAATACTCAATCTTCATTTTAAAAACATCAACTCATTGGAAGGCGAGAACCGGATCAATTTTGAGCAGGCGCCGTTTTCTGATACCGGTGTTTTTGCGATAACAGGCCCTAACGGTTCAGGCAAGTCGAGTATTTTAGATGCGATAACGCTGGGTTTATATGGCGAGACGTTCCGGTTTGACCGGCCTGCCCGATTCGTGATGACCAAACACACCCGTGAGTGTTTTTCCGAAATTGAATTCGCTTTAGGAAATGAGCGCTATAAATCAAGCTGGCGCTTTCAACAACAAGAGGGCGACAATGATGACTTAGCGGCTGCACAGATGCAGTTGATTCGCTTGAATGACGGTGAGATCCTGGCTGATACCGCTCAGCAGGTGTGTGCTCGGATTACCGAAATTACCGGTATGAATTTCCGCAATTTCACCCGCTCGATATTGCTGGCGCAAGGCGATTTTGCCGCTTTTCTTAATGCGCTGGACAGTGAGCGGCTGGATATTCTGGAAAAAATCATCAGCACCGATATTTATGCAGATTATAAAAAAGAAGTTACCGACAAAGCCGACGCTGCACAACAAATTATCGACCGGTTAAAACAGGAACTGGCAGCTATCCCTCTTTTGGAATCTGGGCAATACACTGCTTACGAACATGATCTGCATGATTTTCAGGAACAGTATGCCGAGTTGCAGGAGCAGCAAGGCAGTTTGCAGCAACAGCAAACTGTGCTAAACAAAATAACGGACTTACAAAACCAGATTAGCTACCAGAAAAAAAGACTGAAAGACGACAGGGCTCAGCTAGAAAACATCCAGCAAACACTGGATCAGATAGAAGTCGGCCAAAATGCCTTGCTGTTTAAAGATGACATCACCGCTATCGCTGAAAAAAACCAGGCAGTCAAGCAAAGCAAATCGGAACTGGCCGCTTTTCACGATGAGCTTCAGCAAATAAAAAACAAGCTTGCAAATAATCCGGCCGCAGCCGAGGTGGTAACGGACAAAACCTTTGCCGATCAGTTACAAGTCATAGCGAATGTTAAAGCCCAGGTGAACCTGTATGGTTCAAACAGGCAATCGGAAACGGCGTTGTGGCAGTCGTTAGGGATACAGATCAATACCAAGAAAGCAACATTGGAAACGGTTGAAAGCTGGCTGGAAGCCAATGCCGCTGACGAGATATTGCTGGAAAACTTTCCAGAAACGGCGCGTTTGAAAAAACTTAAAGCCGAGTTGGTTCAGTTAAGCGCCAGGCAAAAGTTACTGACCAAGCAAGCCAAAAAATCCGATGCATTACTGAAAAAAAACAGCACTGCGCTCAATAATGAACAGAGTCAGTCGGGCGAATTAAAACTTCAGCTTGAGAAGACAGAAAAAGAGCTGGAAGCACTTGCGCAAGGCAATTCACTTGAGGACATCCAGGCCTTGAGTCAGGATCAGCGCGAGCGAGTTAAAGCTTTCCATGAGTTGAACAATCTGGCGGAAGCCCATCAGAAACTGACTGGAGGCTCGGTTTTTTTTGGTTTGTTCAGTAATAACAAAGCGGTTGAATTCGATGTGGATGCTTTTACTGCCGAACTTGAAAAAACCAGGCAAGAAATAAAACGCGAAGAAAATATCAAACTCGCCCTGGATGAAGCTATTTTACGCGAAGGACTGCTGAAAAAAATGCTGGCAGACCGGCATCATCTTGTCGATGGCAAGCCGTGTCCGCTGTGCGGCTCTCTGCAACATCCCTATACCAAACGCGCTCCTGCGGTTGCCAATTCACTGCAAGCCCTGGTCGACCAGCAGTTGAAGATAAAGGCTTTAGCAGCACGGGCTGATAATCTTGCACACCGCCTGCTTGCCGGAAAAAAACATAATGAAAAAAACCGTGCGATCCAGGCCAAGGTGCAACAAATCAGGTCGCAGTGGAGCAGTTTGTGTAACCGCTTGAATACCGCCAGCCAGGAACTGGACATCGATAACATAAGATTGATGAAGCGGCTGTTACAGTCGGAGACCAATGAATTAAAAACCATCGTCAGTTTAGCTACAAAATACCGCAGTAAAAATGACGCGGTCGAAAAATTAAAAGTCTCGATTACCAGGAACATAAACGCTGTTGAGCAGTTAAATAATAGTGTTCATAAACTGAATGCTGACTGGCAGTTGCGGTTACAGGAAAAGTTCGATGTTGATGCGGCACTCGCCAAAAGTCAGCAGGAAGAAAAAGAACTGAGCCTGAAAGTGCTTGAACAGTTGAGTTTGCTGGGCGAAAAAATGCCCGGTAAAGGTCAGGAAGATGCATTGTTTGACAGGCTTAACGCGCGCAGACAGGATTATCAGACTTACCTGCTGCGGCGCAAGAGTTTAACAGAGGAACTGGAAGCCTTAAAGGCAAAGCAGGCCATCTGTCAAACCGAAATCAGCGAATTTAACCAGCAGCTTGATGTGTATACCCGGCAATTACATGCTGAAGAAGCAATTGGTTTGCACCTAGCCTTGATTGAAAAGCAAAAACTGATCGTTAATAAAGAACAGTTACTGATGCAGCAGGAAGCCGATGCGGCAGCCTTGCATCAAGCCTTGCTGGACAAATTGAAGGGAACTCAATTCACCTATTTGAATGAATTAACCGATATGCTGGAACTGATAGAAAACCAGCCCGAACTTGAACGGCAAAAGGCAGAGCGGGAACAACAGGCACTGCTTAAAACAACGGAACTGGAAAAAAGCAGCGCTCAATTGGAAATTGACTTTGCACTGGCAGAATCTGCGTTAAGCCCTGAAGATGCGGATATTAAGTTAAAAGAAATTGCTGTAAAAATGGATATTGCCAAAATGGAAGTCCGGCATCTGGAAAAATTATTGCAGGAGCAAAATCAGTTGCAGCAGAAACATGCCGCGATATTGTTGCAATTGCAACAGCAGGAAGCCGCCGCCCAGCCCCGTTTTGCTGAAGCGGCGCTTATCGCAGCGGAGAACGGTATGGAATTTCGCCGCCGCGTCCAGACGCGCGTTGCCGACCAGCTATTATCCCAGACCAACGCCATACTGGAAAAAATCAGTGGCCGTTATTACCTGCGGCAGATACCCAGCGACCAGGGTTTGGCCCTGGCAGTTGAAGACACTTTCCAGGGTAACGCGCAACGCTTGCCCAAAACATTATCCGGCGGCGAGAGCTTTGTAGTGAGTCTGGCATTAGCGCTAGGGCTTTCGGAACTGGCTAATAACGGCAAATCCGTGGATTCATTGTTTCTTGATGAAGGCTTTGGCAACCTGGATGCAGAATCGCTTTACACTGTTATCAGTACGCTGGAAGGATTACAAACGCATGGAAAAACCGTAGGCGTTATTTCTCATGTCGAAACAGTGCAAAAGCGCTTTAAAGCCCAGCTTCAAATTGTTAAAAAGCCAAACGGCTTGGGGCAATTGCGGAAGGCGTCTTGATGGGTTCGCAGATTACTTAATAACGAACCACTCAATTGTAGACCTGCCTGAAGGTATAGCAGACCGCAATCCCCTTACCAAGGCCACCGGTTCAGCGACTATGTACTGCTGGATCGCGACGCTAGTTCACCACGAAGATCACGAAGCAAACAAAGAGAAAAACCTTCATGTCCTTCGTGGTGAATAACATTAATCACCTGCATCGGCAACCAAAGCACTTACCGCCATCTCCCGTACTTCACCGTTAAAATCGCCGCGTATTTTTTGTTTCGAAGCAAGCAGCAAATAATGTTGTGCTTCAGGCTTGTGAACAATCGGCTGAATAGCTTTCAAAGCGGCGATAAGTCTTGGTGTTAAAGCATCGATGATAGGGCGCACTTCACGCGCCAAATCAGGCGGTTGCGCAAAAGGCGGCTGTTTTTGGCTGCGCCATTGTTCGTGCAGACGGCGCTGAAATAATTTATTGGCATCAATTTGTGCCTGGAAAAAATGCCTGGCAAAGGCTTCGTTTGCACCCGATGCGGCTGACTGACGGGATACTTCGGCAAGAACTTTCGCCTCCCGAACCCAATCATCAATCGGCGCTCCGCTGTTCCATTTCACTTGGGCTACTTTCGGTGCGATTGAAAGACGTTCGTTGATTAAAACAAGTAACTCATCCAGTCTGGCGCTATCGTTAGTCGCTAACGCTACCGGCACGCTGTGGCAGGCCTGGAGTAGTGTAAACAGCAGTATTACGATTAATCGGCTTATTGTGACTGGATAAAACGTTAATAGTTGGGTTTCGGTTTTGTGTTTACTGGCGGTGACAGCCATAGTTTGCCTCTGGATTCGCTGTGTCTGGAACTGTATTTTATAGCGAATTAATAATGCATGGTTTGCATTTCCGGGCTTAATGGTGATGAGTTGCATTGGTGGAAGGTGCGCCAGTCGAGAAAGATGCTAGTGCACCTTTTCGGCTGACTGAAGCGGGGTGGTAAAGACAGATGTTTAGCTGAGGGGGAGGCTGGATTGCCCAGCCGGATGCAATCTTTCGATTGGGAGAATTAACCAGTGCACTTATTGCGCCTTAACGGATAGCAGGTGGGATAATTTTGTAGATTAATCGTTATAAGCGTTTTCACCATGTTCGCAGATGTCCAGGCCTTGGCGTTCAACTTCTTCAGTGACGCGTAAACCGACCAGAGCATCAACGATTTTGTAGGCAATGAAAGATACGGTACCTGACCAAAGCAGTGTTGTGCCAACCCCCCAAAGCTGACTTTGCAATTGGGTAAAGATGCTGTATTCACCGACACTGCCAGCGACATAATCATAAACGCCGGTACCGCCAAGAGCAGGGGAAGCAACGATGGCTGTTCCCAAGGAGCCGAGTATGCCGCTTATACCGTGGACACCAAAAACATCCAGCGAGTCGTCGTAGCCCAAAGCGTTTTTCAATTCGGTTACTGCCCAGAAGCAGACTGAGCCAGACAGGAATCCGAGCACGATGGAACCCATAGGCCCTGCCCAACCACAGGCTGGAGTGATGGCAACCAGACCCGCGACCGCGCCCGAAGCTGCGCCTAACATGCTCGGTGTGCCGCGTTTGAACCATTCGGCAAACATCCAGGCCAGAGTGGCTGACGCTGTTGCCAATAGCGTATTGGCGAATACGAGTCCTGCTGCACCGTTTGCTTCCAGGTTGGAGCCGACGTTGAAACCAAACCAGCCGACCCATAAGAGTGCTGCGCCCATCATCGTCATCGGTACGTTATGCGGAGCCATGGATTCTTGTCCGAAGCCAACCCGTTTGCCGATCAGCAAGCAGCCGACCAAACCGGCAATGCCGGCGTTGATATGTACTACTGTGCCGCCGGCAAAGTCCAGCGCGCCTTTTTGGAAAATAAAGCCCGCAGTATCCGTTGCAGCTTTTGCAGCAGTAGCGTCGGTATAAGCGTCTGGACCGGCCCAATACCAGACCATGTGCGCGATAGGCAGGTATGAAAAAGTAAACCACAGGAACATGAACAACAGCACAGCGGAAAATTTGATCCGTTCCGCAAATGCACCGACTATCAGGGCAGGGGTAATTGCCGCAAAAGTTAATTGGAACATGATGTAAATGTACTCAGGTATAACTACACCCTTGCTGAACGTTGCTACCACTGAGTCGCCGGTTATGCCCTTAAGGAAGGCTTTGTCAAAGCTGCCAAAAAATATATTACCTTCGGTGAAAGCGACGCTGTAACCGTATAAAGCCCATAATACTGAAATCAGGCAAAATATAATGAATACCTGCATCAGGATGGAGAGCATGTTTTTTGCCCGTACCATGCCCGCGTAAAATAACGCTAGGCCAGGTATTGTCATTAAAATAACCAGTACCGTGGCAACGATCATCCAGCTGGTATCGCCTTTGTTCGGAACAGGTATGGCCGCCGCCGCTTCCTCCGCCGATAATGCGCCTGAATAAATTAATGGTGTTAATAAAGCTAAAGGCCTTAATAGTTTTGTCATGTAATTTCTCCTAACTAAGTTATCTCTCATGCGCACTTGGATTTCGGAGCCGAATCGAAACAACGGTATATACGGCGAAACACTCCTGACATGAAAATATGCATGAATCATGCCGGTATTTGTTCTGTCTGGGTTGGCAACTGGTCGCGATGTGGGTTCCTGTCTAATTGCACCAGCTTTAAGCAATAATATGCTTTTGTGGTCTTTTTTGGTGCGATAAGCGTTATTGAGGGTTAGTGCTGTTATGAATGCAAAGTTAAGTTAAGCCGTTAGTGTTGAATTCTTTAAGTGTTATGTATCGGGTGGTTTGGTTGAAGTATGAAAGGCTTAATGTTTTGGATTTTTCTATGTGCACGTCGATGGCTCAAGGCGAACGGAAAAACGGCTAACTTGATATTGCTGCTTGTGGATGAGCTTGCAGGCAATGAATTGATTGCAATAAAGAAGGCAAAAAGGCCTCGAACAGGCTTGGCATAATCAATGCTTGGTTAGCGGAGATAAGCATTTAAACCTATTCTCGAAGTGAGCGAGCCTACCATGACCCAAGCATTAGAAGGCAATTTCAATCCCTCATTCCACTTTTTGGGATTGATCCAAAAAGCTATAGCTGATGGGGTTACCCGTCATTGCGTCCACCCGGCTTGTCCCGAAGTCTATCTTGTTCCGTCAGAGCAAACCTATTACACACCACATGCTGATATTGAGGCTTTGAAAGCCTTATGTCTTGCCGCACCGTTCGATCTGAACGTAGAGCTATTACCGAACTGGCATCCGAACACCGACCATGATGTGCAGGCGGGACGGGTGTTGATACACCGCAAGAATCCGGCAGCAGGCCCGGAGTTGTTGGCGCGCCCGTTGACGGAGTTGCTTTGGTATGCCGCGCTTTGCGCTTCGGGCGGGAAATTACTGCAAGGCAATTATCCCGATACGCTGGTACGCTTGAAGTCGAGTCCCGATTTTTCAACGTTATTTCATAGAGAACACGAACCGGTTCTGGCCGCATTTATGCTCAAGGAAAGCGCCGCGTTATCTACAGTGTCCGAAGCGACTGGGATACCTTTGGCACAGGTTTTTGATTTCTTCAATGCTTGTGCCTTACTTGACTTGATTGTGATCGAAGCCGGCAATCTGTTCGATCCTGCAAACTATCTACTTGGCTTGCTCGAAAAGACAGATGCTGACAGGCAAATGCGGCGCTGTGTGTTGACAGGACAAGCGCCGTTGATTCTTGCCCCTGCCGACGGCAAATATTATACCGAGGCGGATCATGCCGGTGTCGCCAAGCTGTGCGGGGCGTTATTGTCGGAGATGGATGTCAGCCTTATAGATAGCAGTAGTGGTGAAGAAGAACGTGTGCAGGTAGGGAGGACGTGGATAACCCGTAAAAAACCGGTGGTATTACCCAAAGGTCCCGGACGACCACTTTCGGAGTTATCGTTCCGGGCAGCTTTTTATGCCTCGAAAGGGCGCTTGCTTTCCGGCTATGACCTTAATGAACCGGTGATTCTGAAAAGTTGGCCCGATAAGACTTTGCTGAAGGATGCTGCTTCAATCAAAGAAGAGCGTTACTTCTTCCAGCTCGCCGCATTTATGAGCGCTAAAGCCGCAACTATTCCGGATATAGCCGAAGCGACTCACTTGTCTTTAGAACAAGTCATTGATTTCCACAACGCCTGTGCTTTGGCAGGATTGCTGGCACATCCGGCTTGAGGCAAAAATATTGCAGTACAATCCACCGCTTACCACAAAATAGTCAAAGCATGCCGTCTCTAAAGCGAATGTGAAATTTTCAGTCATGTCTATCAGACGTCACAGATCTGATAGCAACACTGTTCACGCTCTGAGTTTGTAGCAAATAAATAGACCGGATTCAGGCGCGTCAGCTATTCATCAAGATGAAGTTGTCTTCGTGCATTCGTATCGGAAATCCCTTTCCCCCGTTTTTCTTGTCCTCGTTTCTGTATAGCTTTCTTAGGAAGTTAAAGAGTAATCTGTTGTTTTTCAATCCTAAATATAAAAGCACTATAAATCGCTACGCTCTGACTGTTAAAGTTTCTTGAGTAACCCGGCTTTGTGCCGGAATTCCATGCCAGCTTGCTTTATCTAAAAACTATTGTATAAAAATCTGCGCGGATCAAGATTGCTTGCGGCTGGGATGGATTCAGGGATTGATTTCTTTCTGGATATTAGTTTGAATTTAGGTAATATGTCACACCCTTTGTAGATGTAAGAATAAACTGGATTTTCATGACAAAAGCAATCGTTTTAACAGGCATTACCACGACCGGAACGCCGCATCTGGGAAATTATGTTGGGGCAATCAGGCCTGCTATTGCAGCCAGCAAGGATGCGAATGTAACGCCGTTTTATTTTCTTGCCGATTTCCATGCGCTGATTAAGTGCCAGGAGCCGGAGCGGGTCAGGCAGTCCAGCCTGGAGATTGCCGCAACATGGCTGGCTTTGGGGCTGGATACGGCTAATGCCGTGTTCTACCGTCAATCCGACGTGCCGGAAATTATGGAACTGACCTGGATGCTGACCTGTGTGACATCCAAAGGCCTGATGAACAGGGCTCATGCCTATAAGGCAGCGGTAGCTGAAAACGAACAGAGCGGCGAGAATGACCCCGATAAAGGTATTACGATGGGCTTGTTCAGTTACCCGGTACTGATGGCGGCCGATATATTAATGTTTAATGCCAACAAGGTGCCGGTAGGCAGGGACCAGGTTCAACATATTGAAATGGCCAGGGATATTGCGGGCCGGTTCAACCATATTTACGGCGAGCATTTTACGCTGCCGGAAGCTGTGATTGATGAGCATGGCGCTACCTTATCAGGACTGGATGGTCGCAAGATGAGCAAAAGCTACAACAACACCATTCCGTTATTTGAGCCGGAAAAGAAGCTAAGAAAACTGATTAATAAAATCAAGACCAATTCGCTGCAACCGGGCGAGCCGAAAGACCCGCATGGCTGTACCTTATTCAGCATTTACCAGGCTTTCGCGACGCCGCACGAAGTTGCAGCAATCCGTCAGCGCTATGCTGACGGCATAGGCTGGGGCGAGATGAAGCAGGTGCTGTTCGAACATATCAACGACCATATTACCCCGGCTAGAGAACGCTACGAAGCATTGATGCAGGCACCTGAACATATTGAAGAACAGTTGCAGGAAGGCGCAAGAAAAGCCCGGGCAGTCAGTATTCCGTTTATCAAGGAATTGCGTCAGGCTGTCGGTATTTCCAGGATTTCGTTGTGAAAACCGCCAGGAAGAAACTGAAATTCAGTGACTGGCTTAAGCAATCATTATTGTTTGTCGGCTACGCACCTCTAATCTGGATTGGTTATACCCTGTTTGTCGGTGTTGTTTTAGTGCTTGGGCGAATCTCTCTGGCACTGGGTGTTTTTTCTGCAGTAACCTGTTTATTTGTTGGCGTAGGCGTTGCCAAATATATCGATCTTAAAGTCTCCTCGGAAAATCCGGTAGGCTTCTACTGGGCGATCAAGAAGAGTTTACCGCTGGCTATTTTAGCAGCGGGCGCTATTGTGGCTTGCTGGTTTGTCTTTATGGCGGTTGCCAATATTTTGTCAGGTGACTTATACAGGATAGGACAGTTCTTCTTTCATTGGGAAATCTTCCCGGAAAGGCTCAAATACCGATCGGTGCCGCAAATAGCAGGCTGGATTTACTCTTATGCCAACATCACGCTGATTTTTGCTTTGTTAATGTTCACGACTTTTGTCGGCTGGTTCAGCCATGCCTTGATGCTGTTTAAGGATGCCACCTGGAGTCAGGCAAAAGAGCAAAGTGATATGGCGGTTTCTAAAAATCAGGGTGCTTTATACAAGATGCTCGGGTTTATATTTTTTGAAGCGGCACTGTGCTTAACCGTAACGCCTTTGTTGACGCCGGTTTTGTACATGCTGGTTTCAACAATAATGTATACGTCCTATAAGAATATCTTTGAGATGCCGAGCTAACATACTGTTCCGGGATAGGATTGCAGTAAGGTGTTTGCTTCGTTAGCCGGTAGTTGAATTGTAAGGTTAATTTGTCCGGCAAAATCCTGTTTGATAATTTGCCCATCCAGTTTTTTCAACAAATATTCAAGTGGCTGTATCTGTTTGTAATCAAGGTTCAGGCGGATATTGACCAATTCCACATACACGCAGATTTCTGCTGCATCAATGACCTGCTTGGCTGTATTGCTGTAGGCTCTAACCAGGCCACCGGCGCCCAGCTTTATGCCGCCAAAGTAACGGACTACGGCGATTAGCACATTAATCAATCCCTTGCCATCCAGATGCTGAAAGATCGGCTTGCCCGCTGTTCCGCTCGGCTCTCCGGCATCATGAAACCGGTAGATGATGCCCTGATCTGTTTTTAAACGGTAAGCGTAAACAATATGGCTGGCATCGGGATACTCATCGTGCAGTTGCTTAAGATTAAGCAATACTTCGTTTTCATTGGCGCAAGGTACAATAACGCCGATGAAGCGGGATTTCTTGATGGTTTCTTCGATTAGCTGCCGGGATTTTACACAATTCATGAAGCATTTTATTATTGCAGGGTAATGGTTTAGCCGCATGATAAAAACATACCATTAACGTCAAGACCGATTGGTTACAATCGTGGACAAGTCAATAGTTAGCAGGCCTTAATGCGGATAAGCGGGTTTGCGGTTATAAAAAGATTATAAGTTAAAAACAAGGTGAAACTGTGGCAATAAAAAAATTTAACAACAAACTGCCGATCATCGGCAAATCTGTTTACATTGATGACAGCGCGGTGGTTATTGGCGACGTAACGCTGGGTGATGATGTATCAATCTGGCCGACAACGGTAGTCAGAGGCGATGTTGAAAGCATCATAATTGGCGATAGCACCAATGTTCAGGATGGCTCTGTGCTGCATGTATCTCATGCCGGTAAATTTTCGCCGCAAGGCTACCCGTTAACTATAGGCAAGGGCGTTACAATTGGTCATAGAGCTGTAGTTCATGCTTGTACAGTAGGTGATTATTGCCTGGTCGGAATAGGTGCAATCATTATGGATGGCGCCGTACTTGAAGATTATGTAATGCTGGGCGCAGGCGCGCTGGTTCCTCCGGGGAAAAGGCTGGAAAGCGGTTATTTATATGTCGGCTCGCCTGCCAGACAGGTGCGGCCTTTAAAAGAATCCGAGAAAGAATTCCTGGAATATTCTGCCGAGCATTATGTTCATTTGAAGGATCAGTATTTAGTTTAGCCCTTTAAAATTAAACAAAGTGAAGAAGGCTTAATTGTCCTTTCAGTCGGGCAAGGTTATCGTTAATTTCCTCTGCTGTGTAAGGCACGGCGGCAAATTTCCCCCAAATCGGCGCAGGCCAGGATTTATCGGTTTGATAACGGACAATGTGATGGATATGCAGTTGCGGGACCATATTGCCGATTGCGGCAATATTCATTTTGTCGGCTTGATAAAGCACCGCCAGATTTTCGGCGAGATAACTGGATTCTTCTGTGAACAGCTCACGATCCGCCTTGCTTAACTGGTAAATTTCGCGTAGCCCGCTTATTTGCGGAACCAGGATAAACCACGGATACTGGCTATCGTTCATCATCAACAATCGGCATAATGCAAAGCGGCCAATGGTGATGCAATCTTTTTCTAACTGGGGATGTAATTGGAACGTCATGGGTAGTTTTAGGGAATAATAAAAGCAATACTTGAAAGGAAGTGAATATTCAGTGTAACTTATCCTTGTCCGAAATAAATATAATAATGAAGAGGATAAGCGATGTCTGCACAAATTATATCTGCTCAAAACCAGCCTGATGTGTATAAACTGATGGTATCCATGCGCTTGCTGCTGGGGTTGTATGCCATTATTCCTGTATGCCTGTTGCTGGCGTTCTTTGACACTTGGTTTTGGCAAGACTTTTTAAAAACCAACCTGCCTTCCAGCCCTTCGCATTTTTTGTTATTCCAGATTTTGTTCGGCACCCCGCATATTATTGCCAGCGCTGTCATCCTTGTCACTAATAACGAATACCTATCGTTTTATAAACATAAGCTTTTATTCATGACAACCGCTATTGCGATAGTGTTTGGTATCGGCAGCCTGTTTATTCCTTATCGAGTGTTTTATTTGGCTGTAGCTGCCTGGACAGTATTTCATGTGCTTAAACAGCAGCATGGTATATGCCGCGGTGTTTGTCGCTTGCCTGCATGGGCGTTTTATCTTTTGTTGTGGCTGAGCGTTGCAGCCGGTTTTTTTATTTATGTGGGCATTTTCCTTAAAAATAGCCTGGATGTTCAGCAAGTAGAATGGCTTAAGGAATTTGCCGGTGGTCTGTGCATCGTTTTGCTTTGCAGTGCGGTGTTTTGTCAGCGCTATGTGGCGTCTGTATTCGGTAAATGTTTTTTATGGGCTAACATTTTGCTGGTATTAACCAGTTTTTATCTTTATCTACATCAATATTATTTTCTGGCGATACTGGTGCCGCGACTGGTTCACGATACGACGGCTTATATTTTCTATGTGACCCATGATTACAACAAGCATCACCTGAGACCGAAAAACGCTATTTATCGCTGCGCCGCCTATTTTAACCTGCCTATTTTTATTGTCTTGCCGTTGATTTCATTTGTTCTGGCGTTTGTATTGCAGGCTTACGGCGACAGCGTGGTCAATATGATAAGCAACTTCTTTTTTGGTACGGACATTCGCAAAGCTGTTACTCTCGGACTACTGGGTTATCTGGGTTTAATGCACTATTACACCGAAGCCTTTACCTGGAAGAATGATTCCCCTTATCGGCAGTTTATTGCCTTTACAAAATAACAAGGCTGTTGAATCATGAATATAAAATGGAGCCGGACTGATTATCGACAACAAGAACATAGCCTTGAGCTGATTTTCTATTATCAAACGAATTTAATTTCAACCATAAGCAAACTTATTGCCTTTCAAACTTCCGCACATAATCCCCCAACTGAAAATTCTCCTTAACCTCATCATGGGGAATGAGCAAATACTTCCAAGCCTTACCGCCGTTTTTCAGAAGATAATCACTGGCATAAGCGCACCACTTAATCGCCGCGTCGGCCTTGGCTTGTACTTTGGCATCAGCCATTTCTGCTTGTGACTTGGTTTCAACCATCACCACATAGCCTTCCGTTTCCGCGACAAAATCAGGTACATATTCAGGGTGCTCCACCCCGTCTTTATAGTAAATTTTGAACTGGCCTTTTGCGGGCTTAAACCATTTTTGGGCATCGCGTTCTAAAATGACAGCAAAGCGGCGTTCCGTGTCGGAATCAAATTTCTGTACCGGATATAAACACTTGCTGAAACCGCCAAACAACAGTTGCTTTATTTTGCCTTTATCACTCACAGTATCCCGATAGGAATGTACCGATTGACTGGCGGCAACGGTATACGCGCAGGATTTTAACGGTGTAAATCCGCTACGCACTTCCACTTCGTAGGCGTCGGCTTGCTCCCAAAAATGCTCCGCCATTTGTGTATGGATGGTTTTGGCGATTAATTGGCGGTGATTAGCCAAGACATTATTGACTTCATCGGCTGATAAATACCCATTTAAATGCCTTACGACTTGCGTTGCCAACTCGTAGATCAAATCGGCGTGGTCATCATAAGAAATATCGTCATAATCGATCAGGGCATGGACAATATAATTTTCCGGTTTTGCCTCACTTAATGCGGCATAGGCAACCATAAATTCTTGCTCATTGGTTTGCAGGCTCTGGATAATAATATCCCGCTCTGAAGGCTGTAAATTCAAGCCCTCCAAATTCAAGGTGAACGGCCTATAACCATAACTGACCTGCCCTTTAGGCACCACCATAACCCTTGGAATATCTATGGTCTGGTTGACCATCAATGCGGCGGCTTTAGCGACAATATCCGCCATGTCAATGGGCTGTTCCTCAGTCAACAAGGACTGTTGCCCCATGCTTAACTGTTCCGTGACCGCCTGGACGACTAACTTTTGTACGTCTGCATTCAATAAAGCTTTGCTGGTGGCAACGATTTTGGGGCTATGTTGCAGCTTATTAAATTCCGCGATGGCATATTGTGCGGCAGTGGTTTCGGCAACATTACTAAACACAGGCGGATTATTGCCGAGTGCCGGATAAACTAGGCCGTCAGTTTTACCGCTTATCAAGCCGTCCAAATTGGAACTGACCGACAAACTTTCGGTTTTTTCATTCTCAGAAGGCGCTTCCAGAATCACCTGTTTTAAGCGCAAGGGATTGTCGGGGTTATTCGCTTCATCAACAATTTCCTGAAAACGGTCGTGGGCGACAATATTCAAGCGATCCACCGCCGTCACACCTGTCCGTTTGCCATAAGGCAAGCGCAAACCACGGCCTATGGATTGTTCAATCAGCGTCCTGGCATTGGCGGCGCGTAACGGCACGATGGTGTATAAATTGGTCACGTCCCAGCCTTCTTTCAGCATATTGACGTGGATCACCACTTCAGTGGGTTCATCGTGGCTTTCCACGGCCAACAAGCGGCTGATCATTTCTTCCTCGGCAGCGCCGGATTTGCTGCTGTCCACCTGAATAATCTTGCCTTGATAACGGCCTTCAAAAAACGCCGCCGATTCCATCAAGGTCAGCAACTGCGCCGCGTGCGTGGTATCTCTGGCGATCACCAGCATAAAGGGCTTGACCACCGCCACATCATTTTCGTGGGCAAAGGTAAGCAATTCCACTTTGGTGGTTTCATGCAAACGAATGCCATCCTGTAATTTAATGAGTTCTATTTCTTCCTTGCTATGTTGCGACGCATCAAAATTACGTTGCGTGACCACAGCGGGTTCTTTGACAAAACCATCATCCATCGCCCGCGCCAACGGATAATCCACGATAACATTCTTAAATGGCACAGTCCCTTTGCCACTTTCGGTAAACGGTGTCGCCGTCAATTCCAGACCCAGCAACGGATTCAATTCATTCAATGCCCGCACACCTGCATCGGCGCGGTAACGATGCGATTCATCCATCAATAACACCAAATCCGGCAACTGCGCCAAATAGTTGAAATAACTGTCACCCAGATATTCCGACAAGCGTTTTATCCGTGGCGACTTGCCGCCGCGCACTTCGGAATTGATTTTGGAAATATTAAAGATATTGATCGACACGGACGTAAACGTATCGAAAGCGCGGCCTTTCACCTCATAATCATCGCCCGTGATGATTTTTGGCGAATTGACCGCAAACTCGGCAATACCCTTGAATACATATTTCGGCGTATTAGGCGTAAAGTCGGCAATTAGCTTGTTGTAAATCGTCAAGTTAGGCGCCAACACAAAAAAATTGTTAATACCATGCGCCAAATGCAAATAACTGACAAACGCGCCCATCAAACGGGTCTTGCCCACGCCCGTTGCCAAGGCAAAACACAAGGACGGGAATTCGCGTTCAAAATCCGATAGTTTGGGGAATTCGCTTTTTAGCGTTTCCAATAGCATCGGCACATCGCGTTTTGGGTTGAGCATGTCCGGCGTTGCCGCAATAGCAGTCGCCAAGGCTTCCAGCGATTCCCGTTGCGGTGCGCGTAAGCTCAAACGTCCACTAATGGTATTGACCACACGGTTAGTCATGGCTTAGTTCCTCGGTTGGCAAACTCGCCGCGTAAATGGTCAATCTTAATTCCATGTCAGCAAGATTTTCGTAAACGGGTTTTTTATCAGAAATCCGTTCACTTTCCGCCAAAATTACGTCAACACCTGAGCCGCGCCGATCCATTAAATACTCACGCCCCAAGCCAGAGTCGCGGACAGCGTAATAGTGGGAAAACAAACTCGACAAAACTTCGTTGCGGGGCATAGACATCATTCGCATCGTTTCAACTGTCATTGAATTGGGCAATGATCCAGGGGAATACAGCTCCAAACGGTCGGAAAATAAATGCAAGCGTATGCGTCCACCCCAAATTGAATAATCGCGATGAACGACGGCATTAACAATAGCCTCGAATATTGCCCGTAAACTGTATTGCGGATAATCAATCCTCCCTAATGCTTTGCGGCCCGGAATTTTCATGTTCAGGCGCACAAAATCGAAAGCATCCCAGATTTGTTTATCCAGCGGGCCTGAAAAATCTTTTGCATCTAATTGATCTTGAGGATCATTTCTGATCCCGCTGTAGGCAACCGCCTGAATATAAGCGGATGGTAACCAGCGGGTAGGATTAGCCGTGCACAGCAATACACCCGCGATGGACAAAAGTAATTGGCCATCAAATTCACTCAGTAAATGCAAACGTCGCAATTGTTGTTCTTCCGAACCTTCGCCTTCTTTTATGAAGGCGCGGGACAAAAAACTGTCGAGATTTTCTACAGAAGTGTCCGGTACAGCCTGTTCTTCAAACCTGATAATCCGCGATTGGCTGCGTTGCTGAAAGAGACGTGCCAATACTTCTGGTTCCATTTCACGTTTAGAATCGAGAACGCGCTTGAAATAACCGTTAGGACTTTTGTGGACCATTAAGCTGCGTGGAACTTTTAGGATAATAACAGGACGGAATTGACCTGTATTGTCGGGTAACTCAATATGCTCCGAATAGACATCTAACGGAGGTTTGATCCGTGTTTGGCAAATCTCGGACAACCATTTTTCTACGGTATCCAACGAGGTGTAGTCAATCCCGATAATTTCTTTGGTTTTATCATCAACCCCCAACACCAAAGTTCCGCCATTTGCGTTTGCCATTGCCGCTAATTCATCTGCCAAACCCTCTGCATGAGGGCCTTCCACTTTGTGGCTGCTGCGCATGACGATCCGTTTTAGCTCCAGTGTCGAATCCTCCCCCAGCTTAATACGTTTTAACCAGTCATCCACCGTCATGAGCTCTGCCCTTTTAAATCTTCAAGAATACGTTTGTAACGTTGGCGGAATGCTATTTCCCCGCCTTCCATCACACGACAAATATCTTTTCTCACCGTTGTTTCTTGCAAACCGCCGAAAGAAGCCAAGCTAATTTGCCCATTAAAATCCATAGTCATCACCAGTTCAGCATCGGCATTGACCACGATATTGGCGTTATGCGTTACCACTATAAGCTGCCTACGTACTTTGTTTTTCCGTAATTGTTCAACCACCAGTTCAGAAACTAACGCGTTATCGAGATCATCTTCTGGTTGATCTAACAGCAATGGCTCATTGCCATGCACTAAAAGGAACGACAACATGGCCGCTGTTTTTTGTCCGGCGGATGCCAAGGCGATATTTTTATAGGGCTTGTCTTGATTAGGTCGATACTCCAACGTAACTTCATCATCAGGAAACCATACCGCCAACTCATCAAAGGCTTCGTAAGGCAGGTTCTCAATGCGCCTTATTAACTCTGCCCGAAATCGGGTATTGAGAATCTGGGCATCATGCTTTTTTTGATTCATTTCCTCCAATGATTCTTTCAGCTCTTCAAGCCTTCCTGAAATCAGTTGGGAATCGGTTACATTGGTTATATCCCAGAGAACACCAGAATTATCCCCTTCATTTTCTTGCCAAATAGCAGCCGCAAAATTTTCACCACCGCCTAATCGTAAAATTTCCCGAAAACGGCTGACTTCTGCCTTGATGCTAGCCAAGCAACGCAAACTGACTTTAAGCATGTTATTTTCTTCAAATAAGCCAACTACAAAACTTTCCCGAATACGGGTTAACTCTTGACGGCATTCAGTTAAAGCAATCACCGCCGCGTTTACCACTTGCTTAGCCTGTTCCAGATCAACCTCAAATGCCCTGATTTGCTCCAGTTGTTTTTTTAACCTTTCTTCACTGGCAATAGCAAGGGCCGCATCTTCCGCGCTATTTATGCCTTCCCCTTTGAGCCGCTCTGATTCTTGCAGGTAAACTTGTATATCTCTCTGGTTTTCGGTATGCCAATCGCTAGTAGCCAGTTCTTGTTGTGCAGAGTTAAGTTGTTCTTGCATGGCCGCAACAACGGTGACTATTTGCTGATAGGATTTGACTAACGCATCCTTTACTGCCATTACGCTATCAAGGGTAGTTTGCTCCGCGGGCGTTTCGGCAAAAAATTGTGTAAGTTCCGTGGCGGCAATGTTAGCGGCTTGCCCTACACCGCCTTCCAATCCGGCAACATCATTAGCCAACAACTGAAAAAAATCATCTAAAGCTCGTTGTTGCTGTGTAGCGCGTTGGTAAGCTTTCAGTAATGGCCCGAAGTTGGCGTTAGCAAACACCCGCGCTTTACGGCTGGCTTCTTTATACTCCAACTCCAAAGCTGGCTTTTTTTCCAACTCTTTTTTTAGGGTCCGCACCCGTAACCGTGCCGCCAATAATTCAGTTTTGCGTTGCTCAAATTGTTTCAGCCATTCCTTTTTTTGTTCACGAATGGAATCATCAATATATTCCAATAACGCTTGGGGATTATTAGCCAAAGCCAAAATCTGTTTTTGGCTAAAAATTTTGACGGGGAATAACGAACGCGCATCCTGTTCATGCAAGTCGGTTGATTGCCAGCCATTTTCCCAACGTTGCACTTGGCAAGCAAAACGCCCATTGGTTTGTTTGCTCCAAATAAACTTGAATCGCTGGGCAGATTCGTTTTTACCTTTAACCACCTCAACGGCAATTCTGGTGTCCGGTAACATCATGCCAGGCTTATCGCGCTGCACATATTCGCGGCGAAAACCTTCAAAGGTTTTCCAGATATCAGACTCATCGCCGAGTTTTTTAAGCTCATCATCACGCGCTAAAGCCAGACGAATACATTCTAACACTGTCGATTTACCGCTACCCCGACCACCGATAATGGCGTTATAGGCAGGGTTTAACGGCAACACCAGCGGCCCATGTCCGTTGCGGCGCAGGTGCATATTTTCCAAGGTAACGGACTGTATCCATTGCTCAGGCAAGGGTTGTGGATCATCCGGCTCAGCATCGCTACGACGAATGGCTGATTCGGGGTCAAGTAAGGCCAAACGTAACCCATCAAAACTGGGTTCAGACATTTTCACCCAGCAAAACCGAGTACCCGCATTAGCCGTGTTATGCGAATCAGAACCTGACACTAATGCCTTATCGCTTATTCGCTGGGCAAAATAGTGATAACAATCGTTAGTTAGCGATTGAAACTCCAGTGCATCCAATTTAGGCAGGACAGCATCCAATAAACGAGAGTGCTTAGGCTTAAAAGTACCTTGCTCATTTGTTTCTTGCAGCAAACCGTTAGTTTTTTCAACATGCGCCGCGATTGCCAAGCCTTTTAAAGCGTGGATTTGCTCAATCACGGTACTCGTACTTTCACTAACCATCCGTTCTGCATTGGGTTTATCCGCATTCGATACATTTAGTTTGCCCACCAGCAAACCATCTAAGACAGACTTATTCGCTTGATGATCGAATAGTGCCAACAGATGCAACGAATCATGCGTGGTAATCTCAACCCCCGGAAATAACACCAAAGGCCGATAACCTTCAGGCTGTTTCTGCGTCAACTGCTTTAAAGCGTCTTGCAGCGTGGCTATCCAATCACTGCAATTGTGATCGGTCACGGCAACGCAATCGATACCCTTACGCATATAGGCCAGCAACCAATCGCGCGGTTGTAAGGTATTTTTTTCAGAAGCATCAAAATCGCTCGAAGCGGGTGTGTGGTTATGAAAATCAAATTTCCACCAACGTGATCCGGGAAAATTAGTTTGCGTCATTATCCTGCTCCCAAAATAAGCTCAGTTGGCCATTATCCACCATTGATGATTTTGTTTTGACGCGGGCTGGATTATTCGTTTCCTTAACCTTGGCTTCTGGTTGTGCCATCGGCAAATTCGCCACGTTCAAGCTGTAATCGTCATGCGCCCATTCGCAACGCGACAACACCATCTTGGAGATTTTCTTTAAGGTGAGATTGAAAAAGGCATCGGCTTTGCCGCGAAACGCTGCGCAACAGACCAACAGAGAACGGTCGCCACCGACTTCGGCGGACAATTCTTCCAGTTGCTGGTGCGACAGGTTTTGCGTGGTGACGTAGATAAAATCCTGCTCGGAGGAATAACCGTGATTCCACCATTGGCTATCGGACGGCGCGTAAGTAAAGCCTTCCAGCTTGCACAAGGCTTCCGCTAGCATCGCCGGATTGTAGTTAAGATTGACCACCCAATTGCCCCAGCGGTCTTGTTCCAGCAACGACGGCGCGAGGCTGTAATAGCGGAAACCGCCGCCGCCCTGCCAATTGACTGCTTTGCTGATGCCGCCCTGGTCTTCGCCGTCGATGACTTTTTTCAGGCGCGGGATGATGTGGGTGTGGCAATGCTCCCCCAGTTCGATCATGATCCAGCGGCGACCCATTTTGTGCGCGACTGCGCCAGTGGTGCCGGAGCCTGCGAAGGAGTCTAGGATTAGTTCTCCGGGGTTGGTAGCTAAAAATAGGATTCGCTCAATTAATCTTTCTGGCTTTGGCGTTGCAAAAACATCAGCATTTTCTACAAGTAATTTTGCTTCACGGCGAGCTTCGTCATTATGTCCGAAGCTTTGATAATCCCACCAAGTAGTTGCAGGAACCGAATCATTCACTTCATGTAAAAAACGCTTTAAACGAGGAACATTATTGCCAGACTCTCCAAACCAAATACGATTATCTGAAATCAATTCAGCTATCTTTTCTTTGGTAAAACGCCAACTTGTACCTTTAGGAGGCCAATGCTCTTTTCCTGTTTTTGGGGAAGCAATTGGAAATATTGCGTAGTCACGCGCTTCATTTCGTTGTAATGGTCCGGAAGTCCAAACTCCACGGCAGTCATTATCTGGGTTCTTGTAACGAGCATCTTGAGCTTCTGTTCGATTAAAACGATTTATTCGATATTTCATTCGGTTTTTTGCAAAAACCAAAATGAAATCATGTGATTCAGAAAAGAACTCTGAATCGCTCTTTACTGCGTATTTTTTCTGCCATGACAAAGTTGAAATGAAATTCCCCCGCCCAAACACCTCATCACACAACACCTTCAAATAATGCGCTTCATTATCATCAATGGTAATCCACAACGAACCGTCATCCGACAACAAAGACCGGATAATCTCCAGTCGGTCACGCATCAGCGACAACCAGATGGAATGCTCCAAACCATCGTCATAATGGGTAAACGCGCTGCCAGTGTTATACGGCGGGTCGATAAACACGCATTTCACCTTACCCGCATAATTCTGTTCCAACGCTTTCAACGCCAGCAGGTTGTCGCCGAATATCAGCTTGTTATCGAACTGGTCTTCTCTCTCCCCCAACCCCTCTCCTTTATGCCCTTCAGGGTGCAAAGGGCGAGGGGGGTGTTTGAATTTGGCGTGATACGACAACGCGGGATTTTCCAATAATATCCTCGGCTCCAGCTTAGGCCGCTTGTCCTTGCCTATCCAGGTCAGTTCCAATTTGGTTTTGCTCATTAGAAAAACTCCGAAAAACGGACGGTGTCGCCATTGTGGACACAAAATTTCTTAGGCGATGACGGTGCATTTGCATCGTTTGGGCTGAAACGGGTTTTAATTTTCACGCCGCGTCTTTGTGCATTTTTAGAATCGGTATGGAATACCACATAACGCTCGCGGGTTATGGTAATGGGGTGTTGGCATAAACTTTCAGATAATGCGCTAACATAAGCCATAAAACATTGGGTGCTTTTAAATTGGCCTTCATAGCCACTGGGGGAGTCGGATTTCAATTCGACATAACAAACTTGATAGCCATCCCCTGCTTTTCTGATGAACACGGCATCACAAGCCCTGTTTTGATCGTATTTTCCATCGTCCGAGAACAAGGGCGACATGCAGACAAGTGAAGGGCGCTTTCTACCTTCATCAGTTGCAAGCACTATTACGTCAGGGGCTAAGTCTGAAATGGTCAATTTTTTTAGTTTTGCTTTTGTCTGTTTTTCTTCAAGAATGACGTGTGAAACGTTAGAGCTATCGGCTTGAACACAACTGAGAAGTACCTTAATAGCCTCTAGTCCATTAGTTAAGGCCATAATAAATGGTCTCCTGTACCGCATTCATATCATCAATGGTTTCATCAAAACTCTTCGCTTCAATCCCCAAGGTTGGACTAATATCGGCTTTAACTAAAGTTCGCGTTTTGGATTTTCTTTTCCCCCCAGCGCGTAGGATGCTATCCTCTTTTGCCATATACAGTGCTACGCAGTTGGCATCGAGTTTATCATCCGGCGTGTAGTCTTTTAATTTATTGAGAATGTCAGCCAGCTTGGGTGAATCCTGATTGAGCATTATCAGCGTGTTAAATTCCTTGACGATATAATCGCTGTGGGTGGTCAGGAATACCTTTACACCTGCATTGATTAAAGCCGCAATAAATCTTGCCAATCTGCGCTGGTTAGCCGGATGTAGATTTAATTCCGGCTCATCCAGCATTAACATATCGCCTCTTTTGGCGAAGTATTTAAGCCAATACCAAATAATCAATAACGACCGGACTGAACTGGAAGCCTCGCCTAACCCCAGTTTTACACTTGAACCTTTAGGCTTAAAGTGAGTTATGCCTTCGTTATTAGTGACATAGCTTCCTCCAACAATGGCTTCGAAACGCTCCAGCAAGCTGGGTACGGTTTTTAGCAGTTCCCCAAGTTCGGCGTTGGTGGCAGGTAGCTGATTGATAAAATCGACATTATGCTTAACTGCTAACGCATAGTCCCTTTTGCCATAGATGGTTTCAAAAAGCTGGTGCGGTGTCAGGCTATCTGCACCTTGTTTGTGAACTTGGCTCAGCAAATCAACCAAATTTGTGGTTGCCAAGTTTAATTGTTTTCTAAAAATAGTCGCGCCTGTCCGTTCTGTGCTGGCAATGAACACATTGGGGATGCTCTCATTTAAAATTAACTCTAATAATTTATCTTCAATGAATTCCCCAAGAATCTGGGGAGCTAATGCTTCTGACTCTGGGGCCGCCAATTCTATGATGGTTGAATTCTCCGGCTTATTGATAGTAATCAGCAAGTTACCAGTATTGCTACGCAACTCATTTTTATAGTGTTGTATCTGCCATTGACTGCCTAAAGGAATGTACACATTCAGTTTAAGCTTACTAAATAAGTTACTGTTGGATGCCAGCATTTCAGGAAATTGTTCCTCGAACTTTTCAAGCGCTTGAGCACAGATAGCCTGCCACGAATCAGCCACGGTTTCTTGCAAGTCTATTCTCGCTATGCCTTTCTTGTGTAATTCCCTAAGCGTTCCATTTAATTTAATATCGACAAAATGTTTCCATGTTTTCAGAAGACAATAAACGAGATAGGTAACATAGGTTTTACCGGTATTGTTTTCTCCACAAATCACCGTCAGCGGAGAAATTTCTATTTCCCCAGATTCTATTGCGCCTAAATTTTCAAAGCTAATTTTAATCATCTGCAAACTTGCCTATATACGAAATGGTTAGTTAAAACAATCATCCAACGATAGTGCAACATCAGGAAATTCACGCAGGATTTTTTTATCTTGCGTTACCAGTTTGACCGATAGCTGCTTTGCCAAGGCGACAAACTCACAATCATAAGCGGAACAGGGGCTGCTATCTGCTAACGTTAACACTGGCACGGAGGTGACGGTAAATTCATGTGCTGCCATTAACGCTTCGGCTTCTTCTTGTATGGCTAATGCTTCCGGTAAACTGAGAATTTGCTGCCGGATATATAGGGCAAGTACATTACGGAATTCACTGCGCCAAAGGCTGGGAGCCGCCCATTCGGGATCTTGCAGATAGAGTCGGCTGGCTTTTTCGGAATAGACCGTCGGTAAAAACAGATAACTGATGATGTTGGTATCGGCAACAATCATAGTCGTCCACTGTTAATCGCTAGGTCAATGTCTTCCGGCGTGATGCTGTTGGTTTTAATGCCGGAACGCAATTTTTCGATGCGATTTAAGCGGTCAGCAGGTGTTATTAGGCTGGCGGCCAAGGCTTGCTCCAAACAGATAATGACTTCGCTGTTGATGCTGCGCCTATGCACGGTGGCGGCGATTTTTAGTTGTTGGTAAAGGCCGTCAGGTATGTTTTTGATGGTCAGTGCTGGCATGGTTAATTCCTCAGTGTCGTCTATGGTTGCATTATGGTTGCAGTTCGCTATTCTGACAATAGGCTCGCTTTGTTATTGCAAATGCCAGTGGATGGTAAACAAATCTTCTATTGCCAGTTTCTGATCCAATTTACTCTCCAGTTGCCCAATCAACGCCTCGCGGCGTTCGTCAATTTCATCCTGACGGTCAAACAGTTCCTTGCGCTGTTTGTTGCGGGTGCGTTCCAGTTCTTGTTGTTGCTTTTGGAATGCCAGTTTTTCTGCCAACGTGGGGGCTATCTTGGCATTGCGGCGTACTTCTTTGATTTGCTGGTCGATGTCTTTAATGCTTTGTTCCAGCCCGAATTTTAAGTCATCCGCCCAATGGTCGAGTTTGTTCACTTCTTCGTCAAAAAAGGCCAAATTGCGGCTGTTGACTATTTTGATAAGGTCATTTTGTGCGGCAGCCAGTGCTTCGTCAATCTGGGGCTTAAGTAAAACGCTTTGTGGTTGGCAGTGGCTGGCGGGCAGTTGCATCAGTTTTTGCGCGGTTTCGGCAGGCAATAGTTTGCCGTCATCGGTTTGGGCGGCGAACAGTAGATGGTCTTCGTTGCGTTCTAGGGCTTCTAGGCTAAAGCGTTGCAGTTTTAACGTGCCGGATTGCCCCAGCAGGGATTCAATCACGCTGACTTTTACGCCATGCGAGGCGTAGTCAAAACTAATATGCGCGGTGGGCGTTGGCTGGTTTTTGGCGGTTTCCAGCACCCATTCACCTAACGGATGGTTAAGGCGGTAAACGTGGGTATTGAGTGTATGGGTATTTTGCTTTTGGTTACGGGCTATCAGCTGGTAATGACCGGGTGGGGCTTCTTTGATGACGTAAGCTTGTAGTTGAAAGCGGTGTTGCAGGTCATCAAAACTGGCGTAAGATTTAAGCTGATGCTGCGTTACCGCCCAAAACCAGCGGCTGATTTTATCCAGTCGCTGTTCGGCCTGGTCGAGCTGTAATTTAAGCAGGTCGTGGATGTCTTCATCAAAATTGTCGAGCAGTTGCTGGCGGGTTTCCTGCATTTGTTTGTTGATGTCGGCTTCCATTTCCTGTTGCAGTTGCGCGAAAGCCGCTTCGATTTGTGCGGTCGTCCGGCAACTTTCGTAAATGCTCTGGATACGCTTTTCAAAATCAATGCCGGATTCTATCGAGCCTAAAACATCATCGGATGCGCCAAACACGCCATCGAACAGGTGGAATTTATCGGTTAGCAGTTCCAGTACGCGCTGGTCAGCGTAATTGCTTTGGTTGAGAAAGTTGATAACGACCACATCGAATTTTTGACCATAGCGATGGCAACGACCAATCCGTTGTTCTACGCGCTGCGGGTTCCAAGGCAGATCGTAGTTGATGACTAAGGAACAGAATTGTAAGTTGACACCTTCCGCCCCCGCTTCGGTGGCGATCATGATTTCGGCATGATGTTGGAAGTGGTCGATGAGTGCGGTTCGACGGTCTATTTGCGGCGATCCGGCAATTTTATCGGAGCCTTGGTTTTCTTGCAGCCATTTCTGGTAAATTCGGGTGGTTTCGGGGCTGTTGTTTGTGCCGCTGAAGGTGACCAATTTATCGGCGTAGTTGTTAGCCGCCAAATAGTTTTGCAGGTATTCTTGGGTGCGTCTGGATTCGGTGAAAATAACGGCTTTACGCGGGGCAGCCATTGCCGCCATTTGTTCAAAACCCTGGTTCAAGGCAATCAATAAGGCTTTGGCTTTGCTGTCGTCGGTGATTTTCTCAGCTTGTGCGATAAGGCTGTTGAGTTCAATGATTTCAAGTTCCAATCGCGATTTGTCGATAATCTCTTCGGATTCGCTGGTGTCTGCACTGTCCAGTTCTTCAAGATAATCCGTTTCCAAATCATCGTTTGCAATCAGTTCGGCAATAATGTCGGTATTATCAGGCTGATTATCACGCAGTTTTTCCAAGCGGCTTTTGATGGTAACCAGCGTGTTAAGCACGGCATGGGTACTGGAAGCCAGTAATTTGCGCAGAATAAGTCCGGTCAAATGGCGTTGCCGCTTGGGTAAAGCATAACTTTCTTCCCGTTCCAGTAAGGCGGTAATGCCGTTATAGAGCTGCATTTCTGCATGGGATGGCGTGAACGGAACGGTAATGGCCTTGCGCTGGGTATAGCGGATGTATTCCAGCACTTGTTTACGCAAGGTGCGTTTTACAAAACCTTTTAAGCGGTCTTTCAGTTGGCCTATGCCGTCGTTGCCCATGTAATGCTGGCGAAACGATTTGTCGTCCCCAAACAGTTGTTCATCTAACAGTGTCGATAAGCCGTAAAGTTCCAGTAATGAGTTTTGCAAGGGCGTGGCAGTGAGCAATAGCTTTTGCCGACCATATAAAGCACGTTTTAACGCTTGTCCCATTTTGTTATTGGGTCGGTAGGCGTTGCGCAGTTTGTGGGCTTCATCCATCACCACCAAATGCCAAGGTTCAACCAGTAACTGTTCTTCCAAACGTGCGGCAAAATGGTATGAAAGGATGTTGATGCAGTGGTTATTCAGCGGATTGGCTATGCCTTGGCTTTTTAATTGCCGCCAAGTGTTGGCATCAAGTATCTGCGAAGGCAGGTTGAATTTGTCTTGCAGCTCTTGCGCCCATTGTTTGCGTAAGGATGCCGGGCAAATAATCAATAATTGCCGCTTACGTTCCGCCCAATACTGGCACAGCACCAAGCCCGCTTCTATGGTCTTACCCAAGCCGACTTCATCAGCCAGGATAACGCCTTTATTAAGCGGGTTGTTGAGGGCAAACAGAGCGGCATTGATTTGATGGGGGTTGAGGTCAACGGTGGCATCGAATAAGGACTGGGATAATCTTTCAACGCCATCGGCGGCACATTGGCGGGTCAGTTCGTAAGCGTAATACTTGGCATGGTAATCCGTTATCACTATCGTCTATCCGTTGATTTGAGTGTTGATAAATTCATTGATTAATTGCCAACGTTGTTAAATTTTATGATGTTGGGCGCTTTTCAAGGAGTACTGTAATGCTTTCAGTATAAAGGAAAAGTTTTAGAGCGGTATGCTAATACACATTCGTGGTGGTAATAATCCGTTCCGGGTTTTTCACCTTCAGAGTTGAAAAAAACCAATGCGCCCCCACATCCCCGCTATCAACATTTAATCTTTTCAATTTTAGGAATAGCAAAATGACCGTTGAAGCAAAAAAAGAAACGCTGGGCTTTCAAACTGAAGTAAAACACCTGCTGCATTTAATGATCCATTCCTTGTACAGCAACAAGGAGATTTTTCTGCGCGAACTGATTTCCAATGCGTCCGATGCGGCAGATAAGTTGCGTTTTGAAGCCTTGTCGAATGAAGGCCTGTATGAAGGCGACAGCGAGCTGAAAATTCGCCTGGATTTTGATAAAGAAAAACGCACGATTACTATCACTGATAACGGTATTGGCATGACCCGTGCTGAGGTTCAGGAGCATATCGGTACGATAGCGAAATCCGGTACCCGGCAGTTTTTTGAGGCGTTAACCGGCGAGCAGGCTAAAGACAGCGAATTAATCGGGCAATTCGGCGTAGGTTTTTACTCAGCATTTATTGTTGCCGATAAAGTCACTTTAACGACGCGCAAAGCAGGTGCGGCGCATAGCGAAGGTACGCGCTGGGAATCTGCCGGCGAAGGCGATTACACGATTGAGTCTGTTGAGAAAGCTCAACGCGGTACCGAAATTGTTTTGCACCTGAAAGAAGCGGAAAGCGAATTCCTGGACGGTTACCGTATTCGTTCGATTGTCAGGAAGTTCTCCGATCATATCTCCTTGCCGATTGTGATGGACAAAGAAGCTGCTCCAAGTTACGACGACGAGCCGGAAGAAGGTGAGGAAAACGCCGAAGCCAAAGAGAAAGTCGTACCTGAAATTGTTGAAGAAACCATCAACAGTGCGTCGGCATTATGGACAAAAGCCCGTCAGGATATTTCTGACGAGGATTACAGCCAGTTTTACAAGCATGTCGGTCATGATTTTCAGGATCCGCTGACCCATGTTCACAGTAAAGTGGAAGGTACTAACGAATATACCTTGTTACTTTATGTTCCGTCGCGTGCACCGTTTGATCTGTGGGACAGGGATGCCAAACACGGGGTTAAACTGTATATCCGCAAAGTCTTTATTACCGATGATGCCGAGCAATTGATGCCACGCTATTTGCGTTTTATCAGAGGAGTTATCGACGCCAATTCCTTGCCGCTGAACGTTTCCCGCGAAATCCTGCAACAAAGCAAACAAATCAGCACTATTAAATCAGGTGCGGTTAAAAAAGTGCTGGGTATGCTGGAAAATCTGGCCAAAAATGAGCCGGAAAAATACGCTAAATTCTGGGCTGAGTTTGGTGCGGTTATTAAGGAAGGTCCGATTGAAGATCATCCAAATAAAGAGCGGGTGGCTAAATTGCTGCGTTTTGCTTCTACGCTTGCCGATACTGATAAACAGGAAGTGGCGTTGGAAGATTATGTCAGCCGCATGAAAGAAGGCCAGGACAAAATATACTACGTCACCGCTGAAACTTTCGCGGCGGCAAAAAACAGCCCACACCTGGAAATTTTCCGCAAAAAAGGCATTGAAGTCTTGTTGCTGTCGGATCGTATCGATGAATGGCTGGTGTCTAACCTTGACGAATTTGACGGCAAGCATTTGCAGTCGGTTGCCAAAGGCGATCTGGATTTGGGCGATGAAGAAACCGAAGAAGCCAAAAAAGCCAAGGAAGAAATCAGCCATGATTTTGAGTCTGTCATCAAGCAGATTAAGGATGTATTGGCCGACAAAGTCAGCGAAGTGCGTTTGAGCCATCGTTTGACCGAATCGCCAGCGTGTCTGGTCGCCGATGTTTACGGTATGAGTCTGAACATGGAAAGAATCATGAAAGACGCAGGCCAATTGATGGGAGGCTTGGGAGGCATGGGCAGAAAGCCGATTTTTGAAATCAACCCGGAACATCCTTTAGTAGCCCGCTTAAAAGCCGAGCAGGACGACAGCCGTTTTGCCGATTTGACGCACATACTTTTCGACCAAGCCATCCTAAGCGAAGGCGGCCAGTTGGATGACCCGGCAGCATTCGTCCACAAGTTGAATGGCTTGTTGCAGGGATTGCTGCATTAAGTTTGTTCAGCTAAGCCTGAAACTAAAAGGCTGGATATTCTCCAGCCTTTTTTATGCGTCGAAGTTTTCCGGTTTACCTTGTTGTTATGCAGTTACTCTTTCTTTGAGTACCAGCTTACCCAGCGCAGGAAGAACGACAAAAGTACAGGTCATGATCCAGAAAATGCCCATCGTAATGACCAAGCCCATGCTGGAAATGCCTTCATGCGGTGAAAAAGCCAGGCCGGCAAAGCCCGAGCTGGTGGTCAGTGCGCCGTAAAACATCGCTCTGGCGGTACTGGATTGATAGATATTTTGCTTTTCGGAAAGTGAATGGTGCAATTTTTCCACCATGTGGATGCCGTTATCAACGCCAAAGCCCAGCAGTAGCGGCAGGGCGATGATGTTGGCGAAATTAATGGGCGTATCGGTAATAACGGTGCTGGCCATAGTGAACAGGCCAGCCAGGGTCAGCGGTGTTATTACCAGCAGGGTGTCGGTCAGGTTGCGGCGGATCAACAGCAAAGCCAGCGTGATGGTAATCAGGGCGATAATAATCGCTTGTTGAAACGCGCCGATTACGGCTTTCATCGATTCCCAGTACATGATGGGCAAATCGGTAGTTTCAGGGACAACGGCTTGCACGTCGGTAATAAATTCTTGCAGGTCAGCCAAATTGTTCAGGTCTTTTTTCGGGTAAATCTGGATGCGATACCAACCGTCCTTGCTCAGCCAGCGCTCCTTAATATCGGCAGGCAGGTCGGTAAGCGCGACTTCTTTGGCATTGAAACTGGCAAATAATTCGTTCATTACGCCGGGCAGTGTTCCCAGCAAGGTGGTCTGGATTTTTTCGATGAACTGTCTTTTGCTGGGTTGCTGGCGGGCATCTATTTCGGTGATGATGTCCTGCAGTTCGGTTTTAAAAGCTGTTAATGCCAATATTTCATGGGCATCGGTTTTTTTAGGCAGGACCTCGTCAATGGTTTTCAATAAATGATTGATGCTGGGACTCGGGTCTGTTTCGGTCTTTAATGCCGGGAAAACCTGGGTTTGCAAACCTAGCATCAAGGTTATTTCTTCAATGATAGCCAGTTTTTCTTCCTGGTCGTCGGGTATGAAATCAAAAAGGCTGACGGTTTTATCAACTGAGGCGACTGCGGAAAGTTTTTTCTGGATGGCTTTTGTCTGGTTTTCATCCTTGGCCAGCGCGGTTAGCGTCATCGGCGTTGTTTCCTTGTCCTTCATCAGGTTTTTAAATGCGATAACGGACTCAGTGTTGGGATCGCGCAGGTTGATCGGATTGAAATCCGTTTTTACCTTGAACATCAAGCCGCTGGAAATGATTGCCAAGATCAGGGTGGTGACGGCAATCGGTTTTGCATAATGCAGGGTTAATTGCGCCATTTTTTCCGAGAACGCGGCAAAGCCGGACTGCGCCGTTATGATTTGTTTTGGGGGAGGGGATTGCGGGATGATTTTCAGTAACAGCGGCAATACCAGCAAGGTGACGATAAGACAGATAAAGAGACTGGTCCCTGCCAGCAAGCCTAGCTCGGATACGCCTTTGTAATCGGTAGGAATAAAAGCGTAAAGACCGATGGCGGTAGTGCTGGCGCATAGCAACAAAGACGGGCCGGTTGAGCGCAAGGTGCTGCTTATGGCGCGGCTGCGATTAACGTGGTGGCTTAGGTTGTCTTTGTAACGCAAGCAAAAATGAATCGCATATTCCACACCCAGGCCGATATTGGAAACGGCAAAAGCAACTGAAATCAGGTTTAATGCCTTGACCGAAAAAGCCGCAAACGCGCCGCAAAAAACCAGGCCCAAAGCCAGTGTTATCAAAGTTGCGGCCATTAATACAAAAGAACGGTAGGCAACCAATAAAATACACAGCACGAGCAAGACAGAGAAAATACTGGCTGTGAACGTGCCGTTACTCATGCCCGACAATTCATCATCTTCAAGGCCGACTTCACCCGTAATAGAAATTTTTACTTCGGGTAAACCGGGTTCCTGAATTTCTGCCGCAGCTTTGCGTACCGAATTTATCGCTTTCTCGGCCGGACGGATTTGTGAATAGTCAAGTTCTGGCGAGACAATGATAAAGCCCTTGTCTGATTGAAATTTCTTTTTAGCAATCAATTTTTCCCAGGACATCAAGCCGTTTTCACCATTGACTGACTTATGTAATGCCGAGGAAACCTTATCAAGCAAGGAAGGTAAATCGACGGGCACTGCCTGGGATGGGTCGGAAGATGTCAGTGCGTCATCGAAAATCGAAAAAAAGCCTGCCAGTTCGGGTTGTTGCAAAATCCTGCCGATAAATGGCTGGGCATCCGATAGCGTGCCTGATAATGCCTGCAAATCATTCAGGTCGAGATAAAGCAGGCCATTCTGACGGAAAAAGGCGTTATTATTAGGAATATAGACGTAGTCGAAGTTAGTTTTATCGGCAGCCAGCAAACGTCCCAGGCGTTTGGTGGCGGCTTTGGTCAGCTCGGGTGTGCTGGATTCGACGACGAGTAAAAGCGTATGCAAATCCTGCGAAAAGGCGTTTTCAAATTTGCGACGAGTTTGCTGGAAAGGCGCATCGGGGGCGACCAGTTCGGTGGTATCGGTATTAATGCTTAAGTTGTTCGCGGTATATTGCCAGGCAAAAATGCTCAGTAGCACGACAATTATCAATACTATAAAAGGGTTGTTGAGATTCCAATTTATCCAGGCGGATAGAAAATCGTGCAAACGGGTTTTAAATGACATTAACGGGACACCATCGATTTAATTGATTATTGAATAAACGGGGGGAAATCCAAAACGATTGCGGATCGCTTAGGAATTAAGGTAAGCACAGGGACTGGTGGGGCTTTTCCAACCAGTCATTTAGGCGTAAATTCCGTGACAACATAGGGCTATTGTAGGCATTGTTGCACTAAAGAGCAAAAAAGCCGGATAATCTCCAGCTTTTTGGGCTGGCAAAACAATTTCATGGAATTTAAGCTAATCAATACGGATGGTCATGCGCGGCGCGGCAGGCTCAGTTTTGCGCGTGGGGTCGTGGAAACACCGATTTTTATGCCGGTTGGTACTTACGGTGCGGTTAAGGCATTAACACCCGACGACTTGAAAGGTATTGGGGCGCAAATTATTCTCGGTAATACCTTTCACCTGTTGTTGCGTCCGGGCATGGAGGTCGTGAAAACGCACGGTGATCTGCATGGTTTTATGAACTGGGATAAGCCGATATTGACCGATTCCGGCGGCTTTCAGGTGTTCAGCCTGGGGGCGTTAAGAAAAATTACCGAACAGGGCGTAACGTTTAAATCGCCTGTTAACGGCAGCCGTATTTTTATGGGGCCGGAAGAATCCATGCAGGTTCAGCGCGACTTAGGCTCAGATATTGTAATGATCTTTGATGAATGCACGCCGTATCCGGCTACCGTAGACGAAGCGGCAGATTCCATGCGCCTGTCCTTGCGCTGGGCGGCTCGCAGCAAAGCCGCGCACGGTGATAATCCGTCGGCGCTGTTTGGCATCGTACAGGGCGGAATGTATGAACATTTGCGTCAGGAATCAATTAACGGCCTGGTCGATATTGGTTTTGACGGTTACGCGATTGGCGGTTTATCCGTTGGTGAACCGAAAGAGGAAATGATGGCGACGCTAGATGCGATACACATCAAAATGCCGGTCGATAAGCCCCGCTATTTGATGGGAGTTGGAACCCCGGAAGACTTGGTTGAAGCTGTTAGGCGCGGTATTGATATGTTCGATTGCGTAATGCCGACGCGCAATGCCCGCAATGGCCATCTTTTCACCCATTTTGGTGTGGTGAAAATCAGAAACAGCCAGTATGAATTTGACACAGGTCCAATCGATGAGTCTTGCGGCTGCTATACCTGCCGGAATTATTCCCGCGCTTATTTGCGCCATCTCGATAAATGCAAGGAAATGCTGGGGTGCAGGCTTAATACTATTCATAATCTATATTATTATCTGAGCCTGATGCAGGGATTGCGCGACGCTATTGAAAAGCAGGAGCTGGACGCTTTTGTCAGGCAGTTTTATCAACAGCGGCTTAGCGCAGGACGTTAATTCGTTTATTACTTGCTTGCGTTTAATATTGAGTTACGATGAAATAATCACAGATTGAAAACTTATAGCATCTAATAATGACTGAGAAAAATAAAATAGTAGTTGAAGCTACGCCGCATTTCATACCAGCGCAATCAGTTCCTGAGAAGAACCGGTATGTGTTTGCTTATACGATAACGATAACGAATGCCGGTGCTGTGCCTGCCAAGCTGTTAAGCCGGCATTGGTTGATTACTGATTCCAACGGCAAGATTCAGGAAGTCAGGGGTGATGGGGTCGTAGGTGAACAACCTTATCTTAAACCGGGCGAAGCGTTTCGTTATACCAGCGGTGCCATGCTGGAAACACCGGTAGGCACTATGCAGGGTAACTATACGATGCGTTCGGATGATGGCGATAATTTCAGCGCTGCCATTCCGCAATTTACTTTATCTATTCCCAGGACCCTACATTAAATAAATGGCTACTTACGCTATTGGAGACATTCAAGGCTGTTTTGATGAGCTGCTAAGACTGCTTGATACGATTTCTTTTAATGAAAATGAAGATCAGCTGTGGTTTGCGGGCGACTTGGTTAACCGTGGCCCCAAGTCCCTGGAGACCTTGCGGTTTGTCAAAGCTTTGGGCAGTTCTGCGGTAACGGTGCTTGGCAATCATGATATGCACTTGCTTGCCGCATCCTGTACCGAAAAAATAGCGGCTAAGAAAGATGCGCTTAGCCAAGTGCTTGAAGCGCCTGACCGTGACGAGCTCATCCATTGGCTAAGACATCAGCCCTTGTTTCATTACAACGATGATTTTTGTCTGGTCCATGCCGGCCTTCCGCCGCAATGGGATTTTAAAAAAACGCAAAAAATGGCTTTGTTGGCCGAACAAACTTTAAGAAGCTCAGATTATCAAATATTTTTGAAGCAAATGTACGGTAACAAACCGAATATCTGGTCATCCAGTTTAAAAGGTATGTCCAGGATACGGTTTATTATTAACTGTTTTACACGTATGCGTTATTGCGATGCCAGTGGGCGTCTGGACTTTGCCAATAGCGGGCCGTTAGGTTCGCAACCTAAAAACCTGTTGCCGTGGTTTGAAGTACCGAACCGGAAAAACGCAGATATGCGCGTCATTTTCGGACACTGGTCTACTTTGGGGTATTACGAGGGATCGAATTGTTTTGCTATTGATACCGGCTGTCTTTGGGGTGGACAATTGACAGCATTAAAACTGGGTGTGGAAGTGCAGCGCTATAGCATCGATTGTCCTGGCGCTAAGAAGCCTAAAGCGCCTTTTCTGAATAGAAAGCAACAACCTCAAGCAGCTAATGAACTGCAAACAGCATCAATAACAGCAGGCTAGGGATGGCCTGCAAGCCGGTTTAGATTAAGATTGATCATGCAGCTTTCTATAATCAATAGAAACCTTAAGCCCGGCAAACCGGGCGGACATTTTAATCAGTTCCTGGTTTTTTTTATCAAAACTGAGCTTAACTTCGTTTAAAGCACGATCTTCATAGCCTTTATCGATGTGCGTCGTTTGCAATAGGAAATGGTAAATATATATTTCCTGTTCAGCCTCCTTTTTAATTTCCAATGGCTCACCCAAGCGCGCAAGTACGGTTGCTTTTTTGGGCAAATCTTCAGAAATTTTGCCCAGCAAATCGGTGTTGGCTCGAAGTTGCTGCTTTTCTTCATCAATTTCAGCGCCACCAATAGAACGTAAAGAAACTTCTAAAAATTTGGGTGGGGCAATTTGCAAAAATAACGATGAGAATGACCACGCGGTGATGCGCTTTTCCTGGTTAAAGTTTAAATCTGTATAAAACTTCACTTCGGGAGTAATAATTTTTTGGTTCCCGTCAACCTTGCGAAACCAGTACCGCCAGCGCCTGCCTTCAGGTGTCGGCGTGTCTTCACTCGCATAAAGTCTGGATAAAGAGACAAAGTCCTTGCTGTAGAGGATCGGATCTTTAAATTGCAGGGTAAAGTCATCCTTACTTACAATACTAAAATGGCGGTCAAACTCATTCATCTGTAAATAGGTTTGATAAGCTCTTATCCAGTAAATGCAACCAGATAGGGATAATGCCAAGATCAGCAGACAAGCAGATCGAAAATATCGTTTAAGCTTCTCTGCTGTCATAGGGTTGCCCTGGAAAAGTTAAATAGCATAAAAAAACGGATGATTGTGAAAAGCTGACAAGCTTTGTCGAGTATTTAACCGTTGTTATAAAAATCATTAATGCCGTGTTTCGGATTCAATTGCGATACCTTCCTGTTTCAGCAGGCTTTCCATATCAATTTTGTCAAAATGATATTGTGCGCTACAAAATTCACAGTCTACTTCGATATTGCCACGTTCTTGCAGAATATCTTCCAGTTCCATTCTTCCCAGCGCGCGTAGTGTTCTTTCGATTTTTAACCGTGAACAGGTGCACTTAAATTCAACAGGCTCGGCATCAAATAAGCGGACATGTTCTTCGTTAAACAACCGGTACAATAACTGGTCACAGTCCAGTTCCAGTAACTCCTTTTCGGTGAGGGTGTCTGCCAAAATTTCAATTCGCTGCCAATCAAGCCTGTCGCTGTTTTGCGCAGGTAATTCCTGGATGAGCAGGCCAGCAGCGGTGGTTTCGTTGGCAAATAGCCATAAACGGGTATTAAGTTGTTCGGATTGCGTAAAATAATTTTCCAATGCGCCCGCCAGGCTAACACCTTGCAGGGCAACAATGCCTTGATAAGGTTCGCCGTTGTCCGGTTCTATTGTTAACACCAGACGGCCATTACCAAACATGGCCTCCAGGGAACCGTCGGGCACATTCCCATTACTGCGTACCAGCCCTCTAATACGGCGGTCGTGTGTGGTTTGTGCGACCAGGGTTTTAAAGTCGCCATCGCCTTGCGCCTGAAGGATCAGCGAGCCTGCAAATTTAATTGTCGCCGACAACATAACAACAGCAGCCAGCGCTTGTCCCAATTGTTGCTGGACGTTTGTTGCACCCTGTTGATGTTGTTTGGCCGCTTGCCAGCTGGTTTCCAATTTGACCCATTCGCCACGGATACCCAGTTCTGTAAATAAAAAACGGCGTAAAATATCTTGTTCTATCATGACAGTCTCGGTTATGGATTATGCTTTATTATAAGCCAGAATCATAGTAACCTTAGGCTTATAACACATAGCGCAGACAAGATACGATGTTCTCATCCAAAAAGCTTAGCTTGCCCCTTCCTGAACAAGCATTGCCCGGCAGGGATAAATCCATGCCGATTACCAACCGGCATTTTGTGACCGGTAATCCGATTGCGCCCCCGTTTCCTGAACATTTGCAGCAAGCGTTGTTTGGCTTGGGATGTTTTTGGGGCGCGGAAAGAAAATTCTGGCAATATCCCAATATATTCAGCACGGCAGTAGGCTATACCGGTGGTTACACACCTAATCTCACTTACGATGAGCTATGCACGGGTTTAACCGGACACAACGAGGTGGTTAAAGTTATTTATGATCCTGCATTGACCTCCTATACAGAGTTGCTGAAGTTGTTTTGGGAGTCTCATAATCCCACACAAGGTATGAGACAGGGCAATGACATCGGTACGCAGTATCGTTCAGGGATTTATACCTTTACCCAAGAACAGTTTGATGAGGCGCTGGTATCCAGGCAACATTATCAGGAACGCCTGATTCAGGCGGGATTTAAGCTGATAACGACTGAGATTTTACCGGCTGGCGAGTTTTATTATGCCGAAGATTATCATCAGCAGTACCTTGCTAAAGAACCTATGGGTTATTGTGGACTGGGCGGATTGGGTGTTACCTTTGATTGAACTGTCTTTAATAGCTTAAATGCTGTCAAATAGTATCAATCGTCGAAAAATATACATTTAGCGCAATAAATTTTTGCAATCGATAAAGCCCAGGTAAGCAGCCTGGATATGGACACGGCTCATAGAAAATGCTCTCACACGTTTCACCTAAGTCACAGTTTTCAGCCCGGCAAAACTTGAGATGGTTGTATATCCTCAGGAATCTGATGATACTCAGCGAATCGCTGCTTATTTTTTTGGCTATTTATGGACTGAGTATCCGCCTTCCGGAAAATTTCATGTGGTTGGTCGTCTTGTTGACGGTGGCGTTTAATATTTATACGTCAATCCGTCTGGAGTCTGATGAGCCGGTCACTGAACAGGAGATTTTCTTCCAGATCACCATGGACGTTTTTGCTATTGCCGCATTACTTTATTTGACTGGTGGTGCGTCTAACCCTATCACCTGGGTATTTTTGTTGCCGGTTATTATTACCACTATCATGCTATCTTCGTCTTATTCGTGGTACATGGTCATTTTAACAACGTCTGTATATACGGCATTAATTGCGTTCAATGTCCCGCTGCCGTCAATTGAGCCGCATGAGCCAGATCCCCAATTGCTCCATCCCGATATGGCATATTATGAAATGTTGCAGCATGCTCATATCATGAGAGACAAAAGCTATTTTAATCTGCACATGTTCGGTATGTGGTTTGGTTTCGTGTTTAGTGCGGGTTTAGTTGCCTTTTTTGTCGCTGAGCTTGCTAAAACTCTTAAAAACCAAGAGCGTAGTCTGGCTGAGGCGCGGGAGAATGCATTGAGGGATGAGCGGGTCATTGCATTAGGCACTTTAGCCGCCAGTGCTGCCCATGATATGGGAACACCTTTGGGCACGATTGCGATATTGGCGCATGAGCTGGAACAGGAATATCCCGAGCACCGCTTTCCCAGTGTCCATGAGAAAATGCTGATCATGCAGCAGCAGATTAAGCGTTGCAAAGAAACGCTGTCGGTGATGTCAGCTTCTGCCGGAGAAATGCGCGCAGAATCAGGCAGAGTGATGCTTTTGACTGAATATATTGATGATGTCATCAAACAATGGCGCACCCATAAAGCTACGGCAAAACTGAGCTTTTTTGTTGATCCAAGTGTTGCCAGTGATGCTAAAATTATTGCCGAACGCACGTTGACCCATGCCATTATTAATGTATTGAATAATGCCGCAGAAGCCTCACCGCCGGAAAAGGGCATTGAGTTCCATGCCTCCTGGGACTTAAACCAAGTCAACATAAAGATCAGGGATTTTGGTGCAGGCCTACCGCAGGATTTGGCCGGGCTTGCAGGTAAGCACCCTGTAGTCAGCAAGAAGCGTGGATTAGGTGTAGGGCTGTTTTTAACGTATGCGACGATCAACCGCTTGGGAGGTAAGATTGATCTTTATAACCATGAGGCAGGCGGTGCTTGTGTCGAAATTACCCTGCCTCTTTTAAGTAACCCAGAGGATGATGATGACGACCCAGGATTTGGACAAGCCCCGTTTATTACTGGTAGATGATGATGAGACCTTCTGTAATGTATTACAGGCCGCATTGGAGAAAAGGAACTATGAAGTCATCGTTGCCAATGATTTAAAACAAGGCATAGCGCTTGCTGAGCAATATCTTCCTGAATACGCGGTGATTGATTTGCGTATCGGTTACAGTTCCGGTCTGGAGCTGGTTAAAAAGCTGGTTTCCCTGGATGATAATACCCAGATAGTCATGCTGACGGGTTTTGCCAGCATCGCTACTGCCGTCGAAGCGATAAAACTGGGTGCGACACACTATTTAACCAAGCCTGCCAATGCGGATGAAATAGTTGAAGCTTTCCGTAAAGATGAAGGCGATTCATCGGTTTCCATCAGTGAAAGCCCCATATCGATAAAGCGGCTGGAATGGGAGCATTTGCAAAAAGTCCTGATGCAGCACGACAACAACATTTCAGCCGCAGCCAGGGCAATGAACATGCACAGGCGAACCTTGCAAAGAAAGCTGGATAAAAAGCCGGTCAAAGAATAATCGCTATGTTCGCTGGATATAGATGCATTGCTACGTTAGTGCCCGAACAAAAATAAAAGGTAGTCGCTTGGATTTTCTTAAAACATTTATCCTGTTTGTTTTTACGGCGGTGGCTGAAATTGTTGGCTGTTACCTGCCGTATCTTTGGCTCAAGGAAGGCCGTTCTGTATGGCTTCTGATTCCTGCCGCGTTTAGTCTGGCTACATTCGCATGGTTACTCACTTTGCACCCGCAAGCAGCCGGGCGCGTTTATGCAGCTTATGGCGGTGTTTATATCAGCGTTGCTTTAGTATGGTTGTGGGCTGTAGATTCGGTTCGCCCTACTGTAACTGATTGGATTGGGGTTGGTGTTTGTCTGGTGGGCATGGCTATTATTATGCTGGGGCGGCATCATGCCTGAAAAAATTATCCAGAATAAATATATAACGCTATAACAGCGAGTTATCGGAAAAATAAGTTTTATGCTAAGAATTACTGAGCTTAAATTGCCGTTATCGCATACGGACAAAATGCTTGAACAGGCTGTGATTGATCGGTTTGGCATCAATGCCGCGCAACTTATTCGCTATAGCATCTTCAGGCAAGGCCATGATGCCCGCAAGCGGGACGCAATAAATTTTATTTATACGATTGATGCTGAAGTAAAAGATGAACAGGCGATTCTAGATCGTTTAAAAAATGATCCTAATATTTCGGTAACGCCTGATACGACCTACCGCTTTGTAACCCATGCAACAGGAACTTCATTATCTCGGCCGATAGTTATTGGTACAGGCCCTTGCGGCTTATTTACCGGGTTGATCCTGGCGCAAACGGGCTTTCGCCCAATCATTCTCGAGCGCGGCAAAGAAGTGCGCGAACGCACTAAGGATACTTTCGGCCTTTGGCGCAAAGGTGTGTTTAATCCTGAGTCCAATGTGCAATTTGGGGAAGGTGGCGCGGGTACATTTTCCGATGGCAAGCTTTATACGCGTATTAAAGATCCTAATCACTATGGTCGCAAGGTGCTCAGCGAATTTGTAAAAGCCGGAGCGCCTGCTGAAATTCTCTGGGTCAGCAAGCCGCATATCGGTACTTTTAAGCTGGTCACGATGGTTGAGCATATACGCGCGACGATTGAGTCGCTGGGTGGAGAAATTCGTTTTCAAAGCAGGGTTGACGATATTGTTATTGATAATGGTCAAGTGCAGGGAGTGGTGCTCGCCAGCGGCGAATCCATTGCTAGTAGGCATATAGTATTGGCGGTCGGACATAGTGCGCGCGATACCTTCAAGATGCTTTATGAACGCGGCGTTTATATCGAGGCAAAGCCCTTTTCTATCGGCTTTCGAATAGAGCATCCGCAATCATTAATCGATGTATGTCGTTTCGGCAAAAATGCCGGCAATCCATTGCTGGGCGCTGCAGATTATAAATTAGTGCATCATTGTCGCAATGGGCGTTCGGTGTACAGTTTTTGCATGTGTCCGGGGGGTACAGTAGTTGCCGCCACTTCCGAGGCGGGGCAGGTCGTTACTAACGGAATGAGCCAATACTCGCGTAACGAACGCAATGCCAATAGCGGAATCGTGGTTAGCATTACGCCTGATGATTATCCTGGACATCCTTTGGCAGGCATAGACCTCCAGCGGCAATGGGAAGCCAAGGCCTATCAATTGGGTGGGGAAAATTATCAGGCACCTGGACAACTGGTCGGGGATTTTATAGCCCAACGGGCATCTGTTGCATTTGGCTCGGTATTGCCATCCTATACACCGGGCGTACATTTGTGTGACTTAGGTGCTGCTCTGCCGGAGTATGCTATAGATGCAATACGCGAGGCTTTGCCGGAGTTCGATAAGAAAATAAAAGGTTTTGCGATGCACGATGCGCTGTTAACGGGCGTTGAGACCCGTACCTCATCACCCATTCGTATTAAACGTAACGAGCATTACCAAAGTATCAATGTGCGGGGTTTATATCCGGCAGGGGAAGGTGCTGGTTATGCGGGCGGTATTCTCTCTGCCGCAGTTGATGGGATTAAAGTTGCTGAAGCCTTGGCTTTAGCTATGGCATAACCCGGAAGATTTATTTTACAGCGGGTTAAAAGGTCAGGCAGACACTAACCTGCCTGTTCCTACAGGTAACTTTATAGAAGACCAAGTCAAAGCCTATTTAGCCCGCTTAGTGGTATTGTAAGTAAAGGAAGAAACAATGCCGCGCTTATCAAATTTAATCACCAGATCTTCGGCGTTGCTTTCTTTGAACAATCCATATTCATAGTCGCCATAAGTCCATGTTTTCATTCCATTATCTATACCGGTTCTGTAGGGGGAGCCAAAGGTCGTATAAATATCGTTCTGGGTTGTTTCGCCTATCCTGATAGTGGGGACCTGGCTGGCAGGAAACTGATGACCAACGGACGCGCAGCCCGAAACTATGAATAGCATAAAAACAGTGCTGCAAAAATTTTTCCGCAGTAACTTAAGTGAGAATGCCGGACAAAAAACAAAAGTTTTCATTTACTTGGTATCCTTTAAAAAAGAAGTATCGTGATATTAAAACAAAAGTCTGTCAAATTTAGCGATTATGTTGCTTTAAATAGGCCAGAATACAAGAGGTTGATATGACTGGTTTAAATATAGCTCAAGATTGGATTTTGTTTCGAGAAAATAAAAAACACCGCAGATTCCCTAGTCTCTTAAAGCCATATTTTAGCCTGATATATTAAGTTACGGATATTTCTAGCTAATGGCCGCAGCTTGCAATCTTACCTGATTTACTTTAACTTAACGGTACATCCGTAAAGGCTAGGGGTGCTTTTTAGTCATGTAACAACATGGCTTGAAAGGCTGAGAGAAACCCTTTGAACCTGACTCCGGTTAATACCGGCGTAGGAAAGCCCAGACTTCCCTGCGCCTTATTGTTTTATTGTTGGAGAATAAACATGAGCGTCGTCCTTAAAGAACCCCTTTCTAGCGATACTAGCAGCGTAAAAATCGACTCTTATCCTGCCTCGGAAAAAATCTATGTCCAAGGTAGCCGCCCCGATATTCGCGTCCCGATGCGAAAAATCACCTTATCCGATACTCCTGTACATTTTGGTGCAGAAAAAAATCCGCCGCTTTATGTTTACGATACATCTGGTGTGTATACCGACCCCAATGTCGCGGTCGATTTAAAGAAGGGTCTGGGTTCTGTTCGTTCGGCTTGGATTGAAGAGCGTAATGATACAGAACAATTATCAGGACCTAGTTCGGATTTTGGGCGTCAACGTTTGGCTGATCCCGTCACTGCCAACTTGCGTTTTGAACATATTCGTAAGCCGCGTCGAGCCAAAGCAGGTCTCAATGTGACGCAAATGCACTATGCACGGCAAGGGATTATCACGCCTGAAATGGAGTTTATCGCCATTCGCGAAAACCAGAAGATGGAGGAGATGCGCGAGTTGTGGAAAGATCAGCACCCTGGCGACTCCTTTGGGGCTTCAATCCCTGATGTTATTACTCCAGAGTTTGTGCGTGATGAAGTAGCCAGGGGCAGGGCTATTATTCCAGCCAATATCAATCACCCTGAATTGGAACCTATGATTATAGGTCGTAACTTCCTGGTGAAAATCAACGGTAATCTGGGTAACTCAGCGGTTACTTCATCTATTGATGAAGAAGTCGAAAAAATGCTCTGGGGTATACGCTGGGGTGGCGATACGATTATGGATTTGTCTACTGGCAAAAATATTCATGAAACTCGTGAATGGATTTTGCGTAATTCGCCCGTACCCATTGGTACTGTGCCCATTTATCAGGCACTGGAAAAAGTGAACGGTAAGGCCGAAGACCTGACTTGGGAAATCTATCGCGATACTTTAATTGAACAAGCGGAGCAGGGCGTTGATTACTTTACGATTCACGCTGGTGTGCGCTTACATCATGTGCCGTTAACCGCAAAACGTATGACAGGCATTGTTTCGCGTGGCGGTTCCATCATGGCTAAATGGTGTCTGGCTCATCATACCGAAAGTTTTCTGTATACGCATTTTGAAGAAATATGCGAGATTATGAAGGCTTATGACGTGTCTTTTTCTTTGGGTGACGGTTTGCGTCCAGGGTCTATCTATGATGCCAATGATGCTGCGCAATTTGGAGAGCTGGAAACGCTTGGCGAATTGACCAAAATTGCCTGGAAACACGACGTGCAAACCATGATCGAAGGTCCGGGTCATGTGCCGTTGCATATGATTAAAGTGAATATGGAAAAGCAACTGGAGGAATGTGGGGAGGCTCCTTTCTATACCTTGGGGCCATTGACTACCGATATTGCTCCTGGCTATGACCATATTACCTCGGCAATCGGCGCGGCCAATATTGGTTGGTATGGTTGTGCAATGCTTTGTTATGTTACTCAGAAAGAGCATTTGGGTTTGCCAAACAAGCAGGATGTGCGCGAAGGCATCGTAACCTATAAGATAGCAGCCCATGCCGCTGATCTTGCAAAAGGTCATCCCGGCGCACAAGCGCGTGATAACGCCATGTCCAAAGCCCGCTTTGAATTTCGTTGGGAAGATCAGTTTAATATCGGACTTGATCCTGAGAAAGCGCGGGAATTCCATGATGAAACCTTGCCTAAGGAATCTGCGAAAGTGGCTCATTTTTGTTCAATGTGCGGCCCACATTTCTGCTCGATGAAAATTAGCCAGGATGTAAGAGATTATGCGGCAGAAAAGGGAATCAAGGATGAAAAAGAAGCTTTGATAAAAGGTATGAATGAGAAATCCAAGCAGTTTCTTGAAGAAGGTGCTGATATTTATCATAAAATATAGATGCAACACCTAATATAATCATGTGGCGATTATATTAGGTGAAAATTAATTGTTGACGTAGTAAGAATTATCCGTATAATAGTCGAACTCAGCTGATGAGAACCATCAGAAGCTCTTTAACAACCGGATCAAAATAATTTGTGTGGGTACTTGTGTAGTTTGCAGGTGTTGTTTAACACATAGCTGGTAGAAAGTATCAC
>Ga0208754_100085_pt1 | contig 71258 bp, 69 predicted proteins | sample LakWasMet55_HOW8_2_FD_183889 | JGI IMG/M metagenome (GOLD analysis project Ga0208754, IMG submission 183889) | Freshwater sediment methanotrophic microbial communities from Lake Washington under simulated oxygen tension - Sediment Metagenome... | ecosystem: Environmental > Aquatic > Freshwater >... | reverse complement strand
TTTTAGCAAATTGCGCAAGACAATGCCTTTTTTAAACAAAATTATGACCGATCAGACGATTAAGATTTTTAAAAAATGGGCTTATGATCAAAAAAGGGCTGTTTTGCTCGTTCGTGCAAAGGTCTCTAGTTGTATTTAGACATTGAAGGCCAAAACTAACCTACAAAGGTTTTTGCAGAGTACAAACCTAAGCTTGTACCCCAAAAGCGGATCTACTTGGTTCACTTTCAACAAGTTATTTTTTTTCCTCTTTGGCCTCTTGTGCTTCACCTTCGGCTTTTGAAATCACAGCGGTATAACACTCGACCAGGCTTTCAGTGTAATTCGTATGGGCATCGCCGAGCGCCTTTGCTGAACCAAAGGCATTGCGTAATTCGTCAATGGCTTTTTTAGGATCTTCAGCTTTGGGGAGTGTCAGCATTTTTGCATAGTTCCGATAAGCCTCAAGGCGGTTGGGATCTAGTGCGAAAAATCCCGGCATTTTTGATGATGTCGTAGCTACTACGCAATCGGCCATGTATTCAGGCGCTATTTTATAGTCTTTAATGTCTTGCTCTTTCTTCATCTCCTCCAATACAGCTTCTTCAAACTGGTTTTTATCGGCACAAGCCGGGAGAAATAATGTTGAAATGGCGATTAGCAGTAGTTTTTTCATGTAAGGGTTACCGTTGTTAATATCTTTAACTGAATAGAGTCGCGTTTATTATACGCATAATCAGACTTCCCGTTTTAAGTTGAAAGCCTGCGTTTGGGCTTAATGCTGGTTCATTTCCTCCATTGCCGTATTTATCCAGGCTTCTGCTTCTGAGTTAATATCTGCGGCCTTGCGCCCGTCGCTCTCAATGACAGGGCCGATTTTTACCGTAATTGTTCCAGGATATTTTAAAAAACTGTAGCGCGGCCAAAACGTACCCGCATTATGAGCGATAGGAATAACAGGATGCCCTGATTTATGTGCCAGCATAGCCCCGCCGGCACCAAATTTGCGGACTTCGCCTACTGCAGTGCGAGTACCTTCAGGAAAAATAATAATCCACAAACCCTGATTTAAATAGCGGGTTCCTTTATCTAACAGAATGCGTAGCGCCTCACGCTGGCTATTACGATCTATCGCTATCGATTTCAGCGTCGCCAGCGCCCAGCCCCATACCGGCAACCAGGTTAATGAGCGTTTTAATAACACGCTTTGTGTCGGCAAAATGCATCTTAATGCCAGGGTTTCCCAGGCAGACTGATGCTTGCATAAGACAATTGCCGTTTGCCTGGTATCAAGGTGTTCCAGGCCTTCAACCTGATAGGAAAGACCGCAAAAAACCTTGGTCATCCATAACACGAAAGCACACCAGAGCGCAGAAAGCTTATACGGGACAGAAAAAGGCAATGGCCAGGTTAACAGGATCAATATGCCGATAACGGTAGCAGATGAAAAAATGCAAATAAATAGCAGGCCAGAACCCAGGTAAAGCCTAAGTTTATTGCCTTGAAATGATGTACTTTGCTGCGTCATAGAGATTTTCAAAAACAGGGATATTAAGGTCAGGATGTTCGGATAAGGTTGTTTTGCCATTGCCGGTTTTCACCAACACGGGTTGTGCACCAGCGGAAAACCCGGCTTGTAAATCGCGGTATGAATCGCCGATCATGATAGTTTCGGGCAAATCAATCTGGTGGTCGGCGGCGCATTGCAACAGCAAGCCAGGCTTGGGTTTTCGGCAATAGCAAGTGCTGTCCGGGCCATGTGGGCAGTAATAAATAGCGCTAATTTTTCCGCCATGTTCAACCGCCAAGCGCTGCATTTTGGCATGGATTTGCGCCAAATCAGCCTCATCAAACATCCCCCGCGCCAAACCGGATTGGTTGGTGATGATGGCGACTTGGTAGCCGTACTGGTTGAGCAAAGCAATGGCTTCTAAGCTTCCGTCAAGCGGCTGCCATTCTTCCGGTGATTTGATGAAATCGTGGGATTCTTGGTTGATGACGCCGTCGCGGTCAAGGAGGACAAAGAGATTGTTTGTTCTTGGCATTTATTTTAAATCGTTATTTTGGCGAAGTTTTCCGAAAATTTGAAATACCAGAAATCAATTTTATGTAAAACGACTTTTTAACTCATAGTTGCGCTGGCATTTTCTCCAGAAAAAACATTAGGACTAAACAATACTCCAAGTTTAGAAATATCCGCACAAGTCAAAAACTGCTCGGATAACAGATTCAACAAGGCCAAACGGCTGGCACGCAATTCCGCGTCATCGGTCATGACCATAACGTTATCAAAAAACGTTTCTACAACTTCTCGCAAGTCAGCTAAACGGTTTAATGTCGCTTGGTAATTGCGTTGTTCCAATAAGGGCTGGATGTCTTTTGCCGATTGCTTGGCAGCGGCGAGCAAGGCAATTTCAGAAGCTTCAACCAATACCCCGACGCTAGGCGCTGGGGCGGAATCGGATTTTTTTAGGATATTACGGATACGTTTGTTCGTTTCTGCCAAACTGTCGGCTTCGGGTAATTGGCGAAAGGCTTTCACCGCCGCGATGCGCTGCATAAAATCCAAAGGTTCGGCAGGGGCTAAGGTCATCACGGCATCGAACTCATCCGCGCTATAACCCTTATCCAAACAGTAACCTTTTAAACGGTCAAAAATAAAATCTTCTACCATGATCGCAACTTTAGATCGTCCAGATATTTCATAAGTGGAAAGATTGACCCCAACCAAAGCGGATTCATTTTGTTTACAAGAAAAATCTATCAACTCACTAATATTTAAACTCAGATTGTTTTCGATCATCGTCCGTAACGTGCCTAAAGCCGCACGGCGCAAGGCATACGGGTCTTTGTCACCCGTTGGGATCAATCCCGCGCTGAAAATCCCTGTCAAGGTATCCAGTTTTTCGGCAATCGCCAAAATTTGCCCGGTTACACTGCCCGCCGTTTCACTGCCGGATTGTTTGGGGAAATACTGCTCTTCCAAAGCCCAAGCGACTTCTGCCGCTTCGCCTTCTGCCAATGCGTAATAACGCCCCATCAAACCTTGCAAGTTACCGAATTCGCCGACCATATTGGTCATCAAATCGGTTTTTGCCAGCAAGGCGGCGCGGGTGGCGTGGGCGACATCAGCATTTAACTGCTCGGCGATATGCTCGGCAAGTTTGCTGACGCGCATGGATTTTTCGTAAACCGTGCCGAGTTTTTCCTGGAAAACAATGGTTTTCAAGCTATCAACGCGATCTGCCAATGTTTGTTTACGGTCTTGGTTCCAGAAAAATTCCGCATCCGCCAACCGTGGCGTGACCACGCGCTCGTTGCCGTGTTGGATGGATTCAGGCCGTTTGCTTTCGATATTGCTGAAGGTGATGAAATGCGCCAACAAACCGCCGTCGGCATTTTTCACCGGAAAATATTTTTGGTTGGTTTGCATGGTGGTAATCAGCACTTCGGCGGGCAAAGCCAAAAAGCGCGGGTCGAAGTTGCCTGTGACTGGCACAGGCCATTCGTTCAGCGCGGCGATTTCTTCCAACAAATCCTCTTCAATATGCGCGATACCGCCGACTTTTGCGGCGGCTTGTTCGGCTTTTTTGCGGATGATGGCTTTACGCTGTTCAATATCGGCAATGACTTTGCCTTGATCGAACAAGGCCGCTTGGTAATCGTCAGGTTTGCTTAAAGCAATCGCTTGCGGCGCATGGAAACGGTGGCCTAGCGTGCTGTTGCCCGTAGTCAGACCGAGAATTTCAGTTGCAATGACTTTATCGCCCAACAGCAACACCGCCCAATGCACAGGCCGGACAAATTCGGTGGCAAAACTGCCCCAGCGCATCCGCTTGGCAATCGGCAACGCGGCGATGGCGGCGCGGATAATGTCGGGAATGATTTCTGCGGTAGTTTGGCCTTTGACGGCTTGCGTGTAGCTCAACCATTCGCCTTTATCGGTTTTCAATCGTTCTAGTTGATCGAAACTCGTGCCACAGCTAGTCGCAAACCCCAACGCAGCTTTGCTAGGCGAACCATCGGGCGCAAACGCTGCCTGTATAGCTGGGCCGCGTTTTTCGACGGTTTTGTCGGGTTGCGCGGTTTGCAAGTTTTCAATTAACACCGCCAAACGGCGCGGTGTGGCTAAGGCTTTGCTGGCGGTAAAGTGTAAATCGGCAGCTTTCAAGCCTGCGACGATGCCGTCCAGCAAGGCGTTGCTGAGTTTTAACAAGGTTTTAGGCGGCAATTCTTCGGAGCCTAATTCGAAAAGTAAGTGTTGTGTTTCTGTCACAGGGCGACCTTTTTTAATTAATTGTTGCTACAGATTTTGTAACGTGGTTTTGTCGGCGTTATAAGGATTTGCTTTCAGATACTCAACCCATTTTGCTAATAGATTGATACCGCTGTTGTTTTGTGTTTTTAAATCTCGAAACAGATTTTTAAACCGCTGATCGGTTTTGATGGATTCGCGCTTGGTTATTTTTGTAAGTTCTTTTAGCGTTGCTGGTAAATCATGATTTACCAAAGAAATTCCATAAAGCACGGCTTCATCAAGCAACCATTGTTCAATCGGTTTGTGGAATATCAAATAATGGTTTTTGTTGTTTCGAACATGGAGTTCTAAATTTTGTTTGGATACCAATAATTCAAAATCGTCGGTATGCTCCAGCTTCCGTTTATCCCTATCAACAATGCCAACAGCGAAATTGTCGTTCAATTGTGTCCTGATTAATTTAACAACATCATTACAAGTGTGCTGGTGATTGTACCCTTGAGAACCTTTAAACTTTTGTGGTGGAACAATCGTTTCAACCAAATTGGTATCTAAGTAACACTCTGGGATGATGTGGTAATTAATGTTCTTAATCATCCGTAAATAATTCGTGGTTGAAAAATAAATCTATACCGTACTGGTAAACATCATTTACCTCTTCGTCAGTCAACCGTCTAATTACGGTTTCGCCGTTTTTAAAATTGGCGATAAAAATAGCCACGTCATTGCGCTCATATTCCAGAAAATCGTTTAATACATAAGGGCTGTGCGTGGCGATGAAAAACTGGTTAGTTTCTGAGTCGATAATGTCTTGGGTGATTTGTCGTATATATGGGGGAAAGCAATGGGCTTCGGGTTCTTCGAATAGAAGTACTGTATTTTTATTCGAGGCTATAGCTGCTTTGAAAAAAACAATTCTTTGCAGCGTGTCTGCTATTGAGCTGTAGGGCAATAAAAATATTTCGTCACCAATTTCTTTTTTTGTTACTTTTAAGGTGTGGTTGGTCATATCAAAAACTAACTTCAATCCATATGCAGAAAAAATTTCTGTTAATTCAGTTTTTAGTTCTTTATGTCTTCGAATGACATCCAGCAGATTAACGCCAAAAGGTGGAATTAAAAAAGGATTGATAGCTAGCAAAGGAGCATTGATCTTTTCCAAAAAAAAATCAGAAGAAAACTTATATTGTCTTATCGGATAGAATCCACCTGATTTTCCTAAGCTTGAAATATCAAGTTCTTGATTAACTGATAAGTAATTTCTTTCAATATCAATTCCATGATCATTACTAACGGTTAGTTCAATTTGTAATGGGGTTTCTGGATTCTGCTCACTAAGCTCTTGATGTTCTGATGTCAGATAATCAATGTGGCAAGTGAGTTTTCCACCGTTTGATTTTGTTTCGATAAATATAAATTTGTCTGTATCACCATCAAAGAAAAGTTCGGGGAGATTGTTAAATCTTAAAAATTGAGTCAATTTTCGGTTTTTATTAAGCTGATAATAATTCAGCCCCAACAACCCAATCGCCTCCAAAATATTAGACTTCCCCACATTCGGCTTACCAATCAGCAAGTTAATACGCTTACAATCGCTTAAGGTCACATCCTTAAGCGATTTGAAATTAGTAATCCGAACTGAGTTGAAGAAGTTTGCCATTTTTATTTATTCAGCAGTGGTATTGCACATCGGAAAACCCAACAACTCACGCCGTGCATAATAAGCCTCAGCCACGGCACGCGATAAAGTCCGCACCCGCAAGATATAGCGCTGGCGTTCGGTGACTGAAATCGCGTGGCGGGCATCGAGCAGGTTGAAGGTGTGCGAGGCTTTCAACACCATTTCATAAGCCGGCAACGGCAAGCCCAATTCAATCAGTTTTTGGCATTCCTGTTCGTAAGTATCGAAACAGGTAAACAGGAAAGGCACGTTGGCGTGGTCGAAGTTGAACGCGGACATTTCCACTTCGTTTTGATGGAACACGTCGCCGTAAGTGACCTTACCGAACGGGCCTTCAGTCCAGACCAGGTCATAAACGCTTTCAACGCCCTGCAAATACATGGCTATGCGTTCCAGTCCGTAAGTGATTTCGCCGGTAACGGGACGGCATTCAAGTCCGCCGACTTGCTGGAAGTAGGTAAACTGGGTGACTTCCATGCCGTTCAGCCAGACTTCCCAGCCCAAGCCCCATGCACCTAAAGTGGGTGATTCCCAATTGTCTTCAACAAAACGGATGTCATGTTCCAGCAGATCAAAGCCTAAATGCCGCAATGAGCCAAGATACAGCTCCTGGATATTATCGGGCGATGGTTTCAGAACGACTTGAAATTGATAGTAATGTTGCAGGCGGTTGGGGTTTTCACCAAAGCGCCCGTCGGTAGGACGGCGCGACGGTTGCACATAGGCGGCATTCCAGGGCTCAGGGCCGACGGCGCGCAGGAACGTGGCAGGGTGGAAAGTTCCCGCGCCCACTTCCTGATCCAGCGGCTGCAAAATGATACAGCCCTGCTCCGACCAGTATTGCTGTAGACTGAGGATAAGCCCTTGAAAGCTTGGCTGATTAGGTGTTTCGTTCATACTCGGCACGGCAATTCACGCTAGGCAATAAAAAGTCGCTGATTATAGCTTAAAAATATTTTTCAAGTATGGCTTTGGCGTACCCGGTTTTCAGAAAATGAAAGATTTCTGCATTTGCAAATGTGGGCATCAGCAATTGTTTTTACAAAGCACTTACCCTAATACTTGTCCCGGATTGTCTTCGGCTGATGAAGGTATCAATAATTCTGGCTTTTTGATTTTTTGCACCGGCTCGTGGTCATGATCTTCCTCTTCTTTTTCAATAGCCTGTAAAGACAGTCCGCCGGACTTCTTGGCTGAGTCATCGCTGGACACATCCAGCGATGACGAACCAAGCCCTTCGCTCAGGTTGATTTTCAGCCTGAGATTATTAGGTGAGTCCGAGTTGTGCAAGGCTTCTTCAAGAGAAATAGTACCTTCTTTAAAAAGCCTTAGCAGATGGCTGTCAAACGTTTGCATACCAACATTTTCTGATTTCTCCATCGCTTCTTTAATAGCATGAACTTCGCCTTTAAGTATCAAGTCACGCACCAATTGCGTACCCAACAAGATTTCGATGGCGGCGACACGCTTGCCATCTACCGTCGGCACTAACCGTTGCGAAACAAAAGCTTTCAAGTTCAGTGATAAATCCAATAATAGCTGGTTATGGCGCTCTTCAGGAAAGAAATTGAGGATTCTGTCCAGTGCCTGGTTGGAATTGTTGGCATGTAAGGTGGAAAGACATAAATGCCCGGTTTCCGCAAAAGCGAGCGCATGTTCCATCGTTTCCCGGGTACGAATCTCTCCGATCAATATGACATCAGGAGCTTGGCGAAGCGTATTCTTCAGCGCATCTTCATAACTCAGTGTATCAACCCCGACTTCTCGTTGGTTGACTAAGGATTTTTTGTGCGGATGTATATACTCAATCGGGTCTTCAATCGTAATAATGTGACCGGAAGCATTACTATTGCGGTAATCAATAAGCGCTGCAAGTGATGTCGATTTACCGGAACCGGTTCCGCCGACAAACAAGATCAGCCCGCGCTTCTCCATAATCGTCTGTTTCAGGATAGGCGGCAAACCCAGTTTATCGGCATTAGGTATTTCTACTTTAATGTTACGAACAACCAGGGCGAAATTATTGCGTTGTTTGAAAATATTGATCCTGAACCTGCCAATACCCGGCTCTGAAATTGCCAGATTCAGTTCAGGAAGACTTTCGAACGCCAGTTGCTGGTCTTTATCCATCAAGCTGTAAGCAATATTTTTTAACTGCTGATTAGTCAGCTTGATATTTTCCAGAGGTTTAAGTGTGCCCTGAAATTTGGCGGCGGGCGGCGCATCAACGGTCAAGTAAAGGTCAGAGCCATCTTTGAGTACGAGAATTTTGAGGTAGTCTTTGAATTCCATAGCAAGTTCCAAACCGAATAAATAGTAAGTTTTTTAAGAGTAGCTTATCAGGGCTGTAAGTTGAAGCAAAATTACAAAATAACTGCGTATAATACCGATGTTTTTTTAACTACTTTTGAATGAATATGAGTAAGCCAAGAAAAGCGGTGGCTTTGATTTCAGGCGGACTGGATTCAATGCTGGCCGCGAAAACAGTCATGGCACAGGGCATCCATGTTGAAGGCATCAATTTTTTTACCGGCTTTTGCGTGGAAGGCCACACTCATGCCATTCGTGAAAAAGCTAAGCCTAAGCGTAATAACGCCTTATGGGTGGCCGAACAATTAGGCATAAAACTGCATATTGTCGATGTTATCGAAGCCTATAAAAAAGTCCTGATTAACCCGAAACACGGTTATGGCCAGCATTTGAATCCCTGTCTGGACTGCAAGATTTTTATGGTAAACAAGGCTCGGCAATGGCTAGCGGAAAATGATTTCGACTTTATCATCACCGGTGAAGTGATTGGCCAAAGACCGATGTCGCAACGCAAAACCACCATGCCGATAGTGGCAAAGGAATCCGGTGCCGACGATTTGTTGTTACGGCCCTTGTGTGCCAAAAATCTGCCTGCAACCCTGCCGGAACGCGAAGGCTGGGTAGACAGAGAAAAACTGCATGACATTACCGGACGTTCACGTAAACCGCAGATGGCAATGGCCGAGCAATTCGGATTTGATGACTATGCCCAACCGGCAGGTGGATGCTGCTTCCTGACCGATAAATATTATTCGGCAAAGCTGGTCGATTTATGGAAGGCACAAGGCAGCAAGGATTACGAGCTGGACGATGTGATGCTGTTAAAAGTCGGCAGGCATATCAGGCCACAGCCGAACTTTAAACTGATTGTTGCCCGCGAAGAAGGCGAAGGCCGCTTTTTGCAGGGCTATAAAAAAGACTATATCAGCATGAACTGCTCAAGTCATCCCGGCCCTTTGACGCTGATTGACGGCTCCCCTTCTGCTGAGGATTTATATCTTGCCGCCAGCATTACTGCACGTTTCGGCCAGGGCCGCGATGCCGAGCAGGTTGATATTAATATCACGGGTATCGATGGTTCGGAACGAACGATTCAGGTCAAGCCATTAAAAGCAGAAGATATGCCCAAGGAGTGGTATATATGACAGCCGCTTCGATAACTAAAGAAACCCTGAATGCCCGGCGTTTACTATGCCCTTTGCCCGTTATCCGCACCCAGGATAAAGTGAAGCAGCTAAAGGCCGGCGATCAACTGGAAGTCATTTGTACCGATCCCGGCGTCATGCAGGATATTCCGGCCTGGTGCCGAATTAACGGACACAAGGTACTGGAAACCATTTCCGGCGATCACGAATATATTATTGTCCTGGAAGTGGGCCGGTAATGGCTGATATTAAGGCAATAGATCCCCAAACAAGTTTTCAAAAATTGAAAGCGCGGGCCAGTTATGTCGGTGCAGCAATCAATATTTGCCAAGCTGCTATCAAGATCGTTTTCGGCATTCTGGGACAATCAGCGGCATTGGTTGCCGACGGGATTCATTCCTTATCGGATTTACTTAGCGACCTGCTGGTGATTACGGCGGTAAAACTCGGCAGCCGCAAGGCTGACCGGGAACATCCTTATGGTCACCGCCGTTTCGAGACGATAGCAACAAGCATTTTGGGCATCAGCTTAATCGGCATCGCCGGTGCTATCACTTGGTCGGTCATGCAGCGCATTGCCCATCCTGAAAGCCTGCCTGTGCCAAACACGCTGTCGTTGGCTATTGCCGCCGTATCCATTCTGCTGAATGAGTGGCTTTATCATTACACCCGCCGTATTGCCAAAACAACCCGCTCAAAATTACTGTTGGCGAATGCCTGGCATCAGCGTAGCGATGCGATTTCATCGCTAGTGGTGCTATTCGGCATAGTCGCGGTGATGCAAGGCTATCCCCTGGCCGATGCTATCGCCGCCATCGTTGTCGCCTTGATGGTAGCTAAAATCGGTTTGGGCTTAATTATCGAAAGCATCAAGGAACTGGTTGACACTTCATTACCCACCACGCTGGTCACTGAAATTCGGGCTGCAATTATGGCTGTTGACGGCGTCAAGGGCATTCATTTACTGCGTACCCGGCAAATGGGTGAAGATGCATTTATCGATGCACATATTGTTGTTGATCCGCGCATTACCGTTTCGGAAGGCCATTGTATCGGTGACACGGTCAGGGATCAGTTAGTCAAACGTTTTGACGATGTTATTGATGTGCTGGTGCATGTTGATCCTGAAGATGATGAAGCTTTCCCCGATTATACTGCTCCGCTGTCCCGTTCAGACGTACAGGGTTTACTGGATGACTATCTGACAGACGTTAAGCTGGGTATCGAGGACTTCAGGATTCATTATCTGGACGGACAAATCGAAGTGGAAGTGATTTTACCGTTTGCGATCAGCCAGCAAGAACAGACTCTGGCTAGCCTGAAAAAGCAGTGCAAACTGATGCGGACGGAAGTCAAAAGAATTGATAACGTATTTATATTTTTTAAAATCTGACGAGGATTAAATAATGGCAGTTGGACAGTGCAATTTTCCTGACATGCTTGCAGTATCAGGGATACGGCTAGGGACGGCTTGTGCAGGGCTAAAACAAACAGTCAAGGATGATATTCTGGTGATAGAAATGGCCGAATACTCAAGCTGTGCAGCCGTTTTTACCCAAAATGCCTTCTGCGCCGCCCCTGTCCATGTCGCAAAAACCAACCTGTCCCATGCACCACGCTGGTTGCTGATTAATTCCGGCAATGCCAATGCCGGCACCGGTGACCAGGGCATGCAGGATGCCCTTGCCTGTTGTGTCGATCTTGCGGAAGCCGCAGGCGGGGCAGCAAACCAGGTAATGCCTTTCTCGACCGGCGTCATCGGCCAGCCTTTAGCCGTCAATAAAATCAAGGCTGTTTTACCTACAGCTTTACAAAACCTGAGTCCAACTAACTGGGATAAAGCCGCAAAAGCTATCATGACCACGGACACCTTCCCCAAAGGTGTTTCCAAAGTAATAACGATTGCAGGCGAACCCATCACAATTAACGGCATATCCAAAGGCGCTGGCATGATCCAGCCTGACATGGCAACAATGCTGTGCTTTATTGCCACCGATGCAAAAATCAGCCAACCTTTATTGCAACAGTGCTTAAGCCATGCTGTTGAACAGTCCTTTAACCTGATTACCGTGGATGGCGACACATCCACTAACGACGCCTGCGTGTTAATGGCGAGCGGCTATTCAGCCGCGCCGGAAGTTATCGCAGACAGCGAGAATTACCCCGTATTTGCTGACGCCATCATGACTGTCTGTAAACAATTAGCGGAAGCGATTATCAGGGACGGCGAAGGTGCCACCAAGCTAATGCGCATCGTGGTTAGCGAAGCCTTGAACGATGCAGAAGCGGTGCGCGTCGGCAAAACCATCGCCCATTCACCGCTGGTAAAAACAGCATTTTTCGCCAGCGACCCGAACTGGGGACGGATACTGGCAGCAGTTGGTCGGGCCTGTGTAGAAAATATGGTGCTGGAAAAAGTACAGATATACCTGGATGAAGTCTGTATCGTCAGAAATGGCGGACGCGCCGATGAATACACCGAAGAAGCCGGACAACAGGTAATGAACCAGGAAGAAATCACAGTAACCGTCAAACTCGGACGCGGTGATGCAAGCCAGGAAGTCCTGACCTGCGATTTCTCCTACGACTATGTAAAAATTAATGCCGAGTACAGGACTTGAAGTTTATCTCCTGATAAACAACTTGCATAAATGCAGAAGCATTTATCGAAGAATATAATTGAGGATAATATAATCAAGGCGTTACACTATAGAAAAACCAGCGATAACAAGAGGATTACTAACATGTCAGATAACGTTGAAAATTTAGTGTTAGAGCATTTGCGGCATATTCGTGGTAGCGTTGACCAGATAGCAGAGGATATATCTGATCTTAAGCATCGTATGTCCAGCCTTGAATCAGCAATGATATTGGTTAAGCATGAAATAACCCATAGCGATGAGACCGATGCGCGCCAACAAGTCACTCTCGATAAAATTATTGACCGCATTCAGCGTATTGAAAGAAGGCTTGAACTGAACAGTTGAAATTAATGTATGCAGAGAAGCTTTACCACTGCTTAATACCAAGTTATAAGGTTTCGAAGGAGAGCATCTAATGTCTGGATATAGAGCTGGTTCCAAGTGGAACGACCTTAATGAGATAAGGTGTCTCTTAGCATTCAAGCAGCTTGAAGAACGAAATTATCCTAGAAATATACTTACGGATTTAGCCAAAGAAATAACGAAAATTTCTGGGTTAAGCGCTGGCTCGGTAAAAGCGAAAATAGGTAATTAATTACAAGTCAGTCGCAGGCGTTACGCGTCACTCAAATGCATCATTGCAAACAATCTCAATATTTAACAAATATGGTCAGCTTAATTCCGGTAAGCTCCAAGAGATTTTGGCAAGTGGAAAACCCTTATAACAATCAGCTCAACTGCGACTTCCGCTTCGCTCCGGCGCGTTAGCTTTTTTCGTTAAGTCGTTCGAGCTGGACCTGCCAAAGCATGAATAACTTAACTTAACGGATATGATTCGACACCTGCTACCATTCCCTTCTCATCATATCCATACCTAACTCCAGTTACCATCACATGAAATCCTTGCAAGTCGCAGTTGGCGTAGTAAAAAACGCCGAAGGACAAATATTAATTGCCCTGCGCGACCTTGCCTTGCATCAAGGCGGATTATGGGAATTCCCCGGTGGCAAAATCGAAGCCGGAGAGACCGCTGAACAGGCATTAATCAGGGAGCTTAAAGAAGAAACCGATATTACCGTAACAACCGCAACACAGCTGATTACCATCAACCATCAATACCCCGATCTAGCTGTGCAATTGCAGGTGTTTTTGGTAGAAAACTTTTCCGGTATTGCTAAAAGCGCTGAAGGCCAGCCAATCCAATGGGTCAAGCCATCCGAATTGGCAAACTATGCCTTCCCGGCCGCCAACCGACCGATCATTGCCGCCGCGCAGTTACCACCCTGTTATGCGATTCTCGATGACAGCAACGAAGCACTGTTAGTAACAAACCTGCAAAAAATCCTCAGTAAAGGCGTCAAACTGATACAGGCAAGACTGAAAACCCTCTCAACCGAATCAGTTAGCACCTTTATAGAACAAGCCTACCCTCTATGCCAACAACAAGGCGCATGGCTGCTAATAAATTCTGCGGTCACAGCCAACATCATTGCCGACGGTATTCACTTAACCAGCCGCCATTTAATGGCAACAAACAAACGCCCCGCAGCTAAAAAATGGGTCGCCGCCTCATGCCACAACCTTCAGGAATTGCAGCACGCAGAATCCATCGGTGTAGACTTTGTTGTTCTGGCCCCGGTGCTCGCAACGAAAACGCATCCAGATGTCGAACCGCTGGGTTGGCAACAATTCTCGGAACTTACATCGAAAATAAACCTGCCAGTTTATGCTTTGGGAGGTATGTCTAAATTAGAATTGGTTACGGCGCAACAGGCTGGCGGACAAGGAATTGCAGCTATCAGGGCGTTTTTGGATTAAAAACAGGTTGTGTTCCCCCTACTTACCCAGCCTGGTATTCCGCAACAACGTATTCCTGATCTGCCATTCTTCCTGCTCATCCACATCCTGCAAATAACTGACTTTTCCCTGCACGCTGAACGCAATCGGCACACCGTCGCGGTATAAAACGCGCTGGCTGGATTGGGTCGGTATGCGCTGGCCGGGCGTGATGATGCCGGTCAGGTTCAAAGGATCGGCTGCGCTGATGGCTATCAGTTCGCCTTGTTTAGTTTGCTTGCGGATTTCCCTTAACGTGCTGACGGCTTCGGACAATGCGTATTGCTCGCCGGAAAAACCCTGCACAAAACGGCCGCCGCGCAATTCACCACGCGCTTCCAGTCGTCTAAAAACATACAGCAATTCACGCCAGGGCGGGACTATATCCTCCTGCTCCAGCAATTTACGGAAAACGACGCCATAACGACGCAATAACACGCGGGCGATATGTTCGCAGTGCTGGTGGCGGTCGCTTTCGTCGGAGGAATAATCACGCAGCAAGGCCCAACGGCCTGTACTGGCAAACGGTTCGTAGCCTGGATAACGCTTGCTGCGGCGTTGCTGGATTTTTTGCGGCATTATCAGGGTACGCAAGCCCTGGAAGCTGTCGGCGGTAATCAGGCCGCAAGCGGTCAGTTCGCCCAGCGCTTCTTCCAGTTGCGCTTTCAACAACTGGGTTTCCAGCAGCAAGTCATCAAAAAAACTGGCTCCGAAGTTTTTTAATGCGACGTAGACTTTTTCGGCGTTAGCCGACACATCCAGCGTCAGCCTTGACGGCAACGGTGCATAAGCCCGCCAGTGTGGAAGATGGGTACGGGCAATAAAGCTGATAGATGTCGATTTACCGGCCGGATTTTTGCGCTTCTGGGCGGCGCTTCCGGTCGCTTGCAACAACCGCAACCAGATAAATTTACCCGTACTGCACAATTGATCGAGTTCGGAAGCAAAAAAAGGCCGGATACGCGCAGGCAGAACATCCTGCTCCCAACTGACCGCAGGCAGGCTGAGTCCTTCCAGTTGCAGCAAACGCTGCTGCAGCGCGTTTTCGCCGGAACCCGGATCGGTTAAACCCTGCCAGTGAAATAAAAAGCGCATGAAATCAGCCGGAGCCACCGGCTCGATTTCACGGCGCAATTGCTTGAGCGTATAGCGATGAATACGCGCCAGCAAGCCGCGTTCACACCATTCGGTCACGCTGATTTGCGGCGTAAAGCGTCCCTGAATTGCGAAGCCTTCCTGTTGCAAGGCAGCCAGAGCCTGCTCGACAGGCGCATCCGCCAATAATAGCGGTTGCGCTAACTGCGCTACAGTAACCGGTCCCAGGCCTTCCATACGACTGCGGATGATTTCCCGCAACGCGCCGTCGAAATCCTCGGCTTCATTGCTGATAACCGGTTCGATAACGGGATTCATCATTGCCGACGGATGCACTAATTGCATGACTTGCAAACGTTCGGCAGCAACCCATAAGCGGGTATTCCCAGTAATAGTTAATACCGCCGATCTATAAATAGGGTCTCCTTCTCTTTTATTCCCTCTCGGCAATTGCTCCCGACATTGCCCTACCTCCTGCATCCTTGCAGTCGTCACCCAACCCTCTCCCGCTGGAGAGGGCTTTTCTATGTTTAAATTAGCGGCATTAACATCAATCGTCAGCACGGTCGCGCGTTGGCTTTGTTGCAGACTCGCCATTAAATCCAGCCAAGCCCCCTCACCTTCCGCTTCGGTCAAAAAGCCCAAAACCACCAGCGCATCATGCAATTCATCCGGCGTTGCCGCTTCCGGCCAGGCTTCCTGTTTTACGCTGGCGATAACTTCAGGATTCAGATGCCCGATGTCGGCGGCAGTTTGCGGATCCATAAAACGGCGTTGCTGTATCGCCAAGGTGCGGCGTTCTTCAGCGGGCGCATCGTCCAGGAAAGCATAAGGTTTGACGTTGATAATCTCCTGCGCCAGCGGCGACGGGCTGGTCAAATCGCGGGTAATAATGGCGATGCTGCCCTGCTCTATTCCGGTCAACAAGCGTTCCAGGCCATCGATGTCCATCAATTCATGCAGGCAATCGTACAACGCCTGATTGACCAACGGATGATCCGGCACTTCACGTTCGCCGACAATATTTTCAAAACAGGCGAGCTGGTCGGGGAAAATCACGGCAATCAAATCTTCAGCATCATTGCGCTGGAAATACGCGGGGACTTTTTTTCCTGCGCGATTGCGCGGTATCGCCAGCGCCGTATTAGCAACCCAGCGCCAACGAGTTGGGAACATTGGCGCGGCAAGCAAAGCCTGGATAAGAATTTTTCTAACGGTCGCCGCTTTCAGGTAGCCCGCAGGTTCATCCAGAGGAAAGCTATGAGTCGGCCCAAGTGACAGCACAATAGTATCTTCGTTAGCGGCAGCCTGTAATTCAAAATTGAAACGGCGGCAGAAGCGTTTGCGTAAAGCTAAACCCCAGGCGCGATTAATCCGCGAGCCAAACGGCGAATGGATGACAAAGTGCATATCGCCGACTTCATCAAAAAAGCGCTCGAACACAATGGTTTGCTGGGTCGGCAATTGCGTCAACGCAGCTTTGGCGGCAGCCAAATACTGAACCAGTTGATCGGCAACCGCGTGGGGCAGATTGGCGGCTTGTTGCAGGTAGTAATAAGCGGCTTCCTGCCCTTGTTCCAGTTTGGCATCCAGCGTCGCGCGTAACTGCGACACCGCCAGCGACAGTTCATCGCTACGCCCCGGCGCTTCACCCAACCAGAACGGAATCGACGGCGGCAAACCGTGGGCGTCTTCGACATAAACGCGGCCTTGCTCGATTTTCAGCATCCGGTACGAACTATTGCCCAACTGGAAAATATCGCCGGGCATGCTTTCAAAAGCAAAATCCTCATTCAAAGTGCCGACAAACAAGCCTTCCGGCTGCATGATGACATCGTAATCGAACTGGTCGGGAATCGCACCGCCATTCATCAGCGCCGTCAAACGCGCACCTTTATGCGGGCGCAACAAGCCGTGTACCGCATCGCGGTGCAAATAAGCACTACGCCGTCCGCGCCGGGTATGAAAACCGTCGGCAAGCATTTTGACAACATCGATAAACTGCCCGTGCGACAGCTCCCGATAAGGCCAGGCTGCTTTAAACACCTGATACAACTCGTCTTCATGCCATTCCCGGCTGGCAACTTCGGCGACGATTTGCTGTGCCAGCACATCCAACGGATGTTCGGGAATCACAATACGGTCAAGTTCGCCATGTTGAATCGCAACCAGCATCGCCGTACATTCGACCAGATCGTCGCGCGTTAACGGAAACAACCGCCCTTTCGGAATCGCCGACAGCCTGTGCCCGGAACGCCCGACGCGCTGCAAAAAAGCGCCAATCGCTCGCGGCGATCCCAACTGGCAAACCAGATCAACATCGCCAATATCAATACCCAGTTCCAGCGACGCAGTAGCGACCAGTGCTTTTAAACTCCCCTGTTTCAAGCGTTGCTCCGCATCCAGCCGATGTTCTTTGGCAAGACTGCCGTGATGCGCGGTAACGAATTCCTCGCCCAGGCGTTCAGCCAGCGCAGCAGCGGCGCGTTCGGCGAGGCGACGCGTATTGACGAAAATCAGCGTCGTGCGGTGCTGTTCGCTTAACTGCACCAGACGGTCGTAGATTTCACCCCAGACTTCCGCAGCCATCACCGCCTCTAACGGCGAGCCAGTGACTTCGATCTGCAAATCACGTTGCCGCGTATGTCCGGTATCGATAATCGTGCATGGTGTGCTGGCGTTTCCGGTCAGGTAATGGGCTATCGTTTCTATCGGTTTTTGTGTCGCCGACAGACCGATACGCGTCAGCGGCGTTGCCGTCAACTGCGCCAACCGTTCCAGCGATAGCGACAAATGCGCCCCGCGCTTATTACCCGCCAGCGCGTGGATTTCATCGACGATCACGCTACGCACGGTTTTCAGCATCTCCCTGCCGGACTCGGAAGTCAGCAAGATATAAAGCGATTCCGGCGTCGTCACCAGAATATGCGGCGGATAACGCTTCATCGCGGCGCGTTCCGCAGTCGAAGTATCGCCAGTGCGGGTCTGCGCCCGAATCAGCACATCAGGCAGGCCATGTTCCAGCAAAGCAAAGCGGATACCGTCCAGCGGCAATTCCAGGTTTTTGTGGATGTCATTCGATAAAGCCTTGAGCGGCGATATATAAAGAATGCGCGTCTCATCCGGCAATGCAGATTCCAAACCCTGCTGCACCAACAAGTCGATAGCCGCCAAAAACGCCGCCAGCGTTTTACCGGAACCGGTAGGTGCAGCAATCAGCGTGTTTGTACCAGAGCGAATAGCAGGCCAAGCCTGCGCCTGCACGTCCGAAGGCGCGTTAAAGCAGCTTAGAAACCAGTGGGCGACGGCGGGATGAAAGGTGCTTAAGGGCATGTAGTAAATAGCTTATTAGCGGAAAGTGTTTAAAAAAACCGCTTTGATTGAACGGCTATCATAGCTGAAAACCAATAAAAAACTCCCACAGTTCTCCGATTACATCAGGGCTTTTTTATCCGATACTACACACCATGTTGTGAAGGCCGGTTCAAAACGAAAAAATCAGCGGCATTAACAATGGTTAATCTTAATTCATAGTTGTACAAAAATATAAATCACAGCAATAAAGTGATTTGACAGGACACTAACCCAACAAACCCAACGAAAATCATGGAGAATGCCAACATGAACAGATTGCCAGAAACCGTCACCAGCAAATTCACCGAATTGTTCGCCGCACTGCACTACGCCGCCGATGATTTGAAAATAGTCGGGCAGGAAGCCATGCTAAGCGGAGATTTTTCGCAAGTGAGCGACAGCATGGAAGCTTGCAAAAAACTGCAAGCGTTAGAAGCCGACATCAAAGCCGCCGTGACTAACTTCCACACCAAACATATGCCACACCCAACTGAAAAAACCAACTCGTACCCACACGACAAAAAAATCACCCGTAAGCATGACGGCAAACGTTTAAGAGTTTCGGTCGCAGGCCAGATCATTGAAGAATCCACCATCAAAGATACGTTTGTTAAAACCCTGAAAGTGCTTGGTTGGGAGCGAGTGGCGAAATTGAATAAAATCGTTGCTAAGACTCCACTGGTTAGTAAGACAAAAGCCAAAGGCTATCAGGCTCAACGGCAATGTGACGGTTGGTATATCACCACTCACATAAACAAAGTCACTGCCAAAATGATGTTGGAAGACATCGGCAGGGCATTAAATGTGCCGTTAAAGATCGAATGTATAGAACGGTGATGGGCAACGCGGCTTAAAACCACAAAACAAAAGCCCAGGACAATAAGCCTGTTTAGGCTTAACAAAACACCGCATCAAAACAACAAAACCAAAGGTAAAACCATGACCGAACAAAACACCCTGTCAATTTCTGAACTGCAACAACAAGCCAATGCGGGCGATGCCCAAGCGCAATTTGATTTAGCTTGGCACTTTTCAAGTAAAGACAAGGAAACTGCATTGATGTGGCTTAATAAGGCGGCTGAACAAGGTCTTGCTAGTGGGCAACTCGCATTAGGTTTGTATTATTTTCGAGGTATAAGCAACAAACTCGTTGATAAGGCAAAAGCTTCACTTTTTGCAGATGAAAATACGGCTAGTGCAGGTGTAATCGTTATGTTTCTTAACGATGGAAAAGATGCGGGTAATGCGGGTCTAGCTTTTACATGGTTTAAAAAAGCCGCTGAACAACACTGTGCGGAGGCTCAATATTTGTTAGCCGTCTGTTATCGTGATGGCATAGGCGTACAGCAAAATGATGAACTGGCCTTTGTGTGGTTTGGCAAAGCCGCTGAACAAGGTTTTGCCGCCGCGCAATGTGACTTGGCTAGGGCTTACCACGAAGGAAAAGGGGTTGAAGATAATAATGAGGAGGCTTTGGCATGGCTAAACAAGGCGGTCGAACAAACCGATGCCTATATTGCCAACAACATCGAACCATATGGTCTCTCAAAATTACAACACTGCCAGCAAGTTTCTTTGAATCATGGAAAATGTACCCCCGAAGCCTATTTATTGTTAGGCGAGAGATATGCCCAAGGCAAAGGTGTCGGACAATGCAATGAAACGGTTTTCAAATGGTATCAAAAAGCCGCTGAAATGAATGTTGCCGAAGCCCAATATCGGTTGGCGCTTGGTTACTTTGAAGGTGTAGGTTTTAAAAAGGATTACGGACTTGGCATGAAGTGGCTTAGAGAAGCGGCTATTCAACATCATGAGGCCGCAAATGCTTGGCTGGAAAACGCTCTCCTTCGTTTAGCGTTCCCCCATTTAGTGGACAAAAAAAATACGGAAGAAGACTATCAATTTGCTTTCGACTGGTGTCGCAAAGAAGCTGAACAAGATTCTGCCGAAGCCTATCTCTGTTTGGGGATTTTATACAGATTCGGAAAAGGAGTTGAGCAAAACGACGAGCGTGCATTCGAATGTTTTAGCAAAGCAGATAACCTTTGCGACTGCGAAGAACTCTATTTAATTATTTGCCTTATTTTGAGCATTTGTTACGCCCAAGGTAAAGGGGTAAAAAAAGATATTTCAAAAGCTGAACGTTGCTTTGGGTATGACAATGATTATAAGAGGCGGAATGAATATAGAGTAGGCCAAATTCTTATGGAAGGAAGAATGGAAACGGTTTCAAATGGGTATAGCATGCAGGTAGTTCCTATTCCTTCATTAATTCTTGTAAGTCTATTGATGATTCATAAAAATGATGAATCTGGATCAGAGATAAAATTTGTCGAAGAGATTTGCACGGATAGGCACATGAAAAATCTTTTTTTAATCGCAGCGGAAGAGTTGCGTAAAAAAAATTGGGTACTCGAAAGAAAAGACAAGGAACTCGTAGAAAAAGACAAGGAACTGAATAATCTTATTGCCATGTTCGCCCACAATTTTCTAGGCACATTGCAATGTATCCGCTCCAATGCCGAACACGACAATAATCCAGCGATTCATTTAAAAACCGTCAAAATGATGGGCGGCGCATTAACAGCTTTTAGTATCCTGTCTGCCGATGACGATAAGTTGGTTGAACAGCTAAAGCAAGACAATGCGGGGGAAATGAATTTACAGCAAAATCTTGCCAATAATCTGGCATTGGCTATTTCCCAACTGCTCGGTAAGACCAATAAGGATAAAATCGTCAATCTGTACTTACAGCATTTGCGTAAAACCAATCAAATCGGAATTGAAACAAGTGGCGAAGAGCTTAGGGCCAATAAAGACTATCGAAAAATATGGCAAGCCTTGCAGCATCAGTGGGAAGATGAGTTTAATGCCTTATTTTCTGAACATGTCGAGCCACCGCTATTGCAAAAATGGCTAACGGACAATTTTTTCCCTGTTGAAATAACAGGCTTTGATTGCCATAACATAAATTTCAGAGAATACGGCATTACTGATTCCATTTTTCTCATCGTATTTATGGAAATTTTTGTGAATGCTTTTAAGTATATGGATGTCAGCAAAAATGAGCCGCTGACATTAAAGCTGTGCGAAGAAGATCAGTGTTATAAACTGGTTTGTGAAAATCCAAGTACCCAAGAAACGGGTAGAGGTACGCACAAAGGCATGGATTTCTTGAAAACCATTGCTAAAAAATTAGGCGGTAAATTTATTACTGAAGTGACAGACACAAGTTTTAAATCGACTTTCACTATTCCATCTGAACTGCTGAAGTAAGGATATGCGATGACACATTTTTTATGGGTTGAAGATTTTAATGCTTCCGAAGACAAACGCCCCGATAACATTATCAGCTCAACAGTTAAATCGGTTTTTGGCGGTGTTTTAGATGAAAAAGAGTTGCGAGAACGGCTTCAAGAAGAGGATGAAAACGATGCCCGAGACTTTTTAGAAGAAAAAGGTATTCTTTTAAAGCTCAATTTATTGGAAGCATTAGAGTTTATCCGTAACCCTGATGAATTGGCAAAAATTGATTTTGTGGTTTTAGATGTGGATATGCCGCTTCATCGTGACGGGCAAAAAGACGATGATAATTATCTGCCCAGCTTAATTGAACAATATGGTTCAGCCGATGATTTAAGAAAAATAGCGGGCTACCAAATTTATACCGAATTGGTTATAGAACTTGGCTTTCCTAAATCTCATATTTTGTTTTGCTCAAATCACGCCAGTTATTTCGATAAACTTAAAGACAAATTTGACAGTGCAAATATAAAGCCTCCTCTTTCTTCTAATCCTGACAAACCATTTTTAACAAAAGACGATACTGCTGATATTAAGAAATGGCTTGATGACGCACAACGCGATTATTTTTTGCTTAGACGTGGGATTATTGAAGGCTGTCGGCAATTAAAGGAATTAAAAGAAAAATTACGTTTTGATAAATTCAGTTCTGATGAAAAAAAGCCAGCTTTTTTAGACATAGATGATTATTTGAAAGTATTGGAAAACTTTTTACCTCTGCGCGAACCTAGTGATAAAGCTACATTATATAAACTCTTTATTAGAACATTAGCGCACGAATGGGAAGAAGCAGTTGAGCCTAAAAAACTAAATGACGACCAAACTACATTGGCGTTTTCATGGATTATGAAAATGACCCGTAATTGGATGGCGCATAATTCCACGGCTATTTTCAATAACTTGACTGAACAAGATGTTGCTTATTTGTTCATTTGTAATATGCGGGCAATCTTCGATTTAGGCGATGAAGTAAAGGATTATGAAAAAAATCTGTTTTTGTTGTTCAACAAAAGCGAGGAAAGCGAAGCGTTTAAAGAGTCTGAACTAATCGTTAAAGAAAAACGGATTCCACTGGTTAAGCAGTATGTTTCATACTTTAATGAGAGAACCAAGAGGATTCAAGTTCATAACATATTGCATGACTTACAAAACGATAAAACTAAATTAAAAGCAAAAGGCGATGATTTTTTTATAACCGGACTTTATCATTCGTTTTGGTTTTTAACTTCGGAACATGATGATAAAAAAGATAGAGCCGTAGAGAATAATCGCTATCCAAATCAAGTTTACATATCAAGACATTACACATTTTATTGCTTTGATTATGTCCAGTCTGAGTTTTTACTGAAGTTTTCCAGCCATATTTATAACCGTAGTTTTTTGTCAGGTGAAAAATCATGAAAACCCTACAATTCACCACCCACATAGAAAACAACGCCCAACTCCACTTAACGCTGCCTTCTGAATACGCTAATCAAGATGTCGAGTTGGTGGTGATTATTCAACCGCGTAAGGAAACGCCGGAACAACAAAACTGGCTGACGTTTATCAACCAAAACTATGGCTGTTTAGCGGATGATCCTTTGGAACGTCCAGAGCAACCGCCCCTAGCGGCTGGTTATTAGTTGGGAGTTGTAATCATGAACAGAGCCGAAATAGAACAAGCCGTATTAAAAGAAATTCACACTTTACCGCTGGATAAAGTGGAAGCCACGTTAAATTTTGTTTTATCTTTAAAAAGCCAACCCGAAAAAAAAAGGCCGTTAGGTTTGTTAAAAGGCAAAGTCGAATTTGCCATCGGGGAAGACTTTAAAATGACGGATGAAGAGTTTCTAAAATCATGAACAGCTACTTGCTCGATACGCACAGCTTTTTGTGGTCGATATGTATGAGTATCTACACAACTTTTATTGCACGTCATTCCGGCAGGGATTGCCGGAATCTAGGTCACATGGATGTGAAAAAGCCTAATATTTGATCTGTTTTTAACCTAAAAAAACTGCCAGGAATACTGAGGATTGCCATCCTTGGCATCTGGATTCCGGCAATCCCTGCCGGAACGACGACGTTATGAGTTATGTAGATAGTCATGGTCGATATGGCAACCTGAAAAACTGGGGCAACAGGCCGTTGCGGTTTTGGAAAATACCGATAACACCGTTTTGAAACGAAACTTACAAATAAAGTTAGGAGAAAACCATGCTTAACAGCCAAGAGCTTTACCAGCAAGCCAACCAACTGCCGCCGCTGGAAAAATTACGGTTAGCAGAATTATTGCTGGCGGATTTGGACACCCCCGACCCAACCATTGATGCTATCTGGCGTGATGAAGCACAAAAACGCTGGCAAGCCTATCAAGCCGGAGAGCTAAAAACAGTCAGCCATGAGACGGTAATGGCAAAATATAAATGAAAATAGAATTTCTTGAAGCCGCACAAGCTGAATTAGATGATGCTTTTGAATGGTATGAAGCCCAGAAAAAAACTTAGGCGTACAATTTATCAATGAGTTTGAGGCGGCGATTAAAAGAATCTCTACTTATCCCAAGGCGTATGTCTTAATTGGCAATGAAGTCAGACGTTGCTTAATTAAACGTTTCCGGTAGTGGGTTAAATCTGGTGGTTGGAGTACAAGCCTAGGCTTGTAGCAGCGCAAACCAAGGTTTGCACTCCAGGTTACGAACCGGAATTACAGATTTAATCCACTACCACGTTTCCCTTATGGCATTTTGTATGGCATTGATGGTGAGACAATTGTGATTATTGCTGTTGCACATTTGCATCGAAAACCGAATTATTGGCTGGGGCGGTTAAGTTAATTACAGTCTGCGTCTTGCACAACAAGAGTAGCCAGAAAAGCAACCCACAACGAAAAAACAACTTATTTGAAGAGGGCTAGAAAATGAAAGATGACTATGATTTTTCCAACGCCGAACAAGGCAAGTTTTATATGCCTATCGAAGACATTCAAGCACCGATTTATCTTGACCAAGACGTGGCAAGGTGTTTAAGCCAAACATGCAGCCCTGAAAAACTGCAAATGTTGGTCAATGATTTGCTGCGCAAAGATATTGAGATTGCCCAGCGGGTTGCAGTTTAAAATCTTTGCGGTTATCACCAAAGCCGCCGCCAAAAAGCAGGCGGTGCTGGAAAATTATCTTTAGGAGAACGCCATGTACACAACCATAAACGGCATTTACGACAATGGCAAAGTCACTTTAGAAGAGCTGCCGCCCACTGAAAAAAGAATGAAAGTGCTGGTTACTTTTGTTGAAGAGACTGAACCGATGCCCAACAAAATCACCGTAGCTGCGCTGCAAGCCGCCGAACAAGGCGATTATGAAGTTGTTAACTTGGATGATTTAAAACGGCAATGGGACAGCCTATGAAAGTAATCGTCCAAACGTCGCAATTTAAGCAAGACTTGAAGCGGTTAAAGTACGCCGGACGTTATGACATAAACGATTTATTGGCGATTGTTGATTTACTGGCTAAGGACGAGCCGCTACCCGAAAAATACAAAGACCATAGCTTGCGAGGCAATTGGAAAGATTACAGGGAATGCCACATTAAGCCTGATTGGCTGCTGATTTATCAAGCATTAGCAGACAAATTGATTTTAGTCCGCACCGGTTCGCACAGTGAATTGTTTTGATTTATGCAAAGCAGAAGCTACCGTAAAAATACTGACCGCGCCATAAAACTATCCTAGGGGAATGCAATGCAAATCACTGCCGAACTTGACAGCCAGCACTTGGAAAAACTGTATACGGTGGAAAAATACCCAACCTTTTTCTAATTTTCTATGTCCTTAGCTCCTATGCCAACCCTATTTATTGAATCCCTCATCCCCCATCTGCCCCGTTACGCCGAAGAAGAAGGCGATTTTTACGCCGTACCGCGCACGGCTTTAGTTGAGGCGCTGTGCCAACAACCGCAAGTTGACCATGCCGTTGCCGAAACGGTGATTGTTTTGCTTGAAACCTTGCTCGATACCTTGGCGGTGTTGGATACCGATTATTTGCAAAAGGGCGAGTGGTGTTGGGTGTCGTTTCCGGCGCAGTTGTTGGCGTTGTCGGTGTTGACAGCGTGGGGCGATCCCGATTCACGGTTTTTTGCCGCCCATTTTTGGAACACGCAAGGAATTGCAGATGCCAAGAAAGAGCAGCAACGCGATGTGCTCCACGCGATTGAAACGCACCGCGTAGCAAATCACCAGCAACAGGCGGCGCAGCCTGTCCGCTACATTTATGTGGCGTGGAGCCTCATTAAATTGGAGGGCAAGATTTTGATGTACCAACGCGAAGACACGCGCAAACGCCATGACGTGTTGGCGGGCGATTATGGTTTGGTAGGCGGGCGTTTGAACCAGCGGGATGTGGCGGGGGAGTGGCTGAAGCCCGATTTGCTTACCGCTTTGCAATCAGCCGATTCCCCGTTTATGAAAGCCGCATTACCGACTACCTTAAAACGAGAATTGCACGAAGAAACGAGGTTGGAATACAGGCGGCATTATCAATTCAAGCCTTGGCGGTGCTTAAGGTCATATCAGCAAGTGCAAGGCTCCGCGCCCAACCACGCGCTGACGGATTATCATTTTGAGGTGTTCCAGATCGAATTGACGCTGGAAGGTTATCTGTTCCTGCAACGGCAAGTGGCGAAAAATGAACGGTTGGTTTGGTTTAGCCCAACTGATATGCTGCCCGGCAAATCGACGGGGGATTTGCCGTATCTTCATGCCTTGCTCGCGGATTTTGATAATGACAGTGTGGCATTTGAGGCGGCATTAGCGGCATTGCCGGACAGTTTTGGCGCGGGTTATTTGGTCGATAAGCCCAAATATGGCGTTACGGTTTTGCTGAATGCTGATAAACCCGTATTGGCGGGTGTGTTGGGCAAAGAAAAGCCGTTGGATGTGGCTTTGACTGCTCAGCAAACAGCTTTGTTGTTAGGTTTGGCGGCGCATGGGCGCGGTTTTGAGTTTGCTTCTGTAGAGGAACAGGTAACGTTTTTGCCTTATGGCTGGGTCGATGTTAGCCATCATCCCGCCTTGTCAGCGGAGTTGCTGGCGCTGGCGGGGCTTTTGCCCAATACAGATGCCCGCATTGAGGTTTATCAAGACAGCCTGTTCCGTTTATCGGTCAATCCGGCTATGGTGTTTTTTGATGAGGCTTTGTTTACTTTTTCGGTCAGGCAAGTTGATTTGGCAAGTGTCCAGACGAAAATCCCAATTACATTAATTAGGCATGGGTTTGAAACAAGTTTAGGTGAAGTTGCCACCGCTTCGGAAACGTTTAAAATCAGCTTGGAACTGGCTGATAAATTACGCAAATTAGCCGCCCCCAATATTTATGTTGATGTCGATCAAGCCAAGAAAATCGAAGACGCTTACGAAAAAACACTGCATAAAGAAGTGCGTTTTTCTGCCTTGGGGTTGCGGAAGTTGTTACGTCATGAAAACGGTTTGGTTATATTCTGTGTGGCGTTTGATTCTTGATTAAATTCCCCATTTATCTACCCACAAACTGTAAAAACTTAGCGTTTTAAACCTTCGCCAACCAGAGGACAGAAATATACGATGACAGATTCCGAATCAGGAACATTTTCGGTCTTTTTTATGCCAAAAAGTCCCTCTCTTTTAGATTTTCAGCTGACTACGGATATTTAACGGAGTCCAGCACCGATTGCAAGGTAGCCTGCGTCCGCAAAAATTCCGCATTTTTTTGATTTAGCGTTATCGTGCAGAATGATCTTCGGCAAAAAGGGAATGGCCTGACAGCCCATACTGAAAAAGACCTTGCGCGCTAATTCGGACTATAACAGCTATAATAGAATCATCCTGATCGCCCCATATACAGCACGTTTATAATCAGACGGGACGTGGTTTTTTAAACTCGAAAACTTGTGACAATTACATAGGAGCAGCCGCACAATGGCAGTCGAACTCTTGATTAACTTTGCGGTGCAATTTTTGGGGACCGGGGCCGCATTATTGTTGTCCTATCGGTCCTTTCAAAAACGTCGAATTCAACTGGGCGCTGAACCTACGCTACCGCAATATTTTATCCGCAGGAGCACTTACTGGATTGGAATCGTATCTTACTGTGCCTTTATAGGGGTACTTTATTGGCTGCTTACCTGGCAATGGCTGTCTTTGGAACCCCTGATGACGCTGATTGTGAGAAGTCTTCGCGCCGGAGAATGGGTGAATCTTCTGCACGGTTTGGGCGGTAGTACGCTGATACCTTTGATTGCCGCCGGGCTATTTCTTTTCTTTATCGCCTGGGAAAGCAGATTTAATCCTTTGCTTATTTTGAGGGACAGCATCCATGACGCTTTTGCCATTCCTACCAAGGCGGTAGAGGTTTATAACGCTCTCATCACAACAAGATTGTCGGCAGTCGACGATAGTTTAAAAGCACAAATCGCCAACCGCTTGCTGGTGTCGAGCTTCGATCCCGGTGATTTCGAAAAATCCAGCGCCACGGTCGAGTATAAATGGGCTCATAATTGCGTTCTTTTTGACCAGATACAAAACTACGCAAACCAGTCTTCGTTTCGTCGTTTGTTCAACGAACCGTCCCTGAAATGGGGAGAAATCTGTATCTCCTACAATGCGATGTCGGAAAAAGTCGCCGTCTGGAAAGAAGCGGAACCTCACTATACCAAAACAGTAAACTTGCTCAAGGAACTGGACCAGCTTACCGGTTTACTGTGCCGACTGCTTGCTTCGCTGGTTGTATTCGGGAGCGCAAGCGAGAATGATATATGGGCGAGCGTTAAGCAGCTCGGCGGCAAAACTCACGAGGCCCGCCTGAAGCATACCTATAAATATGTTCTGCTTTTTACCGCCGCTACCGCTGTTGGTGTCATGCTAGGACGAGAGATTTCTGTTTTTCTGCACAATGCCTTCCTGTTTCCCGACAAACCGCTGGCGCACTTTAACTATACTACGCTCCGGTGGGTCGCCTATGCCGTGCTGATATATGTTCTGCCTATAGCGCTGGTCTTTATTTCGCGGACATTCGCTTTCCGGCACCAACAGGAGCCAAATGATCGCTACTACGGATTCTATATGGCCATGATGATATTAGGCTTCATCGTCAGCACCACAGCATCGACACTTGTTCTCGAGTTAACTTACTACAAGAATAACTTCAAGTTTCTGGAAAGCTTTATACAGGATATGCGCTGGGGCATCCTGCCGGCGCTCATGTGCGGCTTTGTGGCTTATCGAATGGACACGCCAGTGAGCGAATCGGAAGCGCCGGGTAAACTGATTATAAACGCCATATTACGTTTTCTTGGCTGGGGATCGGTCGCCGTCATTTTCATGCTTTATGCCACCGACGACCTGACCGCACAGGAAGCGAACCTGCGCTTCACGCTCGTCGGTACTGCTTTCTTCGTCGTCGGTCTGCTGGGGGCATCTGCCTGTTTCAAAACAGCGAATCCGGCCGCTTAGCTATGCCATGCCGATAGTCACAATTAGATAAACATTTAGCAAAAACGACTTTGTTGCTGGTAACTATTCAAAATCTGATCGCTTACAATCAGCTTTAGATAAATCGATTCGAGGTGGGCAATGGCACTTTTTGACAGTATCAAACGACAGCTGCGTTCGGTTATCGAGTGGCAAAATCCGCATCCCGATGCGCTGTTTCAGCAATGGACGGATAACGGCGACGAGATTAAAAATGCTTCAATACTGATTGTAGGACCCGGGCAAGGCTGTATTTTTGTCTATGAAGGCAAGGTCCGGGCTGTACTGACCGAACCTTGCTCAATTAATCTGGAAACAGCCAATATCCCGTTCTGGACGACGATTTCGCGGTTTATGCAGTTTTTTGAAAGCGAATACAAAACTGCCTTCTATTTCTTCAAAACCAGCATCATACTCAACCAAAAATGGGGTACGACTTCGATTATCAAATATGAAGATCCTAGGTATAAATTTCCGGTCGGTTTAAAAGCCTACGGTAACTACAGTTACCGGATTGCCGATCCGGCCAGTTTTTTTACCGCCGTAGTCGGTAGCCATAACGATTTTTTACAGGATGATTTTAGGGTCGTAATGTCGGCGCGACTCATTCACCCGCTTAGTGATTTCCTTGCCAGCAGCCAATACAGCTATAGCGACATAGACGCCAATCGTGTCGAAATAGCACGTGGTTTACAATTTGTTTTACTGGAGTTGTTTAATAAGCTGGGACTTGAGGTCACTGATTTTCGTGTCGAAGGCACCGATTTTGACGACGAAACCTTAAAACGCATAAACCGCATTGCCGATTTGACCGCCGAAACACAAGCCGCTAAAGCCGCCGGGATTGATTACGCCCAGTTGCAGCAACTTGAAGCGATGCGTGAGGCGGCACGAAATGAAGGTGGCGGAGCCGGTATGGGCATGGGACTGGGAACCGGAATCGGTCTGGGACAGACAATGGCACAGTCGATAAGAACTGGAAGCAGTCAAATAACACAGACGCCCGCCGATAAGCTGGCGCAGTTAAAACAGATGGTCGATACCGGATTAATTACAGCCGATGAATATGCCGCCAAGAAAAAGCAAATTCTCGATAGTTTTTAAGTTATGGCTAAATGTATCAATTGCTCGGCGCCCTTACCCGCTAATACCAACCGCTGCCAATATTGCGGCACCCGCAATGACGTTGACCTAAGCGGCAAGCGGGACTACAGCGTTGTTCGGGAACAATCGGAGCTGCTTTGCCCACATTGCCGAAAGCCCCTGCAAACTATCGATATTAACCTAAACGGTACTTTCCTGATTGAACGCTGTGAAAACTGTTTCGGGCTGTTTTTCGATCCGGGACAGGTCGAAACCTTGCTGGACAGTGCTGTGGCGAATGTGTTCCAGATCAATCTTCAGCATATCGACACGATTAACCAGGATCGTTTTCAAAGTGAAGCCGCTAAATATATCAAATGTCCGGTGTGTCAGGTTTTGATGAACAGAAAAGCTTACGGTTACCGTAGTGGTGTCGTTATTGATTACTGTAAGAATCACGGGGTCTGGCTGGATAACGGGGAAATCACCCATTTGCTGGAATGGAAAAAAGCCGGCGGTCAATTATTACAGGAACAACGTGTGTCCAATACAAAGGCCAGAATCCCTGGCTTGGCTCAATCTGCCAACAACACCGACAGCTTACTCGATTACACGTTTGAAAATATTGAGACAAATGTTGCCGATGCGGTCGTTTCGGTGGTTAGCAAGCTGTTCGGTTTATGAGCTCATACCCTGTCTTTTTACATCATTAACTAATGATTGCTAATCGACTTGAACGCCGCAACATGACTTTTTGCAGACATTAAAAAAGCCCTGAAAAGGGCTTTTATTTTTACAGCTATTAAAACAATTTCTTACAATCCATCAAGCAAGGCTTGTGCAATCATTTGCTGTTCCGGGTTGCCTTTTTTGAGTACTTCCGTAGCAATTTCTCTGGCGGCATCAATGTCACTCATATCAATGTAAGCTATTGCCAAGTCAAGCTTTGTTTCCATCTCATCCATTTCGCTCAAATCGGTAACACCGAAATTACTTTCTTGACTAGTCCCCTGGTTTTTTCTCGGTATCGGCGCATCGAAATCAAAGTCAAAATCAAGGTCGTCAACAAATGCGTCTTGTTCGCCACTGTTATTTAAAGCACTCGGTTTATCAGTCAACTGAATGGTTGCCGGGGTAACTTCAATAGTATCTTCTGCAATGCTTGTCGCAGCTTCTTCTGTTTCTACTACTGGCTCATCGTCCAGGTTAAAATCAAAATCAAAGGATTCGATTTCATCCTTAACCTCAACTGCCGGTTTCTGCACAACTTCAGCAGCTTTTTCTTCGGGTTTGTTGTCTTTTTCGTCCGCAAATAAGCTTAAATCAAATTCAATGCTTTCAATCGTGTCATCAGCTTTGGAATCGTTGTCTTTATCTGTAACAGTATCTTCAAAAGAACTCAAATCAAAATCAAAGAAATCATCCTTTGGTTTTGCTGCTTCATCGGGTTTGCTGCTAAATAACTCTTCAAAGGAAGCAAGATTAAAGTCCAGATCGTCGGCTGCTTCTTCAGTTTTAGATTCCGCGGTCTTGGTCAGGTCAATATTTTTACTTTCAGTGACATTTTTATTCTCAGTGGTCGGGATATTTTGCGGTTCAAATTTATACCCGCTACTGCCACCAGACACAAACAATAGCGAATTCGGGCAAATTTCACTACCCATTTCAGTAACTTTTGCCCAAAAAGAAGTGTTATCTTTTTTACCTGCGTCGGCCAGTTCTGTTGCATAGCTCTCAAAAGCCTGAGCATTTTCATTTGAATAAAAAATTTCCAGCAGCTTCAATTTATATTCGTCTTGGCCCGGCTGGTCTTTAATAGCATCGCGCATCAAATGCTCTGCCTGTTGGTAACGTCCGTATGCCAGATAAACATCCGCCTCGGAAATCGGATCTATCTCTCCCTGATCCAGGTCAAAGGCTTCAAAATCATTGGCCGTAAAATCACTTAAAAACAGGTTTTCTCCGAGTGCCATGTCCCCGTCATCGTAACCGGTTTTGTTTGTGGTGATCGGCTCCGCGAAAATGTCATTTGTTTTAGCTGTTCCAAACGCATTTGGAGCAAACAGACTTTCACTTGTTTCCGCTTGCAGCTTGTTTTTACGCCACCAAAACCAGCCCAAAAGAATGAATAAACCTGTGCCAACACCGCCCGCTATATAGTAAGGACTTAATGAGTCGTCAACCGGTTCAGGCTTCGGAACAATGACTGGCGGAGGCGTCGGCTTAACAACGGCTTGTTCCTGAGCGGGTACCGGTTGAACCGCAGGTTTGGTTACAGCCGCTTCTTCTGCTGAAGTTTTTTCTTGCGGGGCGGATTTAGGCTGATTCTGCAAATTTGCCAGTTGTTGATCTTTTAAATTGATCAATTCCTGCATCATCGCTAGCTGCTTCTCTAGCGCCGCAACTCTGCTTTGTAACGCGTCATCAACAGGTGTTGCTGCATTGGCAGGTTTTTCACCCGCACTTTCCTGATTCTGGACTCCGGTTTTTTCCGCTGATGTTGCGGCTTTCTGTTCAGCCGTTACCTGTTCGTTGCCAGGCTTTACGGCTACGCCTTCAGGAACGCCTTCTTCTGTCGGCGCGACTAAAGTCAGCTGATTATCTGTTGCTTCTGTTGCTGTAGAAGCCGTCTTGACAGTTGCTGACTCAACAGGTGCCGGAGTCAAACGGTTTTTCCACTCGCTTGTCTGGCGATTGAATTCAGCCAGCGCTTCTTTCCGTGACAACTTGACAATGACATTCCTTTCCGGGATTTTCAGCGACTTTCCAGCCATCAACGCATTAACATTTTTCTTATAGAACGCGTCCTGATTTTGCTCGTAAATAGCAATCATCATTTGTTCGATAGAAACACCGGTACCTCTGGCAGCACGTTCGGCAATCGACCACAGCGTGTCATTTCTTCCGGTAACAGTCTGACCATTCTCTCTGGCTATATTGCGTTGTGGCCTGGCTTGTGACCTCGGTAAGGGTTGCCGCTGGGCTTGAGCTACAAAGTCTTGTTCGCTGCCGTAACTTGGCTCATCTGAAGGGACAAAGGGTGAAACTGGAATCGTTGCCTGTTCATAGACCGATGGTGGATCAAGCAGTACGGTGAATTCGCGATATAAGTTGCCTTTAGGCCAGGTTACTTCGATCAGCAAGTCCAGAAACGGCTCTTTGACTGCATCTCTTGAGGTCAGCTTTATAACAGCGGAATTAGCCGAACGGGAAATGGTCTGGAACTTGATTTTCGACAGGAAGTTGACCCAAGGTACGCCAGCTTCAGAAAATTTATCCGAAGGTGCCATATGCACCTTAAGATCCGATATATTTTCACCCGGTGACAATACCAATGAAATTTCGGCATTCAGGTTTTGGTTTAAAGATGAGTGCAACTTAATATCACCTATCCCTAACGGATAAGCACTAGCGGGTATCAGTAACGATACAACTGCTAACGTTTTAGTTAAATTGCCCATGCCGCTCTCCTTCACAATAGTTACCACAGTCTCTTACCGCGAACAGTCAAATATGAAACTAAGCTTAGCCTAGATGTAATTTTTTACCAGCACTTCAGCTATTTGCACGCTATTTAATGCCGCACCTTTCCGAACATTATCACCAACCACCCATAAATCAATTCCCTGAGGATGTGATATGTCTTCTCTTATACGACCTACAAATACGTCATCATGGCCTGAAGACTCGGTTACTGCCGTTGGATAGCCTCCATTTATGCGCTCATCAATAACGGTTACTCCTGGCGCTTTTGCAAGCAGAGCCCTGACTGTTTCAATATCGATCTTTTTACCGGTTTCTATATGTACTGCTTCGGAGTGTCCGTAAAAAACCGGAACACGCACGGCTGTAGCATTCACTTTTACATTCTTGTCACCGAGAATTTTCTGGGTTTCCCAAACCATTTTCATTTCTTCTTTGGTATAGCCGTTATCCATAAATACATCAATCTGCGGCAATACGTTGAACGCAATTTGCTTCGGATAAACGCTGCTGGTAACTGGTTGCAGATTAAGAAGGGCTGCTGTTTGTCGACCCAACTCTTCTATTGCTTCCTTACCTGTACCGGACACCGCCTGATAGGTGCACACATTGATACGCTCTATGCCTACCGCATCATAGATAGGTTTCAGTGCCACCAGCATTTGAATAGTCGAACAATTCGGGTTGGCGATAATGCCCCGGTTTTTATAGTCTGCAATCTTTTCAGGATTAACCTCTGGCACAACCAGCGGAATATCATCGTCATAGCGGAACTGGGAGGTGTTATCAATGACAATACAACCGGCCGCGGCGGCTATGGGCGCATAAATTTCCGAAACAGGGGCACCCGGTGAAAACAAGCCAATTTGCGCTTTAGAAAAATCGAAAGTGGCCAGATCTTCAACTTTTAAAAAACCGCCTTTAAAAGGAATACGTTTACCGACTGAACTGCTGCTGGCTAACGCATAAACTTCGCCTACCGGAAACTGACGCTCTTCCAGGATTGACAGCATGGCTTCGCCTACTGCACCGGTCGCACCTACAACTGCAACGTTATAAACTTTAGTCATTTAATTACACTCTTTTTGTTAAAGCGGAAACCACCGCATCACCCATTTGTGAGGTGCCAACTTTTTGCATACCGTCTGAATAAATATCCGCCGTGCGGATATTAGCATCTAACGCATCGTTTACTGCTTTTTCAATACGGTTTGCTGCATCCTCGCGGTTAAAAGTATGCCGTAGCATCATTGCCACCGACAAAATGGTCGCTAATGGGTTGGCGATGCCCTTCCCGGCAATATCGGGAGCAGAACCATGAATGGGCTCATACATGCCTTTATTGTTGGCATCCAGGGAAGCGGACGGCAGCATACCAATGGAACCGGTCAACATGGCCGCAGTATCAGAGAGAATATCGCCAAACATATTGGTCGTAACAATCACATCAAACTGTTTAGGCGCGCGCACCAGTTGCATCGAAGCATTATCGACATACATGTGACTCAATTGCACGTCGGGATATTGTTTGCCTATTTCAGTGACTACCGCACGCCATAACTCAGTACATTCCAGTACGTTAGCCTTATCAACCGAGCACAGGCGGCGGTTTCTTTTTTGGGCGGTCTGGAAAGCAGAATGGGCAATGCGGCTAATTTCCGATTCACTGTACACCAATGTGTTATAGCCCTGTTTTTCACCATTTTCCAAAATCCTGATGCCGCGCGGCTGGCCGAAATAAATGCCGCCGGTCAACTCCCGCACTATCATGATATCCAGACCGGATACAATTTCCGGTTTTAAAGTGGAGGCATCTGCCAATTGCGGATATAAAATTGCAGGGCGTAAATTTGCGAACAATTCCAAGGTTGAGCGTAGTCCCAACAAACCTTTTTCAGGGCGTACTGAAATATCCAGCTTCTCCCATTTCGGCCCACCGACCGCACCTAACAAAATGGCATCTGCATCCTTTACCAGATCAATGGTTTGTTGTGGAAATGGCGTTCCATAAACATCATACGCCGAACCGCCAATCAGTCCGGGTTCAAAAACCAGACCAAGGCTCATATCGGCATTCAGGAGTTCCAGCACTTTAAGCGCTTCTGCGACGATTTCAGGCCCAATACCGTCTCCGGGTAACACTGCAACTTTCTTTGTCATTAACTCTAAAACCTTTTTAATTAAAATTCGAAGTTTGTATCTACTATAGGATGGCAGGAAAGCTTAGCCGGCAGATAGCGAAACTGCTCTACAAGCCCGACTGATTAGTCTGCGAACAGCCAGGGCGCTCTTTTGGCGCGCTCTATCTCGTAGGCTTTAATTTTCTCGGCATGTTGCAGGGAGAGGGCAATATCATCCAGACCATTTAACAAGCGAAACCTACGGTTTTCATCAACCTCAAAAGTAATCGTTGTGCCGCTGGACGTGGTGATTTTTTGCGTTTGCAAATCGATGGTCAATTGGTAACCTGGAGCCAGCTCTGCAAACAGACTATCGACGACAGATGCAGGCAAGGCAATTGGCAGCAGGCCGTTTTTGAAGCAGTTATTGTAAAAAATATCAGCAAAACTGGGCGCAATAATGGCTCTAAAACCAAAATCTTCCAAGGCCCACGGCGCATGCTCGCGTGAAGAACCGCAACCGAAGTTTTCCCGGGTTAACAAGATGTTTGCGCCCTTGTATTGCGGTTTATTCAGTACAAAACTTTCATTGACCGGGCGATAGGTACAATCCATGTCCGGCTCGCCATGATCCAGATAACGCCACTCATCGAACAAATACGGGCCAAAACCGGCGCGGCGTATGGATTTTAAAAACTGTTTGGGAATAATAGCATCCGTATCGACATTAGCGCGATCCAACGGAGCCACCAATCCTTCTAAAAGAGTAAAAGCTTGCATAGTATAGATGTTAGTTAATTTTTATGGCTAAACGGGACTTTTATAATCCTGGTCTTATTGTTGCAGGCTTAATTGCCTGACATCCACAAAATGACCGGTAACGGCAGCTGCGGCAGCCATGGCAGGGCTTACCAAATGGGTACGCCCACCGTAACCCTGCCTGCCCTCAAAATTTCTGTTGGAAGTCGAAGCGCAACGCTCGCCTTCTTCCAGGCGATCAGCATTCATCGCAAGACACATGGAGCAACCAGGTTCCCGCCATTCAAAACCTGCATCAGTAAAAATCTTGTCAAGGCCTTCTGCTTCCGCCTGACGTTTTACCAGACCGGAACCCGGTACAACCAGAGCTAACTTGATATTGGCCGCCAGTTTTTTACCTTTCGCAACCGTAGCGGCGGCTCTAAGATCTTCAATCCTGGAATTGGTGCAGGAGCCGATAAAAACCTTGTCTACCGCAATATCAGTAATTGCCTGGCCTGCCTGCAAATCCATATATTCCAGGGCGCGCACCATGCTTTGCCGTTTTACCGCATCCAGCTCCAGTGCAGGGTCAGGAATATTTTCGTCCACCGCAACAACCAGCTCAGGCGATGTACCCCAGGTCACTTGCGGCTTAATCGTTGATGCATCCAGTTCAATGACTTTATCGAATACGGCATCATCATCAGAATGCAGCCTCTGCCACAGACGTTCCGCCATAAACCAGTCATTGCCTTTGGGCGAATACGGCCTGTTCCGGTAATAATCAATAGTGATCTCATCAACAGCAACAAGACCGGCGCGGGCACCGGCTTCAATCGCCATATTGCAAACTGTCATGCGCCCTTCCATAGACAAGGCCCGGATAGCTTCACCGGCAAACTCAATCGTATAGCCATTGCCGCCCGCCGTACCGATTTTACCGATAATCGCCAACACAATGTCTTTGGCGGTAACACCCAGGCCGGTTTTGCCGTTTAGCTTGATTAACAGGTTCTTGGCTTTTTTCTGGGTCAAGCACTGCGTCGCCAAAACATGTTCAACTTCCGAAGTACCAATACCGAATGCCAAAGCCCCTGACGCGCCATGTGTTGAAGTATGGGAGTCACCGCAAACCACAGTCATGCCGGGTAATGTCGCGCCCTGTTCCGGGCCGATCACATGCACGATACCTTGCCGGGTATCAGTCATCGCAAATTCGGTGATACCAAATTCAGCGCAATTTTTATCCAGTGTTTCAACCTGCAAACGCGAAACCGGATCAGCAATGCCCTTATCCCGATCGGTCGTCGGGACATTGTGGTCAGCCACCGCAAGATTTCTGGAACGTAGCCACGGCTCTCTACCTGCCAGCCTGAGTCCTTCAAAAGCCTGGGGTGAGGTGACTTCATGCACCAGATGGCGATCTATATATATAAGTGAAGAACCGTCGTCTTCAGTATAAACGACGTGGTCTTCCCATAATTTGTCGTATAAGGTTTTACCTGACATTATTTTTTCGCTTGTTTGCGCCGCACAGGCGGCTGATTAGTGAATTATCCCAGAATAGCAAAAACTTTTGCCGTGATTTCATCAACTTTACCGGTACCGGTAATCGACCTGAATGTAACCGGCTTGCCTTCAGCCGAGTAATAACCGACCAGTGGTTTGGTCTGTTCGTGGTAAACGCTGAGCCGCTTGCGCACGGTTTCTTCTTTATCGTCGTCACGCTGGATTAACGGCTCGCCCGTTACATCGTCGATACCATCAACGGCAGGTGGATTGAATTCAATATGATAAGTGCGACCCGATGCCAGATGCACCCGCCTGCCGGCCATGCGTTTTACAATTTCTTCATCGGCAACCTGGATTTCAATCACAGTATCAATAATTACGCCCATTGCTTCCAGGCCTTCAGCTTGCGCAATCGTACGGGGAAAACCGTCCAGCAAAAACCCGTTTGCGCAATCCGCCTGGGTGATACGTTCCTTAATCAAGCCTAAAATAATATCATCGGAGACCAATCCACCAGCGTCCATAACTTTTTTTGCCGCAACACCCAATGGCGTTCCTGCACGTACCGCTGCCCGCAGCATATCACCTGTTGAAATTTGCGGAATACCGTATTTTTCGGTAATAAACTGGGCTTGTGTTCCTTTACCAGAACCGGGACTCCCTAACAGGATAATGCGCATGAAATAACTCCGTCGTGTTTTTAAGGTTATGCTTTAAAAAAATATTGACCGATTATTTTATAACACTTCACTATTAATCTCTTGTAAAAAACGCATATTTTATGTTCTTTCTAGTGCAGATGAATAGAAACTAGGCTGCAACCAGCGACAACTGATCCAGTAACCGGACAATGAACTCAATTTTCTGCACTGTCGATTCAAACGGGACGATAAACCTTAATTTGTCCGCACCATCGAATTTATAACACTTTGCCTCAGTTTGTATCAACCTGATCAACTGATCGGTGTTAATTTTCGGCTCTGCACCAAACACCAGACGCCCGCCTGCTGCATTGGCTTCGATTTTCTTGACTCCCAACTGTTCAGCCTGCTGCTTTAACTCGGCGATACTGAACAAAGTCTTTACCGGTTCAGGCAACAAGCCGAAACGGTCAATCATTTCCACCTGCAATTCGCGCAAATCGTCTGTAGTCTCAGCGCTGGAGATACGTTTATAGAGCACCAAACGGGCATGTATGTCCGGTAAATAATCTTCCGGGATAAGCGCCGCTGCCTGTAAATCAACTTCCGGGCCGCGATCTATCGGGGTGTCTAGCTCCGGTTGCTTGCCGGACTTCAAAGCGTTAACGGCGCGTTCCAGCAATTCAGTGTACAAGGTAAAACCGATTTCCTGAATTTGCCCGCTTTGGTCATCGCCCAATAATTCACCCGCGCCGCGAATTTCCATATCATGCGATGACAGCATGAAACCTGCGCCCAAATCACCGGAGGCTTCCACCGCCTCCAAGCGTTTCAGCGCATCCTTGCTCATTGACGACTTCGGCGGCACGATAAAATAGGCATAAGCGCGGTGATGAGAACGCCCTACCCTGCCGCGCAATTGATGCAATTGCGCCAGACCCAGCTTGTCGGCGCGGTTGATAATAATCGTGTTGGCGCTGGGTATATCGATGCCGCTTTCAATAATCGTCGAACATAACAACAGATTAAAGCGCTGATGATAAAAATCAAGCATGATGCGCTCCAGCTCCCGCTCAGGCATTTGTCCGTGCGCCATCTCTATCCGCGCTTCAGGCACCAGAACCCCAAGTTCCCGAGCCATTTTTTCCATGCTTTTGACATCATTGTGCAGAAAGAATACCTGACCGCCACGCTTGATCTCGCGTAAACAGGCTTCCTGAATCTGCGAGTCTATCCATTCGCTGATAAAGGTTTTAATGGCATGACGGTTAGGCGGCGGACTGGCAATAATGGAAATATCGCGCAGCCCCGACATTGCCATATTCAATGTTCGCGGAATCGGTGTTGCAGTCAGCGTCAGCATATCCAGCTCATTGCGGAGCTTCTTGAAATGCTCTTTCTGGCTCACGCCAAAACGATGTTCCTCATCAATAACCACCAACCCCAGCGCCTTGTACTTAAGCTCTTTGGACAACAGTTTATGGGTGCCGATAATAATATCGACCTTGCCCTGCTCCAGATCATCGGTGATTTCCTTTTGCTGCTTGGGAGAAACAAAGCGTGACATCACCTCGACCCGCACCGGCCAATCGGCAAAACGGTCACGAAAATTCTGGTAATGCTGCTGTGCCAGCAATGTTGTCGGCACCAATACCGCCACCTGCTTGCCGCTTTGCACGGCAATAAACGCCGCGCGCATCGACACCTCGGTTTTACCAAAACCGACATCGCCGCAAATCACCCGATCCATCGGCTGCGCACTCGCCATATCGTCCAGTATCGCTTCAATCGCGGTTTGCTGGTCGGGGGTTTCTTCAAACGGAAAAGCGTCAGCAAAAAGCTGGTAATCGACGCCTTCAACCTGAAACGCATGGCCCTGTTTGGCGGCACGTTTGGCATGGATTTCCAGCAATTCGGCAGCGACATCACGGATACGTTCGATGGCTCTTTTCTTGGCCTTGCTCCACTGGTCGCCGCCGAGTTTATGCAGTGGGGCATTTTCAGGACTCATGCCAGTGTAGCGACCAATCACATGCAACGACGAAACCGGCACATACAATTTGTCGTTATTGGCATATTCCAGAGTTAGAAACTCCGCCGCAAAACCGCCGATCTGCAAAGTCTGCAAGCCCAGGTAACGCCCCACGCCATGTTCCTGATGCACAACCGCCGAACCGATCGTCAGCTCGTTCAGGTTGTTGACAATATTTTCCAGCTCACGCGCGGCAGAACGACGGCGTCTGCGCCGTTGCTGCACTTTCTCGCCGGAAAGCTGGCTTTCGGTGATAATAGCCAGCGCCGGATTGTCCAGCCATAAACCATGATCGATAGGCGCAACCAACATGCACGGCGAAGTTTCCGACTTTAAAAACGCCTGCCAGCTTTCCACCTGTTTGACGCTGATTTTATACGACCGCAGTCTGTCAATCAGCGCTTCCCTACGGCCAGCCGATTCGGCAACAAACAGAATCTTGCTGGTAAAGTTTTCGACAAACTGCCGTAAGCGTTGCGCCGGTTCAGCCAGCTTGGCGTCAATCGTCAGGTTCGGCAACGGACGGCAATTGAACACGCTACCTTCAGCCAGATTATTGGCGGCAAAACGGATACGGGCAAAAGCAGCGGTTTTTTCAGCCAATTCAGCCGCCGATAAAAACAACAATTCCGGCTTCAGCAACGGCCTTTCAATATCGTATTTTCGTTGCTCAAAACGCTCTTCGGCTTCCGCATAAAAAGCCCCGGCATTGCCGTCAAAAGCATCCGGCACGACGAAAACCGCCGATGACGGCAAATAATCGAACAAGGTCGCGGTGCGCTCAACAAACAACGGCAGATAATATTCGATACCGCTGGGTGCAATCGCCTTGCTGACATCCAGATACAGACTGTTTTTAGGCGAAGTCTGCGGGAAAAATTCGCGGAACGCCTGGCGGAAACGTTTGATCGACTCATCGGTAAACGGAAATTCCCGCGCCGGAAACAACTGGATCTTGTCGATTTTTTCCAACGACCGCTGTGTTTCAGGATCAAACGTGCGGATCGATTCGATTTCTTCATCAAACAACTCAATGCGGAACGGCACCTTGCTGCCCATCGGAAACAAATCGACAATCGCCCCGCGCACCGCAAATTCGGCATGTTGATAAACCTGGGACACGCACTGATAACCGACGCTTTCCAGCTTGATCCGGTTCAGCTCCAGATTAAAATCCTCGCCCACGGCAATCGCAAAACTGTTCGCCAGCACATGCTCGCGCGGTGCCAGCCTGTGCATCAAAGTTGTCAGCGACACCACCAGCGCACCGCGCTTGACCTGCGGCAACAGCGCCAGCGTTTTCAGGCGCTCGGAGGTAATTTCCGGCAACGGCGAAAACACATCGTAAGGCAAGGTTTCCCAATCCGGAAAATGCAGAATCGGCTGGCTGTTGTTAAGAAAAAACGCCAGCTCATGCTCAAGCCGCAAAGCCGTCTGGTTATCCGGCGTAACAATCACAAACAGCCGGTTTTCATTATTAATCGCAGCCGCCAGCGCCAACGAGTCGCCGCATCCGGTCAGACCCGTCCAGGTCAATACTTGCAGTTTGTCTTGCGGAACGTCAGGGAAAAAAATCAGATTGTCAGCCATCAGGGAAGCTATGGGTATTTTATTGAGCCGGGTTAACACTATGATTACACAACAACCCGACCGGATTTTGGATTAAGCCGATTGTTTGCAGATGCGGAATTATAAACGCCTCAAGACTCTGGCGGTTAAAAAATATCAATATGATTTGTAATGTTTGCAAATTAGGTTCCGAAAAGTGTCCGTGAACTCACAGCAAGACCGGTAGGGATTGCAACCCTCAAGTTCAACAAGACCACAAGCTCTTGGATAATTCTCTGCAATCCGTTAAGAACCAAAATATAAAGTCGATACGATAACCTCACTAAAGGCAATTTAATTATTCTTCTGAAAACCTGCGTAACATCAGCTATGATTACTCCAATGGACCGCTTGATTCGGAAGAATGCCTTGGCGATCACTAAAGCCGTTATAGGCTCAAACTGAAATAACAAATTTCTCCCGAACACATAAAACAGCCATGATCCAAACCATTTACCGGCTTTCGCTGGTTTCAATTTATCTGTTCTTGTTTGCCTGTAGCGCATGGGAAAATATTCCTGATGCAACGCCGGATGCTGAAAAGGCTTTTACCATACCCGACAGGTCAAAACGCATTTCACAGATAAGCGCAATTGAAGCCTTTAAGACGGACACGAAAAAAGTGACCGATTACCTGCTTTACGACGGTGATGATATTCGTATCGAAGTAATCGGCAGGCCTGAACTGTCCGGCGTCCAGCGGATCGGCCCGGATGGGCGTATTACACTATCGGTGGCCGGTTCTGTTTCGGTGCGTAACCTGACCCGTGAGCAAGCCGCAGAAACCATCAATAAAGCCCTGTCGCCGTATTATCTGAACATTTTTACCACTGTTGGCGTGGAGCATTACAATTCAAATCGCATCATTATTATCGGCAGGGTCGAGCACCCTGGTGAATTGTTATTCAACACACCGCCGAATTTGCTGGATATTATCGCCCAGGCTGGCGGTATGCCTTTGTTGAGTAAAGAGCAAGTGCTGACTCGCTGCGCGATTATCCGCAAGGACAAAATACTCTGGATAGACCTAGCGCATTTGCTGGCTGGAGATCTTAGTTTGAATGTGCCCTTACAACGTAATGATGTGGTGTATATTCCTGATGCCACAGATACCTCGGTGTTCGTCCTGGGTGCTGTCAATGCACCCGGCGTGTTTCGTCTGACCCCGCAAATGTCATTTATGGATGCCCTGGCTGGAGCAGGCGGTTTGACCAAGGACGGCAACACTCATGACATCCATTTGATTCGTCCAACTTCTGACGTCAATATGAAAATCGACCTGACTGACTTGCTAACGCCGCAAAAACAATTAAATGTTGCCCTCAATGAAGGCGATATTATCTTCGTGCCTCGACATGGTGTCAGTAAAATCGGTTATATCCTGCAACAGATCAATCCGTTCAGTACCTTGTTTACGATCAGCCAATTGGGCGTGATACCCTAAATATATGGCTGAATCTTCCCTTACACCGGTGGCAGGTGAATCCGTATCGACCGGGGCGATCATGCCCTTGGTCAGCCTTAAAAAGCATTGGAAGATCAGTGCCGGTATTTTTATCGCAATAACTATACTGGCGATTCCCGTCGCCTGGAAAAAAGGCACTTCCTATTATTCAGCCACTGCTGTGGTACATGTTGCGCCGCGTGTCGCGACTATTCTGCAAGACAGTAAAGAACAGGAAATCCCCTCCTATCAGCAATACTTGCAATTCTTGACTCAACAAGCCAGCACGGTAGGGCGCTATGACATCGTCCTTGAAGCATTAAAAAGATTGGGGGATAAACGCTTCGTATGGCAATTACCCGGGGAAGGGAACCGCCGCGCCGCTGAACGCTTGCAGGCAGCCCTGGTGGTTAAGCCTATCAAGGACACTTATCTGTTTTCGGTAACCCTGGAGTCCGACAAAAAAGAACATCTGGATGAAATCGTCAATACCGTCATTGCTGTGTATTTTGAGGAAGCGCGTAAAGACTTAATGCTCTATGCATCAAAGGAGCGGCTGGCGTTTTTATATGAGCAACGTCAAAAATTTCAAAACATTATTTCCGAGAAGAAAAAACACTTGGCCGATATTGCCCAGACCATCAGCGTCACTACTTTCATTGATAGCGTTGCCAATCCTTACGATGATTTGCTGGCAGATAGCCAAAAAGCCTACTCGATCGCCCAACGTGAACGCATGGCAGCGGAAGCAGGCCTGCAATTATTTGAAAACCCAAAAGATGCAAAAACATCGGCAGCCCTGGAATCGCTGGTTTCTGAACAGGTCTATAAAGATCAGGGCCTGTTCAACCTGAAGGCCAATATGTACTTAAGGCGCAGCAAGCTGGTCGAACAAATCAGTGGCCTGGATGTGAAGCACCCCTGGCACGAACAAATCAAAAAACAGTTGGCTGTAATTGAGGCGGAAGTGGTCGATGCCACGACAAAATTAAGTAACGACGTCAAACACATGCTGCTGGAAGAACGCCGTTCAAAAGTCACACTGACGCGGCAAATCGAACAGGGTTTGTTGACGCAAATCAACGAACAAAAGAAACGCGCATCCTGGTTTTCCAATAATTACAATGAAGCCCTGACCTTGACGCAGGATATCAAACGTTTTTACCGGCAACTGGAATCCGTAGAAAACCGTATCAACTTCATCGAACTGGAATCCAACGCACCCGGCTACATTCGTATGGAAAGCGATGCCAGACCCCCCGAACAGACAATACGCGGCGGCAAGAAAAAAATCTTCATAACATTTGTCGCGCTGGGTGGAATTCTTGGCTTGGTCATCCCGATTTTGATAGATTTATTTGACCGTCGTATCAAAACCGCCGGACAAGTCGAAAAACTATTGGGTTACAAACCCCTGGCAGCCTTGCTGGACGAACAACAAGACAGCGTACCACCACAGATTATCGCCGACCAAAAACGCCGTCTGGCCTTAGCCCTGAACCGCGAACGGCTGCGCTCCGGCAAACCCGGCAGTTTGATTTTGCTGACGGCGGTAACGCATAACAGTAAAACCACATCTTTGGCATTTGATCTGGCGCGGGACTTTGGCAATATGGATGTCAGTGCCGTAGTCGTCGAAGTCAACACCTTAAAAGCCGATAGCCGTTATGTCACCGAACCGGTAACAGCGGGGGTATTTGATTTGATTGTCGATGCAGGCATCACCGTGCAGCAAGTCGTCAGCGGTGCCGACGCAAACTATCCAGACCGCATCGCTCTGGGAGTGCCTGATGAAGGCTTGCTGTTCGGCTATTTGCGCTTGCAAGCAGCACTGGAAAAACTGTTGGACCATTATTCAATGGTCATCCTTGATGCTGCACCGATTTTATTGTCCGCCGACGTGGAATTCTTCACCAGTATCAGCGATATTACCTTGCTGTTGATCGCCGCTCAGAAAACTCAACCCGGTGAAATCAAACGCGCCGTACAAATACTGGAGCGGGTAGACCCGAAAGTCATAAGCTTTATCGTGACCCGGTTGCAGGTTTTCCACGGCGGTGGTTATTATTCCAAGGTTTATACGAAAGAAACGACGGTGTAATGCAAGTGTTAAAACGCTATTTTCATACATAATGGCGACAACAAAACCAAAGCAAATAAAAAAAGTGGGGTAAAAAACTTATTTTTTATTCCTGAAAAATAAAAACCAGCTTTCAGGAGGTTAAATGATAGATAAAACACGACTGCTTTACCTGCTACACAGCGGCAATTTATACGGCACTGAGCGCATGGCTCTGGTTACCTTGCAAGGCTTGCAAAACGAGCTGATACCCTTGTTATTCGCCCCATCCGGCCCCGTCCACGAAGAAGCCCGACGTTTAGGCATAGAATCCCATATCTTTAAAGGCAGCAAAGATTTACTCAAACAACTGCCCGCTTTTCTCGCCGACAGCCAACGCATCGCAGTCTGCGCCACAGGCGTTTCCCATTCGCTGATTTTCTTATTTCTCAATTTGCGTTACCGCCTGAAAAATATCCATCTGCATTTAGTACATGGCGGCACCGACGAACGCCTCAGTTACGGCAGGAAAAAAATCCTCAACTATTTGCCGATCACCCTGGTTGCCGTCTCCAACTTTGTCCGCGAACGTTTGCTGGCGCATGGCGTGCGCGATAAGCAAATTAAAGTGCTGGAAAACTTCCTTCCAGATGAACAAATCAACACTACCTTGCAACGTCCGCGCTTTAGCCAAGATGGCATCCGCAAAGTTATTGTCGTCTCACGTGTCGATCCGATCAAGCGCATTGATATGCTGCTGGACGCACTGGATTTGGAACCTACCTTGGCAAATCTGGAATTCCGTATCCTTGGTACAGGCTGGGATTTGGACGCTTTCCGCGAGCGGGTGAAAAATACCCATCCTAACGTCAACTTTGTCGGTTTTAGCGAACAAGTCGCTGAAGAACTCACCGCCAGCGATTTACTGTTGCATTGTTGTCCTGAAGAACCGTTTGGCCTAGCGATTTTGGAAGCGATGGCGGCGAGAGTGCCTGTGTTATTGCCCAATGCCGGCGGTGCCGGCAGCTTAATCCCAGCATTTGATTTAGAAGATGAAGCCGCTACTGGTTTGCATTTCCAAGCCAACGACCCGCAAGACTTGGCTAAACAGCTCGTCCGTTTACAAACCGCCACCGCCGCACAACTCAATAACATGGCAGACAATGCCCACCAACGGTTATGGCAACACTATTCCAGCCACGCGCGTTTGCAAGATTACCGCGCCCAATTTGCCGAGGTCCTTTTATGAACCAGCGTATGAACCAGCCACTGGTTTCCGTCGTCGTCATAGGCCGTAACGAAGGCCAACGCCTCGCCGAATGCTTAGACTCCATTAACAACACTCAGATTGCAGGTGGATTGGAAATCATCTACGTCGATTCCAACTCCCACGATGGCAGCCCCGAACTCGCCGAACAACGCGGTGCAAAAGTCCTGCGCGTCATCCCCAAACGCCCGTGCGCGGCGATAGGCCGCAACGCCGGATGGCTCGAATCCCAAGCTGAATTCATTTTATTTTTAGACGGCGACACCCGCCTGCACCCCGATTTTCTGCCCGCCGCACTACAAGCTTTGGCAGAAAATCCCGAAGTCGCCATCGTCTGGGGACACCGCCGCGAACGCTATCCCGAACGCACGCTGTACAACCGCGTGCTAGATTTAGATTGGATATACGCGCCCGGCATCACCGATTTCTGCGGCGGCGATGCGTTGATGCGCCGCGAAGTATTGGTAACAGTCGATGGCTTTAGCGAAGATTTAATCGCTGGCGAAGAACCGGAACTCTGCCAACGCATCCGAGCCCTAGGCCACACCATCCTACACATCGACCAGCCCATGACCGACCACGACTTAGCCATGACCCGCTGGCAAGCCTACTGGAAACGCGCCCTCCGAGCCGGACACGCCTACGCCGAAGTCTCACAACGCATGAAAAACACCGCCTTCCCGTTATGGGTCAGCGAATGCAAACGCAACGCCATTCATGTCAGTGTGTTATTGGGGATGTTATTGGGTGCGCTAGGCTTGACGGTGCTACTTGGCGATTCGTTACCGCTAGTTGGCTTAGTCTTGGCCTATAGCTTTTTAATCTTGCGTTCGGCTTACAAAGCGAGATGGAAATGCCGCCAGCCTGTGACTTTATTGCTGTACGGCGTGCATTCGCATTTGCAGCAACTACCGATTGCCTTGGGGCAGTTAGGGTATTGGTACAACCGCATTAGGAATCGGCGGCAGGGGTTGATTGAGTATAAGTAAGGTTGCTCCTCAAGCTAACTAGAACAGGAGAAACAAACTTCTTTGTCCTGAACAGATTAGCAACTACCAGAACTGTTTCTCAGAATGTCCTGAACAAGAGAAACAAACTTCTTGGATTAACAACCACCAGGACTGTTTCTCAAGATAGCTAGAACATGAGAAACAAACCTCTTTGTCCTGAACAGATTAACAACTACCAGAACTGTTTCTCAAGATAACTTGAACATGAGAAACAAACCTCTTTGTCTTGAAAGAATACAATCCACATCTGTATATTGCCTGTCAAAAAATAAAATAAATTGATGACTAGTAAGTTTATAACTAATATATTGAAAATTATTAAAGACAAATATCGATATTCTGCTATGCAACTAAATTTAGATAACGCAGTTAACTACCATTACGATAAATTCCCACCTACTAATCTTGATTATGCAAAATTTCTAAACCCTTTAATAAAAGCTGTTGATGCCGTCGCACGTTACGACCAAATACTAAAAACCATGCATAACAGCGACATCCTATTGGCTCCGTTGCTAAACCAAGAAGCGGTTATCTCTTCAAGAATGGAAGGTACGGTCAGCACAATGGATGAAATTCTTAAATATGAGGCCAATTATGATGATGGTGTAAACAGCACCAATGTGCGATCAGAAGTAATTGAAACCATTCTTTATCAGCGGGCATTGCGGACAGCGCAACGGGCTATGGAAGAGGGGTATCCATTATCTCAGGCACTTATTAAATCCATTCATCAGCAACTGCTTTCTTATGGTCGAGGGGCTTTAAAAGCGCCGGGAGAATTTAAAAAAGAACAAAATTATTTAGCCGATAGATTCAAGAAAAATATTTTGTTTATCCCCATTAGCCCGGAAAAATTGCAGGAAGGCCTTGATCGCCTCTTTCAATATATGGAGCAAAGCAGCCATCCTATATTGGTTAAAACCGCACTGACTCATATTGAATTTGAAGCATTGCACCCCTTTAAAGACGGTAACGGACGCATTGGACGTATGTTAATTACGTTAATGCTGTGGTCGTCAGGCACACTATCTGCGCCACATTTTTATATCAGTGGTTATCTGGAAGATAATAAAGACTTGTATATAGATACCATGAGAAATGTCTCTGAACACGGCGACTGGGAAGCGTGGTGTGGTTTTTTTCTTGAGGCTGTTGAGCAACAGGCCATTAGAAATCTTGCTGTCGCTGAAAACATTCGGGCATTGTATGAGGAAATGAAAATAACCTTTACAGAGCTATTGGCATCTAAATGGAGCTTCAATGCTTTGGATTTTATTTTCACTAATCCGGTATTTAAAAACAATAAATTCGCTGAAAATAGCGGTATATCACCTGCAACAGTGGCAAGATTTACCCGTATACTTTTAGAAAACAAACTCATCGTCACTTTGGAAGAAGGTGCTGGCAGTAGGCCCGCGCTTTATTGTTTTGAACCGTTAATGGAATTGGTAAGAGTATAAGTATTTCTATTGGTAACGTCTTTGCATTATTCCCACATCCCGGAGTACTCAAACCCGTTGGGTAAGATACAACCCCCAACAATCCCATATGCAAAGACGAGTATGATAGATTAATTCGATAACCCCTTAACAACAAAACCATGAAAATTGGTAACTCGGGCTAGCGTAGCCTAACCCGGTAATTCTGGTATCCATTACTTTTTCGTCGTGTCACGCTACAAACCCGATCTATGAGGCTAATATGCAAACTTTCAAACAACATTTTAAACAAATCCTGGCTGTATTGCTCTTCAGCGCCGTATTTTCCGGTTTTATTGGGGCGGCTGAAACAGGTGATACCCATCATGCCCAAAGTACCCAGGAATGGCCGGGAGTTTATAATGGCTTCCTTCCTTGTGATGATTGCAAGGGTATTAAAACCACGCTGGCATTAAATAACAACGGCACTTATATCCTGATGACTCAATTCGTTGGCAAGTCGCCACGGGATTTTGTGGAAAAAGGCAAATTTGCCTGGAATGCTGATAGCAATACCCTGGTTTTGACATCGCGCGACGGTTCAACTAAACACGAATACGGTGTCGACGAAAACAACCTCGTCAAGCTTGATGATAACGGCAACCGCGTCTCCGGCAAACTGGCTGAACGCTATATTTTGCGGCGTAACGTAATGCCGGAAGCGCGGCAGCAACATGCGGCGCATTGAACAATGCCGGTCGGCAAATAGCTTTATGTTCCCCTGCTCCGGTGCGGAAACTATAAACGTATAACCATAAAGGCATCCGATGAGCTATCAATTAAAAAAAATCCTGGTAAAAACCCTGCAACCGGTCGCAGCACTCACCAACAAACTCGATGTCCTGCACCGCCTCTGGGCGAATACCAGGCTGAACAGTGCGTTAAACGGCACAGTGCATCCGTCTGTGGTGGTGCTAAACACGCCGGAATTGCATGGCACCCGGCGCATCAACATGGGGCAAAACCTGTACCTGTACCGTGACTTATACTTCGAAACCCAGGATCAGGGGCAAATTGAAATCGGCAACGATGTGGTGCTGTCGCGTGGCGTGCATCTGGTCGCGTTTGCGTCGATTGTGCTGGAGGACGGGGTTATGATCGGCGAATATTCCAGTTTGCGCGACGCCAATCACCGTATCGTCAGTGAAGGTTCAATGCGTGACAGCGGACACGAGGGCAAGCCGATTGTGATCCGCCGCAATGCCTGGATAGGACGCGGCGTGACGATATTGGGCGGCGTGACTATCGGGGAAAATGCCGTGGTTGGTGCCAATGCGGTGGTCACTAAAGACATTCCGGCTGGCAGTGTTGCTGTCGGCATTCCAGCCAGGGTCATCAAAACCTAGACTATGCTTTCTTATATCGCTTATCTGCCCGGTTTGTTGGCGTATTACGTCGCGCAAAACTATTCCGTACAGAAAGCCTTTATCTGGGTTTATATGCCCACTATGCTGCTTTTGCCGGATTATTACCGCGCCATTACTCCCGGCTTGCCTGATCCGACCTTTAACCAAAGCGCATCGGTGGCATTATTTGCAGTATTCATTATGAAGGGCGCGCCGGGTTATCGGTTCAGTTATACCGATCTGGTCGTTGGTTTTTTTGCCATTGCCGTTTCATATTCCGAATATCTGGCTTCCGGTTACTCGGATGCCCAGAACCTGATGTTTTTTGAGTTAACTTCGGTTTATTTTCCCTATATTTTTGCCAAAAGCCTGATCGAGCCGTTTAACCTGCGCTATGAGTTTGCCAAAGTTATAGTGCTGTGTTTATCCGTCGTATTTTTCATGAATTTATTCGAGAATAAATTCGGCTACAATTTGTGGCAGGCTTATCTGGGTATGTTCTTCCCCGGCCAGGGACAGGGCTGGGTAACCACTTTCCGCTTCGGTTTGGCGCGGGCGGCTGGGCCTTATGGGCACTGCCTGGTCGATGGCATCATGATGGCGGTCGGCTACCGTATGCAACGCTGGCTGCAATGGTCGGAAGTGTGGCCCGAGAAAATCAGGCAAATGTCCTGGATTCCGTGGTTTACGCCAACCCAGGTATTTACGCTGATGATTCTGGGCGGTGTTTTTACCACGTTGGGCAAAGGCCAGTGGTTGGCGGGTATTGTTGCAGCGGGCATTGTTATTATTGGTCGTTCCAAGCAGCGGGTGGCAGCGATGACTGCTGTTATCGGGGTGATGGTTTTTATTGGCATTCCATTGTTGATGGCGTTTTTAAGCTACGCCTCCGTTGGTCGTGCCAACGCCAAGGATGACAATCAGGAAACCGCCGCCTATCGCTACGAACTGGTCACTGAATACATGGATGAAGCCAGTGAACATTTATGGTTTGGTTGGGGTTTGATGAAATGGCCGGAAATTCCCGGCTTTGAATCCATCGACAACAATTTTTTACTGACTTATTTAAACCACGGTGTCATTGCTGTCACCCTGTTGCTGGGCATCATTTTTGGCATGATGGGTCGGCTGCTTTGGCATGGTATGAGCCGACCGATGCCTGAACCCAAAGGCAGTTCCCTGGCGTTTACACTGGCAGCGATTTTCCTGATGTATTTAATTGCTGTCGCCACCGTTGCGATGATGTATCAAAGCTGCACAATGTTTTTTATCATCACCGGCTTATCCGACGCCTATTTGCGTATGAGCAAATGGGATGGCTCGGAAGGCAGCGGCAAAGTCAAAGCCATACTGGATACCCGCAGGTTTAAATTTCGAAAAGTGCTGTAATCAACAGTCATGATTGAATTAACTGGCGCATAATAAACAAAAGCCTGATAAACAGGCTTATTTAAAGGAACTTGCCATTTTATGATAACGGTTTTTTACGATGGAAAATGCGGGCTTTGTAGCCGTGAAATCAGGCACTACCAAAATATTGCCCAGCACGGAATATTTGGGTGGGTTGATATTACCGTCACGCCCGCTCTTTTTAATGCACTTGGGCTATCTGTCAGCGAAGGCCTTAAAGCCTTGCATGTCATGGATAATAACGGCGTACTGCATGTAGGTATCGATGCTTTTATAGTTATCTGGAAAGGCCTGTCTACTCGTTGGCGAATCTTGAGTTATCTTGTCGGCTTGCCGCTTATACGCCCTCTCGTACAACGTCTATATATTCGTTTTGCAAATTGGCGTTTCAAACGTTTGGGCTATGATAAATGCGGACTATGAAGAATTCCTACTTAACTGATATTACACAGTAACATGCTTAACTCCCATTGACTGCACCGAGCAGCGCAGATTTTGGCGGGATCATCCAAAGAGAAGCGACCGGGAAGCCGGTGGATAGCAACTCATCAGGAACTCCCTGTATTTATAAACCAGAAATTTGCGGGTATGCCGATCTTTAAAGCGATCAACGCGGCATTATTTACAGTAACCAGCCAGATACAAAAAAACAGCCCGGCATAAAGCAAGACTTTGAACTTGCTGGTAAACGGTGCAGTTTTGGATATGACGGCAATAAGCATCTCCAAAGCAAACAAGCCACATCACCCAATTCAGTTCAGGATGCTCCAGGCTATAAGCCGCCGCTTTGGCAAGCACGCCTGCAACAGGGAATTTATCCAGGAATAAAAAGAACGGAATGACGATTGAGCTGCAAGCTTTACTGAATTGTACAACCGAAAAGCTATTATAATGCTGGCTTTTCGACATAAATGGATTCTGCAATGGAAAACTTACCCCCCAAAACATGCTCTATCGAGCGTCTGGTCACCCAACCGAAACTTGTTGCTGCCGCCAAGGCAGGCATTAAAACACAGCAACGGCGCGATGGCGTTTATGGCTGGGCCGGAGAGAGCTTTGAACTGGATGGCGTGGCATTTGTTGTAACTGATTTAAGCCGCCAGCGTTTGGGCGACATGACGGATGAGGATGCAAGGGCGGAAGGTTTTCCAGGCTTGGCAATGTACAAGAATATTATTCTGAGAATGCACGCTGGCATGACTTGGGAAGAAGATCATCTGGTTTGGGTGCATAGTTTTGCTATTAAGCCGGAAGCCTGAAAACAGTTACTGTTTTTAAAAATGCCAGATCAGATTTGAATCACTGCAGCACTTCCGCCTTTTGTGCACTGGACATGATCATGCGGCATTTTTTCACTCATTGATGTCTGTCTTTGTTATTTCACCAAATGCTTCAACAAAGAACCGCTAAGCATCGATGTAGCGAATGCCATCACGACCAAAGCTACAAAAATACGTTGATCAATCAGTTGCTGTTCCAGCGCAACTGAAGCCAGAATGATTTCGATGGCACCTCTGGCGTTCAAACCCACACCCACCGACCAGGCATCCCGCCAGCACATTCCACCTATTCTGGCACCTGTCCCGGCCCCCAGTATTTTCCCCAGGCAAGCTATAACAAAGACCAGCAACACCAGGTAACCATCAAACTGGCTGGAAAAATTGGCCTTGAGACCGACGGAAACAAAATATAACGGGGCAAAGAAATGCAGTGCAAACGGCTGGAACAGTGAGTTGACAGGTTTGTCCTGCTCAGGCATCTGGCCCAAGGCCATACCGACCAGAAATGCCCCAAAAATGGCGTGGATACCGATGCTTTCCGCCCCAACCGCCGCCAGCATGACCAACACGGCCAAAAAAGTCAGCAAGCCGCCCGGCCAATCCTGGAAAAACCGCACACGTTGCAGGAAGGGTTGCAATAGCCAGCGCCCTATCCCCAAAATCAATGCCGCATAAGCCAAAACCGAAGCCAGCGTTGTAAAAATATTTCCGGCAGGATGCTCTTCCCCCAGGTTACGCAAAATGAAGGCGAACAATGACCAGCCAACCAAGTCATTAATCATTGCCGAGGTCATAATTGTCATCCCGACCCGGGTACCGATCAGATTCAAATCCATCAATATCCGGGCAATAACCGGCAAGGCTGAAATCGACAAGGCGGTCCCCATGAACAAAGCGAACAAATACCGGTGCTCAGCCTGCCCCCATAATCCAGGAAACAATACCACCATGCCGAACCCCAATGCGAACGGTAATAACCCGCCCAACAGGCTGGTTGAAACGATGGTGAATTTGCATTGGCGAAAATGAATCAAGTTGATTTCCAGGCCCGCTGCAAACATAAAGAACAGCATCCCCACTTTAAGCAGGGTATCAATGCTTGTCGTGATAGTTTTGTCGGCTGAAAACAGCGAGGCATAGACATCAGGACAAACCGTCCCCAACAAAGTCGGCCCCAGCAGAATGCCGCCCAGCAATTCCCCGAGTACAACCGGCTGGGCGAGTCTTTTCATCAGGTAACCGAATAGCCAGGCTACCGCTAACATTAGAGCTATTTGGCTGAAAAAAGCGTGTAGTTGTGAATGATTCATTGGTGGTATTCGAAGCCCTGACTTCGGATCACGGGAAGCCCCGACATTTCAAGTTGAGTTCCCAATCTTCAGATTGGGAACTGACATTGCTGTAAACGACTACTCTTGTTTGTCGTTAATCAGGTCGTAAGTGATATCAGGGTTAAGTCCCATAGGCCAATAAATAATGGCTGCCGGCGGCCAGAACAGCGATACCGTACGGAATTTTGCACGTAGCCTGCCTTCTTTCAGCGTTTTGCCGCTTTGTTCCAGCCGGTAAGGAATTCCGCCACCAGGGGGTATGCCTGCTGCTGTCCAGAAAAACGGCTTGGTCGTTACTTCACCATCGGCCTTGATGCTTACTGGTTCAGGCCTTTCGTAAATATATAAATTGGAACCTTCAGGTACCTTAAAATGACCGGTTGTCGAACAACCTGCCGTCATCAACAAAACCAACAGAATATACAGTTTTTTCATCGTTAAGCCCCCTCATTATGTGACGCGTTTAAAAATCAAAGACGTATTTATACCGCCAAAAGCAAAATTATTGCTCATTACATATTCGCAATTTAAGCTGCGAATATCGTCCCTAATATAGTCCAAATGTGCACAAGCAGGGTCAATATTTTCAAGATTGGCGTTAACATGGAACCAGCCTTCATTCATCATCTGAATCGCAACCCACGCTTCCAGTGCGCCACACGCACCCAATGTATGACCCGTAAAGCTTTTTAACGAACTGATTGGCGTATCGGCACCAAACACCGCCGCCGTCGCGTGGCTTTCGGCCACATCCCCATGCGCCGTCGCGGTACCGTGGGCACTGACATAACCGATCGCTGCGGCATCCAGACCCGCATCCTGCAAAGCCAGTCGCATTGCGGTCTGCATACTGTTGCAATCCGGCTGGGTCACATGCAGGCCATCGGAATTCGTACCATAACCGGCCAGTTCGGCATGGATATGCGCCCCACGAGCCAATGCGTGATCGCGCTCTTCGAGTATTAATGTCCCTGCACCTTCACCGATAACCAGACCGTCGCGGTCACGATCAAACGGTCTGGGCGTTGTTTCCGGCGCATTGTTGTGGGTACTGGTGGCAAACAAGGTGTCAAATACCGCCGCTTCGGATGCCGACAACTCTTCTGCACCGCCCGCCACCATCAGCGTCTGGTAACCATGCTTGATTGCTTCGTAAGCATAACCAATACCCTGGCTACTGGAGGTGCAGGCACTGGAAGTCGTGTAAACCCGGCCATTGATACCGAAAAATAAGCCAATGTTGATCGGTGTCGTATGCGCCATCATCCTGATATAAGACGTGGCATTAAGACCGTTGACGGTATGATTGAGCAGCATGTTGCCGAATTCTGCCAAGGCATCAAAACTGCCCGCAGAACTTCCATAAGCTATGCCCATTTGCCCGCTGTTCAGTATCGGATCATTCAACAACCCGGCATCAACCAGTGCCAGTTCAGTTGCATAAGTGGCCATTAACGCAATACGGCCCATACTGCGGGTTTGCTTTCTGGAATAATGCGCAGGTTTGCTAAATTCGGCAGGAGCCCCTAGCCGGGTGTTCAAACCGATGTATTTGTCCCATTCGGCGATGCTCTGGATGCCTGTAGATTGCGCCTTGAGCCGTGCGGAAACCTGTTGCCAGTCACTGCCTATCGGCGAAATACCGGCCATTCCGGTCACCACCACGCGTTTTAACATAAGCCACCATTGACCGACAAAACCTGACGAGTGATGTAAGCGGCATCTTCCGACATCAAAAAAGCGACTGCTGCCGCGACTTCTTTAGGACTACCGACGCGACGGGCGGGAATCATTTTTTTGATGTCATCCAATGGCAAATTATCCAGCATATCCGTGGCAATTAAACCCGGCGCAACACAATTGACAGTAATATCGCGTTTTGCCAGTTCCAGAGCCAGCGCTTTGGTCGCCCCGATAATACCGGCCTTGGCGGCACTGTAATTAACCTGACCACGATTACCCATGAGGCCGGAAACCGATGACAAGGTCACGATGCGTCCGGGTTGCCGTCGCCTGACCATAGGCATGACGACGGGCTGCAAGACATTATAAAAGCTGTCCAGGTTAGTGTGGATCACGCTGTCCCATTCCTCCCCCGTCAGAGACGGAAATGCATTATCGGCGGTGATACCGGCATTGCAGACCACGCCATAATAAACGCCGTGGGCCGCTATATCCTGGCTGATTTGTTCGGCGCATTGCGCACGGTCGCCAACATCAAACTGCAGCAACCTTGCTGCTTGCCCCATCTGCTCAATTTCGGCGATCACAGCTTCAGCCTGGGCTTTCTGGCTACGGCAATGCAGTACCAGATCAAAACCCTGTTTAGCCAAATAGAGCGCAATCGCCTTGCCTATGCCGCGACTGGAGCCGGTTACTAAAATCGTTTTTTTCATAATCTGGTTTCTATAGAGGGTTGATAGACCGTCAGGTTGGCCTGGACTTCAATAGCCGTGCTGTAAATTTTACAATCAAAAACACCCAAATTATCGTCCTGGATAATATTTTTTACCTGAACGGTCAGTACGGTACCAACAGCAAAACTACCAACATTGCTGATATAGCGTCGGGTACCGAGCAAAAAACCCAGTTTTATCGGCTCTCCTGCCAACCTGGACTGGATACCCGCATAAGCTGCTATCGCCTGTGCCATATATTCGATACCAGCCCAGGCCGGAACGCTGTGTTCATCGCCGAGCAAAGCATCATTACGCACGGTCAGCTCCGCTGACAAACCCTGGCTATCAAATTCAATTATCCTGTCCAGCAAAATCATACGGCCGCTATGGGGAATTAGTGCGGCAAGATCAGTATTGTCTATCAAACTAAAGTCCTTTATAAAATCATGTCCTTGCAATCACAACAGACACATTGTTACCGCCAAACGCAAAGGAATTACTCTGGCAAACCTTGATACCACTCCCCGACTTTGCCCCAATTTTCACCCAGTTCAACGGTGCTAGTTCATCATCGATATTATCGTCATTAATATTGGGAATTAATGCCCCTTGCTCGTTTTCCGTCAGCAGCAGCCAGCAAAAACCCAGCTCCAAAGCGGCTGCTGCTCCCAAAGCATGTCCGGTCATGCCTTTACTGGAACTGGCGGCAACCCGATTTCCGAATACCGCATGCACGGCTTTACTTTCCATTGCATCGTTCAAAACCGTCGCTGTACCGTGTAAATTCAGATAATCTACTTCATCCGGGTGTTTCCCGGCATCTTGCAAGGCTTTTTGCAGCGCAGCAATGACCGCAGTTCCAAGCGGGTCAGGTGCGGAAAAATGATAGGCGTCGCTGCTCGCCCCTATTCCCAATAAGGCTACCGGACCGGGTTCCTTGCTCAACACAAAAAGGCTGGCAGCTTCGCCGATATTGATACCGTCACGCTGTTTGCCAAAGGGTTTGCAATAGCCTTTGCTAAGCGATTCAAGTGCCGCAAAACCATTCAGGGTCAAACTGCACAAACTGTCAGCCCCGCCGACAATCACAGCATCGCACAAATCCAGCGTCAACAGGCGACGAGCCGAAGCAATAGCTTTACCGCTGGATGAACAGGCGGTAGAAATAGTGTAGGCCGGACCGCCAAGCCCTAAATAGGCAGCCAGAAAATCAGCCCCCGCCCCCATTTGTTGTTGTTTATAATGAAACTGTTCGGGCAATTTTCCGTGTTTGTGCTGGTAAGCCAAGGCCAATTCGGTGTTTCTGACCCCGGAGGTGCTCGTACCCAAGACAATACCGACACGATGGCGGCCAAACTTGGCCAGCATACTGTCTACCGTCGTCCTGATCTGGCTTACCGCCGCCAGTAACAGCTGATTATTGCGGCACTGGTAAAAACTGAAACGCGGATCTAGCGTCGGCAATTCAGCATTGATTTGTCCAACCGCAGCCGTCGGGCCAAATTCATCGGTTGCAATAAGACCGGAACGGTCACCTGCCAATAAATGGGCAATGATCTCAGGCCTGGAAGTTCCGGCGGCACACAATAAACCTAAATCATTCAGATAAAGTGTCATAACTGATGGTTTTAATGTGCAGTTGATAATGGTAACGAAGGTTATTGACAAACACTTCTTTCGCCCACACTGCATCCGGCTGTAGATAATCCACGTCAACGCGCAGTTCATTAGCGTAATACAAGCGGCGATGCTGCTTATCCACTTGTAAGCGCCAGGGTTTAGGCAAGATTTTTTGTAATTCGGCTGATGGCCAGTAAACCAGTTGCAGGTCTTTGATAATATATTCCGGGGCAAAGGCAGCGGGCAATAAGGGGCTTTTATCCAGCACCAGGGCTTTGCCGTCATAACTTAAATTAAACAGGCTGATGCCGTCACGGCTTAAACCCGCCATGGCGATGTGTTGCTGGTCCAGCTCCAGCACACAGAGCAGCGTTTCCTGTCGCCCGGACCAGACTGCCGTCAGTTCCTGGACAATACGCCTGGCTGGAGCCAACGGCATTGCTATCGGGAGAGTTTCAGCCGCATCAATATCGGCCGATGGTTTTATTAAAGCACAGCCATTTAAACAAACCAGCATCAATGCAAATGCTAGTTTGCGCGGCATAGTTCAACCAGAGTTTCCAACCGGGATCGGGCATTTTTGACATATGGATTTGCTTCATCCCAGGCATAACCTGCCAGTATCGAACAGATCATTACTTTCACCTGCGGTTGTTGGCCCGGATGAAAAATCACATCCTGAAAACGCCCGTCGTACCAGGCATCGACAAACACACGGAAGGTATTGACGCCGCGTTGAAGCGGTACGGCATAATCAGCGTTCCAGTCCACAGCCTCTTGTCGAAACTGCCGATCCAGCACAGCCGCTGCCAGGCTGGCCGATTTCATCGCAATGGTTACCCCTGAAGAAAACACCGGATCGAGAAATTCGCCGGCATTGCCCAATAAAGCATAACCTTTGCCGTACAGACTTTTTACATTGGCCGAATAGCCGGTAATCGAATTGATACTGTCATCAAAGACTGCGTTTCCCAGTAACACGCGTAAGCTGCTTTCCTGCCTGATAATATCCTGCAAGGCCGTAGCGTTATCATCCCAGTGCTGATAAAAATCGGCTTCCGCCACCACGCCGACACTGCTGCGTCCATTGCTGAAAGGAATTAACCAGTACCAAACGTCTTTATGCTCGGGATGCACGGTAATCCTGATTTTATTCCGGTCAAACTGGGCATCGTCAATACGGTCTTCAATATGCCCGAACAGGGCTTTTCTGACAGGAAAACCCGACGGCGACTCCAGATTCAGCAAGCGCGGTAAAATGCGCCCGAAACCACTGGCATCAAGAACAAAATCGGCTTCATAAGCTGTCGTGGTGCCTGATACATCACGCACCTCAAGTTTCGGTTTGATGCCGGAAAAATCCACAGCAGTGACTTCCATTTGCCAACGGATATCCACTCCCATCCTGATAGCCTCATGAGCCAGCAGTTCATCAAACCTGCCCCGTTGCACCTGAAAGGTCGTACCCATGCCAGCCGTAAATTTCTCTTCAAAATTAAATTCAGTGCGCTTATCCCGATAAACAAAGGACGCACCGTTTTTAAATTGGAACCCGGCATTAATAACAGCATCCAACATTCCAGCTTCGCGGATAAATTCCATACATTGGGGCAATAAGCTTTCGCCTATGCTAAAACGTGGAAACTGTTGACGCTCCAGGATCGTAACCTGATAACCCTTATTCTGTAACAATGCTCCGGCAATGCTACCCGAAGGGCCGGCGCCTATGATAATAACGTTACGCATTCGAAGGGTTCCATTTATTGTAGTGGCCTGAGTGATGGAATATTTAAAATCCCGGATTGAGCTGGACGGCGGTTTATATAGATTGATTCGGGTATTAGTTACATCTGTAAAACTATTTTAACCGGATTCTACAGACTTATCGTTGTTGAATGAAAGCGAAGTCTCGCGGCAATTGCTAAAAACTGACAGCAAGTATTGATGCAGGCTTGTTACTGCTCCTGATATTCCCTGCTTTCCTGTTGGCGGTGGACTTCCCGTGTATTGCTGACTATCATGTCAATACCGTCGCTGCTACTATTATGAATCCTGAAAAGGTAAAGAAGACATGATTAAATTAATTATAAAAAATTTTATTCTCCTGGCTTTGTTAGGCCTGTTGCCAGCATGTTCTGAATTTAAAGAAGCGGGGCGATCGATCGGCAATACCACAAAAAATGTGACGACAGATATTGGTCATGGCTCGCGAGATACTGTCCAGGCCATAGGCAAAGGCACCAAAAGAGTGGTCAAATCAATCACTGAAGACCCAGCACAGCCTAGCCAATAACAATTTTAAACGGTGTTGGACGGGAGTGAAAAATGCCCGCCATAACTTGTCCTCTCCGTCAGTGCCGGTGCTATGATGCTTGATCTTATTGTATGCAAATGGAGCGCATGGACTCGGGGTTTGGATTCAAGGGATGACCGGCTGATAGATTCGGGCAAGATATCAATACCTGAATCGGTACCCAGGATGCTGCAGCGACGGTTAACACCGCTAGGCAAAGTGGTTTTTAAAGTCGCCGATCAATGCATTGAGAACCGGAAAATATTGCCTGTCGTGTTCAGTTCCGCACATGGCGAGCTGAATAAATCCCTGGAGATGCTCAAAACCATCCAGGCAGGTCATGAGCTTTCACCGACGGCATTCAGCCTGTCTGTACATAATGCCATTGCTGGCCTGTTTTCTATCGCCTATAGCAATCATCAGGAAATTACTGTGATAGCCCCCGGAAAGGAAGGCATTGCCCCGGCTTTCATTGAAGCGCTCGGGATGCTGCATGAAGGTGCTGAACAAGCCCTGCTTGTTTTTTATGATGAACCTGTCGCGGATTTTTACCCGGTTGCGCCGTTTAACCTCGATACGCCTTTTAGTTGTGTACTGGCGTTAAGAATCACATTAAAAGGCGATGGCCTGCCTTTACAGTTTTGCCGTTCTACGCAATCTCATGAGGATGGCGAACAGCCGTTACAGTTACCAACCTTTATAAAATTTTTGCTTGGCGATGAATGCTCATTAACTATAGGTAATCTGGGGCATAGCTGGATATGGCAGAAAAAATAATTCGCAAGTTAAGTTATTGCTGGCGTCTTTTTGCCACAGCTTTAAGTTTTTTCAGCTTTGGTCTGGGGGGATTATTGTTGTGGTTTCTGGTTTTCCCGGTATTGTCCATATTGCCCGGCAATCGGCTGCAGCGGATAAGCCGCGGACAGTATGTTGTCCACACCAGCTTTTATATATTCATCGGTCTGATGCACAGAATCGGCATTATGACTTATGAAATAAACGGCCTGGACAAGCTAAACCGTCCCGGGCAATTAATCATTGCCAATCACCCTACCCTGGTCGATATAGTGTTCCTGATTAGCCGGATTAAACAGGCAAACTGTATTGTTAAAGCAAGGCTGTGGCATAATCCCTTCATGCGAGGGCCTATTTTAAATGCCGGCTATATCAGCAACGGCGATCCCGAGAAGATGATAGCCGAGTGTGTAAGCTGGCTACAGTCAGGCGGAACCATGATTATTTTTCCTGAAGGCACCCGCTCGGTACCCGGCAAACCCTGTCGTTTTCAGCGCGGAGCCGCCACGATAGCATTGCAGGCCAATACCTGTGTTACCCCGGTCACTATTTCCTGCTACCCAAGTACCTTAACCAAAACCGAACAATGGTATCAAATTCCCGAACGCCGCTTTCATCTGGCGATGCAAGTAGGCGAAGACATTATCCTGGACGATTTTACCCGGATACAACCAAAATCAATTGCCGTACGCCGCTTTAACCAACACTTGCAGGATTATTTCACGCAACAGAGAGAACGCTACAAACACTATGGAAAATGAATTAAAACAACTGATTATTGATGCACTGGCCTTGGAAGACACCCGTGTGTCTGACATCGACAACCATGCGCCGCTTTTTAATGACGGCCTGGGCCTCGATTCGATAGACGCGCTGGAACTGGGACTGGCTATCCGCAAAAAATACAATGTAAAAATTGAGGCCGAAAAAGAGGATGTTGTGAAGATTTTTTCATCCGTATCAACCCTGGCCGACTACATCAAATCAGTACAAGGTTAACCATTCATGAACAATCGTGAAGAAATCCTGGCAGCTATTAAAAACATAATGGTCGAGATGTTCGAACTCGATGAAAAAGCTATTACCCTGGAAACCCGTCTGTACGAAGACATCGACTTCGACAGCATTGATGCTGTCGATATGATGGTTCGTCTTAAGGAAATGACCGGAAAAACCGTTAAACCCGAAGATTTCAAATCTGCCCGCACCATAGGCGATGTAGTTGAAGCGGTTTACAAGATGCTGCAAGAGTAATGACGGCAGAAAGCAAGCATTTGGCGTGTCTTTTTTGAGTTCTTAACATGCGTATCATAATAAACAGCATAATCGGCCTGTTAACTATGCTTTATCCATTCGCCGTCTATTTCGGTACGCAATATCTGGAGCCTCGAAAAATAGCCGTCATCCTGATGATATTGCTGGGTATCCGACTGCTCGCCAGCTATTCGGTTAAGCACTGGAGCAGTCCGCTATTACTGGCGGGTATCGCCTACTGCGGCTTTGCTATCTGGAGCAATGAATTACTGGCCTTACGATTTTATCCGTTCATTGTGAATATCGTAATGCTGCTGATTTTTTCTGCAAGCCTGCTATCGTCACAAAGCATGATTGAGCGACTGGCGAGAATCCAGCATCCTGATTTACCCCCGGCAGGCGTTATTTATACACGGAAGGTAACACAAATCTGGTGCGCTTTCTTCATATTCAACGGCAGCATTGCCTTAATAACAGCGCTGTGGGGCAGCTTTGAACTATGGAGCTTATATAACGGCTTGATCGCCTACATACTGATGGGAAGCTTACTGGGCGGGGAATATATCATCAGGATGAAGACTCAGAAACATGTCAAATGAACGGTTAGCCTTGCCAGACATCTTGCTGGCAAGCAAAGGGGCGGCAACCCGGATTGCCTATCATACCGGGCGTTATTATTATGCCGATGAGTTTTATGCCACAGTAAGCCACCGGATCGGCCAGTTGCAAGCCCAACCATCCCGGCGTTATGCCTTATTCACCGAAGACGCCTATCCTTTCGCCGTGCTTTTATTTGCGTTGCTGCATGCGGGAAAACAGGTCTGGATTGCCGGCAACAACCGCCCCGGCACTGCACAACAACTCCAAGAACACGGATGCCAGTTAATTGGTGACTGGGGTTCCGGTAAAACCGTTGATTATGCGCTGGAGATGGCAGAAGCCCCCGCTTTGCCGCTATCGCCCCTAAGCTTGCAACAAACGCAGTTGGTGATATTCACCTCCGGTTCCACCGGGGAACCGAAACCGATAGAAAAAAACCTAGGCCAATTCCAGCTTGAGGTCACCACACTGGAACAGCAATGGGGCACACTGCTTGGCGATGCGGAAGTGCTGGCAACCGTCAGCCACCAGCATATCTACGGCCTGCTGTTCCGTGTGTTATGGCCGTTGTCCGCAGGCCGATGTTTCCATAGCCCAACTTACCTCAATCCTGAAACGCTGGCCAACGCTGTTCATGATACCGCCTGTTGGGTCGCCAGCCCCGCGCATTTAAAACGGTTGGATCAGGACTCCCCTTGGCGAAGCATTGCCAGATTAAAAGCCGTGTTCAGTTCGGGCGGCGCTTTGCCTGAAACCGCCAAGCAGCAGATTAAAACGTGTAGCGGACAAGAGGTGATTGAAATTTACGGCAGTTCGGAAACGGGCGGCATTGCTTGGCGGCAGCACGACAGCCTCTGGCAATTGTTTGACGGCATGGGCTTAAATACCACGGATGGCAATTGGCAATTGCATTCGCCTTATCTGCAAAGCCATTCTTTCCAACTGGATGACCAGCTTAGCTTACAAGCCGACGGGCGGTTTATCCTGCATGGGCGTGTGGACCGTATCGTTAAGATAGAAGAAAAACGCCTGTCCTTATCGGAATTGGAACGGCGTCTAGTTGATATGCCTTGGATAGCTGAAGCCTTGTCCCTAAACCTGGCAAAAAGCCGGGATGTGGTGGCTGCCGCCGTGGTGCTGACTGAAACCGGTTTGGCACAATTAAAAGCCGAAGGCCGGAACGCATTGCTCAGGCAGACGCGCAGCCATCTGAACCAATGGTTTGATAGCGTGGTATTGCCAAGAAAATGGCTGTTGCTAAACGCCCTGCCGTTGACGGCTTTAGGCAAAATTGACCAACCGCTGCTAACAGCGATGCTTGACACCGACCAGCGAAAATTACCGCAAGTGCAAAGTGTTTGCATAACACCCGGCAGCGTGGAACTACTGCTCAGGGTGCCTGAAGAATTGGTTTATTTCCCCGACCATTTCGCCGGTTACCCGATCCTGCCAGGAGTGGTACAACTGGCTTGGGTGGAGCATTTTGGCAAACTCTTTTTCGCCCTTGATAAATTATCCATGCCTTTTTCACAGATGGAAGTTGTGAAATTTACAAAGACTATCCATCCCGGCGATGAACTGACATTATCACTCAACTGGAAGGCCATACCTGGAAAGTTATATTTTAATTTCAGTTCGGGTGTGGCGGGATATAGTTCGGGGCGGATGATCTATAAGAAGCAACAAAGGCCACCTTAGAATGGTACCTTCAAAAAAACAAATAGATCGCGGTTACACAATGAATTTTTAATACTTAAGGATATATGATGAATATGTTTTTTCGCTACCTCATGGTTGTTATTACCCTATTTGCAACTGCTGGGTGCTCCAAAAGACTCGATGAAACCTCGCTGCCAACCTATATCAGAATAAATGATGTTTACTATACACAAGTGTCATTGCAGTTTGAAAATGGCAAGTATTTGACTACTAATTATCGCCGCGGCGTTCTACTGCCCATTAATATTCAAGTCATATTGCACGAGATAACTGACGACGAAATTTTGTTGGAAATACTCTCCTCACACGCAAAATTACGTATCGAAAATGTGCAAAAGCATACTGGCGATACCACAACACAGGCTTTCCCTAAACTGTTAGCTAAAAATAAAGTTGATCTGTCCAGTTTTTCGGAGTTGGAAAGGGAAAAAATAAATGCAGGGCAAGCCGCTAATGGCATGCGGAAAAAAGCGGTGATTGCAGCAATAGGCTATCCACCCATCACAGAAACACTAACGCTGGAATCTAACCAATGGACATACTGGAGTTCAAGATTTAACAGATTTATTGTTTATTTTGAAAATGACCGCGTAACTCGGATTCAGGATTAATTCTCCGTTGAATGGTCAAGAGGCTTTTAGGAATGCTTGAACACAAATATGCTATGAAAACCTGCATCATCATCCCCGTTTATAATCATGAACATGCCATTGCCCAGGTTATCGCCAAAATAAAAACTTACGGTGTTCCCTGCTTATTGGTGAATGATGGAAGTTCAGCCGCTTGCTCAGCAGTGCTGGAATCCTGCGCCGAACAGGAATCGGCTTGGCTTACCCTGATAAACCGCAGTGAAAATGGCGGCAAAGGAGCAGCCGTTATCGATGGTTTTAACGCAGCCCGGCAATCAGGTTACACGCATGCGTTACAAATTGATGCCGACGGTCAGCATAATATTGATGATGTGCCGCGTTTTCTGGAAATAGGTCGATTGCATCCGCAAGCGATGCTGTTAGGCCAACCGATATTTGATGAATCCGCCCCGAAAAACCGTTTGTATGGACGGCGGCTCACTAATCTATGGATAGCAATAAACACCTTGTCTTTAGCGATCGCCGACGGGATGTGCGGCTTTCGCCTGTACCCGCTGTCCGCGGTAGAACAATTAACCGGCACGACCCGGATCGGCCTGGGTATGGAATTCGATACCGACATCGTTGTGCGCCTGTACTGGCAAGGCGTCGACGTTATCAACATACCGACAGCCGTAAGCTACCCCTGGGATGGCGTTTCGCATTTTAAACTGTGGCGGGACAATGTCATGATCTCAAAAACCCATGCCCGCCTGTTTTTTGGCATGTTGCCCCGCATCCCGAGACTCATCCTGAGACATTGGCAATGACAGATTCCACGCATTGGGCGCAAATGAAAGATCGCAGCTTCATTTTAGGGATGCGGTTTTTATTGCGTGTCTATTTGCTGTTCGGGCGTACTGTTTTGCAAGTGTTTTTATACCCGGTAGTGATTTATTACTGGCTGGTTAACCGCCCTGCCCGACACGCCAGCCAGGCATATCTGGACAGATTGGCGGTGTTCGCGCCGGATTTAAAATTACATGGCAGTTTATTGTGGAGTTACCGGCACTTCATCAGTTTTGCCAATGCTATTATCGATAAGCTCGCCGCCTGGTCGGGAGCTTTATCACGCGGCGATGTACAGTATTTCGGACGCGATGGACTGGTCGCCCGACTCCAGCAAGGCCAGGGCGTGGTTTTGCTGGGTTCGCACCTCGGCAATCTTGAAGTATGCCGCGTCATCGCCGATTTTGACAAAAACCTGCGCATCAATGTATTGGTCCACACCAAACATGCCGAAAAATTTAACCGCCTGCTAAACCAAACCGACCGCAACAGCCGCTTGAACCTGATTCAGGTTACTGAAATCACCGCTGCCACGGCCATATTACTCAGCGATAAAATTGCTGCGGGTGAATTGGTCATCATTGCCGCTGACCGAACTCCTGTCAGCAATCGGCAACGCGTAACCCCTGCGGTTTTTTTAGGCGCGACGGCCTTATTCCCGCAAGGGCCATTTATTATGGCTGCCTTGTTGAAATGCCCGGTTTATACTGTGTTCTGCCTCAAAGAGCAGGATAAGCACGTCATCTATTTCGACCCTTTTTGCGAAAAATTGCTGTTACCGAGAACAACCAGAGACCAGGCTCTTGAGCAAATCATCCAAACCTATGCCGAACGCTTGCAAAGCTATTGTTTAAAAGCACCGTTACAATGGTTTAATTTTTTCGATTTTTGGCATATTGCGCATGATAAAGACTGACCCAAAAACCGTTGTCTTTAATGGCCTGCCATTGACTATTGAAGACATTTTCCGGATTGCCGCGCGACAGGCCGAGCATGTCCTGAGCAGCGATGCCGATTTCGTCAAACGCATTGATAAAGGCGCGGCATTCATTGACACGCTGTTAAAAGAACAAGGTTTCGTCTATGGCGTGACCACAGGCTTCGGCGATTCCTGCACAGTATCGGTACCGCTGCATTTGGTCGAAGCCTTGCCCAAAAATTTATACACTTTCCACGGTTGCGGTTTGGGCCAGTATTTCGATGCCCCGCAAACCCGCGCCATTTTGTCCACACGCCTGACCAGTCTGGCGCGTGGTTTTTCCGGCGTACGTTACCAACTCTTACAACAGATAAGTACGTTATTAACACACGACATTCTGCCCTTGATACCACAGGAAGGATCAGTCGGTGCGAGCGGCGATTTGACTCCGCTATCTTATCTGGCGGCAGTATTGGCGGGAGATCGGAAGGTTTTATATCAAGGCGAACAGCAATCCACACAGGCAGTTTTTGCGCGTTTAAACATCACACCTCTGACCTTAAAACCCAAGGAAGGCTTAGCCATTATGAACGGTACGGCGGCGATGACCGGAATCGCTTGCCTAACCTACCAACGCGCCGAATACCTGTCGCAACTATGCACCCGAATCACCAGCCTGGCTTCTGTCGCCTTGCAAGGCAATGCCTATCATTTTGATGAAAAGCTGTTTTCGGTCAAACCGCATCCTGGTCAAAATCGCGTTGCCGAACGTATCCGCGCTGACTTGCAAATCCACGGCAGTGCGCCGCGTAACGATACCCGTTTGCAAGATCGTTATTCCTTACGCTGTGCGCCGCATGTTATCGGTGTGCTGGAAGATTCTTTGCCGTGGCTGCGCCAGTTTATCGAAACCGAACTGAACAGCGCCAACGACAACCCGATTATCGATGCCGAAGGCGAACATGTGTTGCATGGCGGACATTTTTACGGCGGCCATATCGCTTTTGCGATGGACAGCCTGAAAACCGCCGTCGCGAATCTTGCCGACTTGATGGACAGGCAAATGGCACAACTGATGGACCCTAAATTCAACCACGGCCTGCCCGCCAATCTGTCCGGTGCGGATGCCGAACAACGTATGGTCAATCACGGTTTCAAAGCCCTGCAAATCGCCGTGTCCGCCTGGACTGCCGAAGCGCTGAAACTGACCATGCCCGCCAGCGTGTTTTCCCGCTCAACCGAATGCCATAACCAGGATAAAGTCAGCATGGGCACGATAGCGGCAAGGGATTGCATTCGCATCCTGGAGCTAACTGAACAAGTCGCGGCGGCGGTATTGTTCGCGGTGGTGCAAGGCGTCGAATTGCGCGGTAATGTGGCGTTATTAAGCCCGGCATTGCAACAGACGTTAGCGTGGATACGCCAAATTAGCCCATTTTTAAGCACGGATCGGGCATTAGAACAGGAATTGCGTGAATGTTTGGTATTGATCCGGCAACAATATTGGCAGCTTTATGACTAATCCCGTCCATCAAATCTCAATCGACCTGCAAATACCCTTCCACGATGTCGACATGATGGAAGTGGTCTGGCACGGGCATTACGCAAAATATTTTGAAATAGCCCGTTGTGCATTACTGGAAAAAATAGCTTACAACTATCCGCAAATGCGCGATTCCGGCTACGCATGGCCGGTGATCGACCTGAATATGCGTTATATAAAGCCCGCTGTATTTGGACAGGTTATTAGCGTACAAGCGGCTATCGTCGAGTGGGAAAACCGTTTTAAAATCAATTACCTGATTACCGATAAAATCACCGGCGCGAGGTTAACCAAAGGTTACAGCATCCAGGTTGCTGTGGATATGGAAACCAAGACTATGTGTTTTGAATCGCCGAGGGTTTTGTTGGAAAAATTGGGTGTGGTTTGAAGCTGTTGATTCTACGCCGAGTAAAGTACACTTAGCCTGAATTGCAACAACCAATTGGGAGAAGAAATGAACGCAGTTGAATTCCAGGCCATTGTCCATAACGGCGTGATTACCTTACCTTGCAATCAACAATCATGGAACGGTAAAAAAATAAAAGTTATTTTGCTAGATGAATCTGGTCAAGATGTAACAGAAACTAAAAATGAAGCACAGGTTTTACCTGACGCCACCACCCGATCAGCAAATGATTCAAAGTCGGAAAGTGATTTTTTCGAAAGTGCGGGTATTTGGAAAAACCGTAACATTAGTCTGGAATCGATACGCTCTGAGGCATGGCGGGATAACAAAAAATGATTCTTTGCGATACCAATATCCTGATCGAATTCTATAAGGCAAATTCGACCGTTATACAAACCTTGCAATCCATCGGTTCAGCCAATATTGCCGTTAGTGTTATTACTAAAGCAGAATTGTTCTATGGCGCACGGGATAAACAGGAACTGCTAAAAATTGAACGGCATTTATCGGCATGTCATTGTTACGGGCTTAATGATTCTATTTCAGCACTTTTTATTGAGCAGATGAGCTATTATTCCCTAAGTCATAGAGCATCAATACCCGATATGTTAATAGCCGCAACTGCTATTAGCCATGGTTTTGAACTCTATACCCTGAATACTAAAGATTTTAAGTTTATTCCTGAGCTTAGATTGTATTCAGAAGCATAGGGTGTGCTGCTTCGCGTAGCGCATAATGGCGACTATGCTAGACTTTTTTATAGATTTCAATACAGGAGACTAGCATGGAAACCAATACTGCCAAGCAAGACCGCATTAGTGCCCGTGTGCCGCATAATGTTTACGAGACGTTGTGCCGGGCTGCCGAATTAAGCGGTGCGACTGTCAACCAATTCCTCGTGCAATCAGCGCTAAAAGAAGCCCACGCCAGTATTGAGCGTGAACAGTTTATTCGCATGTCGGCGCGCGATTGGGACTGGATGATCAACCTGCTTGACAATCCACCGGAGCCGAACGCTAAATTGCAGGCAGCAATGAGCCGCTACCAACAAGCCAAAAGCAACGATGCAGATTCTTCCTTTAACTGGCAACCATAACCGGCAAAGCTTCGACTGCGGACAGGCAGAATTAAACAACTGGTTGCGCCAAATTGCCAGACAGCATCAGGATAAAGGTTTATCCAAGACCTTTGTTGCAGCACAAAACGAAGAACCCGACTGCATTTGCGGATTTGGTAGTGGTTATATTTTAACTGGCATGTTCCAAATTATATTCATGAATAAAAAGCTGCAAGGCGATACGATGGAAGCCGTCATTTTTGGAAAAAGACAAGGATTTGCGTACAAACCGGGCGAGCCGC
>Ga0208754_100082_pt1 | contig 73126 bp, 59 predicted proteins | sample LakWasMet55_HOW8_2_FD_183889 | JGI IMG/M metagenome (GOLD analysis project Ga0208754, IMG submission 183889) | Freshwater sediment methanotrophic microbial communities from Lake Washington under simulated oxygen tension - Sediment Metagenome... | ecosystem: Environmental > Aquatic > Freshwater >... | reverse complement strand
TACCAGGTCGGCATCTACCTGGTTACCAACGACCAGCGCCAGCAACAGATCGGCAGTGCCAGCTTCAAGGTGCGCGATTTCGAGCCTGACCGTATCAAGGTCACGGCTACGCTTGCTGACCACGTGGTAGAAGGCTGGATCAAGCCCGAAGAAGCCAAGGCACGCATCAAGGCCATGCACCTGTTCGGCAGCCCGGCCAATGACAGGCGCGTAGAAGCCGAGATGACGCTGACGCCATCCTTACCCGCCTTTGCCAAATATAAGGATTACACCTTCCAGGACAGATTCAAGCTGAAAGAGCCGTTCAACGAGAAACTCCCTGTAGCTACCACCGACACCAACGGTGAAGCCGAGATTAACCTTAACCTGCAACGTTTTGCCCGGGCAACGTACCGCCTGTACCTGTCGGCCAAGGTATTCGAGGCCGCTGGCGGGCGTAGCGTAGCTGCAGAAGCTGCCACACTGGTTTCAGCCGCGCCTTACCTGGTCGGCGTGAAAACCGATGGCGCACTCAATTACATACCGCTCAAAACGCCTCGCAGCAGCAACTGGCTTGCCATCGATAGCAGCCTGAAACCGGTAGCCGCCGACAAGCTCACCCAGTTATGGATAGAGCGCAAGTTCGTCTCCGTGCTGGTGAAGCAATCCAACGGTACCTACCACTATGAATCACGCAAGAAGGAAACCGTGCGTGAAAGCAGGCCCTACACGTTGCCCGCTGGCGGTGCCGAACTGGCGCTGAACACCAGCGAGCCGGGTGACTTTGCGCTGGTGCTGAAGAATGCTGAGGGTGCTGAACTCAACCGCATCGAATACAGCGTAGCCGGCCAGGCCAACCTGTCGCGCTCGCTGGAGCGCAACGCCGAGCTGCAACTGTCGCTGAACAAGGCGGACTACACCGCCGGCGACACCATGGAGATCAGCATCCGTGCGCCTTATGTGGGTGCGGGCCTGATCACTATCGAGCGTGACAAGGTATACCAGCACGTATGGTTCAAGACCACGACCACGAGCTCGGTCCAGAAGATCACATTGCCCAAGGATTTCGAGGGCAACGGCTATGTGTCGGTGCAGTTCGTACGCGACCCGACCTCGGACGAGATATTCATGAGTCCGCTGTCTTATGGGGTGGTGCCGTTCGTGGTCAATATGGACGCGCGTCGCGAGCCCATCAAGGTCGTCACGCCGGACATTATCAAACCCGGCCAGGTGCTGGACATGAAAGTCTCCACGCAGTCACCCGCCCGCGTGGTGGTGTTTGCGGTGGACGAAGGCATCCTGCAAGTAGCACGCTATAAGCAGCCCGACCCGATCGGCTTTTTCTTCCAGAAACGTGCGTTGCAAGTCGGCACCACGCAGATACTGGACTTGATACTGCCGGAGTTCCAGCGCCTGCTGAATGCCGCTGCACCGGGCGGTGATGGCGATGCAGTCTTAGGTCGCCACCTCAACCCGTTCAAGAAGAAACGCCAGCCGCCAGTGGCTTTCTGGTCTGGCATCATCGACGCAGGCCCTGCTGGCAAGACCTTGCAATACCAGGTGCCGGATAGCTTCAACGGCAAGCTGCACATCTACGCAGTGGCGGTTACAGCTGGTCGTATCGGGGTGTTCGATGGCGGCGTGGAATCACGCGGTGACCTGATCCTGTCCCCCAATGTGCCGGTCAGCGTATCGCCGGGCGATGAGTTCCTGGTCAGTGTCAGCGTGTTCAATAACCTGCGGGGTGCGGGCGGCAAAGCGCCTGTGAGCCTGAGCATGACGCCAAGCAAGGCGCTGACTGTAGTTTCCGCGCCTAAAATCACGCTGGATATCGCACAGCAGCAGGAAGCAGTAGCCGAGTTCCGTATTCGTGCGAACGACGTGCTGGGCTCTGCCGACCTGAAATTTGTAGCGACGACTGGCGACAAACAGGGCAAGGCGAGCGACACCGTGGGCATACGCCCACCAGTGCCATTCCGCACGCTATTAACAGCTGGGAAATTTACTGGTGACAGCAAAACCCAGGAGATCAATCGTAGCCTGTACGCCGAAAAGCGCAAGGTGGAAGCCGGTATCTCCACCACGCCGCTGGTGTGGGCGCAGGGCCTGAGCAGCTATCTGGGCAGCTACCAGTACTCATGCACCGAGCAGCTGGTGAGCAAGGGCATCCCTGCCATGCTGCTCAATAGCCAGCAAGATATTGCTGTCACGCGCAGCGACTTCCAGAAAGTAGTGCAGACCCTGCGCGAGCGCCAGAACGAGGATGGCAGCTTTGGCCTATGGTCGGCCAATATGCAGGTGTCCCCCTTCGCTTCCATCTACGCCATCCACTACCTCTTGGAAGCCAAAGACCGCGGCATGGCCGTGCCTGCCGATATGCTCAACAGCGCCAATCAATGGCTACAGCAATACGCCGTTGGCGGCAGCAATGGCCTCTCGGGCGTGCGTAACCGTGCCTATGCCATCTACCTACTCACACGCCAGGGCATCGTTACCAGCGGCATGCTGGCGACCCTGCAAAAAGAGCTGGATGAGCGCTACAGCAAGCAATGGCCGCAAGACCTCACCGCAGGCTACCTCGCGGCCAGCTACAAGCTGATGCAGCAGGATGCACTGGCAAGCAAGTTACTCAAGCAGGTGGATTGGGCCTCACTCAAAAAATGGAATCGCGATGCTGAAACCTACAGCATGGATGACTTTTACTTTGACCCAACGGTGCAGGATGCGCAGATGATCTACCTTACTTCACGCCACTTTGCTGACCGTGTTAAAGGCATCCCGGAAAAGGTATTGGTCAAGCTGGGCGAGACCGTCTCGGAAACCCGCTACAACTCCCTCTCTGCAGCCTATCTCATCATGGGTTTTGATGCTTATGGCAAGGCTGGCGGCAACGACGCAGCCAAGCTCACCATTGCCGAACTGACGAAAGGTGGCGCCAGTACGGCACTGCCGCTCACGGGTGGCATCGTCAAGACTGGCAATGTCTCCATCAATGCGGCCAAACTGCAGTTTGGTAAACAGAGCAACCTGCCCGCCTTCTACCTGCTCTCTGAAAACGGCTACGACAAAACGCCGCCGACAGAAAAGCGCGCAGATGGCCTGGAAATCTCACGTGAATTCACCACGGTAGATGGCAAGCCGCTGGTCAGTACCAAGGTAGGTGAAGAATTCCTGGTCAAGCTCAACTTCCGCAGCACGGACAGGGACAACGCCTCGCAAATCGCCATCGTCGATATCCTGCCCGGGGGCATCGAGCCCGTGCTCAATGCCCGAGCCGAAAGCGCGCCGACAGAAGCACCTCAATATAACGAGGGCGAAGAAGGCTACAGCGAAGGTACCGGAGAAGCTGCCAATGTCTCCAGCTGGCAAGCCCCGTTAGGCGAAGCTAACTACACCACTTGGCAACCCGAATACGCCGATATTCGCGAAGACCGCGTAGTGCTCTACGGCACGCTAGGCCGCAACATCGGCAGCTTTGTTTATCGGGTGCGGGCAACTAACGCAGGCAAGTTCCAGATACCCGCACCGTTTGCAGAAGGCATGTATGACCGTAAACTGCAAGGGCGTGGAGCAGGTGGTAAGCTTGAAATTCTGAAGCCTTAAATGCCAAAAAAGTTTTTAGCAGGATTAGGGATAGTTTTCGCTGTACTGTCCTTAATCCGAATCTGGCCCCACTCTCCGCTCTCCGCTTACGCCCCATCTTCCACTGCCGTATTGGCGGCAGACGGCAGTTTGCTCAGATTGACACTCGCGGCTGATGAACAATATCGGCTATGGGTGACGCTTAAGCATATGTCGCCCACGCTGATTGATGCGGTCAAGCTGCAGGAGGACCAGTGGTTTTACTGGCATATCGGCGTCAACCCTTTAGCCTTGCTGCGCGGGGCTTGGCAGACATATTCCGGCGCTAATCGTCAGGGTGGTTCTACTTTGACCATGCAATTGGCCCGACTGAGGTATGGATTGAATACGCGCTCGCCCAGCGGCAAGCTCAAGCAAGTGGCGCTGGCGCTTTGGCTGGAGGCGCGTTATAGCAAGCATGACATTCTGGAAGCCTATTTAAACCTGGCGCCATATGGCCATAATATCCAGGGCGTGGGCGCGGCGAGCCTGATCTATTTTGGTAAGACAGCCGACAAGTTGACCATGCCAGAAGCGCTGACACTGGCGGTAATCCCACAGCGCCCCAAGCACCGCGCCAGCCAGACCAGCTCGCTGGATCAGGCCAGGTTGCGCTTACTTGAACGCTGGAAAACTAACTATCCATCCAGCAAGGCAGGCGAACAATTGGCTCATGTTGCAGTACCCTTGCGCAGCCTGAATCAGCTACCGTTTGCTGCGCCACATTTTGTCGACCAGGTACTGGCGGATCACCAGGATTCATCACCAATCCACAGCCGCACTATCCAGACTACCTTGCAACCGCGCCTGCAAGCATTGCTACAACGCCAGGTGAAACAATATGTGGCGCAAAACGGGGCACGCGGCATACGCAATGCCGTGGCCATGCTGGTGGATACACGCAGCCAGCAGGTCATTGCGCTGCAGGGCTCGGCAGATTTTGCGAATGCCTCCATTAACGGTCAGGTGAATGGCACGCAGGGCAAGCGTTCGCCCGGCTCTACGCTCAAACCCTTTATTTACGGCATGGCGCTGGATCAGGGGCTGATTCATCCGCTGTCCATCCTCAAGGATGCACCCACGGCTTTCGGCCCATTTCAGCCGGAGAACTTCGACGGGCGTTTTGTTGGCCCAGTGACGGCGCGCGATGCCTTGATCCGCAGCCGTAATATCCCCGCGGTGTATCTCGCCAGCAAGCTCAAACAGCCCAGCCTGTATGACTTTATGAAAAATGCAGGCATTTCCAAGTTACGGTCGGAAGACCACTATGGCTTGGCGCTGGTATTGGGCGGTGGCGAAGTGACTATGGAAGAGCTGGCCACGCTCTACACCATGCTGGCGAATCAGGGACAGATCAAACCCTTGCGTTACCTGGCAAATGACGAAGCAACGAATAACATGCGCGGCATGCAGCTACTCAGCCCGGAAGCGAGCTACCTAGTACTCGACATGCTGGCCGCCAATCCACGCCCGGATGGCATCCCAGCCGCTAATGGCCGCAGCTGGACCACCATGTGGAAAACCGGCACCTCGTGGGGATTCCGCGACGCCTGGACCGTGGGCGTGACAGGGCCGTATGTGCTGGCGGTATGGATAGGTAATTTCGATGGCGCTTCCAACCCTGCCTTCATCGGCATAGAAGCCGCGGCACCCCTGTTCTTCCGCATCGCCGATGCACTGCCTATCACGATGCCGACCGAGCGCGAGCCTGTGCGCTTGCCACCGCGCAGCTTAAAGCATGTAAGCGTTTGCGCCGCCAGCGGCGACTTGCCCAATGCCTGGTGTCCGCAACTGGAATCCACCTGGTTTATCCCCGGCAAATCCCCCATCAAGGTCAGCACGCTACATCGACCAGTCATCATCAATAACCTGACTGGCCAGGTCGCTTGCCCACCTTACGATGTCAACACACATCAGGAGATATTCGAGTTCTGGCCCTCTGATATGATGCGACTGTTCCGCGAAGCTGGCATGCCGCGCCGGGCGTCCCCCATTGCGCATTGCGGCACTGATGCTCAATCTACCGAAGGCGATGCGCCACACATCACCTCGCCGCTGACCTCGGTGAGCTACACCTTGCGCCTTTCCCGGCCCGACGAGACGATTGCCCTGCAAGCCACGGTCAGCGGTGATGCTCGCGTGCTGTACTGGTTTTCGGATAAAGACTATCTGGGCAATGTCGCCGCCAACAGCGGCGGCAAAGCCTGGCGACCAGGCACTTCAGGCTGGCATAACCTGACCGTGGTCGATGATAAAGGTCGCAGCGCTAGCCGTGATGTGCAAGTGGAAATCATGCCGTAAGCAGCATTTGCAATACTTTGTAGGGATTTATGCCTCAGAACGTTGAGCAGTTGAAAAAGCCGCGCTGCCCAAAACACTGGGTTGTAGTTGGATAGCTGTTGAACTGGCGGGCTCTTCTTAAGTCGTTCTGGGCTGCCAGTTGCAGGACACAATTGCGCCAGCTGTCAGACTCCGGCTTGTAACCCAATTTGCTGCACGCCGGACCATATACTTGAACCATCTGGTCTACCTCCCGCTCGGCTTGCGCGGCACGCTCGGCGGGTGTTGTAGCGCAACCGGAGATAAGGGTCATCAGTATCATGATATTGAATGTACGCATGGCAGTCTCCTCCTGACATTGAGACAAGGTGCATAGCTATCGGGTTCCGTGAACACTTGCCCGGCCAAACGCGGTTTTTCGCCGGCATTAAGTCAAGCGCCCTAGCTCATGCTGGAATATGACACTACCTGGTTGCGGCCCTGTTGCTTGGCGCGATATAGCGCCTGGTCAGCCGCTGCGGTCAGGGAAGAAAGCTCCAGCCCATTAGCTGTTGAATCTGCCACGCCGATGCTGATGGTACTGTTCAGGTAATCCATGCCAATTTTTTGGGCAGCTTCAGCATAGGATTGACGCAAACGCTCAGCCAACCCCATCGCTGCAGCCTCCGTTGTTGAAGGCAGCAAAATGCAGAACTCGTCACCACCATATCGGGCAAAGTAGTCATCTGCGCGGATTGAAGTTTGCGCAATATTTGCCAGGCGGCGCAGCACCTCATCGCCAACCGGATGGCCATAGCGATCATTAATGGATTTGAAAAGATCAATATCGATAAGCATGATTGCCAGCATATCTCCGGTGCGCTCACCACGCGCTTTCAAGCGGGTGGCCTCCTCTTCAAGGCGGCGGCGATTGAAGGCACCTGTCAATGCATCCCGCGAGGCTATCTTCTGCAAATCCATCAATAACCGATAATTCAGCATCAATAAAAATCCAAACGCCACACAAAGCTGAACTACGCTGCCGATAAAAAATGACAGTGGGTTCAAGGGAATATTGACATAAAGACCATAACTGCCGGATGCCGATTGCCAGATCATGATGGCACGCACCAGCATTAGCAGCACCATCACCACAAACGACAGTCCGGTGAACCAGTAGGCGGTTCTTAGAGGCGGCTCTATGCTGACAAGCAACAGCCGCGCGCAAGCCGCATAGACAATGGCAAATGTAAGGGAGTTGGCAATGGCACGGATGCGAATATCGGGATGAATGACACTGAACCAGATAGTCTGCAATATGACTACGCCAACAACCAGCAACAGCCAGCGCCATGCAATGCGCTGTTCCTTGAAGGCCTGAATGCCGGTGTATTGCAGGCAGATGCCTATCGCCACAAAAGTTGCACCAAATACTACCGCCCACTCGTAACCAACAGACGGAAAGGTATAAAAATAGGACGTGCTCAGCCCAACACTGATGCAGAGATTGGCAATCGCCCATTGGCGGACACCGCGGATATTTCCGACATGCAGCCCCGCCAATTCAAAAAGGCCGAAGCACATAAACGTCAGCATGGAAAAAATCACCATGATCGTACGAGTATCCAGCCCCATGCATCTCCCCTAAATTAGGGATGGGATTATGCCTGAAAACATGCTCAAACAGGCGCTTAAGTCACTATTTGTGTAGTAAAAAAATCGATATTTAGCTGTGAAGTAGCAGAATATCCTGCGTAAAAATTGTTGGCTTACTCCAGGATATCCTGAAGGTAAACCTCAGGCTGATGCGCCTTAACAAAGACAGCAAATTCATCCACGGGCAATGGCATGGAAAAGAGGAAGCCCTGCAATTTGTCAGCCCCATATTCCCGGCACAGCCTGGCCTGCTCTATCGTTTCAACGCCTTCGACGATGACATCCAGATCCAGACTTTTCGCCATGGTGATGATAGCCCTCAGTACGCGGCAATCCGCTTCACTTTCAGGCACGCTTTGCACAAAAGATCGATCGACCTTCAATATGGTTGCCGGCAGCCACTTCAGGTAGGCCATCGATGAATACCCTGTACCAAAGTCATCAATCGCAACCTTCACCCCCAAGGCCTTGATACGGTTCAGCAGTGCAGATGTTTTCTCAAAATCCGACACCAATACACCTTCGGTCACCTCAATGGATATGCACTTTCCTGGCAGACCGGCTTCATCCAAATCCGACTGAATAGACATGTGCAGGTCATCCTGCCGCAATATGTGTTCATTGGTGTTAACAGCCAATACGAAACTATCATCCACAACCTGGTGTTTACGCCACTTTGCGAGCTGCCTGCATGCCAGGCGCCTGTTGGTCGTGTCGATAGAGGATAAATACCCTAGTTCTTCTGCCACCGAGATGAACTCGCTTGGCGGCAATATACCCCTGGTGGGATGATTCCATCGCACCAGCATTTCAGCCCCGCAGACCTGAAAGGTTTTTGCGTTAATCACCGGTTGATAGTAAAGCACCAACTGCTTCTGTAAGCGTCGCGAACGGAGCTCGCCTTCCAGCGTGATTCTATGCAGCACCTGGACTTGCAATGCTTCCGTGAAGAAATGAAAGCCGTTACGGCCTTCATGCTTGACATGATACATCGCCAGATCTGCATTCCTGAGCATGTCCTCTGCCGTGAGTGCACACCTGGGATAAGTGGCGATGCCGATGCTGCAAGTAACAAAGTGTTGAGTGCCGTTAATCACAATGGGCGTATGCAAATTTTCTATCACTCGTTGCGCCAGGATACCGATTGAAGTCTCGGCCTCCAGATCATGGGCAATGATGGCAAATTCATCGCCGCCCAGGCGGCACACGACATCGCCATCACGCACCACGGTCAACAGGCGTTGCGCCATCTGTTGCAATAGCCTATCTCCTATATCGTGGCCCAGGCTATCGTTCACCAGCTTGAAGTTGTCGATATCAAGAAAGAGCAGGCCTATCTGACCGCCACCACGACTGGCACGTTGAATCGCCGCCCGCAAATGGGCCTCGAAATAGTGTCGATTGGCAAGACCCGTCATGGGGTCGTTCTCAGCGAGGTATTTTAAGCGGTTATGCGTATCCAGCAGCTGGCGATTAAGTGCATGGCGAGTTTGCGCATGGAGCAGCGCCTTGGTCAAATGCCGCTGCGAGAGTTCCTGTTTAAGCAAAAAGTCCTGCGCACCAGCGACGATGCATTGCCTTTCCAGGCCTTCATTATCTACAATGCCTGTCAGTATGAGCACCGCCGCATGTTTACTGGCGTGCTGGGTAAATACGCTGAGTACATCCAGACAGTCCATATCGGGCAGGCAGTAGTCCAGCAGAACTGCATCGAAGGTGTTCTCGTCAAACAGCTTTAAGCCAATGTTGGCGGTGCTGGCATGCACAATATCGTTCACCGTATTGGATTTCTGCAAGACCCGGACCACAGCCATCCGGTCCACTTCATCATCATCAACGAGTAATAGCCGCATATTTCACTCCGCTGTGACTGGCAACTCGACTACACGCCAGTAGTGTTCAATAAGACCTATCACCTCCAGGAAATCCCTGTCCATGTGCTGTTTGAGGACATAACCGGCGACATGCTCGCGATAAGCTGCGACCAAATCTTCGTCCGATTTTGAAGTGGTTAACACAAATACCACGGCATGCGTCAGGCTGGGGTCGCTACGCAAGGCTTGCAGAAACTCCAGTCCGTTCATGCGTGGCATATTGAGGTCAAGCAGGACAATAAATGGCGTAGCAATGGCCCCGGCTCGTAACATATCCAGGGCTTCCTGCCCATCTCTGGCCCGACAAACCGAGTTTAATAACCTGAGCTTGCGCAATGCACGCTCTAAGGCAATGGCATCGATATCGTCATCGTCCACGATAAATATAGTGACTTCTTTATATTGCTGCTTATGGGATGCTGACAATGGTATTCCTCCCTTCGATTTTTATCGGCCAGGTAAAGCGAATACTGCATCCACGTATGCCATCGGAAACAACGCTTGCTTTACCACCGTAGGTTTCCACGATTTTTTTGACGAGTGCCAGGCCCATACCGCTACCTTCCACTTCATCTCGCGGCCGTAATGTCTGGTACATGCCAAAAACCCGTTCGTGGTATTGGGGCGGGATGCCAGGGCCATCATCCGTTACGCTGAACTCATAGTAGCCCTTGCCTTCATTACGCCAACCAAGTTCTATGCGGCCTTCGGCACGATCATGGTGCTTGATTGCATTGGAAAACAGATTCCTGAGCACTTGCTCAAACGGGGTGGCAAGGGTAGCAAAGCTGGGGAGGTCACCGGCCACGCTAAAGCTAAACCCTGCTGGCGGCGCCTGCATATCGAAAAGGCTCCTAGCCAATAGGCCAACTTCTATCTGGCTCACACTACCTTCCAAACGGCCGGCACGTGAGTACGCCAGTAAATCATCCAGCAGGTTTTCCATGCGCCGGATGCGACCGCGCAACATATCCATATGACCAGGAACCGCCGAGGCGTTGCCGTTATTGAGGTCTTCCTCTATCCATTGCGACAACTGAAAAATGCCGCGCAAGGGGGATTTAAGATCGTGCGATGCAACGTAGGCAAAGGTTGCCAGCTCTTTATTGCTGCGCTCCAGCTCTTCCCTGTGTTCTGCCAGCCGCTCGCTGGCTTGGACACGTGCCGAAATATCAGTAATTGCCGATAACACTTTTATGCCGTCGTCGGTCTCAATGGGGTTTAACCCAACCTCTACCGGAAACTCGCTGCCATCCTTACGGCGACCAAACAGGTCACGGCCTATTCCCATTGCACGTGGACTAAGGTCAGAAAAAAAGGCAGCTCGATGCTGCGGATGATGATGGTGAAAACGTTGTGGCAGTAATATATCGACGGACTGACCTAACAGCTCTGCCCTGTCATAGCCAAAAATATTTTCGGCCTGAGCATTCACCATTTCGATGGTACCGGCCTTATCCACCATCACAATCGCATTAGGTGCAGCCTCCACAACCAGGCGGAAGCGCGCTTCCAGACGCTTGCGCGCCGATATGTCCACAATGGCAGACAACACCATGGGACCATCTTCGGTCTCGATAGGATTGAGCCCGATCTCTACCGGAAACTCGCTACCATCCTTGCGCCGGCCATAAAGATCACGGCCTGCACCCATGGCCCGGGGACTGGAGTCGGCAAAAAAGGAGGCTCGATGCTGGGGATGATGATGGCGAAATCGCTCCGGTAGCAAGGTATCAACCGATTGCCCCAGAAGCTCTACTCGGTTGTAGCCGAAAATAATCTCGGTCTGCGCATTGACCATGACGATAGTGCCGACTTTGTCCACCATGACCATGGCATTGGGCGCAGCTTCCACGACTTGCCGAAAACGCTCTTCCAGACGCTTGCGTGCCGATATATCCACAATGGCAGACAACACCATGGGGCCATCTTCGGTCTCAATAGGATTCAGCCCGATCTCTACCGGGAACTCACTGCCATCCTTGCGCCGACCATAAAGATCGCGTCCTGCTCCCATGGCGCGGGGGCTGGGGTCAGAGAAAAAAGAGGTTCGATGCTGCGGGTGATGATGCCGGAAACGTTCAGGCAACAGGATATCGACAGACTGGCTAAGGAGTTCTTCGCGGCTGTAGCCGAAAATAACCTCGGCTTGGGTATTGACCATGACGATGGTGCCGGCTTTGTCGACCATGACCATGGCATTAGGGGCTGCTTCCACGACTTGTCGGAACCGTTGATTCGTCCGCTCAATATCCCCCGTGTCGTCGCTCATGGCATGACCCTTTACAGCTGATATACGGCTATTGCAGCCTGTCATATTTTTGCTTAGGGAGCCAGTTTACACCGCTTATTGATAAATGGTCACCCCCTCAATTCAGATAGGTGTCCGGATTCCAACCGTGCCCCGAATAACCGCCTGAACGGCCTCAATGCTAGCGCCAGGATAATGGTTGATCATAAGCATAGACAGGGAAAATAGAGATGTATTGAAAATTGAAGCTATGCCGCCGATGGGCTAATCCACTTCAATCGGGCTTATAAAAAAACCCGGCCTGTCTATTCGACATGACCGGGCTGTGGCACCAACTGACAAAATGTTAGCGTTTTTTGTTATGCAGGTTTGCGGCAATCCGCATACGCAATGCATTTAGCTTGATGAAGCCGCCAGCATCTTTCTGGTCATAAGCCCCTTTGTCATCTTCAAAGGTGGCAATAGTTGGGTCGAATAGGGAGTCGGTCTTGGAGTCACGGCCGGCAACGATGACATTGCCCTTGTAGAGCTTGACACGTACCCAGCCGTTGACCGTTTTCTGGGTGTGGTCGATGAGGGTTTGCAGTGCAAGACGCTCGGGGCTCCACCAGTAGCCGTTGTAAATCATGCTGGCATAACGAGGCATCAGGTCGTCCTTCAAGTGGGCGACTTCACGATCCAGCGTTAATGACTCAATCGCCCGGTGCGCCTTGAGCATGATGGTACCGCCAGGGGTTTCGTAACAACCGCGGGACTTCATGCCCACGTAGCGGTTTTCCACCAAGTCCAGACGACCGATACCGTGTTTACCGCCGATAGCATTCAGGTTGGCCAATATCTTGTGCGGTTTCATTTTTTTGCCATTCAACGAGACCGGATCACCGTTCTTGTATTCGATATCTAGGTATTCAGCTTCGTCCGGCGCCTTCTCTGGCGACACTGTCCAGCGCCACATATCCTCTTCGGCTTCGGCAGCCGGGTTTTCCAGATGACGGCCTTCGTAGGAAATATGCAGCAGGTTGGCGTCCATGCTATATGGACTGCCGCCTTGCTTGTGCTTCATTTCAACAGGAATGCGGTGTTTTTCTGCATAGGCCAGCAATTTCTCACGACTGAGCAGATCCCACTCGCGCCAAGGGGCAATGATATGGATATTGGGGTTGAGTGCATAAGCGCCCAGCTCGAAGCGTACCTGGTCATTACCCTTGCCGGTAGCGCCATGGGAAATAGCATCAGCCTTGGTTTCACGCGCGATTTCTATCAGGCGCTTGGCGATCAACGGGCGGGCAATCGAAGTGCCGAGCAGGTATTCGCCTTCATATACGGTATTGGCACGGAACATGGGGAATACGAAATCGCGCACAAACTCTTCGCGTAGGTCGTCGATATAGATTTCTTTTACACCGAATTGCTTGGCTTTCTCGCGCGCCGGCTCCAGCTCTTCGCCCTGGCCCAGATCGGCTGTGAATGTCACCACTTCGCATTGATATTCATCCTGCAGCCATTTCAGGATTACCGAAGTATCCAGGCCGCCTGAATAAGCGAGAACCGCTTTTTTAATTTTGCTCATTACTTTGCTTTCCTAATCTAAATAGAATCTGGTTTTATCTAAACGAACCTTAAGCTTTTCCTGTGAACAGCTCGAATGCCACCAAAAAACTGACGAATACCATGATCATCATGCCCAGCAGAAACAGCCTATCGGCATAGCGCTCCACTGCCCATAGTGCATCCTTATGCCGAATGGACCAATAGGACAGCATGGTACTTGCCATGAATGCCAGGCTATCGATTGCCAGCAGCTTGTCTGCCCATGATGAAACCGCATTCTCGGGCGCCAGCTGTATGACCGATATTACCGTCATGCAAACGCCCACCATGGTCGCTGCAACCGGCAGAATATGGTTGGATAAACTGATAGGGGATTTTTCCACAGACCTTGTTACTTATGCTTTTACTTGCCCTAACAGCAGGTACTCCATCAGTGCCTTTTGCACATGCAGCCTGTTTTCAGCCTCATCCCACACCACGCTGTGCGGGCCATCGATCACTTCTGCAGCGACCTCTTCCCCCCGGTGCGCCGGCAGGCAATGCATGAATAATGCATCTGTCCGCGCCGCTTTCATCATATCGGCATCTACCTGCCAATCGGCAAAGTCGCGCATACGCTCTTCGTTTTCGGCCTCAAAGCCCATGGATGTCCACACATCCGTGGTCACCAGGTCAGCGTCACGGGCAGCCTCCATCGGGTCGGCAAATTCTTCGTAATGCTCGTGCCCGTAAAGACCGGCGCGTTCTGATTCAACTTCATAACCCGGAGGCGTAGAAACATGCACATTGAAATCCAGCACCTCTGCAGCCTGCAGCCAGGTATTGCAAACATTGTTGGAGTCACCTATCCAGGCCACTGTCTTGCCCTGGATAGGACCGCGATGTTCAATGAACGTGAAAATATCTGCCAGGATCTGGCATGGGTGATACTCATTGGTCAGGCCATTGATCACCGGCACACGCGAGTTGGCGGCAAAGCGCTCAATAATGTCCTGCTCGAAGGTACGGATCATCACGATATCGCTCATGCGCGAAATCACTTGCGCAGCATCTTCAACCGGTTCACCGCGCCCTAATTGTGAGTCACGGGTATTAAGATAAATCGCCGAGCCACCCAGCTGCTGCATGCCGGCCTCAAAAGACAGGCGCGTACGCGTACTGGCTTTTTCGAAGATCATCACCAGCGTGCGATCGCTCAACGGCCAGTATTGTTGATAGGACTTGAATTGCTGCTTGATCCAGCTGGCACGCGCAAAAATATGATCCAGCTCTTCGCGTTTCAGGTCATTGAATTGTAGAAAGTGTTTGATTGGCATCATGTAGAGGCTATTAAGCTGCTTATGTAAATGGGCGTGTAAGTTACTGGTTTAAAAATTTCTTGATCAGCATAACAAGCGTATCCACCAGTTGCTGTGCCTCGGCCTGGGTCATCACCAGCGGCGGCAGCAAACGCACGACTTTTTCTGCCGTCACGTTGATCAGGATATGCGCCTCCAGACCCTGCTTGACTAAATCAGAACATGGGCGATCCAGCTCTATGCCTATCATCAAGCCAGCATTACGGATTCTGACTACGCCAGGCGTATCTTTAAACGCTTCGCGGAAAGTATCGCATATCCAGTTGCCAAGCTGTTCCGAATGGGCACACAGTCCCTCTTCCTCAATAATATTGAGGGTAGCCAGCCCGGCGGCCGTGGCCAACGGGTTACCGCCAAACGTTGAACCGTGCTTACCATAAGTGAAGGTTTCCGCCGCTACGCCACGTGCCAGGCAGGCGCCGATAGGCACACCTGAGCCCAGTCCTTTCGCTAATGTCATCACATCGGGCAGGATACCGTTATGCTGAAACGAGAACCAGGTGCCGGTACGGCCTATGCCGGTTTGCACTTCATCCACCATCAGCAACCAGCCGCGGCTGTCGCAAATCTCACGTAAGGCCTGCAGGTAAACATTAGCATCATGCGGAATATTGATACCACCCTCACCTTGTACCGGCTCAACCAAGATTGCGACAACATTCCGGTTATGTTCGGCTACCTGACGTACCGCTTCCAGGTCATCGAACGGCACGCGCACAAACCCACTCACCAGAGGCTCGAAACCTGCCTGTGTTTTGCGATTGCCGGTGGCTGATAGCGTTGCCATGGTACGACCATGGAAAGCTTTGTCCATGACGATGATTTCAGGATTTTCAATGCCCTTGTTATGCCCATACAAACGCGCCAGCTTGATAGCAGCTTCGTTTGCTTCACAACCCGAGTTACAGAAAAACACCTTATCCAGGCCTGAAATCTCACACAATTTATCAGCCAGGCGCTCTTGCTCGGCAATATGGTAGATATTGGATACATGGATCAGCTTGGCAGCCTGTGCGCTGATGGCAGCTACCAGCTTGGGGTGAGCATGGCCAAGACCATTGACAGCCACACCGGCAAGTCCGTCCAGATAGCGGGTGCCTTGTTCATCCCAAAGCCAGACGCCCTCTCCTTTGACAAAAGTGACAGGCTGTCTTGCATAGGTATTCATTAAATGTTGCGACATTTTTTCACTTACTCAACGTTAATATAAATCTGCAGGCTAATAACCCCACATTACCATCAAAATGGGCGGCATATCCTGCAACAAAATCAAATGGCATAACCACTAAAAAGAAATGGCGGCTATTGCCGCCATTTGCAGCTTAAATCCAGTATGTTACAGGCCGATGGCCGCCTTATGTGTCAAACCATTTGCCATAAAAAACAGCATGGGGATAGACAGCATGGTGTTGGTGCGCGATGCCAGGAAAGCTACTCGGCGTGCCTTGGCTTTTACTTCATCAGTCGCTGGCACCATCCCCAGTATTTTTTTCTGGTTAGGCCAGATTAACACCCATACATTAAACAGCATGATAGTGCCCAGCCATGCGCCTATCCCTATACCGGCATACGCCGGCTGCAAGCTGAATGCCGCCGGGAAGTTTGGCCCGAGCAGCGCCGCACCGGCGATCCAGGTAGCCACTGCCGCCCATCGGAACCATAACAAGGCGCGCGGTGCTACATGCTTGGAAATGCCGGCAGCTGTACCGTCGGCAGCAGCATCTTTCATGGCAGGCACTTGCACCAGATTAAAGTAGTACAGCAGGCCTATCCAGGTGATACCGGCAAGCACATGAAACCAGCGGGCTATTCCAGGAACAAATTCCATGACTTATACCCCCGCCACGATAAAATTCTTAAGAAACACATACAAAACGAGTGTCAGTACCAGCCCGGAAATAATGGTGCCTAAAATAGAATCCAATGGATTTTTCATCGACAGCCTCCTGTAAAAAACGTTTTGCATCAAGAGTGTGGAGGGTAGCGCAAATCAGCGCTTTGCGCAAGAATCGGCAGTGTCGGTAACTCTTCAAATTAGCTGTTGCTGCTCACTCCCTTACGCTTATCGGGCAAAATTTACTTGAAAAAAATCACTGTTCGGGCAAAATTCTATGCCTGCAAAATTTCAGCGGCAGAATGGAGGTATTAAACCAGCCATTTCTATTTTTACCCGCCCCAATGACGAACTCCAGTTTATGGCCTCAATAGCAATCATCAATTCAACTCAAGCACCATTACCGCAACTGCCTGTTGCCTGGTATGCCGACCCGGCAATCTATGCGCTAGAACAAAAATTGCTGTTTGCTGATGCACCTCACTACATCGGGCATGCGCTCATGGTGCCGAATCAGGGTGACTATTACACCCTGGACTGGATGAATGAAGCCAAAGCGCTGATCCACCATGAGCAGGGTATAGAAGTCATCAGCAATATATGTCGCCACCGTCAGGCCATCATGCTGAAAGGCCAAGGGCAGGCCCAGCATATTGTCTGCCCGCTGCACCGCTGGACTTACAATCTTCAAGGTGAACTACTGGGAGCGCCCCACTTCAACGAAACACCTTGCTTACACCTGAACAAGACACGCTTGCAAAACTGGAATGGCCTGCTATTCGAAAGCAAACGCGATGTTGCCAAGGATTTACAAAAATTAGGCTGCAAACAGGATTTCGACTTTACCGGTTACATGCTGGACCGCGTCATGATTGAAGAGTACAACTTCAACTGGAAAACCTTTATAGAAGTTTATCTTGAGGATTACCACGTCGGCCCCTTCCATCCCGGCCTAGACAGATTTGTGGATTGCGACAACCTGAACTGGGAGTTCGGCGAGAACTACAGCGTACAAACCGTAGGCGTAAAGCAATCTCTACAAAAGTCAGGTTCTGCGATTTACCGGCGCTGGCAGGACCAGGTTATGCAGTACGGGCAGAACCAGCCCCCCAAATACGGTGCCATCTGGATGGTGTATTACCCGTTCCTGATGATAGAGTGGTACCCCAATGTGCTGGTGGTATCGCACATCATCCCGCGCGGTGTAGATAGCTGTACCAATGTCGTAGAATTCTACTACCCGGAAGACATCGCACTGTTCGAGCGCGAGTTTATTATCGCCCAGCAGGCCGCCTATGAGGAAACCGCAGTGGAAGACAAGGAAATCTGCCAACGCATGCATGATGGCCGTCGCGCACTTTTTGCCATGAACACCGATGAGCGTGGCCCATACCAGCACCCCATGGAAACCGGCCTGGAGCACTTCCACCTGTGGTTGCGAAAGCAACTCGAACAGCATCCGTAGCACTACCCTTTGAAGCCATCGTTATTAGCCAGGCTTAAGCTCGGCAGTTTGTGGATGCTGGTGGCTGCATTCTTTTTCACCATCATGGGGGTACTGGTCAAGCTTGGCTCAGCCAAGTTCAGTGCTGCCGAGCTGGTGTTTTATCGTTCATTGTTAGGCCTGGTGTTTATCTACAGCTATACCCGCTTCCGCGGACTATCACTGCACACTCCACTACTTAGCAAGCATATGTGGCGCGCCTCACTGGGGTTTATCGCGCTGCTACTGTTTTTCTATGCCATAGGCAAACTGCCGCTAGCCACAGCCGTCACGCTCAATTACACCTCCCCCTTGTTCATGGCATCTTTGACCCCCTTCTTCCTGCATGAACGCCCCAGAAAGATTCTGCTCCTTGCCATCTTCATCGGATTCACTGGTGTCGTGTTACTACTCAAACCCAGCCTGCATATGAATGAACTGATTGCTGGCGGCGCCGGGCTGCTTTCCGGTTTTTTTGCCGGCGTGGTTTATATTCACGTAACGCAATTGGGACGTGCAGGAGAGCCGGACTGGCGCACTGTGTTTTACTTTACTTTGGTTTGCACAATAGGCGGCGGCCTGTGGATGCTTATCCATGAGCTCCACGCGCCCGGCTGGGATGATGCATGGCTGCTACTCGGCCTGGGCTTGTCCGCCACCATCGCCCAGCTTGCCATGACGCGCGCCTATCGCACCGGCAGGCCGCTGGTCGTTGGCAGCCTTGCCTATGCCACCGTAGCATTTTCCAGCCTGTTCGGGATTATATTCTGGGGTGAAACCCTGTCGGCTGACCGCTGGCTGGCGATCGCGCTCATCATGTTAAGCGGCATCATTAGCGTACGGGCCAGAGCGCGCTGAAGTTATCCTGAGAAGTGTCATGCTTTTCATGCTTTATTCAAGCTAGACAATCACTTGAAGAACGATTAATCTGGCTTCCCGGCGTTACTAATGCGCAGACACATGTCAAACCAGGGATTCCCAAGTTAAAGAAAAATGTCCGGCCTATCTACCCAAACAAAATGCTTCGCTTTAGCGTTAACTGTCGTTACGTTAAGCGGCTGCATGGGCGACCCGATTGCACAGCAGATTGTCACCTCCATGATTTCGCAGACGGCAGACAAGATCACCTCCAACGCTTACGACAACTATCTGCTCAACAAGGCCAATGAAAGACCCAATGTGGTATTGAAGAATACCGAACCTGACCGTTATTGGGGAGCCTTTGTCACATCAGGCTTTCTGCCCGCCACCGCGGACACCATGGCAGCAGATAAGTTAGCGGGAGATAGTGCTGGTAATGACCCACAACAGGCAGCGTCATCCAGGCTGGTGTGTGTTGAGGTGTGGAATGTGTTGCTGGGGGAAGAGAAAATCTCGGTGCTGGAAAAAGCGCAGCTACTTGGCGCTACCCAGCTACCCAAACCTGAAGAGTGGGCACGCTGGCAGGTTGCAACGGGCTCATTGGAAACCGATAGCAAAAGAACCATCACCTTCCTGATTCCGCCTGACTTCGGGAAATTTGTAAGTGGTGAGCGCGCCTTTGTGGAAATATCGGATGTGGGCGGCCTGCATATCGCCAGGCATTTGGCCAACTAGCTTGGCTAGCTTCACCCCCGCAACGCTAAATTACTGCAATTAATCTATCAAGGATCAATCAACCCGGAGCGCATGGCAATCAGCGCGATTTCCGCCGAATTATTCGCATTGAGTTTCTGTTTGATATTGTAAAGATGCGTGCCTACCGTACGCGGTGAAAGGCAAAGTGTATCCGCAATTTCATTGGTGGTTTTACCCTTGGCCAGCGACATGAATACCTCAAACTCGCGATCAGATAAAACATCCACCGGATTGGCTTCACCCGATAACTGCTGAATCGCCATTTGCTGGGCTACGCTGGCTTCAAGATACATTTTGCGCCCTGCGACCGTGCGTATGGCCTTGATCAGTTCTTCGGCAGCACTGCGCTTGGTGAGGTAGCCCATGGCGCCGGCATTCAATACGCGCTTGGGATGCACAGAGTCTTCATGCGCAGACAGCACCAGGATGCGCGCGGTATTATCCTTGGCCATGATGCGGTCTATAGCCTCTATGCCCCCTATACCCGGCATGGTGATATCCATGACCACGACGTCGGGATGATGCTCGACATACATTTTCACCGCCTGCTCGCCATTCTCAGCTTCCGCAACGACTTTAATATCAGCGGCAGATTCCAGCAGCATTTTGAAACCCATGCGAACAACGGCATGATCATCGACCAGCAATACCTTGACCGGCTCGCTCATACGCTCAACTCCTTAGGAATCAATACGCTAATACTGGTGCCTTCATCCACGAGGGAATCGACATTAAAGCTGCCACTCAGCGCCTGTACCCGCTCACGCATACCAAGCACACCAAAGTGCTGGGTCTGATCTACATTGCAAATTGCCATACCTACCCCGTTATCTTTAATAATTAACTGTAAGTCGCCATTTTCTTGTTGTTGCAGACTGATATTGATTTCAGTTGCTTCCGCATGGCGCAAGGCGTTTGTTACCGACTCCTGCACAATCCGATACAGGTTAATATTGATTGTCTCACCTAAGGCATCCAACTTTCCCGATAAGTTCAAGTTAAAGCGCACGTTGGGGTTCTGCTTTTGCCAGTTAGCCACGGCATCGCGCAGGGTTTCTGATAAGCCCAAGTTATCCAGCGAGCCAGGTCGCAGTTGCCTGATAATATTGTGCATGCCGTCATAGATGTGATTCGCGGCAGCAACAATGGTCTGCGCATTGGATTCCACATCCGGCATTTTTTCCCGGGTTTTATTGGCAATACCCACGGCAAACGTCTTGATGGCTGTCACATACTGGCCAAGCTCGTCATGCAACTCGCGGGCCAGTGAACGCCGCTCTTCTTCAATATGACGCTGTATTAATTGGGTCAACTGCCTGTTTTCCTGCAACCGCTGCTCCGCTGCTTCGGCCTGCTTGCGTTCGGTAATGTCACGCATACTGCATATTTCACCGATGACTTCGCCGGTAGATGGATCTACCATAGGGGCGGCAGACAACGAAATATCCTTGAGTTTGCCATCTCGCGCTACCCTGAGCGTATCGTAATGATCTATGTTCTGCATATGCCGGATAGCATCCAGTCCGGTTTTTAACTCATCTTCCTGCTCCGGCGGCATCAGCAATTTGGCGGATTTACCGATGATATCTTCAGGGGCATAGCCAAACATGCGCTGCGCGGCAGAGTTCCAGAATGAAATATTGCCATCCAGATCATGGATCATCACCGCATCAGCGGTCTGCTTGACGATCAACGCCAGCCTGCGATTGTCTTCTGTACTCGCCTGCAAGGACTCGCCCATCAGGTTGAAATTCTGGGAAATGCGGGAAAACTCGGGCAACTCAAAACTGGGCATACGTGCAGTCAGGTCACCTTGCTCCATTTTATTGATGGTTTGTAATACCGACTGCAGCGGCTTGATCCAGCGACCCAGCATCCAGTAGACCGCCACATTGAACAGCAGGAAAAAGCTCAGGCCTATCCAGATAAGGTTGCTTACTCGCCCCCATGCCTCGCGGATTGCGCCCATGGGTTGCGACTCCACCACCAGCGTGCCATAACGTATACGCCGGCTAAGAATCTCCTTTTTGGGTTGCACCAAGTGTACGAACCACTGCGGTGGCGTCACAGTTGCCCGGTACTTGGAAGGTGGCGAATTGTAAATGACCTGCCCGCGAATATCGTACAAGGTGATTTCACTACTGCGCACATGGCCCAGTTTGACTAAAAAACGGCGCATCACGTCATGCGTATACCCCAGTTCAGGATTCTGGTATGAGCTGATAATTACCGTGTCCAGTAACTGGATGGTCACGCGGTTAGCCGACTCTACGCCTTCTTGTATGGAGTCGCGCATACCCTTGGTCAGCACAAAACCCACCATGCCGATAAAGCCCAGCAGCAGGATGGTAATCAACAGGTTGAGGCGAAAACGTAAACTCATGATGCGACCTGAAAAGTAGGATTAGGGATTGTCTATCACTAACTCACTTGGCAGCAAGCGTGAAAATCATGATTATCAGTGGATGTCGGCAGCAGGATTTAATTTGCGTTGGACTTGTTAGCAAGTTACTGGGAACCACTCTCAAACACCTCGGCCCACAATGCCTGTACTGCCGCCACTTGCGTCTTTACATCGCACCATGGCACACGGGCTTTATGGACGCCTTGCAAGCCCGTGGCATGGTGCAGGCTACGGTAATCATGGTAGGCACTCGCCGCCGCATGCGCCTTTCCATGGTTGATAATACCAAGCTCGGCTAGCCGGTTTAGCAAGGCAATATTGCCCGCATTGCGGGTCAGGTCGGGATAGGTTGCAGCATAGGCCAGCACCAGGTATTGCACCATGAACTCCACATCAATAATGCCGCCGACATCCTGCTTCAAGTCGAAAAGTTCGCTGTCGTTCTTCCGGCTCTCACGCATTTTCTGGCGCATGGACAGCACCTCTTCGCGCAACTTGACTGTGTCGCGCGGCTGCGTCAATACGGCGTGGCGAATCCTGGCAAATTCTTCACCAATCGCCTGATCACCAGCACTGAATGCTGCCCGCGTCAGCGCCTGATGCTCCCACACCCAGGCCTTGTGCAGCTGGTATTCGCGGAATGCATCTACCGTACTCACCAGCAGGCCACTGGCGCCATCGGGCCTCAATTGCAGGTCGGTTTCGTAGAGCATACCGGCAGAGGTCAGGCTGTTAAGCCAGTTGTTGATACGCTGGCCAAAACGCGCATAGACCTCCCCTGCCTCAGGCGCATCGTCATCATAAAGAAAGATAATATCCAGGTCTGACACATAGCCCAACTCCTTGCCGCCCAGCTTGCCGTACCCTATCACCGCAAACTTCGGGGTTTCGCGGTGCTTGCCGCGCAGCGTAGGCCAGACGGTTTCCAGCGTGACCTGCAAAATCAAGTTTGCCAGCTCGCTCAGGTAATCGGAAAGCTTCTGCAGGGGTAAATCACCCGCCACATCCTTGGCAGCGAAACGGAACACTGCCGCATGCTTGAAATGCCGCATCACGTCCATCTGCCGCTCCACATCACCTTCTGCTTCCGCCATGCGCCGCTTCAATTCAAGTCGCATGGCGGGGAAATCAGGAATAGCGTACAGATTATTGGTATCCAGCAACTCATCCAGCAGGATAGGATGCTGCGACAGATACTGGATTAGCCAGGGGCTAGCGCTGGCCAGCTTGATGACGAGGTCAAGCGCAGCCGGATATTGCGCCAGCAAAGCCAGATAGCTGGCACGCCGGCAGATGCTGTCCAGCAGGTCGGAGACCCGCATCAGTGTTGTTTCGGGGCTGTGCTCTTTGGCCGCCAGCGCAACCACCATGGGCAACAGGGTATCGAAACGCTGACGGCTCAGTTCAGGCAACTGGCGGTAGCGCGGGCTGCCATGCAAAGCATGCAAACGCCGCAGCGTTTCCTGTGCGTCGACATAGCCTATCGCATTCAGGCGCGAGATGGCTTTGACCTCATCAACCGCCCCCTGCCATATCTCGGTAATCAACGAGCTTTCAGTATCGCGGGGCACCGGGTCGCTGAAGACCTCCATAAAGTGGAGTTCAACCCGGGTTCTGTGCTTGTCCAGCTCCATCCTCAGCAAGTCCCAGTTTGCATAATTCATACTCAAGGCGATACGTGCCTGCGCTTCGGCTGTCGTCGGCAGCGCCTGGGTCTGGGCATCTTCCACATACTGCAAACGGTGTTCCAGGTTACGCAGGAACACATAGGCAGCAGTGAGCTCCTGCACGGTTTCCGGCGGCAATAACTGCCGGGATTGCAGCAAGGCCAGCACGCCCATGGTCGGGCGAATCTGCAGGCTGTTATCCTGCCCGCCGCGTATCAGCTGGAATACCTGGGCGATAAACTCGATCTCGCGGATACCGCCGCGCCCCAGCTTGATATTGTCGTGCATATCCCGTCGATTCACGTCGCGCTGGATTTGCACCTTAAGGTCGCGCATGGAAGCGAAAGCCCCAAAATCGAGGTATTTACGAAACACGAAAGGTCGCAACAGATCAGCCAGGTTTTGCCCCGGCCCGGAGATAACCCGCCCCTTGATCCAGGCATAGCGCTCCCATTCGCGGCCCTGATTCTGGTAGTACTCTTCCATCATGGTGAAACTGCATGCCAAAGGGCCATCCGAACCATAAGGCCGCAAGCGCATATCCACGCGGAACACAAAACCATCACGGGTAATCTCGTCAATCGCGGCAATGAGTTTTTTAGCCACCCGCGTAAAGAACTCGTGATTGGTAAGCGACTTGGCACCATTGGTATTGCCGTCTTCCTCAAAGGCAAAGATCAGGTCGATATCCGACGACACATTGAGCTCACTGCCGCCCAGCTTGCCCATGCCGACCACGATCAGCTGCTGGCGCTGGCCGCTCTCGCCGACAGGCTGTCCGTAGGCTGCCTCAAGCCAGGGCGTGATATGCTGCAAGGAAAACTGCACCACGACTTCAGCCAGATGACTGGTCACCCGCATCACCTCGTTAAGATCAGCCAACCCGTTCAGGTCCCGCACTATCAGGCGCAGCATGACGCGCTGGCGCAACTTGCGTACCGCCTGCTTCAGCCCGACTTCGTCCTCGACTGTTTGCGCTGCCAGCCACTCCCGCATCGCTGCCTCGGTCCAGGGCTGATGCAGCTGTGCCAGCACTTCCTCAAGCAAGGTGGCATCGCTGGCAAGTAAACGCTGGATGAAGGGGCTACAGTGGATGGCATGCAACAAACAGGCTTCATCACCTGAAAGCGCGGCATTTTCGGATAAAATTTCAACTAAACTGGTTTTGATCTGGCTGGGCATCTGCAGTTGCTAATCTTGATGTTATGATTCCCATTCTAAAGCCTGTTCATGCAAAATGAGCTATAAAAATTACCTGTTGCTACACCTAGAAACAACAGGGATAAGAATCTAAAATTGCTATTTGGAGAAGTGTGATGTCGTCGATCGAATCTGTCCTGACCGAAACCCGGGTTTTTTCACCACTGGATGCTTTCAAGCAAGCCGCCAATGTTTCCGGCATGGAGGCCTATCAGGCGATGTGCAATGAAGCGGCGCAAGATTACACCGGATTCTGGTCAGCGCTGGCCAGCACCGAACTTGACTGGCACAAGCCTTACTCCCAGGTGTTGGACGAAAGCAACGCCCCCTTCTACCGCTGGTTCCATGATGGCGAATTGAACGCATCCTACAATTGCCTGGATAGACACCTGGCGACCAAGGCCGACAAGACAGCACTGATCTTCGAGGCTGATGACGGCAGCGTGACCAAGTTGAGTTACCAGGCCTTGCACCAGCGCGTCTGTCGCGTTGCCAATGCCCTGAAGCAACAGGGCATCAGCCTGGGTGATCGCGTCATTATCTACCTGCCTATGAGTTTAGAAGCCATTATCGCCATGCAGGCATGTGCGCGTATCGGTGCCATACACTCTGTAGTGTTTGGCGGGTTCTCGGCCAAAAGCCTGCATGAACGCATCACCGATGTTGGTGCCAAGCTGGTCATTACCGCTGATGCCGGCATGCGCGGCGGCAAAGCCGTTGCGCTTAAATCTGCAGTGGATGATGCCCTGGCCATGGGCGGCTGTGAAGCAGTGGAAAAAGTCATTGTTTACCGCAGAACCGGCAGCGAAGTCAGCTGGAACAGCCCACGCGACTTGTGGTGGCATGAGCTGGAAAGTGCGGCCTCCGACATATGCGAACCAACCTGGGTCAATGCCGAGCATCCCTTGTTTATTCTTTACACATCAGGCTCTACCGGCCAGCCCAAGGGTGTCCAGCACTCCACCGGCGGCTACTTGCTGGGTGCCATCATGAGCATGAAGTGGGTATTCGACCATAAAACCGACGATGTATTCTGGTGTACTGCGGACGTGGGCTGGATCACAGGGCACAGCTATGTGGCTTATGGCCCGCTCGCCATAGGCGGCACCCAGGTGGTGTTTGAAGGCATCCCTACCTACCCCGATGCCGGACGTTTCTGGCAGATGATAGAAAAGCACAAGGTAAGTGTGTTCTACACCGCGCCTACCGCCATCCGCTCACTCATCAAACTGGGCGGTGACCTGCCCAAGCAATACGACATTTCCAGCCTGCGCCTGCTCGGCACCGTGGGTGAACCGATTAATCCCGAAGCCTGGATGTGGTATCACCAGGTGGTCGGCAAAGAGCGCTGCCCCATTGTAGATACCTGGTGGCAAACCGAAACCGGCGCGCACATGATCGCCCCCCTGCCCGGCGCCATCCCCACCAAGCCTGGCTCCTGCACCATGCCCTTGCCCGGCATCATGATGGATATCGTGCACGAAGACGGCACCCACATTGAAGGTACCGGCGGCGGCTTGCTGGTTGCTAAAAAACCATGGCCATCCATGGTGCGTACTATCTGGGGCGATGATAAACGCTTCAAGCAATCTTACTTCCCGGAAGAGCTGAATGGGCTGTACCTGGCGGGGGATTCTGCACACCGCGATGCAGATGGCTATTACTGGATCATGGGCCGCATTGATGACGTACTCAACGTTTCCGGCCACCGCCTCGGTACCATGGAAATAGAATCCGCACTGGTCGCCAATCCCTTGGTGGCGGAAGCCGCCGTGGTCGGCAAACCGCATGATATCAAGGGCGAATCCATCATTGCCTATGTGGTGTTGAAAGGTGCACGACCTGAGGGCGATGCCGCTAAAAAGATCGTGGCCGACCTGCGCGACTGGGTAGGCAAGGAGATAGGCCCTATCGCCAAGCCTGACGAGATCAGGTTTGGCGACAACCTGCCCAAGACACGTTCAGGCAAGATCATGCGGCGCTTGCTACGCTCACTGGCAAAAGGCGAAGAGATTACTTCGGATATCTCCACACTGGATAATCCGGCTATTCTTGAGCAACTCAAGCAAGCCATTGTGTAGCGCCGCAGACTAAAGGTAGATCGCTATCAGCGCTCCAGAACAACCAGCTGCAAAAAAGTTGAAGCCACCCATGAAGAGCTTCGTGACCAGCGCCGTCACGAAAATCGTCATGATCTATGCAGCATTCGCTGCTCTCTGGATACTGCTTTCAGACAGCCTGGCTAGTTTCTTTTTTAGTGACCCACAGCAGTTGGCCATAGTCAGCATCGTCAAGGGCTTGCTGTTTGTGTTGACCACCTCCGTACTATTGGCGGTGCTGGTGCATCGCCACCTCAACGTACTGGCAAAGAAAAATAACGAACTGCATGAAAACGCAGAGCACCTGGCACTGATGAGCTTTGCCATCAATCATGTGCGGGAAGCCGCATACCTGATATCTGAAGACTCCCGCCTGGTGTATGTCAACGACGAGGCCTGTCGTGCTTTAGGCTACCAGCGCGAAGAACTGCTCAACATGGGCGTATTTGACATTGAAGCTGAGTTTCCGCAACAGGAGTGGAGCAACCACTGGCAGCAATTGAAACAAAACCGTTCAGCCACTTTTGAAAGTACGCACCGTACCAAGGACCAGCGCCTGTTTCCTGTTGAAATTACTGCCAACTATTTCGAGTTTGAGAGTGAAGGTTACAACCTGGCGTTAGTACGCGACATCACCGAGCGCAGGGTTGCTGAAGATAAGTTAAGGTTGGCATCGCTGGTTTACCAGCATAGTAGCGAGGCGATGATTGTTTGCGATGCGAATAACAATATTATTGCCATTAACCCGGCCTTTACCCAGATGACAGGCTATACGGCGGATGATGTACTGGGCAAAAACCCCAATATATTAAGCTCCAACCGCCAGGACCAAGCGTTTTATAGCGCCATGTGGGATCACCTCAGCAGCCATAGCCAGTGGCAGGGTGAGTTATGGAACCGGCGTAAAGATGGCCATGAGTATCTGGAATGGCTATCCATCAACACCATTTACAACAGCGACGGCAAGATTCATGGTTATGTCGCCTTATTCTCCGACATCACGGAAAAGAAAGAATCTGAGGATCTGATCTGGCAGCAAGCCAATTTCGACGCGCTGACCAACCTGCCTAACCGCCGCATGTTCTGCGAAAGGATAGAGCATGAGATCAAGAAAAGTAAGCGCGAAGGCTTACCGCTAGCCATCCTGTTTATAGATCTGGATAGATTCAAGGAAGTGAATGACACCTTAGGCCATGCCATGGGCGATATGCTGCTGGTCGAAGCTGCGCGCCGCATCCTGGAGTGCGTGCGCGAATCGGATACTGTGGCCAGGTTAGGGGGTGACGAATTCACCTTGATTCTGAGCGGCCTGGACGACATTAGTAGCGTTGAACGCATTGCCCAGATCATCTTACTGACGATGACCCAGCCCTTCCGCCTGGGTGAAGACCTGGCCTATGTGTCTGCCAGCATAGGCATCACGCTTTACCCGAATGATGCTACCGAAGTAGATGAGCTGCTCAAGCATGCAGACCAGGCCATGTATGTGGCCAAGGATAAAGGCCGCAATCGTTACCAGTTTTTCACCGCATCCATGCAACAGGCAGCCCAAGCCCGCATGCGGCTAACAGGCGATTTACGCAACGCCCTTGCCGAGCATCAGTTCTCACTGCATTATCAACCGATTGTTGAGATGGCAACCGGCCACATCAACAAAGCTGAAGCGCTCATCCGCTGGCAACATCCAACACAAGGCCTCGTCAGCCCTGCTGATTTTATTCCGATCGCCGAAGAGACTGGCATGATCATTGAGATTGGCGACTGGGTATTCCACGAGGCAGCCCAGCAGGTAGCGCAATGGCGAGAGCTATATCAGCCGACATTCAAGGTCAGCATCAACAAATCCCCCGTGCAGTTCCATAGCACCCTGAACAACCATCAGCCATGGGTAGACTACCTGTACAAGCTGGGGCTACCGGGCCAAAGCATCGTAGTCGAAATTACCGAAGGCCTATTGCTGGATGCCGGGTCTACAGTGAATGAACAGTTGCTGGAGTTTCGTGATGCCGGGATTCAAATCGCGATCGATGACTTTGGCACGGGTTACTCCTCACTCTCCTACCTCAAAAAATTCGAGATCGATTACCTCAAGATTGATCAGTCCTTCGTACGCAACCTGGCGCCGGGGTCAAGCGACCAGGCGTTATGTGAGGCCATTATCGCCATGGCACACAAGCTGAATATGAAGGTGATTGCGGAGGGCGTGGAGACGCAAGAACAGTTTGAGATACTACTGGCTGCCGGCTGCGATTTCGGCCAGGGTTATTTGTTCTCTAAACCAGTCCCGGCGGATGAGTTTGAGCGGTTGTTTGCACAACCGTCATCTCTGGGCTTCACTCCCCCTGACCCTGCACTGATATAGCCATTAACGTCCAAGCGTTACCGTAGTACTTCTTGCCTGGCATCTGCATCCGCACTGGGCCGCCAGCGTTTCAGTAACAACGCGTTGGACACCACACTGAAACTGCTCAGCGCCATGGCAGCGCCTGCCACTACCGGGCTCAGCAGGCCCATGGCCGCTAGCGGAATCCCCACCACGTTATAGATAAACGCCCAGAACAGGTTTTGCCTGATCTTGGCATAGGTACGCCGTGATATCTCAATGGCATCAGCCACCAATGCCGGGTCGCCGCGCATCAGCGTGATGCCGGCTGCATGCATGGCGACATCCGTACCGCTGGACATGGCAATGCCGATATCCGCCGCGGCCAATGCAGGAGCGTCGTTGATGCCGTCACCCACCATGGCCACCAGGCCATCACCCTGCTTCAGCTGTGTCACGATATTGGCTTTATCCCCCGGCAACACCTGCGCATACACCTTGGCAATGCCGAGCTGGCCGGCAACACTGGATGCGCTGCCCTGGTTATCGCCAGAGATCAGCACGGTCAAAATGCCTTGCTCCTGCAAACGCGAGACTGCCTTGGCGGCTGTTAGCTTGAGCGTATCGCCGAAGGCCAGCAGGCCTAGCAGCTCGGGCTTGGCCTGGCCGGATAAAGCTTGGGCTGAGCCGCATAAAAATGACACGCTGCGCCCTTCTGTCTCCAGCGCTGTGGCACGCGCATTTAATGGGGCGAGGTCAACGCCCAGCTCTTCCATCAACCGGCTATTACCCAGGTGCAGTTGCTGACCATCGACCAGCCCTGTCAGCCCTTTCCCGGGCAAGGCCTGTATTTCCTGAGTAGGCAGTAATTGCAGCTTTTTATCCTGGGCTGCATTCACCACCGCCTTAGCCAGCGGATGTTCGCTGCCTGCCTGCAAGCTAGCCGCCTGCAACAATAAATGATCAATATCGCCACCGGCAGATTCCAGCGCAACCAGCTTGGGGTGCCCTTCTGTCAGCGTCCCTGTTTTATCAAAGGCCACCGTTTTAACTGCATGCGCCAACTCCAGCGCCTCAGCATCCTTAATCAATATGCCATGCTGCGCCGCAACCCCGGTGCCCACCATGATAGAAGTCGGCGTAGCCAGGCCAAGAGCACATGGGCAGGCGATCACCAGCACTACCACTGCGTTAAGAATAGCCACCTGCCAATCTCCAGTCACTAGCCCCCAGCCCAGCAAGGTTAGCAAGGCAATCACCATCACTACCGGCACAAAAATTTCACTGACCTTATCAACCAGCCGCTGGATAGGCGCTTTCTTGGCCTGTGCTGATTCAACCAGACGCACGATACGCGCCAGTACGGATTCCGCACCGACGGCAGTGGTCTCCACCTGCAACAGCCCCTCGCCATTGACTGCACCTCCGGTCACCGTATCACCAGGCTTCTTCGCCACAGGCAAGCTCTCGCCGGTAATCAGCGATTCATCCACCTGGCTCTCACCTTGCTGGATGCGACCATCCACCGGAATGCGCTCACCTGGTCGTACCACGACGATGTCGCCGACGATGACTGCCGCGATAGCCAACTCAACTTCCTTGCCGTCGCGCAACACATTGGCGCGCTCCGGACGCAAAGCATTGAGAGCACGAATGGCTTCTGTGGTTTGCTTTTTGGCACGGGTTTCCAGCCACTTGCCCAGCAGCACCAGAGTAATGACGATGGTAGAAGACTCGAAATACAGGTGATTCATGCCGGCATGCACCGGGCTGAATAGCAGATACACACTCAAGCCATACGCCGCCGAGGTGCCCAGCGCCACCAGCAAATCCATATTGCCCGCACCGGCCTTAAGCGCGCTCCAGCCCGCCTTGTAAAAACGCCACCCCAACCAGAACTGCACAGGCGTCGCCAGCGCCCATTGCACCCAGCCCGACAACTGACCTTGCCAGCCAGCCCACTCCGCCACCATGGCCACCACCAAGGGCAAAGACAACAAGGCAGAAAGCGCTACCCGCCACCAGCTATACGCCTTCAACTCCTCGGCAGGCAAGCCATCCTCCGGCAAATCATGGGCCTGATAACCCGCCGCAACAACCGCAGCGATCAGCTTGGGCAAAGTAACCTCTTTGCCTGTGCCTTGTACCTTGGCAGTCTCCATCGCCAGATTGACCTCCGCCGAGATCACGCCAGGCACCTTTTTCAGCGCCTTTTCTACACGGTTAGAGCAAGAGGCGCAGGTCATGCCCTCTATCGCCAATGTCCACTCGTTGTTTGTTTTGCTCATCAAATGCTTACCACCTTGAAATTAATTGCTAATGCTCAATATATAGATGGGTATCATAATCCCATTATCAACTGGGCTCTGTAACAACTAAGCAGTGACCCAGCCCAAAGATGTTTAAAGGAAAAACTATGCTGACATTCAAAGTAGAAGACATGACCTGCGGTCATTGTGTGGGCGTGATTACCAAGGCGATTAAAGCAGAGGATGAGAACGCAACGGTTGAGATAGATCTACCGACAAAAACGGTGAAAATAGAAACTAGTAAGCCTGCTGAGAACTTTGTGAGTGTGATTACCGAGGCTGGTTATACGATGAGTTAATATGCGGTAGTGAGTGTTGTAAGTGTTTTTGTAATAATGCATCCTGCCAAGTTATCCGATAAATTATTAAATTGTTTTTTTGGCATCTACTCCTACGTAACTATTCCAAGGAAAAGAATGTTATGGAATTAAAAGACTTTATCAAGACAACGCTTGAGCAGATTGTTGAAGGGACAGCATTAGCTCAACAAAGCATAAAAGCTAGAGGCGGAATCGTAAATCCATCGAACATGTCCTTTCAAAAAGACGGGGCTTGGAATAATTACAACCACGCAATGCCTCAAGAGGTAATGTTTGATGTTGGTCTCACTTCAACAGATAAATCTGGATCTACTGAAGGCATTGGTGTTTTCTTAGGCAGTATCAGCTTAGGAAAAAAGAATGAATCAGGTGCTGAGCAAGTGGCTGTAACAAAAGTTAAATTCACCGTACCGTTAATATTACCCCCAGGTGAAAAGTTAATAGATACTGACTATATAATTACGTATACAAATCCTAGCCATCACTCAATGATGACATGGTTCAGGCCAGAACTTAATTTAAATAATCTGCTCTGAGAGGCGCTCTGGTATTGCCTCACAGGGCAGATAAATTTACAGAGTGATCGCACAATCACCTTCTAAACACTCAACCTTACATCGCAAATATCTTGCTGGCCTGAGAAGCTTTTACCTGACGGGCTTTTCTCTTTTTAGCCCAGATAACAAGGCCGGTGATACTCAGCATCGCTACGACCAGCCCCATGATGGAAACCATGATGCGGCCGGGCAAGCCGATGATGCGGCCGGAATGTAGTGGGAACTGTGCCTGCATGAAAATATCGCCTGCACTGCCGGTACCGGGTACGGTGTCCCCTGCGGGTTTGCCATCCTGCCCATCGAAATAAAGCCACGGGTTACCCAGGCCGCCATCACCATGATCGTTCTCCGGCTTGAAGAAACTCACGCCGTATATGCCGAACTCGGGTGAATAAAACACCGCGCCTGCTGGGTCTTGCCACTGACGTTTGTTGGCTTCGGCCCTTGCCAGCGCGATGACTTCTTCCCTGCTCATTTTGGGAATAATCGGCTTATCTTCAGGGTTGGGTGCGCGCAGTGCAAACGGGCTGGGCGTGAGCGTGGAGAATGCCGAAACCAGTGGGCGCACTACTTGAAAACCCAGGTTCATGGAGACCGAGGTCACTGCCAGAGTAAGCAATAGCAACCACACCCATACCCCGCCGGAGCGGTGCAGGTCGAAATTGAGCGGATAACCGCCACGCTTCCAGCGGAAGGCGAAGGATTTACGCCAGGCATTGAGATTAGGGAATGAAATCCACAGGGCGATCAGGCTGTCGAACACCCAGACTATGCCGACGATGCCCATGAATAAGACGCCCAGCTCGATACCCCAGCCATTGGGGATATGCATGCTGTAATGCAGCTTGTAGAGGAAAGGCAGCAGGTTTTCACTGCTCAGCGATATGGCGCCCCACTCGCGTTTGCCCTGGATATCGCCAGTCACGGGGTCCAGCGCCATTTGGTTAAAGCCAAGCTCAAACGGCTTGCCGGTTGCGGCATCAACCCGCGCATGGACACTCATGCCCAAGGTATGGCCAGGCTCTGTATACAGCGGCATAAACGTCACCAGCAATCGCGGGTCTTTTGCTTCCAGCTCTTTAGCCAATTCTAGCGACGGTTTAGCTGTCCCCGGGCTGGCAGCCTCGAACAGGTGCGGATTCAGCCATTCATCCAGCTCATGATCCCATGAGATCACCGCACCGGTGAGGCCTGATATGACCAGAAACACGGCCATAAACAGTCCAAACCAGCGATGCAGCAATACCCAGAAACTACGGAAATTTACGTTGAACAAATTCAAATCACCTAGAAATCAATGGTTGCAGAAAGCCTGAAGGTACGCGGCGCGCCCATCGTCACCTGACCAAAAGTCGGGGATACGGCAGCCCAATAGTCTTTGTCGAACAGGTTTTCAACATTGGCGCGGAACTTCACATCATGATTGTTCAACTTGGTGGCATAGCGTGCCCCCAGATCAAACCTGTCCCAGCTTGGAATGCTCAAGGTATTGGCCTGGTTTACAAACTGCGAGCCAGTGCGTATCCAGCGACCGGTGACAGTAAATCCTGGAATACCTGCAATATCGTATTCGGTACCCAGGTTGTACTGGTTTTTGGGTACGCCATACGATGTGTTTCCATCATTGGTGCCATTTTCCGTCTTGGTCAATTCAGCATCTGTAAATGCTGCTCCACCAAGCACTCGCCAACCAATTACAGGCTCTCCATAGGCATTAAATTCAACACCGCGGTTACGCTGCTCACCATCATTCGTAAAGGTTGTGCCCACATATGTAGTGTTAGGCCGTTCGATTTCAAACACTGCAAGCGAAGCACCAACGTTGCCATAGTCAACTTTTGCACCAATTTCATTTTGTGATGATTTTAAAGGCGAGAGTGCCTGGCCGGCATTAGTGACAGGTACCGCCGGAAACCCGACAGTACTTGGGGCTACCGGACCTTGTGACAAGCCTTCTATATGGTTTGCATAAAGCGATACAAATTTCCAGGGCTTTACCACTACCCCGTAGATCGGCGTGGTGACCGATTTATCTGAATTGTCAGTCTCATTGCCAGTGTTGTAATCATAGTTAATGACTTGAATGCTTTGACGGCGCAAACCCAAGGTGATGAGCACCCTTTCATCAAGAAAAGATAAGGTATCGGATATCGCATAACTTTTGTTACGCACCCGGTTAATGATCTCCGGGTCATTCAATGAGCCGGTATTCAGCCCTGCGCCATCAGGCTTGGCTAAATCAACGGGGTTATAAATATTGGTGGCTAGGGGTGTGAAATCAAATATGAAGTTTGAGCGAGCGTTACTTCTTGTGCTTGTAGCCCCTACATTGACCATATGTTTCACAACGCCAGTTTCAAAATTAACTTTGACCCCTGCCTCGCTCGATACAGTGCTTACATCATAGGAGTTAGCAAACCGTGAGGCACCCGCGCTGCCTGTATTACTACTGATAGTCACTGCTGCCAAATCATTGATCTCATTGTTATGGCCCGCACCAAGCGCAGCGTATCCCATCACATTGCTGGAAAAATCATATTCCCCACGGAATACCGCACTGGTAGATTCAGTATTGGTATACGTCCAGGGCTGGCTGTAGTTCACTTTAGAATCAGGTGCATTGGGCATATTGGTCACTGCACCGCCTACATTCACCGCCAGTCTTGGCCGGGAAATGTTCTGCTTCTGATAACTGATATCAGATGACAGCCTTAATTTCTCACCGGTAAAGTCCAGGCCCAGCGTGCCATATGTGAGCCGACTATCCTCATGATGAATGGCAGTATTGCCATCACGCTGCACTGCATTCAGGCGTATGCCAAACTGATTGTCTGCCCCAAAGCGGCGGCCTAAATCAGCATGCCCGCCTACCTGTCCACTTGAACTGTAATCCAGGGTTACCCGCGTAAGCGGTGCATCTGCAGCGCGCTTAGGCACGATATTGATATTGCCCCCGATACCCGTACCACTGGGCGACACTCCATTAAGAAAAGCATTTGCCCCCTTGAACACCTCTAGACGCTCAACCCCTTCAAGCGCTGGAAGCTGACGTGGAATAATGCCAAACAAGCCATTTAAAGCAACGTCTTCCGATAGGACTGGATACCCTCGAATAACAAACGTCTGCGCCGCGGTACCGAAGGACTGGCCTGCACGCACGGACGGATCGTTAATCAGCACATCGGCTATGGTCTTGGCCTGTTGATCTTCAATAATTTTGGCGGTGTAGCTGGTCATGCTAAAAGGCACATCCATGATGTTCTGGTTACCCAATACGCCTATACGACCACCCTTAGCAACCTGTCCACCAGCGTATGTCCCCGGAAGCGCGCCTAGCGGAGCTTTTGCATTAACACTGACTTCGGGCAGGCTTTCAGCGGCTGCTTTTTCTTCTGCCTGGGCAACAGCTCCATATAAAGAAAGCGTAACCAGAGTCACTATAGGCTTGATTGTAAAACTGCGATTTTTGCGCATGAGATTTCTCTTAAGTAATCTGACGGAGGAAAGGGTTACCAGTAATAGGTTGCGCTGACGATAGCGACACGACGCGAACCCAACCAGCAATCACCGCGAGAAATACAGGTAGACACATACTCTTTATCAGCGAGGTTGCTGGCATTCAAGGCATAGCGCCAGGAGCCATAATCAAAGCCGAGCATGGCGTCGAACAGCGTGACAGCAGGCGCCTTCAGCTCATTGGTTGAGTCATAGGAATCGCCGATGTAACGCGCTCCCAGACCGGCACGGAAGCCATCAGTATCACCAATAGCGAAGCGCTTGATGGCCCATGCTGAAGCTAGGTTCCTGGGGATCGTCTCTACCTGGTTGCCCTGCTCACCAAGCGTATTGCTCTTGTCGTACTTTGCATCGGTATGGCTGTAGCTGGCGATCACATCCAGCCTGTTGTCGAACGAGTGTGCTGCTTCCAGCTCCAGGCCTATGGTGCGGATACGGCCCTGCTGGGTAGAAAACCCCGGCCGCTGAAGGTCAGGCGTCAGGCGGTTTTCATCACGCAAATCATAGATAGAGGCCGTGAAGCGGCTTCTGGATCCCGCTGGTATATATTTGAGGCCCAGTTCCCACTGTTTACCCTCCTGAGGGGCAAAAAGTTTGCCGTTGGCATCAGTGCCTTGTACCGGCAGGAAAGATTCAGCGTAGCTAACATAAGGTGCCCAGCCGTTATCAAACAGGTAAGTCAGGCCATAGCGCCCGGTGGTTTTCTTGGCGATTTCAGCAGGACTGCCCTCCAGGTCGTTTTTCGCCTCATCCCGACGCAAACCCAGTGTTGCTACCCAGCGCTGATCAATCTTGATCTGGTCTTGCAGATACACACCGGTCTGGAATTGCCGGGCCACCGGCTGGCCGTAACTAGTCACACCAGTGAAATCCAGTGGGGCATAGACCGGGTTATATATATCAATCGGATTACCGGGACCGCCAAAGAAACCGTTCTTGTCCTGACGGAATCTGGAGTAATCAACACCCATCAGCAATGTATGCTGAGTATTACCCAGATCAAATTTAGCCTGCGCATTGTTATCAAGGCGCATGATCTGCGAATCGGTGCTAAGCCCATCAATGTAGCGATTCAACACTCGCTGATTAACAGGATCAGTCGCTGCGAATGGATTACTAGCCCCGAAGAATGAGTTCACATACAAACTGCGATATTCATTGCGGCTGGAGGTATAACGGAAGTTCTGGCGCACAGTCCATGTATCGTTGAAGGCGTGTTCGAACTTCCAGCCGAGCGCGTTGGACTCGGTACGATAGCGGTCGAAATTAGGGTCGCTGAGGAAGGTGCTATAGGACACCTTGCCGTTGGGGTTACCGCCCAAGACACTGGAGAACGGGAAAAATTGTGGTGAGGACTTGCCATCATCCAGCTGGTATTGCGCCAGCACCGTTACGCTGGTTTTATCATTGGGTTTCCAGGTCAGCGATGGTGCAAACAAGGTGCGCTGGCTCTTGGCATAATCAACCGCACTATCGCCATCCCGGCCTAGCATCACTACCCGGTAGAACAAGGTATCTGAATCAGCGACAGGCCCTGTCAAATCTGCGTTAATTTGCTTGCGATTATAATTGCCCAGGGAAACACCGATCTCCCGCTTGGCTTCAGCCTGCGGCAGCTTGGCGCAGAATTTCAATGCGCTCCAGCATGTAAGGATCAGGACGGGTTGTTTCGGTGTAATAGGTGTTACGTTCACGCAAACCGTTGAGATAAGTCACGGCATCCAAGCCGCGAATCGCGAATGAATCCCCGCGGGAATCGTCCCCATACTGGTCAGCCACCACACCTGCACTGTATCTCAGCGCAGCTTGCAAACTATCCGATTTCTGATCTTCCATTTGCTCCGCCGTAATGACAGAGATGGACTGCGGGATTTCGCTCAATGGCGTATCCGTCTTGGTGCCACTCGTGGCTCGCTTGGCAATGTATCCGCGCACTGGGTCAGGTGCGTTCTTACCATCCCCTGTCGCTTTAACCTTCACCTCCGGCAATGTGTCCTCTGCCTTCGATGCCGGGCTTTGTGTCTCTGCTGCATAGGCTGATGTTATATACGCTGCTGAACCCACCATGACTGGCAAAGCGATGACGGCCAGTTTTACGGCGTGATGCATCTGTGACTCAACGAAACCTTTAGGCTGTTTTCTCAAAATGGTAATCCCTTTATGCACTTAAGCTGCCGTTAAGGGCATTACACCCAAACTTGTCAGCTTAAAATTGTAAATACAAATGATAATGATTCTTATTATAATAAATCGTTATTGTCATGTTTAGCAATCAATAAAATTCAATATCTCAATTTGGTCAGCAAAAAGGTAAAATAGCGTTTTTACGCATTCAAGACCCCGCTTTATGTCCACCCATCAAGAAGAAATCCAGCGTCGGCGCACCTTTGCCATCATTTCCCACCCGGATGCGGGTAAAACCACCCTGACCGAAAAATTGCTGTGGTTCGGCGGCGCTATCCAGATGGCGGGTTCGGTACGCGCACGTAAATCGAGTAAACATGCGACATCGGACTGGATGGAGCTGGAAAAGCAACGCGGTATCTCGGTGACTTCATCGGTGATGCAGTTCCCCTATCGCGAGCACATCATCAACCTGCTCGACACACCGGGCCATGATGACTTCTCGGAAGATACCTATCGCACGCTGACAGCAGTGGATTCGGCGGTGATGGTGATCGACTCGGTGAATGGCGTGGAAGCGCAAACCATCAAGTTACTGAATGTGTGCCGCATGCGCGATACGCCTATCATCACTTTCATTAATAAGCTGGACCGTGAATCACGCGCACCAATTGAGTTGCTGGACGAGATTGAATCCACACTCGGCATGCAGTGCGCGCCCATCACCTGGCCCATCGGCATGGGCAAGAGCTTCCGTGGCGTGTATCACCTGTATAACGACGAGGTTTCCTTCTTCGACCCTAAAGCAGAAAAAGGCACCTCTGAAACCATCAAGGGCCTGGACAACCCGCGCCTGGACGAACTCATAGGCAAACAGGCGGAAGATTTGCGCATCGATATCGAACTGGTACGCGGCGCATCGCATACCTTTGATGCAACGTCTTACCTCTCGGGCAAGCAGACGCCAGTGTTCTTCGGTTCTGCAGTCAATAATTTTGGCGTGCAGTCTTTACTGGATGCGGTAGTTGAGCTCTCCCCCGCCCCACTTGCGCGCAATACGGCATCGCGCGGCGTGGTGCCGGAAGAAGCCAAGTTCTCCGGCTTTGTGTTCAAGATACAAGCCAATATGGACCCCAAGCACCGCGACCGCATCGCGTTCCTGCGCGTGTGTTCCGGCCGGTTTGAACGCGGCATGAAGATCAAGCAGGTGTCTTCCAATAAGTTTCTGGCTGTGAACAACGCCATTACCTTCATGGCGCAAGACCGAAACACCACCGACGAAGCCTACGCCGGCGATATCATCGGCATCCCCAATCACGGTACGGTGAAACTGGGTGATACCTTTACCGAGGGCGAAGACCTCAAGTTCACCGGCATCCCTTCTTTTGCGCCAGAATTTTTCCGTCGTGCGCGCCTGAAAAACCCGCTGAAGATGAAGCAACTGCAAAAAGGTCTGCAACAACTGGCTGAAGAAGGTGCCTCGCAATTGTTCCGCCCACTGATGAGCAACGACCTGATTCTGGGTGCCGTCGGTACGCTGCAGTTTGACGTAGTGGCACACCGGCTGGAGTTTGAATACGGCGTGGATATCGCCTTCGAGAACTACGACTGCTCCACCGCGCGCTGGCTGCGCGGCTCGGATGCCGACCTCAAGGCCATCTCCGACAAATACGGCTTTAACGTCGCACTGGATGGCGCAAATGAGTATGTATACCTGGCCCCTAACCGCGTCAATCTGGCCATGGCGCAGGAACGATATCCTGATATCAAGTTTCTGGAAACCCGGGAAATCTTCTAGATTTAATGTACTAAAAGCTGCAAATAAAAAGCCTCATTGAATGAGGCTTTTTTATGGTCTATGCATCTGTCACAGCAGCTTCACAGTCCCGTAATATTTTCACCTTAGGCTTAGCATCACCCCAGTTCCGGTTGTGACTACGCCTAACGTGATCTATCAAAAAACCCCCAAAGGCATTGCCGAGATTGCAGCTTCTGAAAGAACGCTCAATTTCCGCCAGCGCCAGGTACTGATACTGGTGGATGGCAAGCGCAACCATGATGAGATTGGCTTATACCTTAACCAGCCCAATATGGCCGAGATGCTGGCAGAGCTGGAAAAACTCGGCCATATCCATAACCCGGCCAAGCCTGCCAGCGCGCCGCCAACCCGCTTAGAGATCAAGCCGGCAGAACCCGCTGTTGAAACTGCCTGCATGAGCGAAGAGCAGGTGCAACACATCAAAAGTATTCTGATCACCAGTACCGAACAGCACTTGGGCATTATGGGGCGCAGCCTCAAGCAGAAAATAGAAGCAGCGATCACCGATGAGCAGATTGTTGCCTGCACGTCACAATGGCACATGGCCTTGCGTGAATCCAAGCTGGGCCGGGAAGTGGCAGGCGTATTGATGGAACAGGTGCAACAAGCCCGGAAGACTGATGCTTTAAGCTAATACCGCGTTATCTAGTGCTGCTTGATAAAGTTGGTAATGGCATTGAGCATATCGTCACTGCGCAGCGGCTTTGCCAACTTGGCAACCATGTCTAAATGCCCATAACTCTCAAACTCTGCAACCTCGACAACGCCCCCTGCAGCACGCACTTTATCGGCCAGATGATAGGTATTTCTCGGCCACACAGTGGCATCCTGCTTGCCCACCAATAGCAACATAGGCGGGTTGTTGCCGGTAACAAAGTTGATGGGTTGGGATCTTGAAAGCTGCGGTTCAGGCCCAAAAATCGTCTTGAGCCTGTCGCTCTTCAAGGGCAGAAAATCGTAAGGTCCAGCCAGCCCTATCATGCCGCCAAAATCCGCAGGTTTAAGGCCCACACCGGCTAGATACTCATCATCCAGCGCCAGCATGGCTGCAATATGCGCCCCGGCAGAATGCCCGGCCAGAAAGATACGATGCGGATCGCCACCCAGCCCGGCAACATAATCTTTGACCCACCTGGCAGCTTGCGCAGGGTCAGCCATCAATCCCGGAAACAGCACATCAGGATAGATACGATAATCCGGGATCACCGTGATATAGCCGCGAGAGGTAAACGCTTCTGCCACAAACTTGTAATCCGACTTGTCTCCGGAATCCCAGCTACCACCATAGAAAAACAGCACGACCGGCGCTTTGCCATCAGCAGCCAGGTTGCGGGGCACATAGATATCCAGCTTTTGCCTGGGCAACCCGCCAAAAGCCACATTCGCCGTCAACTGGTAGCCGCTTTCAGGGATAATCGCATTCAGGGTTTTAACCGGGGAACAGGCCGTAGTGAGCAGAATGGCAGCCGTTGCCAAGAGTGAAGCCAGCGTTTTATTGTTATGCATTTTGTCTATGGGTTAGCTAAGGTTAAATGGACATGATGGATAATTACGCTGATTTTATGCTGAAACCAGAGCAACACAAAAATCATTCAGTATGTTTATTAAACCCATGAAATTTAAAGCGTGAAAATACCAAGTAGTAAACCAAGCCGTGAAAATTAAGTATGGAAGTTGAAGTATGACAAAACCCAACCCCTGCCCCTGCGAAAGCGGCAAACCCTATAGCGCTTGTTGCCAGCCCTTACACATGGGGAACGCGGCACCAACCGCCGAAGCCCTCATGCGCTCACGCTACAGCGCCTATGTGCTGGGACTGGAGGGCTACCTGCTGCAAACCTGGCACCCGGACACACGCCCAGCCACGCTGAACCTTGCCGATGATATACAAACCAAGTGGCTGGGGTTACAGGTAAAGCCGTTTGTTATTACTTCAGGAAATACAGCGACTGTGGAGTTTATCGCCCGCTACAAAATCGGCGGCAAGGCAGAACGCATACATGAGGTATCCCAGTTTGAGCGCATAGACGGGCGCTGGTATTACCTGACAGGGACTGACCAAGCTTAGTTGGCAAACCTGGAGAATTTAACCTTAAAATTATCCTATTTGACGCAAAATAAAGCGTCAAATAGGATACCGACTTTACGTTAGGCCAAGTTTAAAACCAATGCCCTGGGAGCTAATATGCATGAGCCTCCCAGGGCATCGATTTGTGGTCTTAGTTCGCGTTTTTGGATTTGTGTTGGCGCTGTCAGTTTTAGGTTCTGTGGTTTTAAGTTACAGTTCGGGTATTCAACGGTTTGGGGAGATCGTTTTGCCATCTCTCTTTATATTTACGCGCAGCTCTCGTCTCAACAGCCTACCCTGTCCATCAAGCGGGACGCGCTAAAGTGCGCCCCTTATCTCAGGCGTTAGTTACCTTCGGAGAAAATATGTTCTATCACGTTATTGTTGAAACAACAGAGAAGGTTGGTAAGCGAGGCAACAACAAGGCGTACTTCGAACTCGACAAGCCTGACTTGAAAGACTCTTTGGAACGCATCGTCTATCCATTTCTTCGCAAGGAGGGATTCCAGTTCGACGGTTACTTCCTTCAGCACAATGAAATCCGGCGTATTTCCATCAAACAGACGGAAAAGAGTTCTGAAGAACTGTCTAAATGCGAAAACGACAATATGCCCGCAGGCGTAATCATGTTTGTTTCGCCGAGCGACGCTATTTCGTATGAAAGACACGCACAGGACATTACTACCCAAGTCTTCGATGATGCTAAGAGGACTGCTTCTCCTACGGACACACCAAAGCCAACCGCTAGCCGTGATCTATCCAAGGTTTTTATTGTTCACGGTCGTGATGATTTGGCAAAAACAAATGCCGCTCGTTTCATTGAGAGACTTGGCTTTGAGGCCATCATTCTCCACGAGCAGGCCAGCTCTGGGCAGACAATCATCGAGAAGATTGAAGCCCATACGAACGTGGGTTTTGCAGTTGTTCTCTACACTCCCTGCGATGTTGGGGGCTTCGCAAATGAAACCCAACGTTCGCGTGCTCGGCAAAACGTAGTCTTTGAGCACGGATACCTGATCGGTAAGCTCGGGCGTCATAATGTGTCTGCGCTTGTAAAAGGTGATGTTGAGATTCCCAACGACATAAGCGGAGTAGTTTATGTGCCGCTAGATCAACATGGTGCATGGCGCGTTGCTCTAGCCAAGGAACTGCGTACGGCCGGCTATCCTGTGGACATGAATCGTGTCGTGTAAAGCGAGAGTTAACACTACAGTCGAGAGGGACAGCCTCAAACTGCGTTTGTGGTTCCCTTCGCTTCGCTCCGGCTGCCCCTCACTTCCACGTTAGGCATAATTGAAGTCATGTTTGGAAATATAAAATCAATCATTGTTTGGATAATGATAATCAATGGGGTCAGACTCCATTGATTTTGTACAGATAGGCACGCCCCTGCGAGGCTGATGGATATTGCCTCACAAGGCAGTGTATTTTTGTCTTCAATGTCATTACATTAGAAATATAAGGCTTATAGTCGTATATATTGATGCTCTCACCCCAGTTTGATGACAGGACACCGTGATGACGCTACTTTCGTATGATTCATTAGCAGCCTATTGGTCTACGCCCATAGTCGAAGCAAACATCGTGGTGTTCTTCAACCTGGTTGGCGCATTGCTGCTGGGGCTATTGGTCGGCTATGAACGCTCGTATCATGGGCGGGCAGCAGGCATGCGCACTTACGGGCTGGTGTGTCTGGCCTCCGCAGCCTTAACCGTGGTGGTTGGCTACCCTGAACTCTGGTTCGGCGGCCATAGCCATGCACCTGCCAACCCTGATGTCACTAGAGTGATTCAGGGCATTGTCACCGGGATAGGCTTTCTTTGCTCGGGTGTCATTATCAAAGAAGGTTTCACCATTAGCGGCCTGACTACCGCAGCTTCTATTTGGCTGGCTTCGACCATAGGGGTACTGGTCGGCATAGGGTTTTATGCAGCAGCCATTTTACTATCTGTCTTGTCTGCCATCGTCATGATGTGGATCTCCAAGCTGGAAACCTGGCTACCTTTGCACCATGCGATTTCAATCGCGCTGACTTATCGACAAGGTTTTGACCCTAGTGAGCACTATGTGCGTCAGGCTATGCAAGATCATGGCTATGAAATCGCGAATGGAACCTTCACCATCAACGCCAGCGACAACAAACAGGTCTGGAGCTTCGTCGCTGTCTCCCAACAAAAGCATTCCGATTTATCCATTCCTGCCATTTCAAAAAAACTGGCGCAGTTCGATGGCGTGGAGAGCTTTCATCTGTCGTTTGCGAGAAACTGACTGAGCGGACAAAGCTTCGCATAAGTTTAGCGGTAAAAGAACTTACCAAAATCGTCAGTGTCACTCTATACAATAGATCACATCTATCCTCTTCTTGAGTTTCATCATTCACTCTCCTGCTCTGCAAGGAACTCCGCATGCAAATTTTTAAGCTGTATCCGCTATATTTGATCAAAATATCTTCCCGCTGTCGTGATGCTTTGGTATCCATGCTTGCCGCTTGCATGGCTACCGCCATCTTGAGCCTGTCAGGGCCTGCATGGGCTGATGATAACGGCGCAATTGGCGATACGCGCGTCGCACACTGGAAAGATGACCGCACCGCCGCGTTTCTGTTGATGTTTGATGACAGCTACCCCAGCCACTGGCAGGTAGCCGCACCGTCGTTAGTAAAACGTGGAATGATTGCCACGTTTTATATTAACCCCGGCAAAGCCGAGTATCAGAAATTTGCCAAGGAATGGGAAGACAAGTTGTGGAAGCAAGGCATGGTCTATGGTGACCACACCATGACCCACCACGGCGTTAAAGACATGGACAACGCAGACTGGGAAATAGGCGAAGCTGCGCGCATTATTAGAAAAATAGTGCCGGGCAAAGAGCAGCGGCTTGTTTCTTATGGACAGCCTGGTGTAGGCCCAAATGACTGGAATATCAATAAAGAAGAACTTAAGACATTGCTGCATAAATACAATCTGATCGATAGGCCTGCGTTTGACAAGCATGGTGCGGTCTACCACTTAAAAACCACAGATGAGATGCTGGCACTTGCTGATAAGGCAATTAAAAATGGCAGCATGGAATACCTGGTAATACACGGCGTAGAACGCATACTCCAACAATGGGGGTACCAGGACTTCTGGGCATTGAAGCAGGAAGTATTTTTACCGCTGCTTGATGGCCTGAAAGAGCGAAGTGACCGCGGTGAGTTATGGATTACCGATCACATTACCCAGCACCAGTACCAGACAGAGCGCGATAGCGCTGAAGTGCGCGTACTGGAAGCCAGCAATAACAATATCAAGCTGGAATTAACCACAAAAGCAGACCCTGAGTTTTATGACTATCCGCTGACGCTTATCACCAATGTCCCCAAAAGCTGGAAGCAGGCAAGTCTCACTCAAGGCGACAAAGTGACAGTGCTGCCGGTGGAAAATGGGACGATCAAGTTTGATGCGATTCCCGGCACCGGGGTCATTAGCATAGTTGCTGGCTCTAGCCTTTAGATACTGCTACCGAAAATCTGATTTGGCCGGCCTAGCAACCAGATAGCCATGCCCATGTATAATCATGGCTTAATTTTTCAAGATAGTTTGTCATGCGCTTTGTAGTCCAGGGTTCATCCATCAGCTTCCAGCACCTTCTGCATTTGCATCAGCTTTGCCATGCTCCGCAAGGCCAGCAGTTCGTCCAGATTGCCGAACGGGCCTATTACCTGCCCGCCCAGCAAAAGGTATCAGAAGAAGCCATCGCATTTTGTGCCAGCCAGCAATTGGACTGTGCTTTTGTACCGGACAAGCTAACGCTTAAGACCATAGGCCTGGCGGTGATGGATATGGATTCCACGCTGATCAACATCGAATGCATAGACGAGATTGCCGATATGTGCGGCTTGAAGCCGCAAGTGGCGGCCATTACCGAGAGTGCCATGCTGGGTGAGATTGAATTTGCAGAAAGCCTACGCCGTCGCGTAGCCTTGCTGAAAGAGCTGGATGAATCCGCATTGAAACGCGTAGTGGACGAGCGCTTGCAGCTCAACCCAGGCGCCCAGGCGTGGATAGACACTTGCCGCGCACATGGTATCAAGACCATGCTGGTATCCGGCGGCTTCGATTTCTTTGCCAGCCGAGTACAGGCGATTGCCGGGCTGGACTATACCGCGGCCAACTCGCTGGAAATCATCGATGGCAAACTGACTGGCAGGATTTTGGGCGATATAGTCGATGCACAAGCCAAAGCTGACTTTTTGGTACAGAAGCGTGAACAATTGGGCTTACGCGCTGACCAAGTGATTGCAATAGGCGATGGCGCCAATGACCTGAAAATGATGCAAGTGGCGGCGGCAGGTGTTGCCTACCGTGCCAAGCCTATCGTGCAGAAGCAGGCCACGTTTGCGCTAAACTACAGCGGGCTGGATGGCTTGATTAATCTGTTTAACACCGGTAATTAGTATTTTATTTAAACTTATATAGCTCACAATTTTTTAACAAAAACTGGGGAATCTTCCATGTCATTAAACAAACTTTTGCTTACCTGTGCCAGCCTGGCATTACTAACCTCCGGCATGGCCTGGGCCGGCCCGATTGCCGAAATCAAGACCAGCCAGGGCCTGATAGTCGTCGAGCTGAATAGCGAAAAAGCCCCGAATACCGTGGCTAATTTTGTGCAATATGCCAAGGATAATTTCTATACAGGCACGATATTCCACCGCGTGATCTCCAACTTCATGATCCAGGGCGGTGGTATGGACAAAGACCTAAACGAGAAAAAAACGCGCGCCCCGATCAAGAACGAAGCCGATAACGGCTTGACCAACTCGCTAGGCACCATTGCCATGGCCCGCACTGGTGATCCGCATTCTGCGACTGGACAGTTTTTTATCAATGTTGCAAATAACAGCTTTCTCAACCATACCGATAAATCTGAGCGTGGCTGGGGTTACACTGTTTTCGGCAAGGTTACTAAAGGCATGGATGTGGTGCAGAAGATCGCGCGTACACCGACTGACGGCGGTGATGTACCCTTCCAGACCATCACCATTGAATCGGTGACAATCAAAGAGTAAGTCGATATTCCACAGCAATAAAAAAGCCACCTACACGGTGGCTTTTTTATTGCCTCAAGGCTTATTTTCTTAAGCTATGAGAAAAGAGAACTCAGTGCTTATGTCCATGCAACGGCAGGTAAACCAGCTCGCCGGCCTTCATATCTGGCACCAGCAAATATTTACCATCCGCCGTCACTGCGATATCGGCAGAAGCCTTGAAGCCGTCTTTCACCAACTTCACTTCATCATGAAACACACTATACACTTTGCCATTGTTCCAATCACTCACATACATCAATCCGCCTGGATGATGCACCAGCCCATCGCCACCACCAAAGCCCTCGGCCAGCTTGGTCAATGCACTGGTCTGCATATTGTAGCTGTATAACACCCCGGAAACGAAATCCACCACCATCAGCACATTGCCAGTGTCATCAACCAGCAGGCCATTTGGTGCCAGGATACGCGGATCCTTTTTACTATCGATCACGCTAACTACCTTGCCTTGCGCATCTATGCGATAGATTGCGCCGCCGGTTCCCTTCAGGTCGCCGCTGTCACTGACATAGAGATTACCTGCCGGGTCGGCCTCCAGGTCATTCAGGAACTGCGGAACCACCGGGAAAGCAGTCGCTGCCGCAAACACCTGCCATTTGCCATCTGGTGACACCTTAAGCACGCGTGCTTTATCAGCCACATACAGATCCTTGCCGATAAAGACCAGGCCCTTGGGATCATCCATCCCGCTGGCAAATACCTTGGGCTTGCCACTCTTGTCGATCACGCTAATCTGGCCGTCACCGTCTTTGCCAAATTCGCCGATTTCCGAAACATAGACATTGCCATCTTTGGCTTCAACCACAGACTCTGGCATTTTCAGGCCGGTAATTACTTTGCCTTCATGTGCCTGGGCCGCTTGCGTGCCGAGCATGAATACTGACGCCAGGACTGTCATCGAAACATTGAAAGTTTTCTGCATGGGTAACCTCTTTAAAATGACATGAATTGAATTTTAGGAGCAGGTAATAAAGTCACCATGGAGCATGGTGTTTTAGCCTCGTTGCTGTTCACATTCTTTAATGCAGCCTGCATATTTGGATCCGCCTTCATTTTAGTGACGACACCCTGCATGGCTTGTTTATACAAGGTTGCCATCTGCTTTTCAGGGTATACATCCAGATATCCTATTTTTTTCGCCTCGCCGCTATAGGTAGCGATAGGCTTGCCGTTAGCATCGTAGGCAACCGCAGTCACGCTACCATGATACGTTTGCATCTGCGGGTTATAGAACATACGTGGGCGCAGCCATAGCAGAGCCTTGCCAGCCGTCTGGTTATTGTCACACATGCCGACATCACCGAACTCCGCCGCTAACACCTCTTTTGCCTGGGCCTCCACCAGAGGCCCCTGCGTAAACCAGTAACTATAGTAATACTGCCAGAGCTTGATCGGGTTCGTGTATTCCTGTGGGTGTATATACACCAGCATATTGGCTGACTGAACGCTTGCCGGTTTGCTCTCTTCTGCCTTGGCAAAGGAAATGGAAATAAGCATGGCAGCCATTGCCGCCATGCTTGCGAGTCGTTGCGTGCTCATATAAAACCTTTCAGATTACTCAAAATATACTTATGGCTGATAGCTCATGCGGTAGATCAACCCAGCTCTATCGTCCGATACATATAGCGCGCCATCCGGCCCTACTATCACATCGACCGGCCTGCCCCAGGCCGCTTTATTGTCTAACCAGCCTGTAGCGAAATCTACCACTTCGACAGCATTATCCTGTTTAAATTTCACACGTACCAATTTATAGCCGGATGGCTGTTGGCGGTTCCACGAGCCATGCAGGGCAACGATAGCATCTGTTTTGTATTCTGCCGGGAATTTAGCCTTATCCAGAAACGTGATCCCAAGTGGCGTGGAGTGTGATGGAAAAGTAATCTCAGGGGGTTGTGCCGAGTCGCAGAAGCCATCAGCGCCGGGAAAATTCGGATCAGTTTTCTGGCGATATACGCTCTTACCGCCAGCATCAGGCACACCCCAGCAATGCGGCCAGCCATAGTGCTTACCCGGCTCTATGCGGTTGAGGTGCTCGGGCGGGATTTCGTCATTCACCTTGCCGCCTTTAGTATCTGCACGCATGTCAGAGCCGTTGTTGGTCGCAAACATGGCCGCAGTCTGCGGATGCCAGGCAAAGCCTTGCGAGTTGCGTAAACCACTGGCCCATACTGACGACTGCGCATGGCGCCCCAAGGTTTGTAATGCTCCGGCTGGTTTACCATCAACGGTATAACGATGGATGCTGGCACGCGTGGCATCAGTTTCATCGCACACATTGCAACTGGAGCCGATATTCAAATAAAGATAACCATCCGGGCCAAGCTTGATCGTTTTAAGCGTATGCCCACCACTTGCCAGGCCCTTGATCAAAGACGTGATGCCCGACGCAGGCCATTTCCCCTCTTTTTGTTCCAGCCTTCCCACACCATCCTGGTTGGCCACCAGCAATTTACCGTTGACGAAAGCCAGGCCTTGCGGCGCATTGAGATTGTCGGCCACCGTCACCACCTCATCGGCAATACCATCGCTGTTGCGATCCGGCAGCATGAGCACCTTGTTATCCATGCCCATGGATAGATACAGGTTGCCATCCGGCCCAATGGCCATAAATCTCGCACCACGGAAATAATCGTTATTGGCGGACTTAAGCCTGGCAAACACATTCACCTTGAATCCGGCGGGTAATGTGATTGCCGCGGCTGGATTTTTGGGTAGTTCGGCGACTTCAGCCATATCTGCACAGGCAGCTATCGGCAGAGCGCACAACCCGATATGGAAGAGTTTTTGTAGTACTGAAGCAACCTGGCTAAACATCCGATGTCCTTTCACGTGAGTACATCCGACCATATATTTTGTGCCCAGGCTCGGGCGTAATTACCTTCCAGCGCTGTTAGCTTGTCAGACACGCCCCCGCCTTCAGTTGGCACCATGATTTTTTTGCTGGCATCGTAACGATAGACATTCGCCACATGCACGGCCATGGTATCACTCACATAGCTATAGCAGGTATTGGCGAAGACCGGTGTGGGGTCTGGTGCCTGATTGCTCATCAGTGCCACGATTGCGCTGGCGCAGACCTTGGCCTGCGATGTTGCCATATGGGCGGATTTTGGCAGCCCGGCGGAAACCGCATCGCCGATGACATGCACATTGGGAATAGCTTTGGATTCATAGCTGAGAAAATCCACTTCACACCAGCGCTTGTCCACATTGACCACGCCTGCTATCTGCGCTGGCTTGCCGGCGCACTGTGGTGGAATCACATTGAGCACATCGGCCTGCACGCTTTCAAATTCGGTTTTGACCGAACGTGAAGCGACATCAACCTCCACTACACTGCTGTTGGGCCGGTAATCAATCATGCCGGCATAAAGCTCGGCCCAGGCCTTGGTAAACAGCGCCTTTTTCGAGATGATCTCGGCATTGGCATCCAGTACAATAATTTTGGATTTAGGCTTATGCCTGCTCAAGTAAAAAGCCACCTGGCACACCCGCTCATAAGGGCCTGGCGGGCAGCGATAGGGAGCCTTGGGGATGCTCATGACGAATACACCGCCATCCGGCATGGCTTCCAGCTGTTTGCGCAAATTGACGGTCTGCTGCCCAGCTTTCCAGGCGTGGGGGATTTGCTGCTGGGCTAGTGTCGTTTGCAGCATGGGTAGCTGTTCGTACATAAAGTCTATGCCGGGGGCGAGTATCAAGCGGTCATAGCCAAGCTCGCCTTTTGTCATCACCACTTTTTTGGCTGCGGGGTCGATAGCGATGACCTGGTCGTGCTGCCAGGCAATGCCATGATTGCTTTTAAGCAGATCGTAGCCAAAGGTCAGTTCGTTGATACTCTTGCTACCGCCCAGCACCAGGTTGCTCACTGGACATGATACAAACTGGGATGATTGCTCTACCACCACGACCTCAATACCGCCATTACTCCACATGCGCAGGTATTTGGCCGCCGCTGCTCCGGCATAACCACCACCGATCACCACAACACGGCCACCAAAAGAGTTAGCCGCCCTGGCCTGCGAAAATGATGAGAGCGCAGCGCTAGCTGCGGTTAACTTCAGAAAATCACGACGACTAATTGTCACGCGGCTCATCCAGCACTTGTGATGGCGGCAATAGCGCAGGTTGCCGCTGTTGCTGTGAAAAATAGATCGCCAGTTGCTCAATCTCGCCTGGGTTCAGGCCTTTGGCGTGCCTATGCATCACGGTAGCCTGGCGCTCGCCAGAACGGAACGCCTGCATCTGCAGTATGAAGTGATTGGGGTCAAGGCCGGCCAGTACAGAGGTGCCGGCTACACTATTGCCATTGGTACCGTGACAAGCAGCACAGGAGGCAGCGAGTGTCTTGATATGTGCGGAACTGGTATCAGGGAAGAGAACGACAGTCTCGGCATAGGCACTAGACCAGGAAAGCAGCAATATGCCGAGCCATGATCTAGTGCGCCGAACAAGCATTAATAGCTAAAGTAACTAATGTGCTGGATAAATGCTTAGTTGGGGATTACTGACACTTCTCTTCTTTACAGCCATCATCCTGCACACCTTGAGCCAACAGGAAATTGACCATATCGGTGCGATTTTCATCACGCAATGCACGAATAATGGAAACATCGCCGCGCAACTTCAGGTTTTTATCCGCACCCTTGGAAATCAGGTAGGCCACCATTTCCTTGTTATCGCCGTAAGCTGCGAAATGCAAGGCGGTCATTTTGGTCATAGGATGTTGATAGTTAAGATCAGCACCTCTTTCCACAAGCAGCTTCACTACAGGAAACTGGTTCTTGTTGGCAGCGATCTGCAAGGCTTCCCAGGCAAAGAACTTGGCATTGATATCCATGCCATGATCAAGAAACTTCTTAACCAGTTTTACATTGCCGTCACGCAACGCTTCGGTGTACTGGAGATGTTCGTCATCTGTCATTGCAACGGCAGATAGCGACATTGTCATTGCGACTACCATTAAAAGTACTTTTATTATCTTCATGCTGTTCCATCTCCTGTTTATATTTTTTGAATTCAGCCACTGCTACATACATTAGCCGATAAATTTTCTCGCATTACGGAACATCCGTAACCAAGGACCATCTTCACCCCAACCATCAGGATGCCACGAGTGTTGCACGGTACGGAAAACCCGTTCCGGATGCGGCATCATAATGCTAAAACGTCCGTCTTTGGTAGTTAAGCCGGTAATTCCCTGTGGCGATCCATTCGGGTTGAATGGATACCGCTCAGTGGCTTCCCCTGCATTGTCCACAAAACGCAAGCTGACCAGTTTTTCTGCCAGCACGTGGTTGACAGCGCTTTCATGAGAAAATTCCGCAAAACCTTCACCATGTGCAACGGCAATAGGCATGCGGCTTCCAGCCATGCCATTAAAGAACAGTGAGGGCGATTCCATCACCTCTACCATGCCAAAGCGTGCTTCAAACTGCTCTGATTTATTGCGTACAAAATGCGGCCAATGTTCAGCCCCAGGAATGATGCTGTTCAGGTTGCTCATCATCTGGCATCCGTTACAAACACCCAGCGCAAATGAGTCGCTGCGTGCGAAGAAAGCTGAGAACTCATCCCGTGCCCGTGCATTGAACAGGATAGACTTGGCCCAGCCCTCGCCCGCACCCAGCACGTCGCCATAAGAGAAGCCTCCGCAAGCTACCAGGCCTGCAAAGTCCTGCAGGCTGACGCGCCCACTGATGATGTCGCTCATATGCACGTCGTGCGTCTGGAAACCCGCACGGTCAAAGGCGGCCGCCATCTCTACCTGACCATTCACGCCCTGCTCGCGCAAGATGGCCATCTTGGGGCGCACACCGGTGGCGATGCTGCTTGCAATATAGGGAGCATCCACCTGGTTAGCCATGTCAAAAGTCAGGTACTGATGCAGCCCCTGGTCATGAATATCCAGGATACGGTCATACTCCTGCTGCGCGCATTGCGGGTTATCCCGTAACTTTTGCATGTGGTAAGTGGTTTCCGACCAGAGACGATGCAAGGTGGTGCGCAACTCGGCAAAAATCACATCGCCATGGTGGCGAATAACAATACCGTGATTGTCCGTGACTGGCCCACCGATGATATGCACGCAGCCATCCATGGCAATATTCAACATCGTCCAGATAGCCGTCGCTTCTTCGGCAGGCACCTGTATCACAGCGCCCAGTTCTTCGTTATAAAGCACGCTGATGGCATCCCCTGACAGCCGACTCAGCTCAACGTCGATACCGCAGCGTCCGGCAAATGCCATTTCTGCCAACGTCACAAACAGGCCGCCATCAGAACGGTCATGGTAGGCCAGCAACCTGCCTTCGGCATTGAGTGTCTGGATCGCAGCAAAGAACGCTTTTAGCCGCTCAGCACTATCGACATCTGGCGCTACGTTATCGGTCTCGCCATATACCTGGGCCAGGGCAGAACCACCCATACGGTTTTTACCGGCACCCAGGTCGATCAATATCAGTTTGGTATCACCGAGGTCGGTACGCAGTTGTGGTGTCAGCGTTTTGCGCGCATCCGGCGTTGGTGCGAAAGCCGTCACCACCAGGGAGATCGGTGAGGTCACCGCTTTCTTTTCGCCTGCCGCACTATCGTCCCATACCGTATTCATCGACATGGAATCCTTACCCACGGGAATGCTGATACCTAATGCCGGGCACAACTCCATGCCGACAGCTGCCACCGTATCAAACAGGGCAGCATCTTCTCCGGGATGCCCGGCTGGTGCCATCCAGTTGGCTGAAAGTTTGAGGTCGCTGATATCAGATATCTGGCTGGCAGCAATATTAGTGATAGCTTCGCCTATGGCCATACGGCCGGATGCCGGCGCGTTGATCAAAGCCAGCGGTGCTTTTTCACCGATAGCGAATGCTTCTCCACGGTAGGTTTCATAACCAGCCAGTGTCACGGCAACGTCAGCCACCGGCACTTGCCACGGGCCTACCATCTGGTCACGGGCGATGAGGCCAGTGACCGTGCGATCACCGATAGTGATCAGGAAGGTCTTGTCGGCCACGCCTGGCAAGCGCAGCACACGCTCGGCCGCTTCTTTCAGGTCTATCTTGTTGGTGTTAAAGCCAGGTAAGTCGCGTACGGTATGCATCACTTCACGCGTCATTTTAGGCGGCTTGCCCAACAATACCGACAAGTCCATATCTACGGGCTTGTTGCTGAAGTAGCTATCCTCAACCGCCAGGTGACGCTCTGCAGTTGCTTCACCGACTACCGCAAACGGGCAGCGTTCGCGCTCGCAGATGGCGGCAAATCTTGGCAGGTCTTGCTTCGCCACCGCCATCACATAACGTTCCTGCGCTTCATTGCTCCACAGCTCGCGCGGTGACATGCCGGGCTCTTCGTTATTCACCTTACGTAACTGGAACACCGCACCGACGCCGGCATCATTCACCAGCTCGGGGAATGCATTGGAAATACCGCCCGCCCCCACATCGTGGATACTCAGGATAGGATTATCCTCACCCAGCTGCCAGCAGCGGTCTATCACTTCCTGCGCACGACGCTCCAGCTCGGGGTTGCCGCGTTGTACCGAATCAAAATCCAGGTTCTCGGTATTGGCGCCGGTATCCATGCTCGAAGCTGCACCGCCACCCAGGCCGATCAGCATAGCAGGGCCGCCCAGCTGGATCAGGCAGGCGCCTGGCGGAATCGGGTTCTTTTTGGAGTGCTGGGCCGAGATATTACCTACGCCACCTGCCAGCATGATGGGCTTGTGGTAACCGCGTACCTCACCGGCAGAGACGATTTCCAGGGTGCGGAAATAGCCTGCAATATTGGGGCGGCCGAACTCGTTGTTATAAGCAGCGCCACCGAGCGGGCCATCCACCATGATTTGCAAGGCAGAGGCGATACGGCCTGGCTTGCCATAGGGAGTTTTGCCGAACTCCTGCTCCCAGGGCTGAGTAAAGCCGGGGATATTGAGGTTGGACACGGAGAAACCAGTCAGGCCGGCTTTAGGCTTGGAGCCGCTACCAGTAGCGCCCTCATCGCGGATCTCGCCGCCTGCGCCAGTCGCGGCACCGGCAAATGGCGAAATGGCCGTCGGGTGGTTATGCGTCTCCACCTTCATCAGGTAATGCATTTCCTCTTCCACATAGCCATAACTGCCATCGGCTTGCGGATAGAAGCGCTTGGTCGGGATGACATCGTGCTCATGCACAGTCGAGCTGGCCACAATAGAAGCGTTGTCCGAGTAGGCTACTACGGTTTTGCCAGGGTTGAGCTTGTGCGTGTTGCGTATCATACCGAATAGCGACTGTGCCTGCGGCACACCGTCTATCACCCAGTCCGCATTGAATATCTTGTGGCGGCAGTGTTCTGAGTTCGCCTGCGCAAACATCATCAGCTCAACATCAGTCGGGTTACGGCCTATACGCACAAAATTTTCCAGCAGATAGTCGACTTCATCCGGCGACAATGCCAGACCCATGTCCGCATTGGCCTGGTTCAAAGCTGCCTTGCCGCCGATCAGGACATCTACCGAATTTAAAGGTGCGGGAGTCGCCTGGTGGTAGAGTTTTTCAGCATCATTAATATCCAGGAATACCGACTCTGTCATGCGGTCATGTATCAGCGCTTTCAATGCCTGTTTTTCTGCATCCGTTAACGGACTGCCATCCGCAGTGGCGGCGTAATAGGCAATGCCGCGCTCCAGCCTTTTCAGGCTTTCCAGCCCGCAATGGTTGGCAATATCGGTAGCGCGTGATGCCCACGGTGAGATCGTGCCCGGGCGCGGAATCACCAGGAACAGCTCTCCGACAGGGGCTTCAGTTGCTGCCTTAGGCCCGTATGTGAGTATCTGGTGCAACACATCTTGCTGCGTAGAGTTTAAGGCTGGCTCGGCCCATGCAAAATGCCAGAACTCGGCATACACATGCGATACCCGCGGTGCGGCGCTTTTTAAGGCTGATAATATCTTTTCAAGGCGAAAAGGAGATAGAGCGGCACTGCCACGCAGACTGATCATTTTTGGGATAGACATGAATATGGCCATGAAAAGGCAGAGAAACTAAAGGCCGAATTTTACCACAGAGGCCATGATGGCCGAAACTCTAAACTGATCGAATAAGGGCTAACGCTGCAGCATCAAAAACCATGCGGCATAGCCCGCAATTGGGCCAGATTGTTTACTGCGCGCCAATTGCCGGGGTCCAGCTTGATCGCGGTTGCATAAGCCTGCTCGGCCTGTGCATACTGCCCGGCCTGGGCATAGGCAAACCCCAGATTATTATAGGCGCGGGCCTTATGCGGCGAGCTTTGCACGGTAGCCTGCCATAGTGCGATCTCACTGCGGTAATCGCAATTACGCACTATCGTCATGCCGCCAAGAGCTAATACCAGAGCGGCTGCCAGGGCATATGCTAGCCGTGGCTTTGCCAACAACTGCAGCCACATCACCGCAATTGGCACACCCAGCACCCAGCCTGCCAGATACAACTGCCTGTCGTTGGCGACATCCAGCCTGGGCAGGAATATATACAGCGGCAACAACTGCAACATAAACCAGGCGATGGCAAAGGTCAGCCAGGGCCGCTTGCGCGCGCAGAGCATCGCCGTGACCATCATCACTGACCACAACAGCGCATCCGGCAATACTTGCGCCCAATCCTGGATCACTGGCAAATCTGGATCAATATTCATAGTCCATGGCAGCAACCACTGCCCAAGCAGGTAAGTCATGGCATGCAGTTGGCTAAACAGGTTGGTGCTGATCGAGTGCTGACTGGCGCTGAACATCATCATCTGCCAATAGCGATGGTTGAAAAGCAACACCAGCAGCAACACCAGAAAGATGAACCAATGCATGGCTTGCCGGCGCATGAGGCTTTTCAAATCGCGCGTTGGCGAAAAACACATCTCCCATAACAGCAAGCCGAGTGGCAGCAGGATAGCGGTTTCCTTGCTGGCTACAGCCAGGATGAACAAGAGCGGCGACCAGCCATAAAGCCAGATCAACCTGCACTCCTGGGCGCCCTTGAGGTACGCCAGCAGTGCCGCCAGCGAAAACAGGGTCATCAGTGCCATTGAACGGCCGCTGATATAGGTCACCGCTTCCGTAGCCAGAGGGTGCATGGCAAATATCAAGGTAGCCAACAAGGCTGCCGTATGTGGCTGACTGACATGACTGGCGTCAAGCATGCGCAAAGTGAGCGCATAGACCAGCAGCGTAGTCGCCAGATGTAGCCCGATATTAACCAGGTGAAAACCCACCAACCCAAGGCCAGAAGCCCAGTTCAGGGTATAAGTGAGCTTGAGTAGCGGACGCATGCCATGCCCGATATCGGACCACCAGGCCGACAGGCTATGCACATAGTCATAATCGACAATGACGTGATAATCATCAAACTGGAATACGCCCAACATTCCATTGCCATGGCTGGCTAAAATCGCCAGTAACAATAGCAAAGGAATATAGCGGGGATTAAGACTCAGGGTGCGCATGGCTGAAGGCATAATCCATGGCAACAGAAACATCCCACCAGCGGTTAGGTGCATTCAGCATCACGGCTAACACCTTGATGCCCTGCCGCTCGACCAAGGCAATGACGCATTTGCCGGCCTTGGGGGTAAAGCCGGTTTTAAGGCCTATCGCCCCGTCATAACGACCGATCAAGGCATTCTTATTCATGAGCTGATAACGCGTACCATCCTGCGCTTGTATCGTCATTTCGGGCTGGGCAACCAGCGCCAGAATGATTGGTGATAGTAGCGCCTTGTTGGCCAGCCCCGCCAGATCACGGGCTGATGAGTAATGCCGCGCATCATCATGGCCGCAGGCATTGGTGAAGTGTGTTGTGCGCAGGCCCCAGGCACGGGCACGTTGATTCATCAACTTCACAAAATGAGCCTCATCCCCGCTGACGTACTCCGCCAGTGCATGGCAGCTGTCATTGGCCGAGTTAATCAGGCTGGCAGCAAGCAGATTCTGCACCGACATACGGCTGCCTGACTTTAACAACAGGCGTGTGCCGGTTTCGCGTGTTGCTGTCGGACTGATGGTCACAATATCCTCAGGCTGGTAACGCTCGAGCACCAGCAAAGCCATCATCAGCTTGGTGAGGCTGGCAGGTGGCAGCTTCTTATCGGCATCGCGCTGCCAGCGAGTCTGGTGATCTACCTGTATCAGGTAGCTTGCGGCTTCAATAGAAAACGGCAGGCTGCCAGCATGCGTTGCTGAACAAAACAACAGCAACCCACACCAGGCAATCTGCCGCCATGGCAAGCTAATCTGGCTTGGCACCTTAATGCGACAAGCTGCAAATAGACAGGCTGGATTCAAGCAAAGCCTGGTTAGCAAGGTTTAAGCGAAGCAAGGTGTAAGAAAACCAGCTTCAATCAAAACCCAAACTTATCTTTCAAACTCTTGGCACCATCCAGTATGGCCTTGGCCGGATTGGCTTTGTCGGCATCTGGGTTGCCACCGGTAGTGGAAGTGCTAGTGCCTGAGTTGCCGGACGAAGCATTCGTGCTGCTGGACACACTATCTGTGGCAGGCCGACCCTTGCCAAACTTGCTGCATATCGCACGATAAGGGCTCATGGTCTGCGCCGTATAATCGCGGCCTACACAGTTTTTCTCGTACAGGGGGCGGGCATCGGCTTCACAAAAGTCTGCCACATTGTCATAGTTTTTATCTTTCAGCTGCTTGCCACAAAAGGCCTTGGTGGTTTTCTCCCAAGGCAAACCGCACTCGGCCGCCAGTTTGCGGGCACCCTGGTTGGCTGCAACCTCTTTATAGCCGTCATCAAACTGGCTCATCAGTTTGGATACTTTCTGGCACATTTTCGGCTGTAACTCGCTACAGGAGTTGTCAATATTGCCACCACAGGTTTTATCGCCTATCTTCATGCTGCTATTGGCTGCATCACGCTTGAGAAAGGACGCATAGTTATTTGCATCAAAATCACTCTTGCATTGTTCAGCCTGCTTTTTCTTGATATCGCCTACACTCTGATTCACCGAACCACAGGCCTTGGCTTCTGCGCTATCGGTATCGTAATTACAAGTGCCTATTTTCTTGCCGGTAGTAACCATGTTCATGTCACCTTCCGATGAGTGTGATTTCATCTTCATGGTGTACTCATTGGGGCTAGAGGTCATCTCCGCCGTCCCTGTCATGGGGTTGGCACCACTACATTTGAATTTCCAGCTGGATTTATTGCCCGACACTTTGAGGTCGCTGGTTGTGCAGTCCTCCTGACCTTTCATCGCATCTTTGGCATCAACCGCCTTACCGTTGCGCATACATATTTTTTGCGAAGGCATGCCCATCCCGGCCATATCCATGCCTTCTATCGACATGGTGCTTTCCCACAGCACATCATTATTTGCTGCCATCACAACACTACCGGCCAATAATGACAATGCCAAGCTGCTTGCCCTGATGATGCTTAAACCATTTCTCTTCATTTTTCTTATCCCCTTAAGTATCAATCCGGCATTTTGGCTTAATGTGAAAAACTCAATAAATCAATGCAGTAATTCAATGCGTAAGATAAATACTAACAAAAAAAACCATCACCCCACAATAAGGGGGTGATGGCTTCTTTTAACAATCATTCAGGACTCGCGACCCAACGCCGCAAGCGTATTCTTATTCAACGCCTAGGCATCAATGCCGGGCGTCGCCCTTCAGCTTATCCAGATAGGCTGCATACTCCTGGTGCTCTACTTTCAAATGACCCACCCACCAGTCCCTCAGGAATTTGAGCAGCAATGCCGGATCTCTATAGGCAATCGCCTCACGCGCCACAGCGTCGACCTCCAGGGAGAACTTCTTCTGTGCAGAGACATGCTTTTGTATATCGGGGTACCCCGCTTTGGATAAGATGCCCTCTTCCGTTTTGAAATGGAAGCCGGAGTAACTTTTGATGATACTGAGCGTTGGTGCCAGCGCAGAAAGCCCCCATCCTTCTTGAATAAAGTAATAAAGCGAATTAATCGTAGCGACAATTGCCCTGTGTTGCTCATCGATGATCGCGACCCCCAAGTCATCCTCCGCTTTCCATACGATGTAAAGTATATTTACCATAGCAGCCAACCTCGTGTTATTTAGTAGAAAAATTCATTTAAGTCAGGTTGTTACTCTATTGCCGCTGAAGTCGCTTCAGCCGATCCGGGACCGGCTGGATTCTACACACTTACAAGATTAAGTTTAGTTGGCAAGCGCTCCAAATACCTTACGCAACAAACTACTCGCCTGCCCCATCGGGTTTTGGCGTATCGCTTTTTCTTCCTCAGCCATCATCAGGTACACGCCATCCAGGGTTTTCTGCGTCACATATTGCTCAAGGTTGGCCTGTTCCTTTTTGACCATGCCGTACTTGCTGCCCATTTCGGCAAATTTGTTATATTGCTGCGCCAGCTTGACGTTTTCAGTGGCCTTTTTAACAATTGGCAGAAACTTCTCGGCCATAGGGCCGGATGTGGTCTGCTTGAAGTACTGTGTAGCAGCATCATCGCCACCGGTTAGTATATTTTTCGCATCCTGTACACTCATCTTTTTCACTGAAGCAACCAGCAAGGCTTTTGCTTCAGGCACTGCAGCTTCGGCAGCCCGATTCATCTTTAACACAAGGTCATCCGCCTGCTTGCCCATACCAAACATCCGCATGGTTTTCTCGACTTTCTTCATGCCATCCGGCAGGGGAATCTTGACTTGCGGGTTGCCAAAAAAACCATCGGTGGCACCCAGCTTACTCACGGCCTTACCCGCACCCACGATTAACGCCTCCTTCAACCCATTGCTGGCTTCCTTGTTGCTAAGGTCATCCACCTCAAGCGCATACGCCTGGTTAACAAACAAAGTGACTGCAAGTAGGGTAATTAATCGCCGCATATTGATCTCCGAGTGGTGCCCCTGAAAAAGTAAGGGAGTTACATATCGCCAGTCTACTAAAAGATTGGTGATATGCAACTCCCCCGTGAGGTTTTGATAATGCCTAGTGCTTGGCGGGCGCTACCTTCCAGATTTTCTTGGCGTACTCGTCTATGGTGCGATCGCTGGAGAACTTGCCCACACGTGCCACATTCAGGATGGCACGACGCGTCCACTCCTCCTGATCCTGATACAGTTGGCCAACTGCATCCTGCGTGGCAATATAGCTCTCATAATCTGCCAATAAGAGATAGTTATCCCCCTTGTGCAGCAGGATATCGAAAATCGCATGGTAACGATCCGGCTCTTCCACCGAGAAAAACCCGCCTGCGATCATATCCAGCACTTCACGCAACTCCGCATTGGCATGGTAGTAGTTCCAGGGGTTATAGCCATTGGCCTTTGCCTCTGCGACCTGAGGCGTGGTCAAGCCAAAGATGAAGATATTCTCATCACCAACTTCCTCCTTGATCTCGACATTGGCGCCATCCAGCGTACCTATGGTCAGCGCACCGTTCAGTGCCATCTTCATATTGCCGGTGCCCGAGGCCTCAGTACCTGCAGTGGAGATTTGCTCGGACAAATCACTACCCGGAAATAGAAACTCCGCAGCCGACACTTCATAATTCGGGTAAAACACAACCTTGAGCCTATCACCCACTGCAGGGTCTTCATTCACGATTGTCGCCACATCATTGATCAGGCGAATGATCAGTTTTGCCATCCAGTAACCTGGCGCTGCCTTGCCACCAAATATTACGGTACGTGGCGTAACGCCCTCCGCCTGACCACGGCGGATACGGTTATATAGCGTAATCACATGCAGTAGATTCAACAGTTGGCGTTTGTACTCATGGATACGCTTGATCTGCACATCGAACAGGCTGTCAGGATTGAGCTGCACTCCGGTCAGCTTTTCTATCTTTTTCGCCAGGCGTACCTTGTTATCGTGTTTGACGATGCGGAAGGCATGACGGAAATCGGCATCTTCAGCCAATGGCGTTAGCTTGGTCAGCTTGCTTAAGTCCTTTTGGAAGCCCTCCCCTATGGCGGTTGCAATCAGTTTGGTGAGGCCTGGATTACATTGGTTAAGCCAGCGGCGAGGCGTGATGCCATTGGTGATGTTGACGAATTTACCCGGGTAGATACGGTTAAAATCAGCAAACAATGTGGTCTTCAGCAGCTCGCTATGCAAGGCGGCGACACCATTCACCGTATGGCTGCCTATTACGGCCAGATGTGCCATGCGCACACGGCGGCCATGGGTTTCATCGATAATGGAGACACGGCCCAGCAGCTCGGTATCTCCTGGGAAATGGTGATTCACCATTTGCAGGAACTCATAATTGATCTTGTAGATGATGCTCAAATGACGCGGCAACAGGTTGCTGAACAAATCCACACTCCAGGTTTCCAGCGCTTCCGGCATCAGGGTGTGGTTGGTATAGGCGAATATTTTTTCAACCAGGGACCAGGCGTGTTTCCATGTCAGGCGATGCACATCTACCAGCTGGAACATCATTTCCGCCACGGCAATCGCCGGATGGGTGTCGTTTAACTGGATGGCGACCAGTTCAGGCAGTTTGTTCCAGTCGTTGTGCTTAAACAGGAAGCGTCGCAAAATATCCTGTATGGAGGCTGAAACAAAGAAATATTGCTGCTTGAGGCGTAACTCGCGACCCGATGCCGAGGTGTCATTGGGATAGAGTACTTTGGAAATGCTTTCGGTGCCGTTACGCTCCTCAACGGCTTTTTCGTAGTTACCATCATTAAAGTGGCGCAAGTCAAATTCACGCGTGGCCTTGGCAGACCACAAGCGCAGATTATTGACCGTGTTCGTGCCATAGCCGGGGATAGGCACATCGTAAGCCATGGCCACCACCTGCTCAGCATCTACCCAGTGATGCTCTATGCCATGATCGGTTGGAAACTCGACCACGCTGCCGTAGAAGCCCACGGTATAGGTGGTTTCAGGACGCTGGAATTCCCAGATATTGCCATAGCGTAACCAGTTATCGGGGTTTTCAATCTGCTGACCTTTATTGATACTTTGCTTGAACATGCCGTACTCGTAGCGAATGCCATATCCAGTTCCGGGGATATCCATGCTCGCCATGGAATCAAGAAAACAAGCCGCTAATCTTCCCAGCCCGCCATTACCCAGGGCAGCGTCGCTTTCCATCTCCACTACATTTTCCATCTCCTGGCCAAGTGCGTTCAAACCATCACGCATTTCCGGCTCTATGCCCAAGTTTAGTGCAGCATTCGACAGCATGCGCCCAATCAGGAACTCCAGAGAAAGGTAATACACACGTTTGGGGTCCTGCTCCAGATAGGCCTCCACCGTATTAACCCAACGCTCGATGACATGGTCGCGCACTACATGGGCAGTGCTGGCGTACCAGTCACGTGGTGTAGCGACTTGCGGGGTTTTAAACAATGAAAACAGAAGGTGGTTTTGTAAGGCCTGAGAAACGGGTGTCTTCTCAGTAATGATGGGCGTCACTGAAGTATTTTTAGGCTTAGGGATAATCATAACGGCTTCTCTCAATATTGATTTGCTCAGACTTTACAAGCTAGCAGTTAAATGTATCTTTAAACAAACAAGATATTCACGCACTCTACAAAGTAAGCAAAAACCACACCTGTAGAAACACAAAAGACAATAATGTGCTGCGCTATGGGCAGCACTTATGGGCCGCGAGATAATCATGACAGCGATCACTCATATCTCCAAGTAAAAATAAGAAAGCCCGCTTGCGCGGGCTTTTCACTACAGCATACTCAAGCGCTGCGCTTGCGGCGTGCAATAAAGCCTATCAGGCCAAGGCCGGCCAACATCAAGGCATAACTTTCAGGTTCGGGTACCGGTGTCAGGCTGTACAGCGTAGTGGTATTGGATACTTCGTTAGCGATAGACAAATAGTATTTGCCATCAACAACAAACGCTTTCAGGCCTTCTGGTGCAATATCCCCATCCGTGACCAGCATATCCAGAAAACTGGCATTGGCTGGGTCGGTGATATCGTAAATGGCTACAGCACTCTTGGTTGTACGCTCCAGGCCGATAAAGGCAAAAGTACGCCCGCCAAGTTCCAGCAGCTCAACACCCTCCGGCTCCACCCCTTTATCATCACTGCGGCCATCATCGTAAATACCTAGCGCAATGGCCCTGGCATCAAGCTCGTTACCACTGGAGAACACAATATTGCCCGCTTCGTCACGGATAGTGAAGTCGCGCGTGCCAAAGGTCACCAGATTGCCGGGAGTCGAGTCTGTGGTAGAAATATTGAGCCGTTTCAGGTCGTTAGGCGTCCCCGCCAGCGTTGATGCACGGGCCTTGTCCGCTTCGTCTTCACGTGTATCGCCTTCATTGGCAGTGACTAAATAGGTCTTGCCAGCCGACTCATAAGCGGCGATACCATCTGGCTGATACAAACCCTGCACGGCTACCGGGCGCAATTCGGTTTTGGTAGGCCCACTGCTGCCGCTTAAGAAATCGCGGTCTGTAGGATCTATGGCATTAACTGGAACGTTAAAACTCTTGGTACCCAAACCTATGATCTGGGAGAAGCTGTTAGTGTTGAGATTAAGCACACCTATGGCATTTGCTTCCTGCAGGGTGACATAAGCCTTGGTACCGGCAGCATTCACCGCAATATATTCAGGCTCGTAATCCATGCCGGCATTGCGGATGTTGCTGCCTGCGGTAGGTACGCCGGCGAACCCCGCATTGCTGATCAGGGTACGCGTGGCAACATTGATGATACTGACGCTCCCGGCCGGGTCGAAACCGGAGTAGTTGGTAGGTGTGGCTTCGTTAGCCACCAGCAGCTTGGAACCATCTGGCGTAAATTTCACCATGTCGGGCAAGGCACCCACGGTGATGGAATTGATACCGCTTACCAGGCTGCGGGTAGTGGTATCGTAAAGCTTGATAGTGCCGGGATCAGTACGTACGCTGGATTCCATGGCAAATGCAGCCACACCATTGTGTATGGCAACACTATTGATAGCGCCGAAGCCGCTGGTATCGATATGCTGTATCAGGCTACCTGTGCTTGCATTCAGTACATCTACGCCTACTACGCCAGCAACCCATATTGAATTAGTGGCAGCATCGTATGCGCTGATTTCAGAAGTCAGGCCACTGACGCCAGTGAGGGCATGGCTATATGTCCACTCTTTGGTAATGGCCGAAAAAGGGCTGGCAGCAGTCGCCAGTGTTGGTAAAAACAGCGCAGCCAGCGCTACACTCAGCATCGTTTTTTTCATCGAGATCCCCGGTTGTGTATGCAAAATATGCCTCGACGCATTGCAACTCCAATTAAAGAGCTAGCGTCGAAAAAACTTGCACAAACACTACCGGGCTTGTGTGACAAAAAGATGAATGTGAGGTTGTATCTATATAGACTGCAGGATAAACAACAGCGCCAGCAAGCTCGAAGTACCCACTATGCCAGCCAGCGCCAGGCGTGAACCGCGCATCTTGGTCCATAGCAGCACTCCAGTCACGGAAAGCAGCACCAAAGCACCTGCCAGCGAATCTGCCAGCAATATCCAGGCCTTGCTCATGCCGACCCCTTTGTGCAAGCGCACCAGGAATGCAAAGGCATTGGCATCCTGTCGCTTCACACTGACAAAGCTATTACCTACCCAGTACTCTGCATTGTAGGCAAACTGCGGAGCATGGAAATCCACTTTCCAAAGGGCCGGTTGCTGCACAGGTTGTCCGGCCCATACCACCTGTTTTGCAGGTTCGGTACTGATCTTCTGCGGCTCACGATTAATCTTCAGTTCAGTGCGCAACCATGCTGCCATAGCTTTGGCATCTTGTGGCCGCTCAACCGGCAAGGCCAGCTCAATATCACTGGCCTCCAGCTGGGCTACAGGGATTTTCATCACTGCGCGGTGATTAAGCAAAAACCCTGTCGCCCCAAACAACAACCCCAGCACGGCACCCCATAAGCCTATCCAGCCATGTATGCGACGTAGCCACCGCAAGAACCTGCCCCTGGCAGAAAAATTCAACTGCGAAGCGGTCATGCTAACGAATCAGGCTGAGCGTGCCGACATGACGGATAGCTTCATAAGCATCACCCTGATACTCACCTTTAACGGGTTCAACATAAACTACATGCACCACATACAAACCCGGCCATGGCGTGTCTACGCTAACCTCACCAAGCTCATTGGTCTGGTACTCACGCATCCATTGGTTAGGGGCAAAAATCTCCAGCTTGACCTTGGCCAGCGGAGCTCCGTGCAAATTGACCTTCACCTTGCCATTACCCAATGGCTGGATATCGAAATCCAGGCTGGACGCCGCCTCAACATCATTGGTGGCAAAGCGCGCATAGTACATAGGCTTAACGATACCAATATTGTTCTTGCGTAAATCCTTCACTTTCATTGCTGTGTCCTGCACGATCAATGGCACATTACCTGGCGCTTTAAGTGCAATATGATTGTCCTTACGTTCATATGCCACCTTGGCAGATTTGCTATCGGCAGAGTTAGTCTGTATCGCCGGCGCGGCAATGCTATCAAGCCTTCCCCCTGTTTTTTCGCGCAGATTATCCCCATACTCGCCAAAATAAAGTCGTGCCTGGCCCTCGGCCGGTTCCAGCCAGATAAAGTGGGCTTGCGCCTGAAAAGCAAAACCCAGCAAGATCATCAATAAGGGTAATCGTAAGGTATTCATTTTTGTTATCTTCATTTGGTTTCCTTAAAACTTAAGACGTAAGGATAAAAGTGCATTCATTGGTGCTCCCGGTGTGTTGTACAGATCCGCGCCACCATGTGCTGAAATGAAATAACGCTTATCAAAAATATTATTGACCGCCAGGCGTATGTCGTATTTTTTGGTCTCGTAAAATGCAGTGGCGTCAAATCTCGTATAGCCGGGTAGCTTGACCAGATTACTGGCGGAAGCAAATTGATCCCCCATATAAACTGCACCGCCGCCAATGCCGAATCCATTACTAAAGCGTTTGGTCAGCCAGAGATTTGCGCTGTGTTCCGGAGTCAAGCTCGACCTGTTTCCCTCAAGAGCAACGCCACTAGAGAAACTATTGGACTTTGTGATCCGGCCATCCATTAGAGCGTAGCCTGCGGTAAGGTCCAAACCCTGTGCAAGCCGTCCGAGTACAGACAATTCAAGGCCATCTGTACGTTGCTCACCGACCGGAATTAGCAACGTGTTATTTGCCGGATTTGTAGTTTTAATATTGGTGCGCTCAAGACGATACAGAGATGCCATCGCCGTGACATTGCCGTCAAACATATCCAGCCTGCTACCGATCTCGTAATTTTTAGTTTCCTCAGGGGCCATATCTGCATTATTTGCAGCTAGAGCAAAGGTTTCCTGTGAGGGTTGGAATGATTTGGTATATGAACCATAAAAACTCAATACGTCATTTGGCTGGTAGACCAGGCCAGCACGTGGGCTGAGCTCTTCATCTTTTCTACTTAGCTTGGCTTGGGTCAGGTGATTCTTGGTATCTTGATCGAAACTATCGTAACGAACACCGACTAATGCTTTCCAGTATTTATTCAAAGTCACCAAGTCCTGAGCATATAGCCCAGTGGTACTACTTACCCCAGTATTAACCGTAGTGTATTTTAATGAAGCTCTATTTGAAGGCGTTAACACCGGATTATATAAGCTCACTGCTCCAGGGTTAGTGCCGTCACCTGATTGAGTATCCTTGTTCTGTTCTGCCAGTTCCACACCAAATAACAAGGTGTGCTTGATACCTAAGCCTTCTGCTTTAACCGTTAAATCAGTCTGATTAAAAATGCCGTCTTCCTGGCGCTGAACTGTACTGTACCGACGGTTAACCATGGGGTTTGCACCGGCAGTTATACTGGTTGCAACAGTATTGTTACGATCTAGGTCGTAGTTATAGGCACGAAATGCATTACGGATTTTTACATCGTCATTAAAAACATGCTCAAGCACAACCGTGCCCGAAGTTACACGGCTCTGGACATAATCATCCCTGCTAGCATTCGAAGAGCCATAGTATGTTTTGACAGAAGTGCTGACCGGACGGCCATTAATTGCGGGCATGCCAAAATCATTCACCCGACGGTCATCCAAATGCTCAAGTTGCAGCGTCACCTTGGTTTGATCACTGATTTTCAGTAATAACGACGGTGCAATAAAGCTACGCTCTACGAAACCCTGCTGGCGGAAACTATCGGAGTCTTCATATGCACCATTGATACGGAAACTGGCGCTATCGCCAAGCTTTTGGTTAATGTCGGCTTCAACACGCGCAGTACCGGTGGTGCCGCCAATAGCGGTTATTTCACTAAATGATCTATCTAGTGGTTTTTTGGTGACTCGGTTAATGATACCACCGGAGGAGCCTCTGCCGTAAAGGACGGCAGCCGGGCCTTTGAGCACCTCAACCTGTTCAACATTTGAAAGGTCGCGGAAGTACAGCGCATCATCCCGTATGCCATCAACAAACTGGTCGCCGATAGCGGTAAAACCGCGAATATTCACCTGGTCGCGCTGACCGTCACCATTGCTGAATCCAACTCCCGGGACGTTGCGTAATGCGTCTTGTAAGGTAAGCGCACCCTGATCACGCATCACCGCAGAAGTTACCACATTCACTGTCTGAGGAATGTCGCGTAAAGGCGCTTCTATCTTGGCTGCAGTCACCGTAGTTAATGGCTGATAACTGCTCTCTGGTTTGTTACTGGCTTTTACCGAAACTTCCGGCAACGCTTCTACGCTGCCGGATTTTGCCTGTTCTGCTTCAGCGACCACCACTGAATTTGACTGGGATTTAGCGCTACTTTCCGCGGCCGTTTCTGCATAGCTTGATACCGGCACTATAGCTAAGGCAGCGACTACCGCCAGATAGCTCGATTTAAAATTAAATTGCGACTTCTTCAGACTAGTCTGCATGTGTGTTTCCCCTGGTAAGCGATAACTGGCTGGCTACCTGAGTAAAAACCCACTGGCTGGCTAGATCTAAAACTAAAAAAAATTAAAACTATTTTGTATTTGGCGTGCTGACAAACCCCAATTTTTGTATCCCTGCGTTTTGTGCATTGGCCATCACCTCAGCCAGCACTTGATAGCGTGTCTCTTTGTCTGCGCGGATTTGCAACTCCGGCTGAGGCTTGGTGCTGGCTGCCTGCTGCAACTTAAGCTCCATCTCACCTGCCACAATCGGGCTATCGTTCCAATACATCTTGCCGGCATTATCAATTGCGATCGAAATTACCTCTGGCTTCTCCGGCAAAGGCTGGCTGCTGGCTTGTGGCAGGTCAATCTTGACGGCATGCGTCAGCAAAGGTGCAGTAATGATGAATATCACCAGCAATACCAGCATCACATCCACTAACGGTGTAGTGTTGATCTCAGCCATGGGCGTGCTATGGTGGCCTGAGCTGAAACCATTGCCCGAACCTATCATGCTGTCACCTCTTTCAAGTGGGCTTTAGCTGGTGCAGTAGCAGGCTGTTTTGGAGCGGTGCTGGCAGGCAAGGCTGTGCCGGTTGTCAGCATGGTATGTAAATCATGCGCGAAGTTCTCCAGCTGACTCATCAGCACTCGATTGCTGCGCACCAGGGCGTTGTAAGCCAATACAGCAGGTATTGCCACCGCCAGGCCCAGCGCTGTCATGATCAATGCTTCACCAACTGGCCCAGCCACCTTGTCCAGCGTAGCCTGACCGCTCAGGCTGATGCTGGCCAACGCATGATAGATACCCCATACCGTGCCGAACAAACCCACAAAAGGCGACACACTGCCGACTGACGCCAACACAGTCAGGCCATACTCAATCTGCGCACCTTCCTGACTGATATTGCGGCGCATGCTGCGGGCGATAAACTCATCCTGACTGCACGCGTCAGCCAGACGCTTACCCGCATGGCGCTCATAATGCCCGGCAGCCTCGATAGACTGACTAGCCAAACGTGCAAGCGGTGTTGCCTGGTTAGTGATGCGCATAGCGGCTTCCAGGGTTGGGGCCTGCCAAAACTTCTCGTTGAAATCGTTTGAAGCGCTGCGTACACGCATCGCCTGGTAAGCTTTAGTAATAATCAGATACCAGCTCGCGACCGACATCGCCAGCAACAATAACGCAACTGCGATTGAAACCGCGCCGCCGTTGGTAATAAAACTCAGGCTATTAAATTCATATCCGGTCTGCATAGTGCTACTCGCTTTCTATAACAACAAATTTAAAAAATTAAGTGAATCAGGCATTATCAAGAGAGAACTTGATAGGCACCAGAACATAAGCACTGATGGGCTGCTTGTTTTTCTTGGCAGGAATGAACTGCCACTTCTTCACAGCCTCCATCGCGGCCTGATCCAGCCTGCTGGAGCCACTGCTAGACTCAATCGTGACAGTTTCAGCCTCCCCATTCACAGAGACCAGAACCCGCATCAACACCCGCCCCTGCTCGCCCAAGCGACGTGATAACGCAGGGTAGCTAGGCTCAGGGTTTTTCAGGTATGCCACACCAAAGCGGGGCTCTTCGATCACATCTTCCTTCACCTGCGGCTTTTCCGGTTCAGGCTTAACCTCAGGCGCCTTGGCGACCACAGGCGATGGCGTAGGCGGCGTTGGTACCGACGTTTCAAGCACTTGCGCTGGTGCCGCCTCTATGGGCTGTGGCGTAGGTGTCACTTCACGCGGTTTTTGCTTTTGTTTTTTAACAACTGGCTGCGGCTTAGGCGGCGTAGGAATCACCGGCACGACTTCCGGCTCCGGCGTAGGGGCATTAATCAAGCTCACCGTCATCGGCGCGGGCGCTTTTTCAAGTAGTGGCTTGGTTTCCGGTGCATTTAATAACGCCCAGAAAACTAGCCCATGGGCTAGAAGCACTAACGCTAAAGCTATATTCGAGCGCTTATTGGCAGGTGTAGGCACTGCCCGCCCCATAGGCACAACCGTGGGCTTCAAGCTCTTGATACCCTGAGCTGCTCCTTCTGCGGCGTGCCCCAGTGTTAATGGCATTGTCATATCAACAGGCATGCTGGTCTCTTTTGATGCAGGGCAAATGCAAACTCCATCTTCGTAGCGCCAGGCAATGCCGTACTCCTGGTGCTACCGGGCATGGACAGGCCTGCATTGGCAGTTAAGATACTCATCGAAATTTCCCATCATTTCTATCGTATACCATTAGATTCTCAAGCCTCATTTGGTTAAGATGAGCTTGCCGTACCTAGTAATACGCAATTTGTACTCCTCCGCTCCATGTGTGATGCTTAACTCTTTCGCGCCAAGAAATAGCGACTCACTGGTAAACCGTTTTGCGCAATCTCGCCCATCAAATACTGTTTGATGATTGATAGCTGAAACTGATTCCGCCATGTTTTTGCCTATGTCATCCATATATATCGATTCAGCCCTTAGCCTATATGGCACCAGTATAATACCAATGATAATGATTCTCAATACCGAAGTGAAAACTAATGAAAATATTTGTTTTCAATGAGAATTTAGCAAGGAGGGGTTTGCTTTCTTCCGGTAATCATCGCAGATACCAGATTCTGCTTTTGCAGCTTGCTCATAAAGGCAACAGCGGAGAGATGAACCAGCACAACCACTTGCAACATATAAGATACAATCTTGTGGATATCCACCGGCCAGTCCTCACCCCAAAAAGTATCCGTTCCGGCTAACCAACCCGTGATCGCAAGAGCCAAGATAAGTGCCCAAAGAAGATATGCCGCCAATTGCCCTAGTGGATTATGCCCAATGTGTGCAATAACAGTTCCAGATCGGATCTGGCCAACATGCTGTGAAATATTTTTGATCGTTGGAAAGTACAAATGGGATGCCTTGCCTGCCTTAGTCCAATGCACAAAGATAGGCAATCCATAAAATAAACGAATGATGACTAGGCAGGCGGCAAGATAACCGACATAGCGATGTATCCAGCCTGTCTCACTAAAGAAGTTAAAAACGACAGCGCAGGCAACTATCCAATGTGTGGCACGAACCAATAGATCCCATACATAAATTACATTTACATGATCGGCCGATTGTTTCAATTTAACTCAGCCCGAATAAGCTATTTATAAGCTTCGGCCTTGATAATGGCCAAGGTCTTGGTGTCGAAGTAGATCTCAACTTTCTGGCCTTGGGGATTCAGTCCATAAATCTCGTAACAATTCCCATCGACTTTGAATTTTTTAATGGTATAGCCTTCATCCAGCAGCGCTTTTTTCAGAGTGTCTTCCGGCGCCCATTCTGCTTTCGGATATACGGGGCAATCAGCAGACGCAAAAACCGTAGCTGGAATAGCAAATAAAACCATTATTAACAATAAACGCATAGCCAATCCTTCCAATTGATATAAATTTAGGTGTCCGCCCACATACGGATCAAATTGTGATAGATACCGGTCATTCTGATCACTGCATCGCTATCACCGGTCTGTTGGCGCAAACTGGCAATTGAAGCATCCATATCGAATAGCAATGTCCGTTGTACATCTTCCCGAATCATACTTTGCACCCAGAAAAAACTGGCAAGCCTTGCCCCCCGAGTTACCGGGCGCACATGATGTAAGCTGGTGCCAGGATAAAGCACCATATCCCCAGCCGGTAGCTTAACCATCTGGTGCCCGTAGGTATCTTCAACTACCAGCTCACCACCATCGTAATCTTCGGGATCCGCAATAAACAAAGTACAGGAAATATCTGTTCTGACATGCATGCCTGATATTGCATGCGTACGCACTGCATTATCAATGTGCGCACCAAAATCCATGCCTTCCCGATACTGGTTGAATAAAGGCGGATAGATTTTTTTTGGTAAGGCAGCGGAGAAAAACAAACCATTCCGGCTTAGTGCTCTTAGCACAATTTGACGTGCTGCTTCCGCATCTTCCGAAGTCTCTGGCAACTGGATATTACGCTTCACTTGGGCTGACTGGGTGCCTGCGGTGACCTTGCCATCCGTCCACTCGGCATGCGCCATGAGCTCGCGCATTTTACTTAGCTCATCGGCATTTAGCACTTCTGGTATGTGTAACAACATAACGCTACCTTCTCAATTATTGCTTGCAAAACACTTTCTGCGAGATATCTTTCAATGCAAGAAAGCCATGAAACTCACTTCATGGCTTTCTTAATCAACTAGACTTTTAAACTAAAACCTAAATTCAGTCGTCAAAATTGCTTGCCTGCGATTACCTGGAACAGAGAAATTACCATTGTCATACAACGCATCGTAATATTCTTTATCAAACAGATTCTTCACATT
>Ga0208754_100080_pt1 | contig 73894 bp, 73 predicted proteins | sample LakWasMet55_HOW8_2_FD_183889 | JGI IMG/M metagenome (GOLD analysis project Ga0208754, IMG submission 183889) | Freshwater sediment methanotrophic microbial communities from Lake Washington under simulated oxygen tension - Sediment Metagenome... | ecosystem: Environmental > Aquatic > Freshwater >... | reverse complement strand
AAACAGATTCTTCACATTCAAACGAACCGCCCACTTTTGCTGCTCATAAGCCACCATGGCATCCCAACGCGTATAGCCTGGTAACGTATTGGGATCAAATTCCCCATTAGTGAATTGAGCGTTTCCATTGGCAGCTGAAGGATTATATCCAAAACGCTCCCCCTTAGACTCAAACCCACCACCAACTCTCCAGTTGCCTGCAAACTTATAGGTAGTCCACATATTAAATGTAACAGGTGGAGTATTACGCGCACGCTGGCCTTTGAAGCGGGCATCAGAGCTAGTCATAACACCAGTATTCGCATCTACGTTCTCAGCAACTTCAAGAATTTTGGCATCCATAAACGCCAAGCCACTGAATACTTCCCAGTTTTCAGTAATCCGTCCTGCCATTTCAAATTCCAGCCCATCAGTACGGCGTTTTTTAGTCAAGACTGATGCCGTAGACTCTAAATCGGTATTACGTTCCCAATCTTTAGTTGAGCGATAAAGGGCTGTGCGGAATGCTAAATCACCATCAAAAAATAACCATTTAGAGCCCAGCTCCAATGTTTTACTTCTTTCCGGCGGCAATGGAGCAACCGTTAGCTGATACAAATCAGCTGTTGGACTAAAGGAATCGCTCCAACTGAAATAGTAATGTCTTTCAGGTGTTTGATGCCAGGACAAACCCGTACGATAGCTGTTTTCACCATAGCTTAACTTAGGTGAGGTGGCACTTGAGTAATCAGCGCGCATTTCATCCCGACGCACCCCAAACAACAAATCCCACTTGGGTATAAATTCGATAGTATCCTGCACATAAGCCGCATAATTATCAGCTTCAAAAGTTACTGGTGTCCCAATAAAGTTGGATGTGATGTGCCTGTTATAAAAAACACCATTAACTGCTGTAGCAGCATTTAATAAAGCCTGGGTTGTTTGGGTATATGGCAATCCTGTAACAGGATTAAAAGCTTGCAAACCATGTCGGAATGAATCCTCTTTCATATACTCAACACCGGCAAGAAATTGATGCTTCATACCAACAAAATCAAACTTCGTACTAAAATCCGACTGAAGTGTGTCAGTCTCATAATTCATTTTTCGCGTTACATTACCACCAACACTGGAGTTGATAGTTGGCAGGAGGACATTGGGCGTTTTTGCCCAATAGCCACGGTCATACTCTGCATGACGATACTGTGTTCTGAGTTGCGTATCGTCAGTAAACTTGTGCGTGAATATCCCCGTAGTAATTCGAGTATCACTATCATCAAAGTTATTGCTTGCACCCCAAAAAGTTTTATCTGTACGACCATTGCTCGCATTATTGGCCGGACGTTTGTTAACAAAATTCACACCAAAATCCGGAACATCTCTGGTTTGCGTATAGATATGATTTAAAAAGAACTCATTGTCCGTTCCAATACCAGCACCGAAGCTCACTGCAATACCCTTACGATCCATCTCTGGTCGATCACCTGTTACAGGATTTTTGCGGTATGTCTCTTCATGCCTATCCATCACGTTAATCCGGATTGCTGAAGTTTCCGTGATCTGCTTGTTAAAATCACCTGTAAACTGCCGATAGTCATATTCACCCAAACTACCACTTACTTTATTTGAATCTTCCAGTCTAGCGGTTTTTGAAACCTGATTAATCACACCGCCAGCTTGGCCACGGCCAAACAGCATAGCCGCCGAACCACGCAAAACATCGACCTGCTCCAAGTTGAATGTTTCGCGGTTGTATTGGGCAGTATCACGTATTCCGTCAAGATAGATATCACCGAAAGTATAAAAACCACGCAACATCATATTGTCACCGGCACGTCCACCTTCGGCCGCATTAAAGGTCAGTCCCGATACGTTACGCAATGCTTCTCTTAGTGAACCTACCTGCTGATCATTCATTAGCTGCCTGGTTACAGTAGTAACTGCCTGAGGAATATCATGCGGATCTTGCAACACCTTTCCGACTCGAGTCTTAGTGGCCTGATAGCCATCCTGCTGCTTTTGCAATGAAGTCTTGACGTTGACGGTAGGCAGGGTTTGCTCTGAGGCGTCATTGGCTGCCACCTGCTTACTGTCCTTGGCGCTAGCAGCGTCTGCAGCAAAACCGTTTGATGAGAAAGCCATTGCGGCAAGTATGGCGCCCATCGGCAAGAGTTTATTGTTAGCCTGGCCCACACTGATTGAGTCGATTACTTTTGCGACAGAGACAGCGATAGGCCGCATGCGATTTGATTGCTTCATCATTTCCCTTAATTGTGATTTCCAAATACTCAAGCGCTAGCTGGCTATATGCAGAAGTAATACCTACGTTAGGTGAATGGTAATTGTTCTCATTAACATACGCAAGTGGATTTATGAAAAATCTCCACTACTGCTGACACTTAATGTTAAAAACTTAATGCAAACTCCACACAGGATTTTTAGGTTTTCCCTGCGACTCCTGAAGTCCGTTTAACAAAGAAATTCTAGACACAGCTTCCTGCAGTAACTCACTCAAAGATTTGAACGCCTGAGCTTCAAGTCGCAAGCTAAGTGCGCCTACCTCGATCTCAGCCACCTTGCATTCATTGCAATACAACACACGACAACCATCGTTTCCAGCCAACAGCACTCGCTTACAGGTTTTTGCAGTTTCCATTTAGCGCTCCTAAATCATAAAAAATTAAAGCCATAAAAACTAAAAGCCATAAAAAAATGGTCGCCGAAGCGACCGAGGAGGAGTTACTTAAATACAATAAATGCCTATAGTCGGTTTGCGTAATACTCGACGACCTGCTGCACATCCACCGGGAAAGGCACATCTTCAGGCGCAGGCAGATGGGCAATACTAGCCACAAGGCCCTGGTCATCCCAGTTCAGCCACTCGGGACGGGCCAGCGGCAGATCTTTCAATGTTTCCACCACCATCGGGATTTTTAAGCTCTCAGGCTTAACAGTGACAACATCGCCCACCCGTACGCGGATAGAGGGGATATTCACCGACTTGCCATTGAGCAGTAAATGACGGTGATTCACCAACTGGCGCGCAGCCGAGATAGTGGGTGCAAAGCCAGCCCTGAACACCACGTTGTCCAGACGGCGCTCCAGCAGCTGCAACAGGGTTTCACCAGTGGGGGCATTACCGCGGCGCGCATCTATCATCAGGCGGCGCAACTGAGTTTCTGTCAGCCCATAGTTAAAACGCAGCTTCTGCTTCTCCATTAACTTGACGCCAAAATCGGACTTTTTGCGGCGCATGCCTCGGCCCCCATGTTGGCCAGGCGGATTAGGACGATCTTCTATACTTTTGCGGGACAGACCTGGCAGATCCAGACCTAAAGCACGCATAATTTTTAATCTTGGACCAGTAAATCGAGACATGAAAACTCCAGCTTCTATATTTTTAAATTAATGCAATGCGAGACTTGCCGGCACTACACTCACGGCCAACCCATTTTGCTCTTGCAGTATCGCTCCCCATTGCCGGACCAAACGCTTGGCCACTTCGATGACCAATTTAGATTCGGCATATTGAGGGGCAGTTAATTTATGCGAAAGATCAGAGGCAAGCCTGGCAAGCTCCAATGAGGGATTACTCGCATATTGCACGGCGACACAACACAAGGAGGCCATCACCGAGCTCGCATCTGGCAACTCAGGGTCGTACATCGCTTCCTGTTTTTTGTTCATGGTTAAATCTCCGCTTCATTTATGCTAATGATAATTATTCTCATTTAAGATGTCAACCAAATAGCAATAAAAAACCCACAGTCATCACAACTGTGGGTTAAGGAGTTACTCTGCTTTTGCCGAATAGGTAGGTTTAAATCGCCAGCAGGCTATTCATCCGACGGACAAAGCTGGCTGGATCTTCCAGTTGCCCGCCCTCTGCCAGCAATGCCTGGTCAAACAACAGTTTCGACCAGTCGGCGAAACGAGTTTCGTCATCTACTGTATTCAAGCGTTGCAAAATAGCATGCTGCGGATTGATCTCCAGCACCGGCTTGCTATCTGGCGTTTTTTGACCCGCGGCCTTTAGTAAGCGCTCAAGGTTGCCGGACATATCATGTTCCCCACTCACTAGGCAAGCGGGTGAGTCAGTCAGGCGATGCGTGACGCGCACTTCCTTGACGCTTTCCCCCAGCGATTGCTGAATTCTTTCGATCAAGGATTTGAATTCATCCTCGACCTTTTTCTGCTGCTCTTTTTCGGCTTCATCTTCCAGGCTGCCTAAATCCAAGTCACCCTTGGCTACTGACTGCAGCTTCTTGCCGTCAAACTCAGTGAGACTACCCAGCATCCATTCATCCACGCGATCGGATAGCAGCAATACTTCGATGCCCTTTTTGCGGAAAATCTCCAGATGCGGGCTATGCTGCGCTGCGGCGAAGCTGTCGGCCGTGATGTAGTAGATCTTGTCCTGCCCGTCTTTCATCCGCGCAATATAGTCTTTGAATGAAACCACTTGCGTGTCGTTATCCGCAAGAGTGCTGGCGAATCGCAGCAGGCTGGCGATTTTTTCCTTGTTGGCAAAGTCTTCGCCCGGGCCTTCTTTGAGTACACGGCCAAATTCGCTCCAGAATGCGCTGTACTGTTCCGGTTTATTTTCAGCCATATCTTCAAGCAGGCCTAATACCTTCTTGACGGAACCAGCCTTGATTGCATCGATATCCTTGCTGTGCTGCAAGATTTCGCGTGAGACATTCAGCGGCAGGTCGGAAGTGTCTATCACCCCACGTACGAAACGCAGATATTGCGGCATCAGCTTTTCCGCATCTTCCATGATAAATACGCGCTTCACATAGAGCTTGATGCCATGGCGACGTTCGCGATCATATAAATCAAACGGTGCCTTGCCAGGCACGTAAAGCAGGGAAATATATTCCTGCTTGCCTTCTACACGGTTATGGCTCCATGCCAGCGGTTCTTCAAAATCATGGGAAACGTGTTTATAGAACTCCTTATACTCTTCTTCGGTAATATCATTCTTGGCGCGAGCCCACAGCGCTGAAGCCTTGTTGACGGTTTCATCCTCATCGGTCGGGACTTCCATGCCCTCTTTCCACTCACTCTTTTTCATTACGATAGGCAGGGTGATATGGTCAGAATATTTACGGATGATGGACTTCAGCTTCCAATCACTGAGGAACTCGTCTTCACCTTCGCGCAAATGCAATACGATCTCGGTGCCGCGCGTTGCTTTTTCTACGGCTTCCAGCGTGTAGTCACCCTCGCCTGCTGATTCCCAGCGTACGGCCTCGGAGCTACCTGCACGGCGGCTAGTCAAGGTGACTTTATCTGCGATGATAAAGGAAGAATAAAAGCCCACGCCGAACTGACCAATCAGGTTGGCGTCCTTGGCCTGGTCGCCGGTGAGTGCATTGAAGAATTCCCGCGTGCCGGATTTGGCGATCGTGCCTATATTGGCAATCACCTCGTCGCGACTCATGCCGATACCATTGTCTGAGATAGTCACGGTACGTGCCGCTTTATCAAACGCTACACGAATTTTCAGCTCACTGTCATTTTCATACAAGCCGTTGTTGGCCAGCGCCTCGAAACGCAGCTTGTCTGCGGCATCACTGGCATTTGAAATCAGTTCGCGCAGCACAATTTCCTTATTGCTATACAGCGAATGTATCATCAGCTGTAACAGCTGCTTTACTTCGGCCTGAAAACCTAAGGTCTCTTTTTGGATAGTCTCGGTGGACATTGTTTAAGCTCCCATCTACTGAATTAACGATGTGCGTTAAATGGGGATGATAAAAAAAAATTCAAGAGTGATAACGTTAAGTGCATCCGCTAATCAGGATATCCATATACTTAAATCATTTCTTGATCCCAAGCGACGGATTTTTTTCCGTTTCACGTTTAAAGATAAAAACACAGGAAATCATGCATGATTGAACATGATCCTGATGCCGACCTGCTGCCACGCATTGCGCATGGAGAGCAATCGGCCATCAGGGCGATGGTAGCCAGAAAGTTGCCCAGACTACTGGCACTGGGGATGCGCATGCTTAACGACCGCGCCGAGGCGGAAGATGTGGCGCAAGAGGCTTTCGTCCGTATCTGGAAACAGGCAGCACAGTGGCAACCCGGCACGGCTAAATTTGATACCTGGATGCACCGTGTTGCCCTTAACCTATGTTACGACAGACTCAGGACAAGACCAGAGTATAGCGAGAGTGAAGCTGCTGAACAGGTTGATCCGAGCCACCGTCCGGATGAGCGTCTGGCAGGAATGCAGCAACGCGACCAAGTGGGATATGCGCTGGCAGCGCTACCCGCCAGACAGCGCGAGGCACTGGTGCTGCAATACTATCAGGAGCTATCCAATATTGAGGCTGCCGGACTCATGGGCATTAGCGTGGATGCATTGGAAAGCCTGTTATCGCGGGCCAGACGCAATTTGCGCACGCTACTTGTAGATACAGGTTTTGTAAAGGAAGCACTATGACACCCGAACGATTTCGCATACTCACAGCAGCCTACGGTGCAGACTTAAGTCGCTGGCCTGAAGCTGAACGTAGTGAGGCAACACAATTCGCTACACAGAGTTCACCAGAAATAGCGGTAGCGATGAAGGATGCTGCCATGCTGGATGACCAGCTCGCCAGCCACCTCATAGCAGCAGCAGATCAAACGCTGTTCGCAAATATCCTCGCCAGTGCTCCACAGAAGCATGTGAGCTTTTGGCAGGAATGGTCATGGCCCAGTATAGGTCTGCTTGGTGCTGGTTTTGCCGGAGCCGTTGCTGGCGCTTTTTGTGTTTCTATCTGGATGTCCGGCATGCTGCCGGAAAGTTCAGAAAGTGTAGGCGGCACGGCAATGTATGTCGACTTTGGTAACGACTGGATATCATGATGACTGAACACAAACTCAAATGGATATTGATTGTTTCACTGATACTTAATGTATTTTTAATCGGGGGCGTTGTCGGCGGTGCATATCGCATGTTCTGGTCAGATTCTGCACCCTTAGCCGCTAAGGCCGGACAGCGTGGCCTGCGTTTTGCGGCAGAGGATCTTCCCATTGAGCGCCAGAAAGAGTTTCATAAATCTTTGCGCGAAGCTCGCCGCGGAGCCAGGCCTTTAATAGCGGCAGCCAAAGAAGCTCGCATTGAAGTCAGGCAACTGGTCGCCGCCCCCACCTTTGATCGCCCGGCAGTGGTTGCTGCCATTGCTCGCACGCGCGAAGCAGACATAGCCTTGCGCATGCGCATTGAAGATACCCTGGTCAATTTTGCGGCAACGCTCTCGCAGGACGAGCGGGAAAAACTGGCAGAAGGCCTGGCGCGCAGAGGGCCACTGCGTGAACAGGCAAACCTGGTTAAATAAACCCTGGTTAAATAAAACCAGGCTAAACAACCCTGACAAAATGATGCCCAACCTGACTGGAAATTACTTTGGCTTCCGTCTTTGATATGAGTCCTGCAGCCATCGCCGTCAACCGCTTTGGGCTGGGCTCGCGCCCCGATGAAGCCGTGCCTGCCAACCCCCAAAAGTGGCTGCTGGCACAATTCAGCCAGTATCAGCCCGCTCCTGCTGCGTGGGCAAACCAGACTAAAACCTCGGCACTGTTAGCAGACTATGTAAAAAAACAAATGGAAATGCGCAATGCCGATGAAGAAGAAAAGAAAACAGCCAAACGCATGTTCAAACGCGAGGTGCGGGATGATTACCTGGCAGCAGTAAAAGCGCGCGCCGAGACAGCACTGACAAGCCCAACGCCATTTATCGAGCGCCTGGTGCACTTCTGGGCCAATCATTTTGCCATCTCCATCGAAAAACCTGCTGTCGCAGATTTTGCCGGTGCATTTGAACTTGAGGCTATCCGCCCGCATGTGCTGGGTAATTTCAAGGATATGCTATTTGCCGTTGAGCAGCACCCTGCCATGTTGCTGTATCTGGACCAGGCCAGATCAATCGGTCCGCAAAGTTTGGCAGCCCGCCGCGCTGCAGAACGCCAGCCTGACAAAAAACGCGGACTGAATGAGAACCTGGCGCGTGAAATCATGGAGCTACACACACTGGGCGTGCGCAGCGGCTATACCCAGGACGATGTCACAGAATTTGCGCGCGCCATGACCGGATGGAGCATTGCAGGCATCGGTCACGGCAAGGAGCGAAATAATGATGTTGATATGAATGGCTTCATGTTCCGCCCCCAACTGCATGAACCGGGAGCTCGGACCATCATGGGTAAGCGTTACGATCAACCCGGCAAGGCACAGGCCGCGGCCGTGCTGACCGATTTAGCTGCATCACCTGCCACCGCAACACACATCGCTAGCAAACTGGCCCGTCATTTTGTCAGCGATACGCCGCCTGCCAGCCTGATAGATCGCCTAAGCAAGGTCTTTCTGCAAGATGGCGGCAACCTCACCAGCCTGTACCGCACCTTAGTTGAATCGCCGGATGCCTGGGCGCCAACCCCGGCCAAATTCAAAACGCCGTGGGAATGGGTTGTTTCATCGTTACGCGGCTTGGGTCGGCAAAACCTTGATGGTATTAACATTGCCCCTATTCTCAACCAATTAGGCCAGCCCATATGGCGGCCAGGCTCACCCGCAGGTTATGACGATATTGCCGGCACCTGGGCCGCCCCTAATGCACTGATGCGCCGGGTTGAGCTGGCACAAAGGCTGGCTGCGCCATTGGGCGATAAGCTGGATGCACGAAAACTGGGCGAAAAATTGCTGATAGGCGCAATCAGCCTGCAGACACGAACTGCTATTGCCAGGTCAGAAAGCGCCTCCACCGGCCTGGCACTATTGCTGGTTTCACCGGAGTTCCTGAGGAGATAACCATGCGCTCACAGACGATGGATACACAAATGAACCGCCGTGATTTTCTGCGCCTGCTTACAGTCGGCACAGGGGTCTTGCTGGCGTCCCCTTACATCACCTTCGCCAGCGCTGAGACTGACAGGCGTTTCATCTTTATTATCCAGCGCGGTGCGGCAGACGGCCTGAATACTGTCATCCCCTACGCGGACCCGGCGTATGCAAAACTACGTGGCGCCCTGGCAATTGACGTGTCACAAGCCACCAGGCTGGATGGCTTGTTTGCCTTGCATCCATCCTTGGCCGAGACGGCACAAATGTATGCTTCAGGCCAGGCCTTGTTTGTACATGCCGTGGCTTCGCCATATCGCGATCGCTCGCATTTTGATGGCCAGAATGTGCTGGAAACCGGCGGCACAGCGCCCTACCAGATGAAAGATGGCTGGCTGAACCGTTTGTTGACGCTACTACCGAAATCCCAAAGCGAAGCCATTGCCTTCGCCTCTACGGTGCCTATGGCCTTGCGCGGCAAAATCGAAGTCACCTCCTACGCGCCATCTGCCCTGCCACAGGCATCGGACGACCTGCTCATGCGTGTGTCGCAGCTTTATGCCGAGGATGCCCAACTGCGTGCCTTGTGGATGGCCGCCATGGATGCCAGGAGTATGGCTGATGAGCCAAGTGCAAAGCAGGACCCCGCCAGTTTCGGCAAACTTGCGTCCTCATTCCTTGCCCGTGCAGATGGACCGCGTATCGCCATGATAGAAACCGGGGGCTGGGATACGCATACCGGACAGGAAGGGCGACTCGCCAGGCAACTCAAGGCACTGGATACCTTGCTCGCATCATTACGCGATGGATTGGGTCAGGCATGGAAAAAAACCACCATCGTGGTCGCCACCGAATTTGGGCGCACCGCCGCTGCCAATGGCACTGGGGGCACAGACCATGGTACGGCTTCTGTAGCCATGATCTTGGGGGGCGATGTGAATGGCGGACGCGTGATCACAGATTGGCCTGGGTTGGGCAACAGTGCCCTCTATGAAGGGCGCGATTTGAAACCTACCACCCATCTGGATACGCTCATTTCATCTATCGCTGCACAGTGTTTTGGCGTCGATGCAGCAAAGCTGGCCGCGACCTTGTTTCCGGAAACCAAAATCGCGAAACCGATTACCGACCTGCTACGCAGCTAAACTAAAATTCTGAATTTCCAGTTCCTAACATCTGGAATTTCCACTAACAGTCAAACTCCTTGATTTAGATCAATCACTTGGCCAGCCTCAAATAATACTATTACTCATCTTGCAACTTGTACATGCAAGCTATGCACCATGACTTTTGTATTATCGACTACAGAGGAGGCTAGTATGTTTTTTCCAGGGTGGCAGGGAATTTATGCATTTGTTGGTTTGGTCATTACGATTATTTTAGTGCTGGTAGCATTTGCCAAAGCAGTTAAATAGCTCAATTTGTATTAGTTAAATTTATTTAGACTTAGATTAAAGCTCAATACTAAAAAACCAGCGTAAAGCTGGTTTTTTAGTATTCTGCAAATGCTTATTCAGCTTTTGGCCTAGCCTGATCGTCATGTTTTTCCTGGTAGATCTCCTTATTAGCAGCTGCCTGATCCTGATGTAGTTCCTGACGTTCGTCTTTAGTCAGTGTGCCATCAGATTTGAACTGACGCTCTTCCCGGCGGATATCCCTTCGATCAGCCACCAAATCCTTTCTTTCCGCCCTGGTCAGCTCTCCTGACTTTACACCTTGGGCAATGCGTGCATCTTGCCTGTGCTGGCGATGATTGACCCGAGGGTCTTTAGTTCCAGCCATGGATGGCGTTACGAAAGCGGCAGAGATTGCGATACTCATAAGCGTTACTAAAAACTTGTTCATTAGAATTCTCCTGTAGATTTTAAAAAGAGGTATGCCTTGCTGCCCATTGCTATGCCAGCGAACTCTTAGTCTCTATCTGGCGTAGATGTACCTTTAAACGTAACCACGAGTGAAAATCCGTCGCTCACAAAATTAAACTCTTGAAATTGACCGTTTGCGCTAATATATTTTGATAGTCGCTTTCAACATCAGGAGAAGCGCATGAACAGCATTCAAATATCGCCTATTGATACCACCACATTTAACGTCAACATTGGTGGCAGAACGCCTACCACGCATGTAGTGACAGTAAGCCCCGGCTACGCGAAAAAGCTCACCGCTGATAAAGTGAGTGTTGAATTACTGCTGGAAAAGTCGTTTGAATTTTTGCTGGAGCGTGAGCCGAATACCAGCATATTGCGTAGCTTTGAACTATCGATAATCGGTCAGTATTTTTCTGAATATGAGCGCATCATCAGCGAAAAACTAGCGCGTTAACTGGTAAGGCTGATGATTAAAGCGCCTTCCTGAAGGTCAGGTTGATGCGCTTACGCCCAAGCACATCATGATAACCATCCGCCAGCGGCGCAACACCGTGAAAGTTAAACCGGGCTGGGCCACCCCACACCACAACATCCCCATGCTCCAGCCTCAGTCGCTGCGGCCGGTCACTGCGCTGCGAGCCACCAAACAGAAATATCGCAGGTAACCCCAGGGAAACAGAAACGATAGGGGCTGCTACATCCTGCTCGTTTTTATCCTGATGCAAGGACATACGTGCCCCTGGCTCATAGCAGTTCACCAGGCAGGCATCTGGTATAAAGTTCGCGTAACCGGCCTGTAATGCTGCCCGAGTTGCCAAATCAAAGAGTACCTTCGGCATGGCCGGCCATGTCAATCCGCTTTGCGGATCTATAGCTTGATACCGATATCCTTTACTATCCGTGACCCATCCTGCCTGGCCACAATTTGTCATGGCCACAGACATGACAAAACCACCTGGGGTGGTCATATGGTGGAATGGGGCCTGCGCAATGACTTCATCCAGCGCGGCGATTAATTGCTGGTCAGTCTCTCTTGCAAAGCCACGCAACAACATCGCACCCTCTGCCAGTTGTTGTTGCTCTGGCAGCATGCTGGGCTGGCCATCAAACATATCACTAGTCATGGATGGGTAGGTTTTTGCATGGAATGGCTCCAGCAGCTATGGCAGCTAAGTCTTTAGGATCAGGTTCAAAACCAGGCTGGCCGCCGCCATGCCGAAGGGGGCGGTGACACATACTGACGAGCCATAGCCCGCACAATTGAGGCCTGTGACGGCATCAGCTACTGCGTCACAGCTGACTTCGGGTTGCAGAATAGGCTCATCCGAATAAACGGCCGTAATACCAAACTTGGTGGCCGCCTTCTTGCTGCCATCAATGCCTTTAGGGAAGCCGTGATCGCGGCGTAACTGGTTACGCACTTTAGCCAGCAACCTGTCCCCACTGACCAGCGCCAAATCTGTGTATTTAATTCTGGTAGGATCGAGCCGTCCACCTGCTCCACCCGTGGTGACCAAGGACAGCTGATGCGCACGGCAATAGGCAGCTATCGCCACCTTGGCACGCGCATCATCAATAGCATCCAGCACCACATCAAAACCTTGATCCAGCATGGCAGCAGTATTGTCCACTGTAATGAAATCTTCTATTTCCTGCACGATGGCATCCGGGTTGATGCTACGAATACGCTCGGCCATAGCGGTCACCTTGGCTTTGCCAAATGCGCCATCCACTGCATGCAATTGCCGATTCACATTGGATTCGGCGATATTATCAAGGTCTATCAGCGTGATTTTACCAATGGCATTTCTGGCCAAAGCCTCGGCGGCCCATGAGCCGACACCACCAATGCCGATGACACACACATGCGCTGCCTGAAACTTAGCCAAGCCTTGCATCCCATATAAACGGCTGACGCCACCAAAACGACGCGCCAGATCAGGTTGTTCGAATTCACATGCTACTAAAGCCGGATCAGCCATGCTGCCTAGACCTCCAGCACCACAAATGCAGCCGCCAGCATTTTCTCATCGCTGATGGACAAGTGCTGAAAGCGTATGCCTTTGACCTCCAGGTAAGCTTGCAACTCCGGCGCCAGATCCAAAACCGGCTTGCCCAGATCATCATGCGCCACGCCGATATTCTCAAAGGTCGCCGGGCCACGTATGCCTGTACCCAGCGCTTTGGCAAAGGCCTCCTTGGCAGCAAATCGCTTTGCCAGGAATCGTGCCTGGGTATGGGATTGCGTAAAGTCCTGCATCTCGCGCTCATTAAGAATACGCATGGCAAAGTTCTTGCCAAAACGCGCTAATGATTCCTCTATGCGAGAGACTTCAACGATGTCTGTGCCTATACCGTAAATCATGGAATCAGCATGCCGCATGCACCATCAACTGCTTCATTTCACGAATGGCGTAATCCCATCCCACAAACACTGCGTGCGCCACGATGGCATGACCTATGTTGAGTTCTTCGATGCCGGGAATGGCTGCTATCTGATGCACATTGTGGATGTTAAGCCCGTGTCCTGCATTTACTACCAAGCCAAGCTTGATGGCATGTGCTGCCGCCTGCTCAATACGCTCCAACTCATGAAGCTGGACTGAACCTTCCGTATCTGCAAACTTGCCGGTATGCAGTTCAATCACCGGCGCACCGGCTGCTTTGGCTGCATCTATCTGCGCGATATCCGGCGCAATGAACAGGGAAACGCGAATGCCTGCGTCCGCCAGCTGATCGCAAACATCGGTGATCCTGTCCAGGTTGCCCACCACATCCAGCCCGCCTTCGGTAGTGCGCTCCTCACGCCGCTCCGGCACCAGGCACACATCCTGAGGCTGTACTTTAAGCGCAATGGCGACCATTTCGTCAGTCACTGCCATTTCCAGGTTCATCTTGGTTTGCAGCAAAGGGCGCAACGCATAGACGTCTGCATCCTGAATATGCCTTCTGTCTTCCCGCAAATGGATAGTGATGCTGTCTGCGCCAGCCTCTTCAGCGCGCAAGGCAGCCTGCACCACGCTAGGATATTGTGTGCCACGCGCCTGACGCAACGTAGCGATATGGTCAACATTGACACCTAATTTAATCATTTAAAAACCTTACAAACAGAAGCGGGGAACACAAGTAACCGTTGAAACCACAAAGTTAAAACTGCTGCAAATCCATCAGCAATTGCCGCGTATGCAATGGTTTATCCCCAAGATAGTGGGCTAATAGCATGCGCATCATTTGCTTGCTTTGCTGCTGGGTTTGCGCGTCCGAATAATCATCTTTTGCCATATTGAGCAAAGTCTTGCCCAATAATTGTACGCCGTTTTCATGGCCATTTAGCGCCTGCTGATCGCAGGCACCGCGTTCGGGGATATAGGAGTAAATACGGTCGGCCACTATTGCGGCATCGCTTTCATCCAACTCCAGAGGAACGGCGTAGCCCATCTCCTGCAGCATTTTCAACTCAAAACGCCTTAGCGTCGTGGCATGCCCGGTAGATTTCGACAACGTCCGGAGTGTCTCCCCATAATAGTCAAACAGCGACTCATGAGCGTCTTCGCGCGGCAATAGCCGCAGCAGCAGTTCATTCAAATAAAAGCCGCACATCAGGGCTTCGCCTTGTAGTAGTAACAAACCGGAACGCCAGTCCAGGGAATGCAGCGTTTTCAGTTCCAGCTTGCCCGACCAGGCCGCCGACAGGGGCTGAAATGATTGCAGCATGCCACGCATGGCCGAACGCGGACGCCTGGCGCCTTTCGCCACTGCCGCCACACGGCCAAAATCACGCGTTAACAGCTCCACCACCAGACTGGTTTCTTTAAATGCATAGGTATGCAGGACATATACCGGCTGGTTGGATTTGGTCAGGCTATCTAGACGGGGAGTAGACACATTCAACAATAGTTAAGCTGCAATCCACTATTTTAACCGAATGGCTAGTGCTACCAAGCAAAACTTAAAGGAATAAGCACCAGGCTTGCACCCAGAGGTTTACCCTAAGGGAATCAAGCTAAGCTGACTAGAGACTCTTCAGCCAGCTGGGCCTGCTCTTCCAGTTTATGAATCAGTACAGGCATTTGCATTTGTCCATCTTGAAATACCAGCAAGGCATATTTGAGATCGGCATTAGCATTGTTGGGAGTGAATTTTGCAAAGCCATACTGAGAATTGCGAATCACTTGCCAGGCACCTCTAGGTTCGGCGTATTCAGGTCTGGAGAAATGATAGTTGATCTGCTCGGAATCCATACTTTCGAGTGCGTAATCTGCGCTAGCCGCCATAAGATTCCAACTCAGCTGATGTCCCTCATCAGTATCTTCCACAGCGGTTTTTTGTAGTCGGTAAAGATACCAGTCATCTGCATACACTAGCTGAAAAACGCTGTGTATCTGCCCTGTTTGATGATTAAGTGTGTAATACACTCCCTGGTCATCCAGACTGATGGCTTTGCCATAGCTTGGGATGGTATAGACATTATGTGCGGCAACGTTTGCGTGATTGCTTGGCAGGCTATTTGGCATGATGTGCACTCCATACTCAGTTGAGTTAGATTCATGCTAGACCATGATGCGTACAAACCAAATGTGGAATAAAAGAGGTTTAATAGGTTATTTCAACCAACTACTTAACCGAAACGATTGAACTCTGGCAGCCGTGCTAAAAAGCCCATATTTAAAAGAAAGATTCTTCAGTACCCCAGGCTTTTCAGTGCCCGTTCGTCATCTGCCCAGCCACCTTTAACCTTGACCCAGGTTTCCAGCCACACCTTGCCGCCAAATAGCTTTTCCATATCCTGACGCGCTTCGGTAGAAATCTGTTTGAGCTTTTCGCCACCCTTGCCTATAAGCATAGGCTTCTGGCTTTCCTTGTCGACAATAAAGGCAGCGTGGATGCGACGCAACTTACCTTCCATCTCAAATTTCTCTATCTCGACTGCAATGCCGTAAGGAACTTCTTCGCCCAAAAAGCGAAAGGCTTTTTCACGCAATAGCTCTGCCGCCAAAAACCGTTCGTTTTTGTCAGTCAGCTCATCCTCTCCATAGATAGCTGCCTGCACCGGCAAGTGCTGGCGTATCGAGAGCAATAACTCATCAAGATACAGGTTCTTTTTCGCACTAACCGGCACAATCGCCGCAAACGGAAACTCAGTATCAAAATCCTGGATCAGCGGCAATAAATTACCTTTGTCACCCATGAGGTCGGCCTTGTTCACCACCAGCAATACAGGCTTGGTGGTTGGCAACATTTTCAACACCAGCCGATCAGCGTCGCCCAGATGCATAGGTTCGATGACGAACAGCACTACATCGACTTCAGTCAGCACCTGCGTGACCGTTTTATTCAGGCTGCGATTAAGTGCGTTCACATGCTTTTGCTGAAAGCCCGGCGTATCTACAAACAAAAACTGCGTATCTTCGGTAGTGTGTATGCCCAGCAGTCGATGCCTGGTGGTCTGCGCCTTGCGTGAGGTGATGCTCAGCTTTTGCCCAAGAATATGATTGAGCAAGGTGGATTTTCCCACATTAGGGCGACCAACAATGGCGATAGTGCCACAGCGAAAATCACTGCTTGGGGTTTGTTTAGTGCTGTTCATGGTGTATTTTCCTTAACAAGCTGCTTATATGCTGACTCAGCAGCCTGTTGTTCAGCCGCACGGCGACTGGTGCCTTCGCCTTGCGTAGTGATTTTTAATTTAGCAATATCGCATTGGACACGGAATGTCTGGCAATGTGCCTCGCCTTCCGTTGCTAACACCTGGTATTCGGGGACATCTATCTTGCGACCCTGCAGATACTCCTGCAGCAACGATTTTGGATCTTTGCCTATCGATTTTGGATCAATCTGATTTAACAAGCCGGTAAACAGGCGCACCACCAAGGCTTCAGCAGCATCAAAGCCCGCATCCAGAAAAACTGCCCCTATAATGGCTTCCAGTGCGTCAGCCAGCACAGAGGGACGACGCCAGCCCCCACTCTTGAGCTCACCCTCGCCCAGCCTGAGCGCATCCCCGATATTTAACGAAATTGCAATTTCGCTGAGGGTCGGCTCTTTCACCAGATGCGCACGCAGGCGACTCAAATCGCCCTCTGCCAGTTTGGGGAAGCGCAGATAAAGCTGATTGGCAATGATGAAATTCAGCACGCCATCGCCTAAAAACTCTAACCGCTCATTATTGGTGCTGCTATGACTACGATGCGTGAGAGCCTGTACCAGTAAAGCTTTATTTTTGAAATCGTGGCCGATCAGCCGCGCAAGTGCAGTTTGTACCATTCGTGATTATATGAACATGCCCTACTTGGCAGTGGTTGCCTTGAAATCCATCAGCGCACTCAAATTTCCCGCCAGGGGTTTAACCACTTGGTACTCTACAGTCACAACCGTCTTGCCGCTTGTATCTTTGTTAATCTGAAGATCTTGGCTGCTCACGACAGTGACATAACTAGTATTTGCGCTCTTGTCAAACTCATCAGCAATCTCTTTTTTACTCATGTCATTCAGTGACGGCTCATTAGCTATTTTTTTCATCACTTTTTTAACTGACATGAACTCAATATAAGCAGGCACAATTTTGACTCCTGCCAGCACTACGGACAACACGGCTGCCAGCACAATGACCAATCCCAGAAAACTCATACCGTTTTGCTTATGCATACTTCCCCCTAGTTGATTACGAGTTAATCACTAATTAATCTTAGTACCGATTCGGCCAAGCTCATCAAAATTAAACCAGATAAAAAAGGCTTTGCCAACCAGGTTACCCTCAGGCACAAAACCCCAATAGCGGCTATCCTTACTGTTGTCGCGATTATCACCCATGGCAAAGTAGTGTCCTGGTGGCACTTCCAAGTCTACATCGCGAGTGCCGCTGTTTTCATCGATCAAGATATCATGTTTTTTATCTACCAACTGCTCCTGATACCGCTTGGCGTAGATCATATTGAGGCCTGAAGCCGCGTACTCGTAATCTGCAGTAAAAGTGTTATTGATCTTTTGACCATTCACGTACAACACCTTGTCGCGATAAACTATTTTGTCGCCAGGCACACCAACCACTCGTTTGATGTAGTCAATAGAAGGGTCCGGCGGAAAATGGAATACAAATACATCGCCCCGTTTGGGGTGATTAATATCAATAAACGTATTATTCAAAATCGGCACCCGCAAGCCATAGGTGAATTTGTTTACCAGGATAAAATCGCCAGCAAGCAAGGTTGGCATCATAGAGCCAGAGGGTATCTTGAAAGGCTCGACGACGAACGACCGTATAAAAAACACGACCAGAATGACGGGGAAGAAACTCTTGGAGTACTCCACCCATATGGGATCCGGGCTACCGGCTACGCGTCTTTTACTTAACACCGCAATATCCAGCAACCAGATCGCGCCTGTGATTACCAGCACTACCAACATAAACAATGCGAACATCATATGGACATACCCTTATTTTTCTTCAACATTACTTTGCTTGTTTCAACATTCATCGGGTTAGTGCTATTTATCTTCTACTCTTAGAATCGCCAGGAATGCCTCTTGTGGAATCTCGACATTACCCACTTGCTTCATGCGCTTCTTGCCTTCTTTCTGTTTCTCCAGCAATTTCTTCTTGCGCGTAATATCGCCACCATAACATTTTGCCAGCACATTCTTACGCATAGCTTTCACCGTTTCACGCGCAATAATATTAGCGCCTATTGAAGCCTGAATCGCCACATCAAACATCTGGCGCGGTATCAGCTCGCGCATTTTGGAAGCTACTTCGCGTCCACGATAAACACTATTAGAGCGATGCACAATCAGCGATAAGGCATCCACTCGATCACCGTTAACCATGATGTCCAGTTTAACCAAGTCGGCTGCACGGAATTCAAGAAACTCATAATCCATGGACGCATAACCACGCGACACTGACTTGAGTTTATCAAAAAAGTCGAGCACCACTTCATTCAGTGGCATTTCATAACTCAGCATCACCTGGCGGCCCATATACTGCATATTCTTCTGGATGCCACGCTTGCCGTTGCACAGCGTCATCACCGGGCCAACGTAATCCTGCGGCATCAGCAGATTAATGGTAATCACCGGCTCGCGAATTTCTTCAATACGTGATGGCTCGGGCAAGCGAGAAGGATTTTCTATCTGCACCACCTCACCGGTTTTGAGCAGCAATTCATAGACTACCGTTGGCGCGGTAGTAATCAGATCCATGTCGTACTCGCGCTCCAGCCGTTCCTGTACGATCTCCATATGCAGCAAACCCAGGAATCCACAACGGAAGCCGAATCCCAACGCGGTCGAGTTCTCAGGCTCAAACATCAGAGAGGCATCGTTCAGTTGCAGCTTCTCAAGTGCACTGCGCAAACCTTCAAACTGGTTGGACTCAACAGGGTACAGCCCGGCAAACACTTGCGGCTTCACTTCCTTAAAACCCGGCAAAGGCTCTGCTACCGGTTTGTCGAACAAGGTAACGGTATCGCCTACTTTGGCGCTGGTCAGTTCCTTGATGCCGGCAATAATGAAACCCACTTCACCGGCTGACAGCGATGTCTTTTGTAATGACTTGGGAGTAAATACGCCAACCTGTTCGCACAGATGCACAGCACCTGTCGCCATCATGCGGATTTTATCCTTGGGCTTAAGCACGCCATCAACCACGCGTACCAGCATCACCACACCAACATAATTATCAAACCAGGAGTCTATGATCAATGCCTTGAGCGGCTTGGCTACATCGCCTCTGGGCGGCGGAACCCTCGCCACAACGGCTTCCAGCACATCGCGCACGCCTTCACCGGTCTTAGCGGAGCAGCGTACGGCATCTGTCGCTTCTACGCCTATCACATCTTCAATTTCCTGAATCACACGTTCGGGGTCAGCGGATGGCAAGTCTATCTTATTCAACACCGCGGTGACTTCCACACCCAGATCCAGTGCGGTATAGCAGTTGGCAACACTCTGCGCCTCCACACCCTGGCTGGCATCCACTACCAGCAATGCACCTTCGCAGGCAGATAGCGAGCGACTGACTTCGTAGGAAAAATCCACGTGCCCTGGTGTATCTATCAGGTTCAGTTGATATACCTGTCCATCAAGTGCCTTGTAGGACAAAGCTGCCGTCTGGGCCTTGATGGTGATACCGCGCTCACGCTCCAGGTCCATGGAATCCAGCACCTGCGATTCCATTTCACGGTCAGATAGTCCTCCGCATAGCTGGATAATACGATCCGCCAGGGTAGATTTACCATGGTCAATGTGGGCAATAATAGAGAAGTTACGAATGTTTTTCATAGTTGATATCTGTCGTGTAGCCAACAAGAAGGGCGCCGAAGCGCCCCCTTGCAATTTACTAGCAATGCCTAATTTTACAGCAATTACGCGTCGTTAGCATTAATAGCCATTATTTATTACCGTTCACCTTCACCGGTACATACAGGGTATTCTCCCCGCGCAAGACCAGAAGTGCGACAGTCTTGCCACTGGCTACTGCAGCCAGCTGCTTATTAAACTGATCTACACTTATTGCTTCCGAGTTGTTCATGCCCAGGACGATGTCTCCCCGGCGAAGGCCAGCCTGGGCTGCAGCGCCCTGAGCATCCATCACCAGCAACCCATTTTTTCCATTCAGCTTTTTCTTCTGCTGCGGCGTCAGGTCTTTCAGCATCAAGCCGATACGATTGGCCTCAGGCTTGGGCATGCCTTTATTGCTGGCGACTTCATCTTTGTCGGCAGGCATTTCACCGATGGTGATGCTCAGCGTACGAGTTGCGCCCTTGCGCAAAACTTCTACTGGAATTTCCTTATTGGGCTTGGTTGCAGCCACCGCACGTGGCAGGTCCGAAGAGGTCAGAATAGGTTTACCGTCAAACTTCAGGATGACATCCCCAGCCTCCAATCCGCCCTTATCAGCCGGGCCACCCTTTTCCACACCAGCTACCAGGGCGCCGTTGGTATTCTTCATGCCAAAGGATTCAGCTAGCTCCTTGGTCAGCTCCTGGATACCAATCCCTAACCAGCCGCGTGTAATTTTTCCGGACGACTTGAGCTGATTGGAAATCTCCAGCGCCACATCGATTGGAATAGCGAAAGACAAGCCCATATAGCCACCACTGCGGCTATAAATCTGTGAGTTAATGCCGACTACTTCGCCTCTCAAGTTAAATAGCGGCCCACCAGAGTTACCTGGATTAATCGCCACATCGGTCTGGATAAAAGGCACAAAGTTCTCCTGCGGCAAGGCGCGACCCTTGGCACTGACTATGCCTGCAGTCACCGTGTTTTCAAGCCCGAATGGTGACCCAATTGCCGCAACCCACTCTCCTACCTTAAGTTGGCTGGGGTCGCCCGTTGTCACTTTGGGCAAGCCGGTGGCTTCTATCTTGATTAATGCCACATCGGTACGGCGATCAAAACCAATGATTTTTGCCTTGAATTCACGCTTATCGTAGAGCTTTACTATCACTTCATCCGCATCTTTGACGACGTGCGCATTCGTCAGGATATAACCATCCGCACTGATGATGAAACCTGACCCCAGCGACTGGGATTTAAACTCTTGCTGAGGCGCTTGGCCACCAGGCGCACCTGGCATATTAGGGATGCCGAAACGACGGAACAGCTCACCCAGCGCTTCATCATCAGGCATGCCGGGGAAAGCCGACCCATTAGCATTGCCTTGCACCACCTGGGTAACACTGATATTGACCACTGATGCGCCTTGCTTTTCCGCCAACTCAGTGAAGTCCGGTAAATCCTTGGAAAATGCAGTCCCAGCGAATGACACCAACAGAGCTGAAACAGCGATAAGCTTTTTAATCATTTATTCACCTCATTTACACTTCAAGATAATCGCGCTTCTATCACCAGCACGTAATATGACCGGTCGATACCGCGCGTCCAAACCACGACCTGCACTATGAGCCTTTACCCAAAGCAGCCCCAATACCAAACCCAGAGCCGCTCCTATTATGGCGTTACGATCCGCATGTAGTTCACTAGGTACAATCACACCCGCAAGCAGAGCCCCTACCAGTAATGTAGCTAGCGGGATGCCGTAGACCAGCATGGAACTAAACAGCAATGCCTGCTCTTCAATGCCCACAATCACTGCGTCGCCCGCTTTGGCATTAATCTGGTTTACGGCCTTGAATATATTGGAGCGATGGCCGAATAGCCTGCCCCACAGGGAAATGCCGCAACCACGGGTTTGTCCGCACAACCCACAAGGAGTTTTGCGCACAACCTCTAGCATTGCGGTGTCGTTATCGACATCTACGACGATAGCGTGTTCTTCAATCATGAATGTCTACTTCTTAAAACTGACTGCAGTGGCAAACTCGGAAACTGTTGCTTCCGGCACTTCACCCACCACCACAATTTGATGGCCGTCAGTCACGACAGCATAAAAATTAGTAGCGCCCATGGCGGTATGGCCTGCCTTGGGCCTGGCGCCTTTCGCCAGAGGCTCTATGAATACCGAAACAGAAGCGAGTCCATCCGAATAGATGATATGCGTGACCGGTACGGTTTTACCCGGCACATTGCGCTGCACCTGATCCACCTTGCGATATCCTGCAGGAACCGAGGCCACGGTCCAGGTTTCAGCCTCAGCAGGTACGCCAGCTAACGCGGCATCTTCCATCACATAAGATTTGCGTGGATCAACCTTGGGCTGGAACCAATCCATATTCTGGTTATTCAGCAAGGTAAGTTGACTAAAGGCCATTTGTTCCATGGCCTCGTTATGTTCATTCGTCGTCATCGCCTTCAGCAGCAAACCGTACTCGCGGTCAGCCCAGAACTTGTAACCGTATCGATAGCGATCACGTGGCTCCAGGAAAATGACTTGCCCATCACGACCGCCAACACGCTCTAATCCGCCTATGCGTACCTGGTAACTGTTTTTGATGGAATCCATATTCGCCGGCAACAAGGCAGGGAACATATTCTGGCCGCGCCGCTTTTCAATGACAACCTTCTCATTCTGCGCGTTAAAAATGACAACATCATTACCCTGGCTCAACACCTCTCGTGGCTGGCCATCCAACACCAGCATGCGCGCATATTCGCCTTGCCCATAATTCATATGGGTAATTTGTACCGACTTTGCCACCTTACCGGATTGATATACAAACACGCCTTGATAACTCAATTCCCGAGCCGCTTGTGATGCCTTTTGCAGCAGTAGCCATGCCTCATCCTGGCCTGCGTATACTTGAGAAAAATGAGTTGCTAACAGGCACGCTAGCAATAAACTTCGCATTACTTAGCGCTTTCTGCATACGCAGCCGGCTGGATATAGTAAGCCGCGTTACTTGGGGCGTAGGCCTGATGCGCTAATAAGTACTCTGAAGGCACAGTCGATTCTGGAGCCATATTTGCCGCAACCGCTACTGGAGCAGCATCAGCTGCATTTTGCACTTGCTGGTTCAACACCATCCAGCCCACAAACATCACTGCGGCGAAGGATGCAGCTACCGACCAGAGAGAGGATGTACGAGGAAAGGACCTTTTGGCTCGTGGCGCAAGAATTGCCGGTTCGTTGTCTAATTTCTGCATCAACCGCTCGTTGAATCCCGGCTTGAATACCGGGCTTCCGCGCATGGCATCCCCGATTAAATGATAAGTTGACCAGCACTCACTCAACTCACCACCTGATTTCACTGCGATGTAAAGATGCTCTGACCCATCCAGAGACAACTCATTATCTATCAGCGCTGAAATTTGATCTTTCATTACTATCTCCTAATACTTTCCGAGGTTAGCCGCAGCTATTCAGCTACCAACGTTTATCCTGAGGGGTATCCAGCAAGGGCCGCAGCTTTTGTGCGATGGTTTCCCGTGCCCGGAAAATGCGTGAACGCACCGTTCCGATTGGACAATTCATTAATGTCGCAATTTCCTCGTAACTCAACCCCTCAATTTCACGCAAGGTAATTGCCGTGCGCAGCTCTTCGGGCAATGATGCGACAGTATCATTGACCGTTTGAGCAATTTCTTTCGTCATCAACTCGGTTTCAGGGGTATCCATCGTGCGCAACTCATCACCGTCCTCAAAGTTTTCTGCATCTTCGATTTCGATATCATTGCTAACCTGCGGCCTGCGCCCCATCGCCACTAAATAATTTTTAGCCGTGTTTATACCAATTCGATACAACCACGTATAGAACGCACTTTCCCCCCTGAAGTTTGGGAGTGCCCGGTAAGCCTTGATAAAAGACTCCTGAACCACATCCTCAACTTCAGCCTGGTCGCGAATCAACCGCGATAGCAATCGACCCAGCTTGCGCTGATATTTTTCCACCAGCATGCCGAACGCTTGCTTATCACCGCGTTGCGCTCGCTCTACCAATTCCTGGTCTATCTCACGGTTGCCCGCAACAGCGCCGCCACCGCCAGAGTTGCCACTTACAGCGTTGCCACTCATAGAGGCTTTGCTCCCTGTCTGCACATTATTTATCATCGGAGTATACCCTTGCATCGTTGTATCCACGAAGGTCAGGCGCGAAAATTCACCGATTTTTTTAGCATTAATCATTACGCTTCCCCCAGCATTAACTTGACTAGCTTAGTGTTGCAGACAGCGCTAAACTGGCTAAAGTTCACGGAATGGATCGTTATGCAGCAATTTGATGTACTTATTATCGGCAGTGGGCTTGCCGGACTGACTGTCGCTTTAAAAGTAGCCACCGATAAAAAAGTTTGCCTCGTCAGCAAACGCCGCATAGACGATAGTTCCAGCAACTGGGCACAAGGCGGCATTGCCGCCGTTCTCACCAATGACGATTCCATTGAAGCGCATATCCAGGACACCTTAGTCGCCGGTGCCGGCCTGTGCGACGGCGAAGTCACACGCTTGGTCGCCACCCACGCGCGAGAAACTGTCGAGTGGCTGATAGCACAAGGTGTGCCGTTCACCCGTGAAGAAGACGACAGCGGCTACCACCTGACACGCGAAGGCGGCCATAGCCACAGGCGCATCATCCATGCCGCGGATGCCACCGGGCATGCGGTACAAAAAACACTGGCTGAGAAAGTGCGCGAGCATAGCAACATCACCCTGCTTGAAAACCACATCGCGGTGGACCTGATTACCTCACGTAAAGCCGGCATCTCGCTGGAACAGGACCCTAAAGCCAGCGGCGAATGTCTCGGTGCCTATGTGCTGGATAACACCACTGGTGATGTGCTCACTATAGGCGCGCAACAAACGGTGCTTGCCACAGGCGGCGCCGGCAAGGTCTACCTTTACACCACCAACCCGGATGTCAGCACCGGCGATGGTGTAGCAATGGCATGGCGTGTAGGCTGTCGCGTAGCCAATATGGAATTCGTGCAATTCCACCCTACCTGTTTGTACCACCCGTTAGCCAAATCATTCCTGATCAGCGAAGCCGTCCGCGGTGAAGGCGGCATACTCAAGCTACCGGACGGCACCAGATTCATGGCTGAACATGACGCACGAGGAGAACTCGCGCCGCGCGATGTGGTAGCCCGCGCCATCGACTTCGAAATGAAAAAACGCGGTCTCGACTGCGTCTATCTGGACATTTCCCACCAACCTGCAGACTTCATCCTGTCGCACTTTCCCACCATATACCGGCGCTGCATGGAGCTGGGCATAGACATAACGCGCGAGCCTATCCCGGTTGTGCCGGCAGCCCACTACACCTGCGGTGGCGTCATGACGGACCACATAGGCCGCACTGACCTGCCGCGCCTGTATGCCATCGGCGAAACCGCCTGTACCGGATTACACGGTGCCAACCGTCTTGCCAGCAACTCCTTGCTGGAGTGCATGGTATTCGGCCAGGCGGCGGCGCAGGACATACTCGCGCAAGCCCCAAACCCAGAGATCATGCTGCCTTACTGGGACGAAAGTCGGGTGACTGATGCTGACGAGGAGATCATCATTACTCATAACTGGAATGAGCTGCGGCGCTTCATGTGGAATTATGTAGGCATAGTGCGCACCAACAAGCGCCTTACCCGCGCCATGCACCGTATTCAGCTGCTAAGAAATGAAGTACATGAGTTTTACAGCAACTTCCGCATCAGCAATAACCTGATCGAATTGCGTAACCTGCTACAGGTAGCCGAGCTCATCGTAAAAAGTGCAATGGAGCGCCACGAGAGTCGAGGTCTGCATTACAGCAAAGACTATCCGGATTTGCTGGATGAAGCTGTGCCTACAGTGCTGGAGCCAGAAAATTATTACAGCTTGCTAGACCGGCATCCGGAATATCACCAACTGAATTCTCCAATAAATAATCGAGAGATTGAGATGAACTAACGTCCTCTTTATTTAGTGGGGTCAATATCTATGATCTTTACTATATCCGCATTTTTCGCATCGAGAATCGCAGTCATTTTATGATAGCTACTGTGAATAGGTACAAAGACTAGCTCACTTTCCTCTCTGGATTGGTTCTTCAGGAAATTGTTAATGTCCTCCGCATTCTGCTTTGAGTCATGTTTCAACTCAGATAATGGCTTAGATTTTTCCAGAACATGCTGCCGTTGACTATCGTAGCTAGTATATAAATTTGGATACCACTCTAGCCCAAGCCCTAGTGATGATGACAACTCCACTTCACTTTTTTCCTTTGAATTCACAGGCTCAAGAGCCGCAACTAATATAGGGCCAGTTAACGATCGGCTTCTCCATTCAGGTTCCTTTGCTTTTGCAAGCTTGCTATCATCAAGATCGGACGCTGCGACCACCTCAAAATGATCTATTGCAAAGACAGTGAATATTGGTCGTGCCGCATACATGACTGAGGCACCGTAAATTAGTGCAGAGAACTGCAATATGCCAATAATAGCCAAATCAAACTTAAGTGTTTTTTTGCCAGACTTAAAAACAACCAGTGTTAGAAGTGGGCCCAAGCAAACATCTATTCCAGCCATGATAAGCAATAGCCCACCGCCACCCATAAGCTTAAAATAAGCGCCTGGATACCATAGTGCCAGCATGAAAATAAAAATGCACAACGCAACAAATATGCTTAGTAGAAAATGTATACCTGCTGCGCGAAACCGACTCATACTCAATCCTTACAAAAATAAACTCTAAAAATTTATCGTTATTTTAATAACTTATAGCCTTTAGTCTAGTACCTATGCTGTCATCAAGTTTTACGGCATTCCCCATGTGCCTTGCCATGATAAAATCATGTTTTAAATATTCAAGCTCCATCATCCGTGCTCCATCATGCCTAAAGACAAACTTCATCGCTTTATTTTCGACAACACGCCCATCCGCGGCAACATTGTTCGCCTGAACCAGACCTTTAATACCGCGCTGCAACACCAGCACTGCCCTCCCGTTTTGCACAAGGCACTGGGCGAGTTGATGGCAGCCAGCGCTTTACTTGCCGCCACCCTGAAACTTGAGGACGGTGCCATCGTGCTGCAGATTCAGGGCAAAGGCGCACTTAAACTGCTGGTAGTGGAATGCACGGCAGGCCTGGGCATGCGCGCAACGGCTAAGTGGTCGGGTGATCTGGAGGATGCATCGCTGGCAGAACTGGTGGGTGACGGCCACTTTGTCATTACGCTGGACCCGAAAGACGGCAACCAGACCTATCAGGGCATTGTGCCGCTAGAGGGTGACAGCATCGCTGAAATTCTGCAGAACTACATGCAGCGCTCGGAACAGATAGAGACCAGAATCTGGCTGGCCTGCGATGAAGAATCCTCGGCTGGCATGCTGCTACAGAAGCTACCGGACCTGCCAGAGCAGGATGCAGACGCCTGGGACAGAACCGGTTTTCTGGCAGATACAGTGCAGGATGCCGAATTACTGGGCCTGCCGGTAGAAACGCTGCTGCAACGATTATTCAGCGAGGAAGACGTGCGCCTGTTTGAGGCTCAGCATGTGCAGTTTCATTGCAGTTGCTCAAGGCTGAGTGTGAGCAATATGCTGCGCCTGCTTGGCAGCGAAGAAGTGCATGCCATTATCGAAGAGCAGGGCAACATTGAAGTGAACTGCGATTTCTGCAATGCAGGATACCGCTTTGACAAAGTAGACGCCGAACAACTGTTCAGCTCAGAAATCATCATCCCCGCCAGCAAAGCCAGGCATTAACCACCGGCACACCCATTCATTTACCTGCAGATAAAAGGCAAGTAGGTATCGGCAACGTTGGTTTTATTCTCGCCTTTAACTGTCATTTTCTCCGGGGCCTTGGCATTCCCGCACACCCAGGCCACGGGCACCACCTGTGACTCTTCAATCACAGCCGGCCTGAACGACAATATCTTGCCTTTGAGCTGGGCATGGGCCTTATTGCCAAACGTCATGTGGATCACGCCGTCTTTCACTTCCAGGGCGCTGATAAAATTACTGACCACCATATCGGGTGCAGGCAAACCTGCCTGCTTATTATCTGCCGGCAATACCTTGAGTGCCGCCCATGATGCCGCAATCGGCGTTTTAGCCGCATCGGCCAAAGGCATCGCAGCATTCACCTGCTCTTTGATGATTCTTCCCATGCTGGAAGGAATCGCAACCATCGCCAGAATAGCGATGACGGCGACCACCACCATCATTTCTACTGCAGTAAACCCGGCATGCGGATGTTTCATCGTGAATCTCATACGTCCCTTTCTCACTAATATTTCTTGCGGTATTGCTTAATGCACGGTGGTTAACCGTAGTTATTTATGACCAGCAACCTGACGAACACGTTCAAACAAACAGATGGAAGCAGCCGCTGCCGCATTCAGCGACTCTACCTTTTTACTGATAGGTATCGTCACCTTATGACTGGCCGCATTGAGCATGGCATCACTCAGGCCCGCGCCTTCATTGCCGATCACGAATGCCACCGGCTGGGTAAGGTCGAAGGAATACAGCGATTCACCCCGTAGGTTAGTCGCCAGGGTCTGGCCATGAAAGCTGCCAGCCACAGCCAATAAATCTGCGCGTTCCACAACCGGCAGTACAAACTGTGCCCCCTGCCCACCGCGCAAGGCCTTGGGTGACCACGCCTCAGTACAGCCTTCAGACAAATACACCACATCCACACCGGCAGCCGCAGCCGTGCGCAGCATGCTGCCCAGATTACCCGGGTCCTGGATATCTTCCAGCATCAGCACCAGATCCGGCTTTTCTGGCGGCGCAATCACCGGCGTTTTCACCAGCGCCAGTATGCCCGTCGGGCTTGCCACCGGGGCCAGCTCGGCAAACATCAGGGTGGTAAACATCACGGTGGGGATATCGGCTAGCTGCTGGATCAAGTGTGACGCTTCCGCGGTACTCTGGCCCTCGGCAATAATCAGCAACTCCGGCATACCAAAACTATCAATATAAGCATTCAGCAGGTGTGCGCCATCCAGCAAAGTCTGGTTCAGCTTGCGGCGTTCACGTGATGAGTCCGCCAGCTTTTTGAGCTGCTTAAAAAGGCTATTGTCGCGCGAGGTAATATGTTTGAATGTCATTTGCAAATTCACTAAGCTTGTCTTCTTGTCTTTTAGACTGATTAATCGTTTGGCGCTATTAGTCTTAACGCACGATTTAAAACGCCCGATATAACTGGCGGCATTTATCCTAAAGTGAGATTTTAACCCAGTATGAAAACCGAATTTATTTTATTAGCCGCCCAGGCCATCAACAATGCCATCCTTGCCAGCGAGTCCACACTGGAGTCGCTGGATCGTGAAATCGGCGATGGCGACCACTTTGTCAACATGAAACGCGGCTGTGCCGCCATCGTCGCTATGCAGGATGAGCTTGCGCCGCTGGCACCGGATGCTGCATTGCAGAAAATCGGCATGAAGCTGCTATCGGTCATTGGCGGGGCTGCCGGGCCTTTGTTTGCCAGCTTTTTCATGACCATGGCAAAAGTCCTTAAGGAAAACGGCGCAGATTCGACACCGCATATTGCTGCAGCTTTTGCTGCCGGGGTACAAGCCGTCAGCGCCCGTGGCAAGGCAGAGACCGGCGAGAAAACCATGCTTGATGTATTAATCCCGGTATCGCGTGCCCTCACCACACTTAGCGTGCAAGGCACTGCGATGCAGGAGTTGACTGACGCACTGAAAGCAGAGGCGGAAAAAGGCATGCTGGCCACCAAGGATATGATCGCCACCAAAGGGCGGGCAGCATCTCTGGGCGAACGAGCCATCGGCCATATAGACCCAGGCGCAAAAAGTTGCCAGGTGATGATCTGGGCTGTTTGCGATCTTGTCCCGACTTGAAATCCAGTCAGGATTCAACAATAAAAATGCAAAATTAAAAATACAAAGTTAAAGAGGAGCCAATATGAAGAAATTCATCAATAACGTTGATGATGTGCTGATAGAGAGTCTTTCCGGGTTTGCCGCCGCCCATCAAGACCTGGTCAGCCTGCACCTTGAACCTAATTTCCTGACCCGCGCAAATAAAGCCACCAACAAGGTGGCCATCATCTCCGGCGGCGGCTCAGGGCACGAGCCCTTACATAGTGGCTTTATCGGCTATGGCATGCTGGATGCAGCCTGTCCCGGCTATGTATTCACCTCCCCTTCGCCCGACCAGATGCTGGCAGCCGCAGAGGCAGTGGATGCTGGTAAAGGCGTGCTATTTATCGTCAAGAACTACGCGGGCGATGTCATGAACTTTGAGATGGCGGCCGAGATGCTGCCGGGCGAAAACGCCACCGTCCTCACCAGCGATGACGTCGCCGTGGTCAACTCCACCTACACCACCGGCCGCAGGGGTGTCGCGGGCACGGTAATCGTAGAAAAAACCGTCGGCAGCCTGGCCGAAAGTGGTGCAGATCTGGCTGCCTGTAAAGCCCTCGGTGATAAGGTCAACGCCCATTGTGGCAGCATGGGCGTTGCGCTCACCAGCTGTACCGTGCCAGCCAATGGCCGCCCTACTTTCGATATCGACGAAACCGAGCTGGAAATGGGGGTAGGCATCCACGGCGAACCGGGCCGCCGCCGCGAACCCATGCGCGCGGCTGACAGCATCGTCACCGACATGGTTAACGCCATCCTGCATGACTTTGAAACACGCAATATCGCCTTGGGGAAAAGCAGCGAAGTCCTGCTGTTCGTCAACGGCTTTGGCGCCACGCCGCTGATGGAGCTATACCTCATCTACAACACCGCAGCGCGTCTGCTGACGGAAAAAGGCCTCACCATCAGCCGTTCTCTGGTCGGCAACTACACCACCGCGCTCGATATGGCAGGCGCTTCGATTACGGTTTGCCTGCTGGATGAGGAAATCAAGCAGCACTGGGATTCACCAGTCCATACGCCAGCCTTGCGCTGGGGAAGATAAGGAGAGATATCATGAATGATAAAGAACTCGTCGCAATTCACGCATCCAAGCTGGTTAAAAACGGCATGGTAGTGGGGCTGGGCACCGGCTCCACCGCCAATTATTTTATTGAAGCACTGGCGCGTCGCCAGACAGATGAGGGCCTGCAAGTGACGACTGTCGCCAGCTCTACCATCAGCGCCATCAAGGCCCAATCCAGCGGGCTTGCGGTGCAATCCATTGCACAGCTGAGCAAGATAGACCTGTATGTGGATGGTGCCGATGAAATCAACCCCAACCTCACCTTGCTGAAAGGCCGCGGGCAGGACCTGGTAATGGAAAAGCTGCTAGCCAAAGCTGCCGACCAGTTTGTAGTCGTCGCCGATAACAGCAAGCTGGTGAGCCGCATCGGCGAGAAATTCGTCATTCCCATTGAAGTCATTCCAGAAGCCTGGCAACTGGTGAAACGCAGCCTGGAACAAGCTGGCGCCACCGGCGATATCCGCCTCAACGCAGGCAAAGACAATGTCGCCATCACCGCGCACGGCAGCTATGTGCTGGATATGACATTCCCTGCCGCTCTGGATGATAAAGCGCTGAATGCGTTGCTCAACAATACGCCGGGCGTGGTTGAACACGGTGTTTTTTACCAACTCGCCAGCACCATCCTGATTGCTGATAATGGCCAGATTGAAACCCGCCAGCGCTAAACTGGTCATATTTCTTTCACCTTCAGGATATTCCAATCAACTCCATGCCAATTTTAAAAGTAATGACCCTGCTCGCTGGACTACTCTCTGGCCTGCTGGCCACTACCACCACGCTCGCAGCAGACAAGCTGAAAACAGGCCAGTGGGAAATGACGGGCAACATGCACATGACCAACTTGCCCAACATTCCCCCTGAGCAGTTAGAGCAACTGCGTGGCCTGGGCATAGATATTCCCGTCAATGACAAGACCGTGACTTTGCAGCAGTGCGTGACTGCCGAGCAAGCCTCACTGGATAAGGCATTCGATAATATTCAGAGCATAGAGGGCTGCACCGTAAAGAACTACAAGCGTACGGGCAACAAAGTCATTGCAGATTTATCCTGCACCGGTGATGTCAAGGCCACCGGGAAATTCGACATGACCCTCAATGGCGACACCAGCTACTACGGCACTGTCACCATTACCGGCACTAGCGAGCAAATGGGCATGCTGGATAGCACTACGCATACCAGCGGAAAATGGATCAAAGCCCAATGCGATGAAGGCATCCCCATCTACGGCCAGTAATGCATCAACCCATCCCGCTTTAATCGCCACTCAGCAGCAATCCGCTGCGACTTCAATTGTTAACTATTGTCAGCGCTGGCTGGCACTATTTGCGCCAAAAATGATGTGAGGTACGATTCTGATGTAGCTTTTCCAAAAACAACATCAGGGAGGATATATGTCATTATTCAAACGTTCTATCGCCGAGCTCATCGGCACATTCTGGCTGGTACTAGGTGGTTGCGGCAGTGCTGTATTGGCGGCGGGCATTCCAGATCTAGGCATCGGCTACCTTGGCGTTTCACTCGCCTTCGGCCTGACGGTAGTCACCATGGCCTATGCCATCGGCCATATCTCCGGTTGCCACCTTAACCCGGCAGTTTCCATCGGCCTTGCAGCAGGTGGCAGGTTCAAGGCGGGCGAACTCCCTCACTACATCATCGCGCAAGTGCTGGGGGCTATTGTCGCAGCAGCCACCATCTACTGCATCGCCAGCGGGCAAGAAGGCTTTACGCCGGGCGGTTTTGCCTCCAACGGCTATGGCGAACTATCCCCGCACGGCTATGCATTGCATGCCGCCTTTGTTTGCGAAGTCGTCATGACCGCCGTGTTTCTGTTCATCATTATGGGTGCCACCGACAAGCGCGCCCCTGCTGGCCTGGCGCCCATCGCTATCGGCTTTACGCTGGCGCTGATCCACCTGGTGAGCATCCCCGTCACCAATACCTCAGTCAATCCGGCGCGTAGCACAGGCCAGGCGATTTTTGCCGGCGGCGCCTATATCGACCAGCTTTGGCTGTTCTGGGTTGCCCCCATCCTGGGCGGCATTATCGGCGCTTTGATCTATAAGTTTGTCAGCAAGGAATAGTATTTTGTTTTTGCAAACGCCCACGCGATTGATTGCGTGGGCGTTATAATCCGCGCATGACAAAAAAACTCGCTTTAGAACGCATACTCCATTCTCAGGGCTTCGGCTCACGCAAAACCTGCCGCATTATGATTCGCCACGGTGAAGTCGCCGTCAATGGCGAGGTTTGCGAAGATCCTTTCGCAGAGTTCGACACCAATGACCTGCAATTCATGTGGCGCAACGAGCCCTGGCAATATCGCCAGCAGGCTTACCTCATGCTGCACAAACCCGCCAATTACGAGTGCTCGCACAAGCCGCAACACCACCCCAGCATATTCAGCCTGTTGCCGCCACAATTGCTGGAGCGCGGTGTGCAATGCATAGGCCGCCTGGATGAAGACACCACTGGGCTGATGCTGCTTTCCGACGATGGTCAGTTCATCCACAAGATGAGCTCGCCCAAGTGGAAAGTGCCGAAGATCTATGAAGTAACTACCAAACACGCAGTTGATGACGAGCAAATCGCAGCGCTGATGCAAGGCGTGCAACTGGTGGACGAACCCGTGCCGATTGCCGCCCTTGCCGTCAAAAAAATCAGCGATAACGTTATCCACATGACGCTAGCCGAAGGCAAATACCACCAGGTCAAACGCATGGTGGCCGCCTCCAGCAACCGTGTAGAAGGCCTCAAGCGCATCCGCATCGGCGAGCTGGATTTACCGGAAGAGCTGGCCGTCGGTGAATGGCGCTGGCTGACTGAAAGTGAGATGAGCCAGCTTATCTCGGCAGAAAGAATCGTAAAAGAAGCCTAAGCCAGCAGGCATCGCCAAACAAAGGCATGGCGACGGATTCTGATGGGCTAAGCGTTTAACACTATTTCTATGTAAGGTTACCGCCATGAAATTGCTGAACATTTGCTGCGCCCTGCTGATCCTGACCACCATCACCCAAAGTGCCATTGCCGGCCCTTTACGCGACCGCATCAAGGAACGAATCGCCGAGCGCCAACAAGCGAATGAAGGCAATGAAGCCGAAGAAGCTGGCATGGGGACCCGCGAGAAATTTGATTTGCCTGCCGGTGCGGTACTGAAAAGCGACATCGCCTACGGCAGCGACGAAGCACAGCGCATGGATGTGTATATCCCGCAAAATGCACAAAATGCACCAGTCATCTTCATGGTGCACGGCGGCGGCTGGAAACGCGGTGACAAAGCCATGAACCGCGTGGTAGAAAACAAGGTCAAGCGCTGGCTACCCAAGGGCATCATCTTCGTCTCCACCAATTACCGCATGGTGCCGAAAGCTGACCCACTGGTACAAGCCAATGATGTCGCACTTGCGCTTGCCAAAGCGCAAAGCCTGGCGCCAAGCTGGGGCGGCGACAGTAAGCGCTTCGTCATTATGGGCCACTCAGCAGGCGCACACCTGGTCGCACTCATCACAGTTACTCCCAGCATCGTCAAACAGCAAGACACCCAACCCTGGCTCGGCACGGTGATGCTCGATAGCGGCGGCTACAACATCGAAAAAACCATGACTGGGCGCCACATGGGTTTATACGACGACGCCTTCGGCAAAGACCCAAAATTCTGGCAAAGCGTCTCGCCCAGCTACCAGCTCACACAAAAAACCATACCTATGCTGGCAGTCTGCTCAACTACAAGAAAAGACAAGCCATGCATTCAGGCCAAGGCCTTCGTGGACAAGGCCGTCCTGCTTGGCTCGCAGGCCAGCACCTTGCCAGAAGCTATGTCACATGGGGAGATTAATGGGGAGTTGGGGCTGCAAGGTGCATATACAGACAAAGTTGAGATGTTTATGCGCACTCTTGGCCTACCACTTTAGAACCAATATCTTTGGGATCCTTAAACTAAGTAATACATTAAACGTATGAGCAAAAAATTCAAAGGTAAGCTCTGTGTGTATTGCTCAGAGAGAATATCCACTGTAGGTGATCATGTTTTTGCTCGTGAGTTTTTTCTGCCAGAAGATAGAAACAACCTACCTAAAGCACCTGCGTGCGACGAATGCAACACTGAAAAATCAAAGCTTGAGCATTATCTTTCTACCATTCTCCCATTCGGTGGTCGCCACAAGAGTGCCAAAGAGAATCTTTCAACAATGGTACAAAAGCGTTTAGAAAAAAATTCCAAACTACACAAAACGCTAGTTGGAGGAAGGAACACATTGTGGAGCAACCATGAGCGTGGCATTTATCTTCCAACGATGGGGCTGCCGATTAACTCTAAATCCATAGAGTCGCTTTTGGAGTTTATTACTAAAGGGCTTATGTGGTTTCACTGGCAAACTTACATAAATAAAGACAACTATATTGAAGTTATGACGCTGACAAAATATGGAGAGGAGTTTTTTGATACTTTCTTGTGCCTAGTTGGAAATGCTAGAGTTAGTGGCAATTTAGGCAAGGGAACCTTCTGCTATGAAGGTCTGCAAGGAGTAGACGACCCTAAGATTAGTGCTTGGGTATTTTCAGTTTTTGGTGGAGTAGTTTTATGTGGCGATCCAGAAGCTCCCAATGAGTTATCGTCAAAATTTGGTGTGCTTACTAACTCAAAAATGATGCCACAAATTTTTTCTTAAAAATCTATCCCTAGCTTTAATCCGATTCTTACGTATAATCCAATTTCCCTGCGCCAACCAATCAGCGCAGCGGTCATTAACTATCTGATCTTCCTGATTTTCTAAAATCAATCATGAATGATTAAACATTCGCCCGCCTCGATTGGTGTTGCCTCATAAGTAATTGGCTGGTCTAAAGAAGTTTTGATTCTTGAACAGCAGCGCACATTGCGCTACCACCAGTTTCATTGCTTCGCTAAATTCAGGGAAACCCGAAAACCGTAGCGAGCGGTTCATATGCAAGGCGCCCGGAGCGCAGAACACGAGACAGTACATTAGTACGGCGAGTGGTCGAGCACCGCGCAACGCAGCAGATGAATTGCGCAGTAGGTTTATCGAGTTTGCCTATAGCTGGAGTATTACCTTGTCTACAGAACAAACAACTATCGCTAACTTTAACGAGTTAGGTTTATCCGAACCCATTTTGCGTGCAATTAAAGACGCGGGTTACACCACCCCAACCCCTATCCAGGCCAAAGCCATTCCGCAAGTACTAAGTGGTGGTGATCTGCTGGCAGGTGCCCAGACCGGCACCGGTAAGACGGCTGGCTTTACCCTGCCGATTTTGCAACTGCTGAGCACCAAGCCCAGTGAGCCTGCCAAGGGCCGCCCACGCTGCCTGATGCTGACGCCGACGCGCGAGCTGGCAGCGCAGATTGAAGAATCCGTAAAGACTTACGGCAAATACCTGCCGTTGAAATCCATGGTGGTCTTTGGCGGTGTGAGCATCAACCCGCAAATCAACCGCCTGGGGCGCCATATTGATATCCTGGTGGCGACGCCGGGCCGCCTGCTCGACCTGGCCAACCAGAAGGTGGTTGATCTATCCGGCGTTGAGATTCTGGTACTGGATGAAGCAGACCGCATGCTGGACATGGGCTTTATCCGCGACATCAAGAAAATATTGGCCATGTTGCCCAAGCAACGCCAGAACCTGCTGTTCTCCGCGACCTTCTCCGATGAGATCAAGACTTTGGCCGATGGCCTGCTACATAACCCGGGCTTTGTAGAAGTGGCACGCCGCAACACCGCGTCCGAGATGGTTGAACAAACCGTGCACATGGTGAGCCAGGCGCATAAGCGTGACCTGATGAGCCATTTGATCAAGCATCACGACTGGAAACAGGTACTGATTTTTACCCGTACCAAGCATGGCGCGAACCGCCTGACCGAAAAGCTGGTGAAAGACGGCATTGAAGCCGCCGCCATCCACGGTAACAAGAGCCAGGGTGCACGTACCAAGGCTTTAGCCCAGTTCAAGGACGGCACCATGCGCGTGCTGGTGGCCACCGACATTGCTGCCCGTGGCCTGGATATTGACCAGTTGCCGCAAGTGGTAAACTTTGAATTACCGAATATCCCTGAAGATTATGTACACCGTATTGGCCGTACCGGCCGTGCTGGCGCCAGCGGTGCTGCGATCTCGCTGGTGGATAGCGAAGAAACCAAGTTTCTGCGCGACATCGAGAAGCTGATCAAGCGTGAGATTCCCCGCGTTACGGTGGATAGCTTTGTGCCGCCCACCAAGATAGAGCCGGAAGCGCCACGCCCTCCTCGCCCTACAAACAACGCGCAACGCCAAAATCGCTCTGAAAAAACGAAAGAGGCCAATGCCCGTAGATCACAACGCAGCAATGGTGATAATAATGGGCGCGTGAATATGGATGGCCGCAGCAATGAACGCGCTGCAGGCGAAGGCCGCACAAACGCTGGTCCATCAACTGGTCGAAATAACCCGAATGGCCAGCGTAATGGCAGGCCGGGCAGCCCACAAGGTGGCCCAGGCCAACGCCCTCGTTCACCCGGGGCAGCCAACGGCCATGCGCCTAAAGAGCATGTACATGTAAGGACAGCAACTGAGCGCGCGCCGGTTGATGGCAATGTCAGCACCAAAATTGACAAAAATATGTCAGAAGCGGCACGTCACCAGTCCATGCCTCAAGCTGCCCTGTTTTCACCCAAGAGTAACTACCGTGGTGGCAACAATGGCGGTGGAAATAATGGTGGCGGCAATCGCACTGGTGGCGGTAACAGAGGCAGGTAAGTTTTGCATATCTGGGTAGACGCTGACGCCTGCCCCGTCGTCATTAAAGAGATATTATTTAGGGCGGCGGAGCGTACCAAACTAACAACAACTTTCGTTGCCAATAAACTGTTGCGTGTTCCGCCTTCGCTTTACATCAAAGCCCTGCAAGTACCCGCAGGCTTTGATGTGGCGGATAACAAAATAGTGCAGGAGCTGGCTGCTGGCGACTTGGTCATCACTGCCGACATCCCGCTCGCCGCGCAGGTCATCGCAAATGGCGGCCACGCATTAAATCCGCGCGGCGAGTTTTATTCCACCGCCAATATCAATGAGCGTCTTGCCATGCGTAACTTTATGGAAGAGTTGCGAGGCAGCGGCGTGGATATTTCAGGCCCTTCCACTTTCAGCCAGGCAGATCGTCAGGCTTTTGCGGCCGAGCTAGACCGGTTTCTGGCAAAAACCCTTTAAAGAAACACTGATCTATTCGTCATTTCCGCGCCTGCATCCAGCACCACCCTTATATCCCTGCACTTCATCTCACTGCACTTTATCTCTCTGCACTTTCGTAATTTCCAGTAAATCTTTACGCAATCTTTACGCCTGCTAGCCAACTCCTTACGACATCTTTACTTTGCCCGGCGTAGCCTTGCCATATGAATTTTTGCGATTAAATTTTCAAATGGAAACGACTGATATGTTTGCGATAGGCATGGTTTGGCTGTATCTGCTGCTCAGCTATTTGCTGATTGTGGCATGTGTTCAACTGGGAGGTAAAAGATGAGTTGGTTATATGGATTGAGTGGTTTGCTGGCAGTGTTTCTGCTCGGGTATTTGTTATATGCGCTATTTAAACCGGAGAAGTTCTGATGACCTTATTTCCAGTTAACAGGCTTACAGAAACCCATCTTAAGCCTATGAATTTTTCAGAGGTGTTCAAATGATCTCCAATGCCGCAGTCCAGTTTGGACTCTATTTTCTCGTGCTGCTTGCACTTACCAAACCAATGGGGTTGCTGATTACCCGTGTGATGGATGGCAGCGCTACTATCAACAAAATCGGCGCTCCGTTTGAGCGCTGTCTGTATCGCCTTGCCGGCGTTAATGCATCGACCGAGATGAACTGGAAGCAATACGCGATTGCACTATTGCTGTTCAGCGCAGCCGGTATTCTGGCGGTATTTCTACTGCAGGTTTTTCAGGGTTCGCTGCCGCTTAACCCGCAAAACTTTCCCGGTGTCACTGTCGATTCCGCACTCAATACCGCCATCAGTTTTGTCAGCAATACCAACTGGCAGGGTTACAGCGGTGAAACCACCATGAGTTACCTTACGCAAATGCTGGCGCTGACGGTGCAGAATTTCCTGTCTGCCGCCACTGGCATTGCGGTTGTCATTGCGCTGATACGTGGTTTTGCGCGACATACATCAAAAACCATCGGTAATTTCTGGGTGGATATTACCCGTACCACTTTGTATATCCTGCTGCCGCTTTCATTGCTGCTGGCTGTGGTGTTCATGAGCCAGGGCGTGATCCAGAATTTCGATGCCTACAAGGAGGTAACGACCAGCCAGGCCACCAGCTACCAAGTGCCCAAGCTGGATAGCGACGGCGTTGCCATGAAAGATAGCGACGGCAATGCGCTGCTGGAGAACATGACCACCAATACGCAAACGCTGGCCATGGGTCCGGTCGCGTCGCAGGAAGCCATCAAGATGCTGGGTACCAACGGTGGTGGTTTCTTTAACGCCAACTCGGCGCATCCTTTTGAAAACCCGACGCCGCTGACCAACTTTCTGCAGATGCTGGTGATCTTCCTCATTCCCGCTGGCCTGTGTTATGCCTTTGGCGTAATGGTGGGCGATACACGCCAGGGCTGGGCGGTGTTTGCTGCCATGGCGCTGGTGTTTGTAGTGATGGCCAGTGTGGCGATCTGGGCCGAGCAGGCTGGTAATCCGGCATTGACTGCCGCGGGTGCGGACCAAAGCTATACCGCACTGCAATCCGGCGGCAATATGGAGGGCAAGGAAACGCGCTTTGGCATCGTCAATTCCGCGCTGTTTGCCACCATTACCACTGCGGCTTCGTGCGGTGCAGTCAATGCCATGCACGATTCGCTGACTCCACTGGGCGGGCTGGTGCCCATGTGGCTGATGCAGCTGGGCGAGGTAATTTTCGGCGGGGTCGGCTCCGGGCTTTATACCATGCTGATCTACGCGATTCTTGCGGTGTTCGTAGCTGGCTTGATGATAGGCCGCACGCCGGAATACCTGGGCAAGAAGATCGAAATTTTCGACATGAAAATGACCGCGCTAATTGTGCTGGTCACCCCACTGCTGGTGCTGGTCGGTACGGCTATTGCAGTCATGATACAGCCGGGCATTGTTGGCATTGCCAACCCCGGTGCGCATGGCTTTAGCGAAATCCTGTATGCGCTGTCATCGGCTGCCAATAACAACGGTAGCGCCTTTGCCGGGCTCTCGGCCAACACGCCGTTCTACAACAGCATACTGGGCATCGCCATGCTGCTCGGGCGTTTTGCCATCATCGTACCGGTGCTGGCGATTGCCGGTTCACTTGCCGCCAAGAAGCGCATCCCTATTGGCTTGGGGACTATGCCTACGCACGGCCCGCTTTTTGTGATCCTGTTAATTGGGGCAGTGGTATTGGTAGGTGCCCTGACCTATGTACCTGCGCTTGCACTTGGCCCTGTGATCGAACACCTGGTCATGATTTCTGGAGAGATTAAATGAGTAACACTTCAACGATGTCGATGTTCGACCCCAAACTGGTCAAGCCGGCCATAGGCGATGCTTTCAGGAAGCTCTCGCCACAAACGCAGTGGCGCAATCCGGTGATGTTTGTGGTGTACCTGGGCAGCATCCTTACCACCTTATTGTTTATACAAGCCTTGTTTGGCAAGGGCGAAGCTTCTGCAGGCTTTATCCTGCTGGTCAGTGTGTGGCTGTGGTTCACTGTGCTGTTCTCCAACTTTGCCGAAGCGCTGGCAGAAGGACGTAGCAAGGCACAGGCGGCATCGCTACGCAGCTCCAAGAAAAACGTAGTCGCCAAAAAACTGGCTGGCACCAGCCGCGATGCTGCAGTCTCGCTGACTGATAGCCTGAGCCTGCGCAAGGGTGACGTGATACTGGTTGAAGCCGGGGACACCATCCCCGCCGATGGCGAAGTGATCGACGGCATCGCCTCGGTGAATGAAGCTGCGATTACCGGTGAATCCGCACCTGTTATCCGCGAATCCGGCGGCGATTTCAGCGCAGTCACCGGTGGTACGCAAGTGCTGTCAGACTGGATCGTGATGCGTGTCAGCGTCAACCCCGGTGAGGCATTCCTGGACCGCATGATCGCCATGGTTGAAGGTGCCAAGCGCCAGAAAACACCCAACGAGATTGCACTGACTATCCTACTGGTGGCGCTCACTATTGTGTTCCTGCTGGTGACCGTCACCTTACTGCCGTTCTCCATGTTTGGCGTCAATGCGGCAGGTGCTGGCGCACCGGCCTCTATCACTGTACTGGTGTCGCTGCTGGTATGCCTGATTCCGACCACCATTGCCGGTTTGCTGTCTGCCATCGGCGTCGCTGGGATGAGCCGTATGATGCAGGCCAATGTGATTGCCACCTCCGGTCGCGCGGTTGAGGCAGCAGGCGATGTGGATGTGCTGCTGCTGGACAAGACCGGCACCATCACGCTGGGCAACCGCCAGGCCTCTACATTTATACCTGCGGCTGGCGTGACCGAGCAGGAGCTGGCCGATGTCGCCCAACTGGCTTCACTGGCGGATGAAACACCGGAAGGCCGCAGTATCGTGATTCTCGCGAAACAGAAATTCAACCTGCGTGAACGGGATATCCAGTCGCTGGGCGCTACCTTTGTCGCCTTTACCGCCCAGACTCGTATGAGCGGCGTTAATCTTCAAGATGCTAGCGGTGCACGCCAGATTCGTAAGGGCGCGGCCAGTGCGATTAGCCAGTATGTGCAGAGCCAGGGCGGCGTGTTCCCTGACGCAGTAAACGAGCAGGTCAATGAAGTGGCTCGTCGCGGCAGCACGCCACTAGTGGTAGCTGATGGCACCAAAGTCATGGGTGTGGTCGAGCTCAAGGACATCGTCAAGGGCGGTATCAAGGAACGTTTTGCCGAACTGCGCAGCATGGGCATCAAGACCATCATGATTACCGGCGACAACCGGCTGACAGCGGCCTCTATCGCCGCTGAGGCCGGTGTGGATGACTTTCTGGCAGAAGCCACGCCAGAAGACAAACTCAAGCTGATCCGCGACCACCAGGCCGAAGGCAAGCTGGTGGCCATGACCGGCGACGGCACTAATGACGCCCCTGCTCTAGCGCAGGCCGATGTGGCAGTTGCCATGAACACCGGCACGCAGGCCGCAAAAGAGGCAGGCAATATGGTGGACCTGGATTCCAACCCCACCAAGCTGATTGAGATCGTGGAAATTGGTAAACAGATGCTGATGACGCGCGGCTCGTTGACGACATTCAGTATCGCCAACGACATTGCCAAGTACTTTGCCATTATCCCGGCTGCATTTGCCACTACCTATCCGCAACTGAATCAACTCAATGTGATGGGATTGACCAGTCCGAATTCAGCCATTCTGTCGGCAGTGATCTTCAATGCACTCATCATCATGTTCCTGATCCCGCTGGCGCTGAAAGGCATCCCCTACCGTGCTGTAGGCGCTGCCGGCCTGCTCAGGCGCAACCTGCTGATCTACGGCCTCGGCGGCATAGTAGTGCCGTTTGTCGGCATCAAGATTATTGACGTATTACTGACTATTGTCGGCCTGGCTTAAGGCTGAATTAAAAAAGGAATTATCATGAACAAGCAACTTCGCCCTGCTCTCGTATTATTTCTACTGCTCACCATAGTGACCGGAATCGCCTATCCGCTGGCCACTACAGCCATAGGCAAGGTCGCTTTTCCTGCCCAGGTAGGTGGCTCCATCATCGAAAAAGATGGCAAGGCCATCGGCTCTGAGCTCATCGGGCAAAACTTTACCGCGCCTGAATATTTCTGGGGCAGGCCATCGGCCACGGGGCCTTACCCCAACAATGCAGCTGCTTCGTCCGGCTCCAACCTTGGCCCGCTTAATCCGGCTTTGTCCGATGCGGTAAAAACGCGCGTGGAGGCGCTTAAGGCGGCCGATCCTGACAATGCGTTACCTATTCCGGTTGATCTGGTCACCGCTTCGGCGAGCGGGCTGGATCCACACATTAGCCCTGCAGCGGCGCAATATCAGGCCAGCCGTATAGCTGGGACTCGCCATATCGACATCGCCAAAGTCAATGCACTCATTGCTCAACAGACGCAAGGCCGCCAAATCGGCGTGTTGGGCGAGCCGCGCGTGAATGTGCTTAAGCTAAACCTGGCGCTGGATAATTTGGCACAGGCTGCGCTATAAGTAACTACCGATAAAAATGCTAAGCTTCGAGCTATATGAATAGACCGCTTTATGAACAGACCTAACCCTGACGAGCTACTGGAGAAAATCCAGAAAGATAGCGAGAAAGAACAGCGTGGCAAGCTGAAGATTTTTTTCGGCGCCTGTGCCGGTGTGGGCAAGACATTTGCCATGCTGGCTGCGGCCCATATGTTGCGGGCGCAAGGGCTGGATGTGCTGGTAGGTGTCGTAGAAACCCACGGGCGTGATGGTACGGCAAAGCAGCTGGCCGGGTTGGATTGCCTGCCACCTAAAGTGATGCAGTATCGCGACCGTGAGTTAACGGAGTTTGATATTGATGCTGCGCTGGCGCGCAAACCTGCGCTGATATTGATGGATGAGCTGGCGCATTCCAACGTCGAAGGCTCTCGCCACCCCAAGCGCTGGCAGGATGTGGAAGAGCTGCTGGCCGCTGGTATTGATGTCTACACCACACTCAACGTACAGCACCTGGAAAGCCTCAATGATGTAGTGGGCCAGATTACCGGCATCCGCGTCATGGAAACCTTGCCGGATAAAGTGTTCGACATGGCGGATGAAGTCACCCTGGTCGACCTTTCGCCGGAGGAATTGCTGCGCAGGTTGCAGGATGGTCAGGTGTATCGACCACATCAGGCGGAACAGGCCGGTAAGAATTTCTTCCGCAAGGGCAACCTGATTGCCCTGCGAGAAATGGCGCTCAGGCGCACTGCTGACCGTGTAGATGTACAAATGCGCGAATACCGCGCTGATCAATCTATCCAGCAGGTATGGCAGGCGCGTGAGCGTATCCTGCTGTGCGTTGGGCCGGGTGCCGGGGCAGAACAATTGGTGCGGGTAGCCGCGCGGCTGGCAGCCAGCATGAAAGCAGACTGGCTGGCCGTCTATGTAGAGACGCCAGCCCTGCAAAGGCTGTCGGATGCAGAGCGCGATACCATACTGAAAACCTTACGGCTAGCCCATGAGCTAGGGGCTGAAACCGCAACACTAAGCGGCACCAGCATAGGCAAGGTGCTGTTGGGTTATGCGCATAGCCGCAATGCTTCGCGCGTGGTGGTGGGCAAACCCGGGCACTCGTTTCTATATCGATTGTTTCGGCCTAGCGTGGTGGATGAACTGACCGCCGTGGCGGCAGATGTTGATATCCATATTGTCACGCGTGCTCAAGAGGCTTCAGCCGAAATCAAGCCCCCAAGGCGCGGCAATTTTCCGTCCATCCCGGCTGATACAGACTATCGCGCCTACCTCTGGGCCACTGCCGCCTGTATCGCCAGCTCATTGATCGCAGCAGTCATCGCTCCATTCTTTGAGCTGGTGAATGTGGTCATGTTATATCTGTTGGTGGTGATCCTGATTTCCGCCAAGTTCGGGCGCTGGCCCGGTATATTTTCCTCCTTCCTCAGCGTTGGCGTGTTCGATTTCTTTTTCGTACCACCCAAGCTGTCGTTTACGGTATCCGATACCCAATACTTGCTCACATTTGCAGTGATGCTGATCGTGGCACTGGTCATCAGCAACCTCACCTCCAGCCTGCGTTACCAGGCGGTTATTGCTACCTTGCGCGAGCGCCGTAGCCGCTCTCTATATGATCTGGGAAAAGAGCTGGCCTCTGCGCTTACTGCATCCCATATCGTTGAGATTAGCGTGCACCATCTATCCGGTATTTTTCAGTCGAAAATCGCGGTGCTATTGCCGGATAGCCATGACAAGATACGTGAGCAGGTGGCTGGCGCTGGCACTATTGACCTTGGCATTGCACTGGACATTGGCATAGCCCAGTGGGTGTATGACCATCAGGAGGAAGCTGGCTTGGGCACCTACACGCTACCCTCCAGCCCCGCGCTATATTTGCCGCTCAAAGCCCCGATGCGTACCCGCGGCGTGCTGGTGATCTGCCCACAAGGTGCGGACAGCAAGCTCTCTGCAGGCATGGCCGTACCGGAAAACCGCAGCCTTGAAGCCCAGCGCATGATATTCCTGCCAGAGCAGCGCCAGTTGCTGGATACCTTTGCCACGCAGATCGCGCTGGCGATAGAGCGCGTGCATTATGTTGAAGTAGCGCAGGACGCCTTGATCTCCATGGAATCCGAACGCTTGCGCAACTCGCTGCTCAGTGCTATTTCACATGACCTGCGTACACCGCTGACCACCATCCTGGGTATCGCCAGCAGCTTGAAAGAGCAGGAAGCCGGGAATGCTGCTAAAAATGATGTACGGGGCGATTTAGTAGAAGGCTTGTATGAACAGGCATTCCGCATGAACAGCCTGGTGACCAACCTTCTCGATATGGCCAGATTGCAATCGGGCAAAGTGATGCTCAACAAGCAATGGTATGTGCTGGATGAAGTAGTTGGCACAGCCTTGCGGGCCATGCAACCACAACTCAAAAAACACCGGGTGGAAGTACACCTGCCCGCAGAACTGCCCTTGTTGCAGTTCGACGCGGTGTTGGTAGAACGCGTGCTATGCAACTTGCTGGATAATGCGACGAAATATGCGCCGACAGACTCGCTGATTACTATCTCGGCACATGTCCATGCGCATGAAGTATTAGTGACCGTCTCTGATAACGGCCCGGGCTTGCCGCCCGGCATGGAGACTCAGGTATTCGATAAATTCACGCGCGGCGAAAAAGAGTCGGCCAAGCCGGGTGTCGGGCTAGGACTGTCTATCTGCCAGGCTATCATCCAGGCGCACGACGGTAAAATCTGGGCCAGCAACCACAGTCCGCATGGTGCCATGTTCGTATTTTCCCTGCCGATAGGCGAGCAACCGACGCTACCATCTCTTGAGTAAGATTTTGTAGTAAAACTTTTAAAGTAAGGTTTGTAGTAACCTTGTGCCATGTCAGAAAACCCCATCAACATTATCCTCATCGAAGACGAACAGCAGATACGCCGCTTTGTGACACTGGCGGCTGAAAGCGAAGGCTTGCAGATTTACAGTGCAGAAACCGGACGCCAAGGCTTGATCGAGATCGGTACGCGCAAACCGGATGTGGTGATACTCGACCTGGGATTGCCCGATATGGATGGCCTGGATGTTATCCGTGAAACCCGTAGCTGGAGCACGGTGCCTATCATTGTGCTTTCCGCTCGTACCCAGGAAGCGGAGAAAGTTGAGGCGCTGGATGCCGGAGCGGATGACTACTTAACCAAGCCCTTTGGCACCCCGGAGCTGCTGGCAAGGATACGCGCGCAGCTTAGGCGCAGGACGCTGAGCACCGATGGCAATAGCGAGGGCTTATTCCAGTTTGGCGATGTGCAGGTAGACCTGCCCAAGCGTCAGGTATTCCGCGGAACAGAGCCAGTTCACCTCACCCCCACTGAGTTTCGCCTGCTCACTATGTTGATACGCAATGCAGGCCGTGTAGTCACCCAGCGCCAGTTGTTAAAAGAGGTATGGGGCCCAGCCTATGTGGAGAATGGCCATTACCTGCGCATCTACATGGCAAACTTAAGACAGAAGCTCGAGGCAGATGCCACCCAGCCTGAGCATCTGCTCACAGAAACAGGCGTAGGCTATCGTTTAGCACGTTAAAGCAACTAAATTTCCGTCACACGCCGCAAACCGGCAGTTCGTAGTAATTTCCAACATTTCTAAAAACAAGCTTGTCTATAAAACCGAGCTCATCAGTTGCTTGCATAACTTTAAAATGATGCATTCAATAATGTCGCTATGTGAAAAGTTTGTAAGCGCTTTACCGACATACAATAGCTGCCCTTTCGGCTACATTGATATCGCCATGAATCTGATCAAACACTTGCTGTTGTGCCTGACCCTGCTCCTAAGCGCATGTATGGGTGTGCCTGATGATGTGAAGGTAGTCAGCAGCATAGATGCCCGTCAATACTTGGGCACCTGGTATGAGATTGCACGGCTTGACCATTCTTTTGAGCGTGGGCTGGAAAGGGTCACAGCCAATTACAGCATGCGCGAAGATGGCGGCATCAAGGTCATCAATCGCGGCTTCGATCCCAGGAAGAATGCTTGGCAGGAAGCCGAAGGTAAAGCCTATTTTATTGATCCGCCCAATGCCGATAAGACTTACACCGGCAAGCTCAAGGTATCGTTTTTCGGGCCATTCTATGGGGCCTACAACATCATCGAGCTGGATAAGCCCTACTATAACTACGTGATGCTGTGCGGCCCCGATAAATCTTACTTCTGGATATTATCGCGTACTCCTCAATTGCCCTACCCTATCAAACAACACCTGATCGCGAAGGCCAAGGGACTTGGGTTTGCAACAGAAAAACTGATTTATGTATCGCAATAAATCGAATACAACCACAACGACTTGTGGGCGGAGGTAGTCATGAATAACAAAAAAGCTATTGGCTTGATAAGCCCTGGTGATCTTCCAAAACTACTGCGCCATTGGCTAGCAGTAATCCCATTGATTCTGGCCGGCTGCGGCAGCTTACCCACCATCAATCCCGACATGGCTGTGCGTTCCGATAAAGCCGTGCAGCTAGAGGGGGGCAAAGGCCCGCTTACCGCACAACAAAGCAAGCAGATCCTCGCCAGGTTAAAACGGGGTGCGGATGATACCAATATCTTCGAAAAACATCTGGCACTGGAAGAATCCATAGAGGGCAGTCCGCTGATGGTAGGCAACAAGGTGGAGTTGCTGATTGATGGCCCACCAACCTATGAGTCCATGTTTGCCGCGATCAAGGAAGCCAAAGACAACATCAATATGGAAACTTTCATCATGGAAGATGATGAAATTGGCCAGCGCTTTGCCAGCGCCCTGATTGAAAAACAGCAGCAAGGCGTGCAGGTGAACCTGATCTATGACAGTGTCGGCTCCATCAATACCCCCAAGGAATTTTTCCAGCCCATGATAGACAGCGGCATCAGTGTGGTTGAATTCAACCCGATCAATCCGCTGAACTCACGCAAGGGCTGGAACGTGAACAACCGTGACCACCGTAAATTACTGGTGGTCGACGGCAAAGTCGCCTATATCGGCGGCATTAATATCAGCAGCGTCTATTCCAGCGGATCATTCGGTAGCTCAACCGGCAGTGCTGGAGCAAGAAAAAACCCTAAGCATGAAAAAACGGAGGGCATTGCCTGGCGCGATACGCATTTGCGTATGGAAGGCCCGGTAGTCGCTGAATTCCAGAAACTGTTTATCGCAACATGGGAAAAGCAGACGGATATGCCTATGGACGGCAGGGACTACTACCCGCAGGCAGGCAATCAGGGCAGAGAAGTGGTACGTGCAATAGGCAGCTCGCCTGACGACCCCTACAGCCTGATATATGTCACCCTGATTTCAGCGATCAACAGTGCGGAAACCCAGGCGTTTATTACCAATGCCTATTTCGTACCAGACCCGCAGTTATTGCTGGCGCTCAAAGATGCAGCGCAGCGTGGCGTAGATGTCAGGTTGTTGCTACCAAGCAAAAGCGACTCAGACCTGGTGTTTTATGCCTCGCGCTCCTACTACGATGAGCTGCTGAGTGCCGGCGTGAAGATTTATGAACGACAGGACTCTATCCTGCATGCCAAGACTGCCTTGATTGATAGCGTTTGGTCCACCATAGGCTCCACCAACCTGGATTGGCGTAGCTTTTTGCATAACCATGAAATCAACGCCGTATTGCTGGGCCAGGATTTCGGTTTACAGATGCAGACTATGTTCGAGCAGGATCTGCAATCATCCAAAGCCATCACCTTGCAAGAATGGCGGCAACGTTCTGTCATGATGCGTGTCAAAGAACGTGCGGCCAGGCTTTGGGCACGTTGGTTATAGCACCTGCCGCTTTTGCGGGCTTAAGCTTAAAGGGATATTCTGAATATTTTATATAAAGTAGCACATGCAGCTCTTATTGCCGTGGTACTGGCAATCTCCGGCACCGCGCTTGCAGCACCGCCTGAAAGCGGCTCTGCTGATAGCCTGCGTAGCCAATATGCCGCACTTGCAGCCAAGCTCAAGCATAACCAGTTTCAACGCCCGCTCTACCTGAACTCCACCGAGTCACCATCCTCACTCAAAGGCGACATCTACGCAGTTGTAGACCACCCTTTTGCTACCGTAAATGCCGCCCTCAATGATGCTGAAAAAGGCCCGGACAACTGGTGTGATGTGCTGATCCAGCATGTCAACACCAAGTATTGCCATGCGGACAACTCAGTGGCAGACACGCAGAAAGCTGCCACGCTCAGTGTCAATATCGGCAAGAAAACAGAACAATCCCTGTCAGATGCTTACCGGGTAGAGTTTGACTATAAATCAGTTGCCAGTACCCCAGACTACTTCCAGATTGAACTGGATGCGGAACAGGGACCATTGAGCACCAAGGATTACCACATGTCGCTGGAAGCCGTTGCCATTGATGCCAAGCGTACCTTTCTACATCTCACTTACTCATACTCCTATGGCATGGCTGGCAGACTCGCCATGAAAACCTATCTCGCCACTATAGGCGCAGACAAGGTGGGATTCACCATCACCGGCAAGAAAAGCGATGCGGAGCCGCAGTATGTAAGCGGCGTGCGCGGGGTAGTTGAGCGTAATACCATGCGCTACTACCTGGCAATCGACGCCTACCTTGCTACCTTGAATCACCCACCCGCCAATCAGCTTGATGAGCGCCTGCAAAGATGGTTTACCTCCACCGAACGTTATGCACGACAATTGCATGAGGTGGATCGTGAAGAGTATTTATCCATGAAGCTCAACGAATATAAACGCCAGCAGACTGCGCAGTAATCTATCCACAGCTTCAAGCTGCATTAAAGTTTGTCCTACACCGCACCGATAATGACTCAAGCAAGTAATTAACGGCCAGCTCACACTTGAAACAGGCTGGTTGTTTTTAACAAAAAAAGCATTTAGGGGTGGACACCATGGCTCAAGACTTTCAATCGGCTGGCAAACAAACACTGAAACTTCTGCATGACAGACTGGGCTTTGACCTGTGGATGCTGACACGCACCGAAGGCGATGACTGGATAGTGCTGAGCACCGAAGACCATGGCTACGGCATCAATGAGGGCACCGTGATGGAGTGGCGTGACTCGCTCTGTTCCAGAATGGTGGATGGCCTGGGCCCGCGCATCGCCCCCGAAATCGGGTTGATTCCAGCCTATGTGCAATCGCCCATGGGGCAACAGGTGAATGTTGGCGCCTATATCGGCGTACCGTTAACGAACAGCGACGGTTCATTATTCGGCACTCTGTGCGCATTGGACCCATCGCCTCAAGCGGAAGAGCTGATCCGCGAACAACCATTGATTGAGTTGATGGCAAGCCTGTTGAGCTCGTTACTGGATGCCGAACTGAAAACCACCGATGCCGTGCGCCGTGCTGAACGTGCCGAAGCCGAAGCGACCCGCGACGGCCTGACTAATTTATACAATCGGCTGGGCTGGACGCAACTGATCACCAAGGAAGAAAACCGTTGCCACCGTTATGGCCATCCGGCTTGTGTCGTCAATATCGATCTGGACGGCCTGAAAGAAAAAAACGACAGCTATGGCCACGCCGCGGGCGATGAGCTTTTGATCAAAGCCAGCCTTGCTCTGCTGGAAGCTACCCGTACATCTGACGTAGTGGCTCGCTTGGGTGGCGATGAGTTCTGCGTGCTTGGTGTAGAGTGCGATGCGGCTTCCTCCAAAATCCTGGAAAACAGGATACGTGAATGCCTGGCTGCAGCCGGGGTCGAAGCTTCCATTGGACTGGCAATGCGCAGGCCTGAAGAAGGCCTACCTATGGCCTGTGCAGAGGCCGATGAAAAAATGTACATCGAAAAACACAGCAAGAAGCGCGCTACCATGCTGGCCTCAGCACTTTAAAAACCTTGTGGTAAGCGAAAAGCTACTTTTGATGTAGCTAAGTCTAGCGAACTGGACTTACCTTGTAATCAGCGGCTTTCAACCTTGCAATCAAACCATTGTCCCCCGGCAAGTGTGACGCACCTACTGCCACAAATACCGAGCGCTCACTGGCTTGGCTGGCGATACGTTCGGCCATACGTATATTGCGTTCATCCAGCAGTTTGACGCGCATTTTTTGCCACAGCTCTTTGGGTAATATGCCGCCGGTGATCTTGTCATCGAGCAAGCCTATTTTTGCCAAATCGCCTTTCAGGTAAGCCTTGATCAGGGCCTCAAAGTCGCGCTCTTTTTCTTTATGGCTGCGCTTCAATACGGCACGCAACATCACCAGCTGCTCATCCATACTAAAACTATCCATCGCAGAAAAATGCTCAGTGGCGTCTTCCAGACCAAGCGTTTGTTTAGACTTATCCTGTGCTAGCGTATATAGCTGAACATCCTGTGCATAAGGCGTTTGCGGCTTGGGCAGATCAAACACCACCGCCAGCAACCATGGCTTCATGCGCATGGCGGCTTCAATATGCATGGAATGAAAGTCGGCAAGCTCGCGCACTTTGTCGAACTCTTTCTCAGTGAGCATCTCGGCAAGATTTCGCCCTTCCGGCATGAGGAATATCGAAGGATCTCTTGGTGGCAAAGTCTCCATCATGAAAGCCTCCGATTCATCCAGTGCCTTGATCAGCGCAGGCGAAAAATTATTGATGCGTTTATCATCGGAATGCATGGTACCGAACAGGTAACTGACTTTGCCGTTTGGCGCTTCCAGCTTCCATAACAAGCCGGTTTCTGCGGCCTGCGCATGGGCAACCAGACCGGAGCCGATAAAGCCAGACAATACACCAAGTAATACCATAGAAGAAAAGCCTCGCAGGAGGCTTTTAAGATTGAGTGCATGCATGGCTATCCTGACTTTATGTTTATTTTATTGAGCAAACATCAAAGCCAGGATTGTTTATCTCTGGCGTGATGGACGAATTGCTTTTTTCGACACGGCAAGTGGCGATCTAGTTCGCTCTACCCTGCTGACTTTTGCCGGAACAACTGGTTTCGCCGCAATTGGTTGCCATGCGGGGATGAGGTGTTTCTTGCCATTACCGATCAGATCGGCACGCCCCATCTTGTTCAAAGCCTCACGCAGCATGGGCCAGTTATTCGGGTCATGGTAGCGGATAAATGCTTTGTGCAAGCGTCGTACACCGCCTGCCTTAGGGATAGGCACTGAATCGCTATCGGCAGTGACCTTGCGCAACGGGTTTTTACCCGAGTGGTACATAGCGGTCGCCATTGCCATCGGCGTCGGGGTAAAGGTCTGTACCTGATCCAGCCTGAAATTATTACGCTTCAGCCATAGCGCCAGGTTCAGCATGTCCTCATCGGTGGTGCCGGGATGCGCGGCGATGAAATATGGAATCAGGTATTGCTCTTTACCGGCCTCTTTGGAGAAGCGTTCGAACATTTCCTTGAACTTGTCATAAGCGCCCATGCCCGGCTTCATCATCTTCGACAATACGTTTTCTTCACTATGCTCAGGTGCGATCTTCAAATAGCCGCCGACATGATGCTGCACCAGCTCTTTTACATACTCGGGTGAAGTCACAGCAAGGTCGTAACGCAGGCCTGAGCTGACCAGTATCTTTTTAACACCCTTGATATTACGGGCTTTGCGGTAGAGCTGGATCAGAGCGGAGTGGTCTGTATTGAGGTTTTCGCAGATGCCCGGATACACGCATGACAGTTTGCGGCAGGACTGCTCAATCTTCTCACTCTTACAGGCCATACGGTACATATTGGCCGTGGGGCCGCCTAGATCGGAAATCACACCGGTAAAGCCTTCTACCTTGTCACGGATCTCAACGATTTCATTAAGTATGGATTCTTCGGAACGACTCTGGATAATGCGCCCCTCGTGCTCAGTGATAGAGCAAAAGGTGCAGCCGCCAAAGCAACCACGCATGATGTTGACCGAAAATCGTATCATGTCCCATGCCGGGATTTTGGCATCCTTGTAGACTGGATGCGGCTTGCGCGCATATGGCAAGTCGTATACGTAGTCCATTTCCTTGGTGGTCAGTGGAATCGGTGGCGGATTCAGCCAGACTTCACGATCTCCATGACGTTGCACCAGCGCGCGTGCATTGCCGGGGTTGGCTTCCAGATGCAGTACGCGCGAAGCGTGGGCATAAAGTACCGGGTCTCTCGACACATCCTCATAGGACGGCAAACGCACCACTTGCATGGCCCTGTCTGCTTTGGGTTTGCGCACAATCTGGATAGGCTGCACACCTTCTGGCAGCTGCGGCACGGCAACGCCAGCCGCGCTCAACTTGGCTTCAGTAGCCTTGGCCTCAGTCTCGCAACTGGTACCTGCACCCATCTTCATTTCGTATGGGTCTACATGCGTATCGACCTTACCAGGCCTGTCCAGGTTGGTGGAAGCAACCTCCTGCCAGCCTTCCGGCAATGATTTACGCAAATAGGCGGTACCCCGTATATCGGTAATATCCGCAACTTTTTCCCCGCGACCGAGGCGATGGCTAAGCTCTACCAATGCGCGCTCCGCATTGCCATAAAGCAGGATATCCGCCTTGGAATCGACCAGCACGGAGCGACGCACCTTGTCGGACCAATAGTCATAATGAGCAATACGGCGCAGGCTGGCCTCGATACTGCCTATCACCAGCGGTACGTCAGGATAGGCTTCGCGACAGCGCTGCGAATACACCAGCACGGCACGATCGGGACGCTTGCCGGCCTCAGCATTGGGGGTGTAAGCATCATCGGAACGAATTTTTCGGTCTGCGGTGTAGCGGTTCACCAGTGAGTCCATATTGCCTGCGGTGACGCCAAAATACAGATTTGGCTTACCTAAAGCTTTGAAAGCATCTGCCGTTAACCAATCAGGTTGGGCAATAATACCCACACGAAAACCCTGGGATTCAAGCAAGCGCCCGACCAGCGCCATGCCGAAGCTGGGGTGATCGATATAAGCGTCGCCTGATACCAGGATAATGTCGCAGCTATCCCAGCCAAGCGCATCCATCTCTTCGCGGCTCATAGGCAGTACGGGAGAAGTGCCAAAACGTTTGGCCCAGTATGGGCGGTATTGATTGATTGGTCGTGCTATTTCCATTAACAGATTCCATAACCCAGCTTTATAACCCGACTATTTTACTCTGGAAATAGTTGATTACGAAGAAAGATTTTCATTTTCAACGACTCTGCATTATGTTAGAAAGCTATGACAATAATTAAAAATTATAACTTTTCGGCTATGCATCGAATTTAAGCTGGGCTCATGGAAAAAATATCCACACTGCAACGCCTGCTGATACCGCTTGTACTGGTGATCATTGCCGTTGCTTTTGTCCTCGCATCAATACAATCAAACCGGGAGATTGACTCTATTGAGCGCAACGCGCAACTCATGGCGCAGGGACAGTTACGCCTGTTAACCCTGACACAATCGCTGGTTGGGGATAAAGTCAAAGCCTCCATGCGGCTGCTACGCAGCGAAGCGGACCTTGTCGGCGCCGCGCATATAGACGGCATGACGACACTGAACGGGAAAGTCATCCCTAATCTGGTTCTCGGAAAAACGCCGCAAACCAATAGTATTAACTTGGTAGACCGCGTTACCCATATTGTCGATGGCACAGCCACCTTGTTTGTTAAATCTGGGGATGATTTCATCCGCATCTCCACCAATATCAAAAAACCCCGTCGTGAACGCGCCATAGGCACAGAGCTTGACCCTAATGGCAAAGCTATCAAGGCCATTCGTCAGGGAAATGCGTTTTATGGTGTAGTGGATATTCTTGGCAATCCCTACATTACCGGCTATGAACCTATGTTTGATGAGGCAGGCGAAGTCATTGGCATCTGGTACGTAGGCTATGAAGCTAACATCCAGGCTTTGCGTGAGGCGGTCGAGCAAACACGCTTTCTGGAATCGGGCTTCGCCGCCATGCTGGACGAGCATAATGCCATCCGTTTTGTATCCGCACATGTTAAGCCGGCAACGGCAGAAAAATTATTACGCGAACGCCCGAATTCATGGAGTTTTGTCAGCGAGGATATGCCGAGCTGGGGATTTAAAGTAGTGTTTGCTTACCCCGACCACGAGGCGCTGGCTGCAGGTCTGGTCAAAGGCCTGTATATCGTTTGTGGTGGCGTGCTTATCCTGCTGTTGCTTACTACACTGGTAGCCTCGCAACTTAGACGACTGGTGATTACCCCTATTGGCGGTGATCCAGCTGAAGCCGTTGCTCTAGTCAGGCGCATTGCTGAAGGCGATTTGCTTGAAGACAGCCTGGTAGCCCAGAGCGGCACACTGATGGACGACATGCTCAAAATGCGTGGCAACCTGCGTGAACTCATAGGCACACTTAAGCACAATACCGAAAGGCTGAGCCTGGCGGCCAGTGTATTCGACCATACCCATGATGGTATTTTCATTACAGATGCCAATGTCAATATCATTCAGGTCAACCCTGCATTTGAACAGCTCACCGGCTTTTCCAGAGTGGAGGCGATAGGCAAGAACCCACGCCAGCTTTATTTTGCCAAATTCAATATCGGCAAATTGCCTCATCTCATCAAAGCCGTTAAATCCAAAGGTGAATGGCATGGCGAAATCAAGAACAAGCATAAAAGCGGCAAAGAATACATCGCTTCACTCGATATCTCTACGGTGCGCGATGAGCAGGGCGAGATCAGTCATTATGTAGGGGTATTCTCCGACATTACCCTGATGAAGCAGCAACAGGAAAGTCTGGAGCAGATGGCCTACCATGATGTATTGACCAAGCTGCCGAATCGGGCGTTATTTTCTGACCGATTGAACCATGCTATTGCGAAAGCTAAACGCACCAACGAAATACTTGCGGTTTGCTATCTCGACCTGGATGGATTCAAGCCCATCAATGACGCGCTGGGCCACGATGCCGGAGATGAGTTGCTAATCCAGCTTTCACAGCGTATTCGCGATAGCCTGCGCCTTGGCGACACAGTGGCACGCATGGGCGGTGATGAGTTTGCCCTGTTGTTATGCGACCTCAAATCCGAGCAAGAGGCGCACCTGACGCTCCAGCGCATACTGGATAGCATCAAGGCGCCCTATATGATCAAGCATCAGGAAGTACGGGTGAGCGCCAGTGCCGGCATGGTACTCAACATAGCGCCTGAAGACACACCTGATAGCATCATGCGCCAGGCTGACCAGGCCATGTATCAGGCCAAGCTAGGCAGTGGCGATAACTACCAGGTCTATGTCGAAGTCGCATCCTGACTAAATCCCGGATCCATTGCTGCACACCCATTGACGCGCAAGACTCAATGGCCGGAATGCCCGGATGGCTTTCTCACATCCAGCTCAATACCGGGCAATTCATCCTGCACTTTTGGCCGTGTAGCTTCCGGCAACGCCCCCGTAAACTCATAGGCCAGCGTCGCCGATGGAAACTGGTAATTACCGGGATCCCGGTAATCTCCTTTAGCCAGGCCTTTACGTACTTTCACCGTAGTAAACATGCCGCCCATATCGATAGCGCCGAACTGCCCCTGTCCTGTCATCATGGGTAAGGTGTTTTCCGGCAAGGGCATTTCCATCTCACTCATGCCCGCCATTCCAGTCTCTCCCATGGCCATATAATCCGGCAGCAGGTTAGTGATTTTATCCATGGCCTGCTGCTGATTGACACCTATCATAGTGGGTACCTGATGTCCCATCGCATTCATGGTGTGGTGGCTTTTATGGCAATGAAATGCCCAGTCGCCCGGAGCATTTGCGACAAATTCAATGGTGCGCATCTGGCCAACGCCTATATCTGTGGTCACTTCCGGCCAGCGTGCAGTGGCGGGTACCCAGCCACCATCAGTGCCAGTCACGGTAAACTCATGACCATGCAGATGCATAGGGTGATTGGTCATGGTGAGGTTGCCGATACGGATACGCACCCGGTCTCCAAGGCCTGCAACTATGGGCGATATTCCCGGAAAAGCACGACTGTTCCAGGTCCACAAGTTGAATTCCAGCATGGTATTCACCCGGGGCGTATAACTACCCGGATCGATGTCATAGCTGTTTAGCAGGAAAATGTAATCCCGATCGACCGCCATGAATTTCGGATTTTTGGGGTGCGTGATCCAGGAGCCCATCATACCCATAGCCATCTGTGTCATTTCATCGGCATGCGGGTGATACATAAAGGTACCGGGGCGCTTTGCCTCAAACTCATAAACATAGGTTTTTCCTGGCATGATAGCTGGCTGAGTCAGGCCTGCCACACCGTCCATGCCATTCGGCACGGGCTGCCCATGCCAGTGTATAGTGGTTTTTTCCGGTAAGCGGTTGGTGACAAATATACGCACCCTGTCGCCCTCCACTACCTCGATGGTAGGCCCCGGGCTTTGCCCGTTATAACCCCATAGATGGGCTTTCATACCGGGAGCGATTTCACGCACCACAGGTTCGGCTACCAGATGAAACTCTTTTACCCCGTTTTTCATGCGCCAGGGCAGGCTCCATCCGTTAAGCGTCACTACCGGATTGTACGGCCGCCCAGTGGCGGGGCTTAAAGGTGCATGCGTATCCGCCTTGTCTGTCGTAATAATGTCCGGCAATGCAGCCATCGCCACCTTGCTGACCGAGCTTGCCGCTACCGCAGCCCCTGCCCATTTAAAAAAATCACGTCTTGTCGCCATCAGAATTCTCCTTTTGCCGGGGCAGTGCCGCCTATCATGCTCAATTGCAAATCACTTTCGCTCAGCCAGAACTCGCGCAGCGCCTCGATATAGCTATTCACGCTGCCAACCTGGGCGCGCGCATCTGCCAGCAGCTCAAACACACTCACCAGCATGCCGTTGTAGCGCAACTGATTCTCTTCGGAAATGCGCTTGCGCAAGGGGATAATCTCATCGCGGTAATGTTTGGCAACATCGTAGTTGGCACGGTAGCTGGCATACGACTGCCGCACCTCGGAACGCGCATCGACCGCGGCCTGGGCCGCACGGTTGACCGCCTGCATATAGCGGGCCTCAGCACGGGCTACACGCGCATCGCCCCAGTCAAACAAGGGCAGCTCAAAGGAAATATCCACGCCGTTTTTGTAAGGTTCGTTTCTGGAGCCTTCCAACACACGTGCCGGCCCAAGCTCCAATACATTGATAAAGCGCGTTGCCTTGGTCAGCCCCAGCTCTTTCGCCAGCACCTCAGTATCTGCCCGGATAATCTGCAGATCGACACGTTGCTGCATGGCGGTTTGCTCAGCTTGCGGCAAGGCTTGTGGTGCATCCGGCAAATCCGGCAGCCGCTCTGCGAGCTTAAAACCGGCTTGGGACTCGCTCAGGCTGAGCAATCGCAGCAGACGCTCGCGACTGGCAATTTGTGCATTTCTGGCACGCGTAAATTCCAGCATGGCATCGGCATAAAAGCCCTGCTCGCGCGCCTGTTCCAGCTTGCTCCAGTTACCTTTTTGAGTCATGCCGCGTGCCAACTCACTGCCGGCCTCGGCGGCATCCTTCACCTGGCTCATATATCGCATCGCTTCGTTAGCAGCCACCGCATTGAAATAAGCGTTACGGGTATCACGTGCCAGTCTGAAAACTTCTTGTGCCACCACTTTTTGTGTCAGCTCAAACCGGCGCTGCTCTATGGCCCTGGCTTTCGGCATGGTTAGCAGTGAAAACACATTAAAGGTCAGCGCCTGCTCTATCTTGTAATCGCCATTGTGCCGCGCATACAGCATGCTGAAGCGCGGATTGGGCAAGCGTCCTGTCTGCACCAGGTCAGCCTCAGAAATACCGAGACCATAAAATGAGGCCTGTAAACTCTTGTTATTCAGCAATGCGACTTGCACTGCAGATTCGACATCCAGCGGGGACTTGAGCAACTCATCAACCCGCTCGGCCAGCTTGCTGGCTTCCACATCAGTCCTGGGCCACTCCACTGCTTTGCCAAGCCGCTGCTGTGCGGCTTGCTGCACAGAGGTGAAACCCCTGTCGCTGCTGAAACCAGCGCATCCGTCCAGCATCAGGATGAGCAAGGCAAGGCCTCCGTATTTGTTTAAAGTATGGTGATTTTTCATTGCAAGCTCACTCCAATAGCACTCTGTTCCACCATATTTCACAGGGAACAAATATCAAAAAATAGTATGGGAAAATCTTGAGCACCGGACAAGCCGATGCATTGAGCTAAAGCAGTATGGGCGGACGTTGCAGACGATTGATGCTGGGCCCGTGGTATATGCCATTTTCGGCATCAGCCAGCACTGGGTGGGGTAAGAGTGAAGGGACAAATAACATCGCCACCGGCATCATGGTGAGACATGCCAGGCAGTGATGGCAATTAGTGCATGGCGAACCTGACGAGTGCTTATCATGCTGGTGCTTTTCATGCGCAGGCTCTGTGGCACCTGTTTGAACAATGCCCATAAGCATTGCATCGTGATGCTCATGCAGTTGGGTGATGTCGGCAGATGTCGATACATCCTGCATCATCACACTGGTGTATATGGAACCCGCATACACAGTATCAGTCACAAGAATTGTGATGAGCAATAGAATAAAAGCGCGGAGTATTCGCATGCATTGATTGAAGCATAAAGTGTCAGTTGGGTAAAGCCCGCTTATCAAGCTCTCATGAAAACATTAGTCTTAAGCATATACTGAACGCTTAAAGTGGCAGGCTGACCAGACTGGATATTGATTTAAACCCTTTTCAACATGCTAGAAAACTATTATCAACTTCCCACCGGCCGCGTTGCCGCACTGAGCAACCACAGCCCTTTTCCGCCTTTAGGTTATGCCTTGGCTGAACCGAACGGGCTGCTGGCGATTGGCGGGGACCTGTCTGAGAAGCGTCTGCTATCTGCCTACCGGCAAGGCATATTTCCATGGTTCAGCGCTGGCGAACCTGTGCTGTGGTGGAGTCCAGACCCGCGTATGGTGCTATTTCTGGATGAATTAAAAATCTCACGCTCTCTTGGCAAACGTATCAAGCATAACGACTACGAAATAAGGTTTGATACGGCATTTCACGAGGTGATGCTGGCATGTGCGGAATCCGGACGCCCAGGACAAGATGGCACATGGATTACTGACGAGATAATTGAAGGCTACTGCCGGCTACACCAACTCGGTTACGCGCATAGTGCAGAAACGTGGATAGATGGGCAGTTGGCGGGCGGACTGTATGGAGTAGCGATAGGCAAAATGTTTTATGGTGAGTCCATGTTCCACCGCGTTACTGATGCCTCTAAACTTGCTTTTGTGCATTGGGTTCAGCATCTTCAGGCACAAGGCTTTGGCCTGATAGATTGCCAGATGAAAACCTCGCATCTGGCATCCTTGGGCGCCAGGGAAATCTCACGCGCAGAATTCTCACAGCGGCTAGCAGAATTGGTAAACTTGACATCATGACCCTGCCCGGCGACCCACCGTTACAAAAGCTGCAATTCTATGCCACCACTTCATACGCCTGTGGCTATATAGAAGGTCGCCAGGCGCAGTCCCTTATTGCAGCACCGCACCACCTCATAAATGCTGATACCTACAGCGGCCTTATCCAGCTTGGTTTTCGCCGTAGCGGAAAATTCACTTACCGTCCGCACTGCGAAAAATGTAACGCCTGCATACCGGTACGCTTGCCGGTGGCAGATTTCCAGGCCAGCCGTAGCCAGCAGCGTGCCTACAAGCGTCACCAGGAATTGACCGCGAAGATTATTCCGCTTGAGTTTCATGAAGACCATTACCAACTGTATGTCGCCTATCAGGCCGCCCGTCATCAAGGTGCTGATGCCCAGGAAACTACCGAGCAATACCGCAACTTTTTGGTGCAAAGCAATGTGGACAGCAAGATGGTAGAGTTCAGGCAAAATGGCGTGCTGAAAATAGTCAGCGTGGTGGATATCGTGCACGACGGTATCTCTGCAGTGTATACCTTTTACGACACGACCGATCACGCCAGCAGTTACGGCACTTACAATATCCTGTGGCAATTGGAATGGTGTCGCAGCCTGCAGCTACCTTACCTTTACCTTGGCTACTGGATTAAAGAAAGCCGCAAAATGGCCTATAAACAGAATTTCCTGCCGCAACAAGCATTGATAGACGGTGAATGGCAGGTTATCAATCATTTGCATCATAAATAACCGAACAAGTTTTGAACTATTTGCATAGGTATTACTCTTATTCATTGTCATCTCCATGGCAATCGGCATTTTAGTGTGGATTGAGCCCTGCACTAGAATGCCGCTCTTGTTCTCAAATTGCTCCCGGCATCTCCCCCGCGTTACCTAATCCCAAAAAACAACGTTTTACGCATGCTACAATTCGCACTGGCAAAAATCCGGTATATAAAACCTGCTAGCGAATAGTGACTAATACAATTGAATAAACTCGTAATCTTTGGCGTAGGCCTCATTGGTGGCTCTGTGGCGCTTGCCTTGAAGCGGCAAAATCCCACACTGCATATCGTTGGCGTGGGCCGCACGGGTGACAGCCTGCAATCCGCATTAAACCTCGGCGTTATCAATGAGATTGAATCCGATGCCGCGCGCGCACTTGTTAACGCAGACATGGTGCTCATCGCCGTACCGGTTGCGCAGACTGCCAGCATATTTAGCGCCATTGCACCGCACCTTGAACCGCAAACAACCATTACCGATGTCGGCAGTACCAAATCTGATGTAATCCAATATGCCCAAACCCTGCTGGGCAAAAAAATAACGCAATTTGTGCCTGGTCACCCGATTGCAGGTGCCGAAAAAAGTGGCGTTACTGCCGCCAAGGCGGATTTATTCGACGGTAAAAACGTAGTGTTAACCCCCACCGATCAGACTAGTGCGACGGCAGTTACACAGGTAAGTACGCTATGGCAGCTTGCTGGCGCCAAAGTCAGCGAGATGACATCAGAACAGCATGACAGCATTTTTGCCGCAGTGAGCCATTTGCCGCACCTGCTGGCATTTGCCCTGGTTGATGACCTGGCTGCACGCCCTAATGCCAAGCAGCTATTCGATTTTGCCGCCAGCGGCTTCCGCGACTTTACCCGTATTGCTGGCAGCTCCCCTGAAATGTGGCGAGATATCAGCCTTGCCAACCGTACCGCCTTACTTAAAGAGCTTGCTGCTTACCAAGCCGAGCTATCACGCATGCAGACCCTACTCCAAAACAGCGACAGCGCCGGCTTGCAGACATTGTTTGAACAAGCCAGCCAGGCCCGCAACGCATGGGCAGACAATAGAGAAAAGCTGCAGAAATAATGGAATCACTACCCCTTAAACCAGTCCGCTCAGCGCGTGGCCATGTAGTTCTCCCCGGTTCAAAAAGCATATCCAACCGCACCCTGTTACTCGCAGCTTTAGCAAACGGCACTACAGAGATACGTGACTTGCTGGCCTCGGACGATACCGAGCGCATGCTGGAAGCGCTTATTGCGTTGGGCGTCAATCTGGAAAAAATCGGCGAACATGACTGGCGCGTTGTCGGCAGTGGTGGCGCCTTTAGTGTCAAGCAGGCAGATTTATTTCTGGGTAACGCAGGTACCGCCTTTCGTCCATTGACGGCGGCCCTTGCCTTGTCTGGCGGCAACTACAAACTTTCCGGCGTAGCGCGTATGCATGAGCGTCCAATTGGCGACCTGGTAGATGCCTTGCGTCAGGCCGGAGCAGACATCCGCTATCTGGCGAACGAGGGCTTCCCTCCACTGGCCATTGCCCCAGCCGATATCACGGCAGACGCCTCAATTAAGATTCGTGGCGACGTTTCCAGCCAGTTCCTGACTGCATTATTAATGGCACTGCCTTTAACGGGCAAAAAGCATACGATCGAGGTAGTTGGTGAGCTAATTTCCAAGCCCTACATCGAAATCACCCTCAACCTGATGGCGCGCTTTGGCGTCATAGTCGAACGCCAGGGCTGGCAGCGCTTTATTATTCCTGCAAATAGCAGCTACCAAACCCCATCCACTATCTTCTGCCTCCTATTTTCTGGCTGCCGGCGCAATTGGTGGCGGGCCGGTACGCGTAGAAGGCGTAGGTAAAAACAGCATACAGGGCGATGTGCGCTTTGCAGAGGCGCTCGCGCTGATGGGAGCAAATATCGTCTATGGTAAAAACTGGATAGAAGCCAGTGCGCCATCAGGGAAATTAAAAGCCATAGATCTGGACTGCAACCATATTCCCGACGCAGCCATGACATTGGCTATTGCGGCGCTATTTGCTGGCGGCACGACCACACTGCGCAATATCGCCAGCTGGCGCGTCAAGGAGACCGACCGCCTGACAGCGATGGCGAACGAGTTGCGCAAGGTAGGTGCAAAAGTAGAGGAAGGTAGTGATTACATTACGATTATCCCACCATCCACACTGACACCTGATGCAGTAATAGACACCTATGATGACCATCGCATGGCGATGTGCTTTTCGCTAGTGTCTCTGGGGCATGTGCCGATTATTATCAATGATCCCAACTGCGTGGCAAAAACATTCCCTGACTATTTCGAGCGTTTTGCTAGTATCACCCAAGCCGAACAATGATGACTGACTCAAAAAGATATATCCCCGTCATTGCCATAGACGGTCCATCGGCCTCAGGCAAGGGTACGGTTGCCCAACTGGTTGCAGAACAACTCGGTTACCACTATCTTGACTCTGGTGCGCTATATCGCATTGTGGCGCTGGCAGCGCTCAACAACAAAGTCTCGTGGCAAGACGAATCCGCTTTGGCAAAGCTGGCAGGCGAGCTGGATATCCGGTTTGAAAACGGCGAAATTTATCTGAACAATGAAATTGTCAGCGAACAAGTACGTACCGAACAAATGGGCAAAGGCGCTTCCGAAGTAGCGGTGCACACTGCCCTAAGACGCGCCTTACTTGATCTGCAACACAGCTTTCGCAAAGCCCCGGGGCTGGTGGCAGATGGACGTGATATGGCAACCGTAGTTTTCCCCGATGCGGCAACAAAAATATTCCTGACCGCAAGTGCCGAAATTCGTGCTGAACGCCGATATAAGCAGTTGATGTCAAAAGGAATCCATGCTAATCTAGCCGACATCTTACAAGATTTGCAGCAGCGCGATGCGCGAGACCGTGAAAGATCGGTTGCACCACTCCAGCAAGCTGAGGATGCCAGATTGCTTGAAACCAGCCAGCTGTCTATAGCACAGGCCGTTCAGGCAGTTATGGATTATCAGCAAACCAACGCTGCCAAACAGTAATTTTAGTGTAAGTAGTAATCTGTAGTAATTTTTAGGTGTCGTGAACTTCACCGGTTCATGGCTTTTTTAATTTGCCCCGTTGCACGGCGGGATTATATTAGGTAACTTTTTTAATGACTAACGTTTCAACCTCAACCCCCTCATCTTTCGGCGAAAGTTTCGCAGCTCTGTTTGAGGAAAGCCTGGCACGCCAGGAAATGCGCTCCGGTGAAGTGATCACCGCAGAAGTAGTATCCATCGACTCCGACTTCGTTGTTGTTAATGCCGGCCTTAAGTCCGAAAGCATTATCGATGCCGCCGAATTCCGCAATGACCGTGGCGAGATGGAAGTTAACGTTGGTGACTTCGTTAAAGTATGTATCGAATCACTGGAAGATGGCTATGGTTCAACCAAGCTGTCCCGCGAAAAAGCAAAACGTCTGGCTGCATGGCTGGATCTGGAAGAAGCGATGAACGAAGCCCGCATCATCAAGGGTCAAGTCAATGGTCGCGTTAAGGGTGGCCTGACTGTGATGGTTAACGGCATCCGTGCTTTCCTGCCTGGTTCACTGGTTGATCTGCGTCCTGTTAAAGACACTACCCCATTTGAAAACAAAGAATGGGATTTCAAGGTTATCAAGCTCGACCGCAAGCGTAACAACGTTGTGGTTTCACGCCGCGCTGTTCTCGAAGAGAGCATGGGTGCTGACCGCGAAGCATTGATGGGTTCATTGAAAGAAGGCGCTATCGTTAAGGGTATCGTCAAGAACATTACCGACTACGGCGCATTCGTTGATCTGGGTGGCATTGATGGCCTGTTGCACATCACCGACCTGGCATGGCGTCGCGTTAAGCACCCATCAGAAGTGCTGACTGTTGGCGAAGAAGTTGAAGCCAAGATCCTTAAGTTCGATCAAGAGAAAAACCGTGTTTCACTGGGTATCAAGCAACTGGGCGATGACCCATGGGTTGCATTGACACGTCGCTATCCAGTCAGCACACGCCTGTTCGGCAAGGTATCTAACCTGACCGACTACGGCGCATTCGTTGAAATCGAACCAGGTATTGAAGGTCTGGTACACGTTTCAGAAATGGATTGGACTAACAAGAACGTACACCCAGCCAAGATCGCCCAATTAGGTGATGAAGTTGAAGTGATGATTCTTGAAATCGACGAAGATCGTCGCCGCCTGTCATTGGGCATGAAGCAATGCCAAGCTAATCCTTGGGATGATTTTGCTGCAACCCATAAGAAGGGCGACAAAGTTAGCGGCCAGATCAAGTCTATTACTGACTTCGGCGTGTTTATTGGTTTGCCTGGCGGTATCGATGGCCTGGTTCACTTATCTGACCTATCATGGAATCAAACTGGCGAAGAAGCTATCCGCAACTTCAAGAAGGGTGACGAAATCTCTGCCCTGGTACTTAGCATTGATGTTGAGAAAGAGCGTATCTCTCTTGGCGTTAAACAAATGGATAACGATCCATTCGGTGCTTACACCACAGTGAATGACAAGGGTGCGATTGTTAAGGGTATCGTCAAGACTATCGAAGAAAAGGGCGCTGTGATTACCCTTGACGGCGAAGTTGAAGGCTACCTGCGCGCTTCTGACATTTCCAAGGAAAAAGTCACTGACGTTGGCTCAGTACTGAAGGAAGGCCAAGAGATCGAAGCACGCATTACCAATGTTGACCGCAAGAGCCGTTCTATCACACTGTCTATCAAGGCTAAAGATATTGCTGAAGAAGCTGATGCAATGCAGAAGTTCAGCAATGACAATGCCGGTGCTGCAGGCACTACCAACTTGGGCGCTCTGCTTAAAGCTAAACTTGATAGCAAAAATAACGAATAAGGCGATTGTGGCATGACAAAATCAGAGCTAATTGCTAATCTCGCTGCGCGCTTTCCACAATTGGTCGTCAAGGATGCTGAGCTATCAGTAAAAGCTATCCTTGACTCAATGTCGGATAACCTTGCAACCGGGGAACGTATTGAGATCAGGGGGTTCGGTAGTTTCAGTCTGAACTATCGCCCTCCCCGTCTCGGTCGCAACCCAAAGACCGGCTCCAAGGTGCAGGTACCTGAAAAACATGTACCGCACTTCAAAGCAGGTAAAGAGTTACGCGAACGAGTAGATTTGGCTGAGTAAGCAAGCATTGCCTTAAAAACGGCAGTATCCTTAATCGGGATGCTGCCGTTTTTTTATGGCACCTTGCAGATCAAACCATCGTACTGATTCAATCACGCTTTACAGTTTCTTTTAGGTTTTTCACAAGGCCTTAGGTAAAATCCGACTATGCGATTTATCTATATAATTTTAGGCACACTCTTTTTTATTCTGCTGCTCGGCTTTGCCCTCAAGAACGTCGAGCCTGTAGCCCTGCATTACTACCTTGGCTACGCCTGGCAGGCACCTCTGTCGCTAATGCTGCTGATCACCTGTTTTTTTGGCATCGCAGTAGGGGTTGTTGCATGCGTCCCATCCATGATCCGTCAGCGGCGGGAACTGCTGGCATTAAAGCGTGAACTGAAAACGCTTAAACCTAATGATTAAGCAGCAACTTGATTCAAACAACTAACATACAGACAACTCGCCATAACCCAAGAAGATATAACCCATGATGGAATTTGAATACTGGTGGCTGTTAGCCCTACCCTTGTTTTTCACGCTAGGCTGGATTGCCGCCCGTGTAGATATCAAGCAGTTGCTATCTGAATCCAGCACCCTGCCTGCCGCCTATTTCAAAGGGCTGAACTTCCTGATCACAGACCAGCACGATAAAGCCATAGAGGCCTTTATTGAGGCGGTGCAGGCCAATGCCGATTCACTGGAGCTGCACTTTGCCCTGGGTAGCCTGTTCCGCCGCAGTGGCGAGGTTGATCGCGCCATTAACCTGCACTTGAACTTGCTGGACAGGAAAGAGTTACCGCCAGCACAAAGGCAGGCAGTTAAAGCTGAGTTGGCCCAGGATTACCTCAAAGCCGGCCTGTTTGACCGGGCTGAAGAGTTATTTAGCTCGCTGGATGATAGCCGCTACCAGCAGCCGGCGCTGCGAGCTTTGCTGGAGATTTACATCCGCGAACGTGAATGGGAACGTGCCATTAAAAGCGCTACCGAGCTGGAGCGCATTTCAGGTGTTTCATTCCGCAAGGAAATTGCACAGTTTTATTGCGAGATGGCAATGAAATCCATTCTGGAGAACGACACGCATACCGCCCGGCACGAACTGGAAATGGCGCTGGATGCTAACAAAAACTGTGTACGTGCCAATGTCATGCTGGGTGATATGGAAAACAGTACCGGTGCACATAAGGTAGCGATTTCCTTCTGGAAGCGCATAGAGTTCCAGCAGCCAGACCACTTGGGTTTGGTCGCTAACAAGCTATTAAATAGCTACCGCGCCTTAGACAAGGTTAATGACGGCGTAGAGCTGATCAAATATTATTTCCAGACTTACAAACTGCCTTCACTGCTCAGTGTGGTCTATGAAATAACCCTGGCAGAACAAGGTGCTGAGAGTGCCAGCAAGTTGGCAAGAGACGAGCTTGAACGCAAACCCAGCCTGCAAACTTTGGAGCATCTGCTCAAAGCCCGGGTCGCATCAGATGCTGATGATAAAGGCGACACTCGCCTTATGCAGCAAACCGTGCGCAATGCCATCGGCAACCGTAATGCATACGGCTGCGACCAGTGCGGTTTCAAGGCGCGCAATTTTCATTGGCAGTGCCCAGCATGCAATGCCTGGGAGTCCATCTCACCTGAACCCAAAGAATCCGCTACTTGAAGAATCAGTAATATGACCACAGACCCTAAAATAGTAGTTGCCCTTGATTTTGCAGATGCCAGTAGCGCGCTGAAGCTGGTTGATGCCCTTGACCCCAAACTATGCCGAGTCAAAGTAGGCAAAGAGCTGTTCACCGCCGCCGGCCCACAGCTCGTCGAAACACTGGTCAATAAGGATTTTGGCGTTTTCCTGGATCTTAAATTCCACGACATCCCCAATACTGTAGCAAAAGCCTGTGAAGCAGCCAGCCGTCTCGGGGTGTGGATGCTTAATGTGCATGCCTCCGGCGGGCTGGCCATGATGGAGTCTGCCAGGGAAGGTGTTGCCAAATCCGGGCATACCCCTCTGCTAATTGCAGTCACCGTGCTGACCAGCATGGATCAGATGACACTGCATCAGGTAGGTGTCCCGGGCCGACTGGCAGACCAGGTACTCAATCTTGCGAAATTGACTCAAAAGGCCGGGCTGGATGGCGTTGTATGTTCTGCGCTTGAAGCCATAGACCTCAGAAATGCGTTGGGAGATAAATTCCTGCTCGTCACCCCAGGCATACGCCCTGCCAACGTCGCATTAAATGACCAAACGCGTGTGATGACTCCGGCACTGGCATTATCCTTCGGTGCCAGTTACCTGGTAATTGGCCGCCCTATTACCCAGGCGGAAAATCCGCTGGAAGCGCTCGAAAAAATTTACCAGGAAATCCATCCGACTTAATCGTTCTTCCTCCCTGAATACATTGTTGGCGTTTTTGCAAAAGCCTATGCTATGCTCTTTCAACGCATTGAATACGCGTCGCATTTAACAATAACTCAACACAATCAGGAGAAGAAGAATGAAAAGAATGTTGTTAGTTTTTATTGCCTTAGTTAGCCTCTCATTCAGCGCTTTTGCAGCTGTTAACCTCAATACCGCAACTCAAGCTGAACTTGAAACCCTGGAAGGTGTTGGCCCGGTAAAAGCACAGGCTATTCTTGATTACCGCAAGAAAAATGGCGGCTTCAAATCCATCGATGATCTGAATAAAGTCCCAGGTTTTGGTGACAAGACTGTTGCCAGCCTAAAAGGCAAGGTAGCCGTCAGTGGCAGTGCTGCCGCTGCAGCACCTACCGACAGCATGGCTAAAGCAAGAGCAGCCAAAGCTGAAAAAGCAGCTGCCGAGAAAGCCGCAGCCGATAAGAAGAAGTAAACATATAGCAACAAGTATCCTGCAATATGTAAAAAGCCCCGCTAGTTAGCGGGGCTTTTTTTGTGTATAGCAACTATTACTTCACGCGCATACCAGGCTGCGCACCGGCATCCGGCGACAGAATAAATGGCCCACCGCTTTCATCGCTTGCAGCCAGCACCATGCCTTCACTCATACCGAACTTCATCTTGCGCGGTGCCAGGTTAGCCACCATTACTGTTAACCGCCCGACCAATGTAGCCGGGTCATAAGCTGACTTGATTCCGGCAAACACCTGCCGAGGCTTATCTTCGCCTATATCCAATGTCAGCTTGAGTAGCTTCTCCGCGCCTTCCACATGCTCGGCATTGACGATTTTGGCGATGCGCAGATCGACTTTGGTGAAGTCGTCTATGCTGATATAACTGGTATCTGTTGCTAGAGTAGCAGCAGGTTGCACAGCGACTGGCGTTGCTAGAGGGGTGGCTTGCAGATTTTCTTTATTTGCTTCGGTCATGGCTTCAATCAGTTTAGGGTCGATACGCGTCATCAAATGCTGATAGTTATTAATACGATGTCCGCTCTCAAGGACTGTAGATGAATCTGCCCAAACAAGAGGTTTTATGTTCATAAAGCCCTCTACGTCTCGTGCAAGTTTTGGCAAAATAGGCTTCAAATACAAAGTAAGTAATCGGAATTGATTAAGGGCAATGCTGCAAACAAACTGAAGTTCATCGGCCTTACTTTCATCCTTAGCAATCTCCCAAGGCTTGGCATCGTTAACAAATTGATTGGCAGCATCAGCAAGTGCCATAACCTCACGCAAAGCTTTAGCATAATCTCTTGCAGAATATAGCCTTTCAATTTCACGTGCTTTAGTTACAAATTCACCTAAATATTTATCAGAGACGCCAAAAACACTTGCTCCGAAGGCGAACTCGCTACTTGGTAGCTTAAGTTCTCCATTAAATCGCTTAGAGATAAATCCTGCACATCGACTCGCAATATTGATGTACTTCCCCACCAAATCACTATTCACCCGCGCCACGAAATCTTCCAGGTTCAGGTCGATATCCTCCATCGAGCCATTCAACTTGGCAGCATAGTAATAACGTAAATATTCAGGGTTCATCACATGCTCAAGATAGCTGCGTGCCGTAATAAAAGTACCGCGCGACTTGGACATCTTTTCGCCGTTGACTGTCAGGAAGCCATGCGCAAACACGTTGGTTGGTGTACGGTGGCCGGAGTATTCCAGAGTCGCCGGCCAAAATAGCGCATGGAAGTAAAGAATATCCTTGCCGATAAAATGATAAAGCTCGGTAGTTGAGTCTTTTTTCCAGTACTCGTCGAAATCCAAACCACTTTTCGCACACAGGTTCTTGAAACTAGCCATATAGCCGATTGGCGCATCCAGCCATACATAGAAGTATTTGCCCGGCGCATCCGGGATTTCAAAGCCGAAATACGGCGCATCGCGCGAAATATCCCAGTCTGAGAGCTTGTTTTCGCTATCGTCACCCAGCCATTCATTCATCTTGTTGGCGGCTTCTGCCTGCAGGGTGCCGGAGCGTGTCCACTCTTTCAGAAATTGCGCACACTCGGAAAGCTTGAAGAAATAGTGTTCAGTTTCCTTACGCACCGGCACCGCACCGGAGACTGCGGAATAGGGGTTAATCAGCTCGGTGGGGTTGTAAGTGGCGCCACACACCTCACAGGAGTCGCCATATTGGTCCTTGGCATGACACTTGGGGCACTCGCCTTTGATAAAGCGATCTGGCAAGAACATGTTTTTGACGGGGTCGTAGAACTGCTCTATAGTTTTGGTGGCAATTTTATCGTTAGCCCGGAGCGCCTTGTAGATGCTGCTTGCCAGCTCACGATTCTCTTCAGAGTTAGTAGAGTAATAATTGTCGAACTCCACAAGGAACTCGGCAAAGTCAGCGCTATGTTCGGCGTGCACACGCTCAATAAGGGCTTCCGGCGTGATGCCCTCTTTCTCGGCACGTAGCATGATGGGCGTACCATGCGTATCATCCGCACACACATAATGCACGGTGTGGCCTTGCATTTTCTGGAATCGTACCCAGATATCTGTTTGAATGTACTCCACCAGATGGCCGAGGTGGATACTGCCGTTGGCATAAGGTAGCGCCGAAGTAACTAGAATTTTGCGAGCCATGAATTGAATCTACAGACTTAATTAAATAGTGTAATCCCGCATTTTAGCAAATGACGCACGCTTTCACATGCGTTAAAATTACCTTAACTTTTTACTCAGGAATTATCCAGATGGCCATTGCAGAATCAGACGTCCAAAACGCACTCAGAGAAATCACCGATCCGAATACCGGCAAGGATTTTATCAGCAGCAAATCCGCCAAGAATATCAAGGTCGATGGCAACAATATCTCTGTAGATATCGTATTGGGCTACCCTGCCAATAGCCAGCTAGCCAGCATACAAGCGCAAGTTGAAAGCAAGCTGAAAAGCATTCCGGATGCAGGCAGCGTATTTGTGAACATCGGCAGCCGCATCGTTTCCCATAGCGTGCAGCGTGGCGTACCGTTACTGCCTAACGTCAAAAATATTATTGCAGTCGCTTCCGGCAAAGGCGGTGTCGGTAAATCCACCACCGCTGTCAATCTGGCATTGGCACTGGCCGCAGAAGGTGCATCGGTAGGTATTCTGGATGCTGATATTTACGGCCCGTCGCAACCGCAGATGCTGGGTATTACCGGCCGGCCGGATAGTGCGGACGGCAAAAGCATAGAGCCGATGGAACGCCACGGCATACAAGCCATGTCTATCGGCTTTCTGGTAGATGTGGACACTCCGATGGTATGGCGCGGGCCTATGGTGACAGGTGCGCTGGAGCAACTATTGCGCGACACACGCTGGAAAGACCTGGACTACCTCGTCATTGACCTGCCACCAGGCACCGGCGACATCCAGCTCACGCTTTCACAGAAAGTCCCGGTAACCGGAGCGGTAATCGTTACTACACCGCAAGACATTGCCCTGCTGGATGCCCGCAAGGGTCTCAAGATGTTCGAAAAAGTCGGCATCCCGATTTTAGGTATTGTCGAAAACATGAGCACGCATATCTGTAGCAACTGCGGTCATGAAGAACACATCTTCGGCGCCGGTGGCGGTGCTGCCATGTGCAAGGACTACAACGTGGATTTGCTAGGCTCGTTGCCGCTAGATATCCAGATCCGTGAACAAGCTGACAGTGGCGTGCCGACTGTCGTTGCCGACCCTGATGGCAAAATCGCCGCCATCTACAAACAGATCGCACGCACTACTGCAGTAAAACTGGCAGATTTAGCGCTGGATCACAGCAGCAAGTTTCCAAGCATTGTGATACAGAACACCTAAATTAAACGCTTAAAAGAAGATGCCCTGAGAGGCAATACCGGAGCCGCTCCCAGGGCATATTTTTATGAGGCACTCCACTAAAATTAGTTTGAATTGGTAATTTGAGACCTACTCGGTTTTCACAAGATATCAACTGCTTTAGCAGTTAGATAAATTGGGGAAGACCTATTCGGTCTTGATGCCATGAGCGCATGGGTCATGTCCGTCAAGGGCCCGCTCCTACGTCGCGACCTTGACGCCATAGCAATAAACATCCACACCATTTTCAGGCGTAATCAGCGTGGCAGGAATCGCCACCCCACTGCGCCAGTTATCCACCGCCTCTTGTTTGCCAGCCCCAGTCACCAGAAACATCACTTCATGCGTATCGCTGAGTCGCTTCTGGCTAATGGTGATGCGCTCCGGTGGCGGCTTGGGCGCATCGAATACCGGGACTGCATCCGCGCTGTTATCGACGGCCTGCCCTGGAAACAGACTGGCGGTGTGGCCATCCTCACCTAGCCCCAGCAGAACAAGATCAAAGGTGCGCACACCGGCCAGCGTTTGCGCATAGGCTTTCGCCCCGGCAATATTACCGAGCTCAGCGGGAATGTCATGGATTTGTGCAGCAGGAATAGACACATGGTTCAGCCAGGCCTGGCGCGCCATCAGGCTGTTGCGCTCGGGATGATCGACGGGCAGACAGCGATCATCATTGTGATAGACATGCCAGTTGGCCCAGTCTGCCTGCTCTTTGCTTAGCAGCTCATACACGCTTTTGGGGGTGCCGCCGCCAGCCAGCACGATGAGAAAACTACCGTATTGGGCGATTGCCTGTTGTGCCACCGCAAGGATACGCGCAACAGCGGCCTGGTTAATTGCCTGCTGGCTGTCAAACTGATGCCATCGACTGACTTGCTTTTTCGTAGCATTCTCTTGGTTTGTGTTTTGCATCATGTAAAGCCTTCACGTTATAATTGCAGCGCAGCACGCACATAAATCTTAACCCGCTATCTTACCCAAAAGGATGATGGCACACTATCCTCATCAAGGAAAAATAATGAAACTCGCAATGGTAGGCCTTGGCAAAATGGGCGGCAACATGACCACTCGTCTGTTACGCAGTGGTATTAAAGTAGTTGGCTATGACAGAAGCGTTGACGTCGTCAACCAACTCGTCACTAACGAAGGCATGATAGGCGCCAGCTCAGTGCCTGACGCCATATCAAAACTGACTGAAGATAATGCAACAGAAAAACGTATCGTATGGCTGATGCTGCCAAGCGGCGCACCTACTGAAATCCAGATTCAAGATCTGGCACCGATGCTGTCCAAAGGTGACATCATCATTGATGGCGGTAATTCCAATTACAAAGATAGCCAA